>Ga0187845_1000786_pt1 | contig 18598 bp, 17 predicted proteins | sample SpaLakP09_SKY_68_FD_134515 | JGI IMG/M metagenome (GOLD analysis project Ga0187845, IMG submission 134515) | Oligotrophic lake water microbial communities from Sparkling Lake, Wisconsin, USA - SP09_SKY_68 | ecosystem: Environmental > Aquatic > Freshwater > Lake | place: USA: Sparkling Lake... | reverse complement strand
TCGCCTCAGCTGAGGCGACAACGAATCTGCCGAGGAAAGCAGAGCGCTCACAGATCGGGGTTCCCAAGCCCCATCGGTGCGCCGAGACCGGGTTCGCCCGTCGTCCCGGCGTATGCCGCGCCTGCCGGAATCGACGGGTAGCCCGTGAGGCAAGGTTGCGCCGCAAGGCCTTGGGTTCGATTCCCAACTTCACGACCATTTGGATAGCTCAAAAGGTAGAGCAACGAACCAGTAATTCGTCTGTCGCGGGTTCGACTCCCGCTCCAAACCACGACCGGTCGCAAGACCACCCCGCCGAACGTGCGCCCCGGCCCTGGCCGGACCGCGCATCAGCGGCCCGCGCTCGCGCGCCGGGCAAGCGGGGCCCTGTTTCCACGATCAGCCGCGAATGCCTTCAGGGAGGGGGCGTTCAACGCGCACCGTGGCGCCAGGCCCTGGCATCCGGCGTCCGCACGGGTTGCTGTAACGGCACCTCTATGGAAACGCAGACCCAGCCCCTCCGCGCGCAGCGCATCCCTGCTTTGGGCGGTCCGCTGCGTTGCAAATCCTCGCCATAGCCCGCGCTATGGCTGCGGTTTGCGCCTTGCGGCCCATCCCAAACCAGGGCGCGCTGCTTCGCGGCAGGGCTGCGTCTGCATTTCCTCAACACGCAACACAAGGAGGATCCCATGACGATCAAGCGTGTGACTGTGAAGAAGAACGAGCGCGGCATCCTGCTGCGCAATGGCGATTTCGAGCGCGTGCTGCAACCGGGTACGCATTGGCTGTTCGCCGGCCTGGACGAGTTGAAGATCGAACTCTTCGCCATCAACCAGCCGGCCTTCGTCCACCCGTTGACCGACTACCTGCTGGCCAAGGAGCCTGAGGTCGTCGCCGCGGAATTCCTGCGCGTCGAACTGAAGGAGCACGAGGCCGGCCTGCGCTCGGAGAACGGCGTGCTCATCGAGGTGCTGCCGCCCGCGACACGGCGCCTGTACTGGCGCGGCCTGGTGGACGTGCAGGTCGAGGTGATCGACCTGCGTGCGTCTACCGAGCTGCCCGCCGACCTGGCCGCTCGACTGGCGCAGCCGCAACTGCGCCCGCGCGCGGTGGCGGGCCTGGCCGGCGTGCTGCAGGTGGAGGTGCCGGAAACCGGTGCGGGCCTGCTGCGCGTGGACGGCAAGGTGGAGCGGCTGCTCTCGGCCGGCGCTTATGCCTTCTGGAAGTTCAACCGCAACGTGTCGGTGGAACTGGTGGACCTGCGCCTTCAGGCACTCGAAGTCACGGGCCAGGAGATCCTGACCCGCGACAAGGTGGCCCTGCGGCTCAACCTCTCGGCCACCTGGCGCTTCACCGATGTGCTGCGCGCGTTCGAGCAACTGGCCAAGCCAGCCGACCACCTCTACCGCGAGCTGCAGTTCGGCCTGCGGGCGGCGGTGGGCACGCGCACGCTGGACGAGCTGCTGGAGAACAAGTCGGTCATCGACGAGGTCGTGACCGCCCAGGTCACCGCCAAGCTCGCAGGCTACGGTCTGCAGCTGGACGGCGTGGGCGTGAAGGACATCGTGCTGCCGGGCGAGATGAAGACCATCCTGGCCCAGGTGGTGGAGGCCGGCAAGGCCGCTGAAGCGAACGTGATCCGCCGCCGCGAGGAAACCGCGGCGACGCGCTCCCTGCTCAACACGGCCAAGGTGATGGAGGACAACCCCGTCGCCTTGCGCCTGAAGGAGCTGGAAACGCTGGAACGCGTGGCCGAGCGCATCGACAAGATCTCCGTGTTCGGAGGTCTGGACCAGGTGCTCAACGGGCTGGTGAAGCTCCGTTGAGTGCCGCCCTGCCGGCTTGGGCCGGCAGGGCTTCATTCAAAGGAGAAATCATGACCACACCGTCACTGCAATTGGCCGTGCGGCGCGCCTACGAGGTGTTCAGCGCCTACATGGCCCCCGCCCGGCCGCTGAACGTCTGCACGTTCTGCTGCATGGACGAGGAACTGGAACGCGAGATGCGCGCCGTGCCGCTGCGCAAGCTGAAGCGGCTGCACTTCTACGAGTACAGCACCGGCGCCAAGTCCGTCGAGGGTCAACCGGCCGACGAGGTGAAGTACCTGCTGCCGCGCCTGCTGGAATTGCTGGCGGCCGGCGAGGAAACCCACCACTCCATCGAGCTGGCGCTGGATCGAGTCGGGCGCTGCCCGGCCGATGCGTTCACCGCGGAGGAACGGGCGACGCTCGACGCCTTCATGCTGGCCTGCTTCGACGCCTGCCTGCGCGGGGAGTGGGCAGCGGAAGGCTTCTGGTACGACCTCGAAGACCCGCTCGCGCTGTTGGTGATGGCTGACTACGCAGGCCTCGCGTTGAAACCCTTGCTGCAGCACTGGACCCGGCACGAAAGCCCGCACGCCACCATCCGCTTCGTCGAGAGCACCTACTGGGGCTTCTGGCCCGAGCACCGGATCAGCAATGCGTTCGCAACAGACCGGCCGCGGCTGCAGGCCGCATTCACGGGCTGGATGCAATCACCCGACACCAGGGCGGCCTTCACCACCAAGCTGCTGCTCCCTCATTTCCTGGATCAGGTCGAACAGACGCCGTCCAACACCTGCGCGCCATTCCCCGTGATGGTGGACGCCGTGTTCGATCACCTGAACCATTCATAGAAAGAACAATCATGGAACACCAACACATCCACGAAGACGTCCCCGGCGGCGTGCCGCTGAAGATGTGGACGCAAGGCGTGCCGGTCGAAGACTCGGCCAAGCGCCAGCTGCAGAACGCGGCCCGCCTGCCCATCGTCTTCAAGCACATCGCCGCAATGCCGGACGTGCACTTCGGCATTGGCGCCACCGTCGGCTCGGTCATCCCCACCGTCAAGGCCATCATCCCGGCCGCCGTCGGCGTGGACATCGGCTGCGGCATGATGGCCTGCAAGACCACGCTGACGGCCGAGGACCTGCCCGACAACCTTGGCCCCCTGCGCGCGGCCATCGAACGCGCCGTGCCCCACGGCCGCAAGCCGGGCAACCGCGACCCGGGCGCCTGGCAGAAGACCCCCGGTTCGGTCAACACGGCCTGGGCACAGCTGGAGCCGGAGTTCACCGAGCTCTGCCGCGACTACCCCAAGATCGCCAAGACCAACCACCTGCAGCACCTGGGCACGCTGGGCTCGGGCAACCACTTCATCGAGGTCTGCCTGGATGAAGCGGGCGCCGTGTGGTTCATGCTGCACTCGGGCTCGCGCGGTGTGGGCAACTTCATCGGCACGATGTTCATCGAGCTGGCCAAGCAGGACGCACTGCGCCACCAGGCGAATCTGCCGGACCGCGACCTGGCCTACTTCGAGGAAGGCAGCCGCTACTTCGGTGACTACGTCCGCGCCGTGGGCTGGGCGCAGAAGTTCGCGGCCACCAACCGCGAGGTGATGATGAAGCGCGTGATCGAAGCCGCGAAGACGGTCATTCACAAGAACTTCCAGAGCCACATCGAGGCGGTGAACTGCCACCACAACTATGTGCAGAAGGAAACCCACTTCGGCCAGGAGGTCTACCTGACCCGCAAGGGCGCGGTCAGCGCCAAGGCGGGGCAGTTGGGCATCATCCCGGGCAGCATGGGCGCCAGGAGCTACATCGTGCGTGGCAAGGGCAACGCCGACAGCTTTGAGAGCTGCTCGCATGGCGCCGGCCGCGTCATGAGCCGGGGCGACGCCAAGCGCGCCTTCACGCTGGCCGACCACCGCGCCGCCACGGAAGGCGTCGAATGCCGCAAGGACAAGGACGTGCTCGACGAGACGCCCGCCGCCTACAAGGACATCGACGCCGTCATGGCCGCCCAGCGCGAGCTGGTGGAGGTGGTGCACACCCTCAAGCAGGTGGTCTGCGTGAAGGGCTGAACGACAACTCGCACCGCTTCAGGGCGCCCAGCTTCGGCTGGGCGCCCTTTTTTTGGGCCTCAGCAAGCCGCGCCACGGGAGCATTCACGAAGGGCGGCGACACCGGCCGGCACTACCATTGCTGCCCTTACGAGGTCCCCATGAAACTGCTCGTCAAATTCAACCTGGTCTATCTGCTGGTCATGAGCCTGGGCATCGCGGTCAGCGGCTACATCGCCCGCCAGCTGCTGCAGGACAACGCCCAGCAGGAGGTCGTCGGCAGCGCCCGCATGCTGATGGAGAAGGCGCTGGCCGTGCGCGCCTACACCAACACGCAGATCAAGCCGCTGCTGGCCTCGCAGATGGCGCACGAGTTCCTGCCGCAGACCGTGCCGAGCTACTCCGCCAACGAGGTGCTGGGCACGCTGCTGGCCAAGCACCCCGAGTTCGCCTACAAGGAGGCGACGCTCAACCCCACCAACCCGCGCGACCGCGCCACCAGCTGGGAGGCCGACGTCGTGGGTCAATTCAGGAACGCGGCAGACCTGAAGGAAACCGTCGGCACGCGCGACACGCCCGCCGGCCCGTCGCTTTACATCGCCCGCCCGCTGCGCATCACCGACCCCGCCTGCCTGGCCTGCCACAGCAGCGTGGACGCCGCGCCCGCCACCATGGTCGCCAAGTACGGCCCCGCCAACGGCTTCGGCTGGAACCTCAACGAGGTCATAGGCGCGCAGATCGTCTCGGTGCCGCTGGGCGTGCCGCTGCAGCGCGCCGACAACGTCTTCAAGGTCTTCATCACGTCGCTGGTGGGCGTCTTCGTCGTCGTGGGCATCGTGCTGAACCTGATGGTGTGGATGCTGGTGGTGCGCCCGGTCACCCGCCTGTCGGCGCTGGCCGACCGCGTCAGCCAGGGTGACCTGGAAGCGCCCGAGTTCAAGACCAGCGGCCGCGACGAGATCGCCACGCTGTCCGACTCCTTCTCGCGCATGCGCGCCAGCGTCGTGCAGGCCATGAAGCTGCTGGACGCCTGATCGCAGCCCCTCTCATTTTCGTTCAATGGCCACGACGAAGCATCCGACGCAGCTCGGCAAGTACCGCATCACCGAAGTCCTCGGTGAAGGGGCAATGGGCGTCGTCTACAAGGGCTTCGACCCTGACATCCAGCGCACCGTCGCGCTGAAGACCATACGCACCAACCTCGACGCCGACGACGACAGCCCCGGTGCGCCAGCCTCGCGCTTTCGCAACGAGGCGCAGGCCGCCGGGCGGCTGGGCCACCCGGGCATCGTCGCCGTGTACGACTTCGGCCGCGCCGAGCAGTGCGCCTACATCGCGATGGAGTTCGTCGAGGGCCGCTCGCTGGCGAGCTATCTGAGCTCCAAGGTTCGCTTCACCGACACCGACATCCCCGGCATCATGAGCCAGCTGCTCGACGCGCTGGGCCACGCGCACGAGAAGGGCGTCTGGCACCGCGACGTCAAGCCCAGCAACATCATCATGATGGGCAACGGCCGGCTCAAGGTGGCCGACTTCGGCATCGCGCGCATCGAGTCGCAAAGCCTCACGCAGACCCACTACATGGTGGGTACGCCCAGCCACATGGCGCCCGAGCAATTCCTCGGCAAGCCCATGGACCGGCGCGTCGACATCTACGGCGCCGGCGTCGTGCTCTACCAGCTGCTGACCGGCCGCGCGCCTTTTGCCGGCACGACCGAAGCGCTCATGTACAAGGTCGTCAACGAAGACGCTATGCCGCCCTCGATGGCAGACGGCGCGGAGCGCCCCGGCTGGTTCGACGCCATCGTCGCCCGCGCACTCGCCAAGCGCCCGGCCGACCGCTTCGCCGACACCGAGGAGTTCAAGCAGGCCTTGCTGGACGGCGCCGGCAGCGGCATCGACGACACGGCCTGGGAACGCACGCTGATGATGGCGCCGCCGCGCCCGCCCCGGCCGCCCCTCTCGGCCACGATTGCGCCGCCCACCATCGCCCCACCCACCTCCACCGCCGGCGGCTCCAGCGGCACGCCGCCCACGCACTGGGACAAGGCCCAGCTCACGCAGGCCGAGCAGACGCTGGCCAAGCTGGTCGGCCCGCTCGCCAGCGTGCTGGTGCGCCGCGCGGCGCGCGAGTGCACCGACCTGAACGAGCTCTACGCCAAGCTGGCCGACCAGGTCAGCGACCCGCGGGCGCGCGACGCCTTCCTCGGCCAGGCCAGCCTCGTGACTGGCGGCACTGGCAAGACGGCTGGCGGCACCAGTGGCGCGCCGTCCGTCGCGGGCTCAAGAGGTTCGGCCGGTTCGGGCGGGTCGGCCAGCAGCGGCACCACCATCGGCGGGCCGCTGAACGACGCGGTGATGGAGAAGGCCGTGCCCTTGCTGGCCCAGCACGTCGGGCCCATTGCCAAGGTGCTGGTCAAGCGCGCCGCAGCCGGCATCGACAGCCGCGCGGTGTTCTTCAACCGGCTGGCGGAGTCGGTGAGCGACCCGGCGGCGCGGGAAAAGCTGCTCAAGGAATTGGCGCGGCTGGCCTGAGAGGGCAGCCGGCTCAGGGCTTCCTGGCGCCCCGCAGGCGCTGCCCGCCCTGCAACAACACGGCCGCGGCAACCTTGCCGGCGGCATCCCGCTCGAACTCGACGACGGCGCCGACGACCTTGATCTCGATGCGGTCGGGGCCTGCTACCTCGGCCGCAATCGCAGGCTGAGCGGTGCCCTGCACCATGAGCTTGCCGTCGCGCTCGAACACCTTCAGGCTGAACTGCGGCGCCAGCTGGAACTCCCCGGCCCAGTCGCGCCAGGCCGGGTTGTTGATGGTGGGCGGTGCCTCCACCAGGCCCACGCGGCGGGCCGGCGTGACGCCGCCCTGCTGAAGCCACGTGAAGCGCGCAACCGGCTGGCCCGCCGCCGCCGGGGGCTCGGGCCGCAGCAGCGCGGGCAGGCCCAGCAGGTAGAAGTCGCCACGGCTGTCCAGGCGCAGCTCGAAGGCGCTCTGGCCGCTGGCCTGAATCATCAAGCGCTTGTCGGCCTCCCAGATCTTCAGGCGCATGCCGCCCAGCTCGTACTCGCCCGCCAACGCCTGGCGCAAGGCGGCCGGCGCGTCGACGGCGCGGCGCGGTTGCAGGTCTTGCGGCTGCCCCAGCAGCGCGAGGCCCAATTCGCCCAGGCCACCCAGGTCAGTCAGCGCGGTATCGGCCAAGACCACCACCGCCCGTTGGGCCGCAGGTTCCAGCATGACCAGCGACGAGAAGCCCCCTGTGCCGCCCTCGTGCAGCACCAGCGTGCGGCCTTGCACCTGGTGCAGCAGCCAGTTCATGCCAAAGCCATGGGCCAAGGGCTGCTGGGTGCGGTGCAGCCGGGCGACCAGCGCCGGCGGGCCATCGCCGAGCTGGGCGCGTGCGTAGCTGGTCATGTCGGCCAGCGTGGCCTTGACCATGCCGACACCGGCCAGGTTGGTGGCGATGGTCCAGGGCGCGGTGGGTGTGCCGTCGGGCAGATGGCCTTGTGCCGGCTTCACGGGCGCAGCGCCGGACGGCTTCGCCACGTAGGCCGTCTTCATGCCCAATGGCCCGAAGAGCTGCTCGCGCAAAGCGCCCTCCAGGTCGCCGCCCAGGCCACGCGCCACGGCCAGCGACAAAAGCATCATCCCGAAGTTGGAGTACTCGGCCCGGCTGCCGATGGGTCGTGTCAGGCTGAGCTTCTTCAACGAGGCCAGCAACGCCGCCTCGGTCAGCGAGCCATAGGGGTCGGCCGGGTTGGCGGGCTGCATGCCGGGCGGTAAGGCCGGCAGGCCGCTTGAATGCGTGAGCAGGTCGCGCACGAGGATCTGGCGCTCGCCCTGGCGCGGCACCTCGGTGCCCTCGGGCAGATGGCGGGCGATGGGGTCGTCCAGCGACCAGCGGCCGCTGTCGACGAGGCCGGCCACCAGCGCGGCGGTCATGGTCTTGGTGACCGAGCCGATCTCGAAGGCCGCGTCGGGCGCCGGTGCGCCGTCCTTGCGCGTGCCGGCGCAGCGGGCGGCGCGCCAGACCTTGCCCGGCTCGATGACGGCGGCCTGCACGCAGGCGCCGCTGCGGTCGCCGTCGAAACGGGTGGCCAGCAGCCGCTCGACGGCCGCGTCGCTGTCGGGCATCGCAGCGGCCAGGGCGGGCAGGCACAGCAGCACAACGAGGGTCTTGCGTTTCATGGGTTGTCCTCTACGGTCAGCTCGTCAAGTTTGTCGATGCGGCGCTGCAGTCCACGCGCAGCGTAGCGGTTGAGGCAGACGATGCTGCCCATCACCAGCGCGACGAAAGCGAACACACCGGGCTGCCAGACGCCGTTCTCGATCTGCCGGCCGCACAGGAACAGCGTCATGCCCGGCATCAGCGGCGCCACGTACCAGAGCCAGGCCGCCCGCAGCGCGTCGCGCTGGCGCGCCAGTTCGCTGCGGTGAAAGCCCAGCAGGCTGCCGGCCAGCGCCTCGGGCAGGGGGCGCGCCGAGGCGCGGCGGTGCAACTGCCACAGCAGCACCCCCAGGCCCGCCACGCAGAGCAGCGCGCCCAGCTTGGTCAGCCAGTGCGGAAAGACCCAGGCGTAGAACAGGAACACCGGCGCAATGAGCACGGCAACGACGCTCTCGCGCCGGTTGCGCCGCGACACCGTGCGCTGCAGCTTGTGCGCCTGCTCGGCCAGTTGCTCGGGCGGCAGCGGCTGCAGCGGCGGCAGTGCCTGCCCGCGCCAGAGGCTGCCGGCGTCGTCATGGACCGGGATGTCGTCGCTCATCGCGGGCTCCTCGTGGCGTTCATCTGGCTGGCCAGCAGCGCCTTGATGCGGTGGATCTTGGTGGCGACGTTGCGCGCCGACAGGCCGGTGACGTCGGCGATGCTGGCGGCGTCCAGCTCCTCCAGGTAGAGCAGCATCAGTTCTCGGTCCAGCGGTGCCAACCGGTGCACCAGCGCCAGCACGCGCTGCAGGTCCAGGCGCCGCTCGGTGTGGCCAGGATCGTGGCGTTCATCGGCCAGCTCGACGATCTCGTCCAGTTCCAGCATCTGCCCCTTGCCCGCGTGCTGCTGCACATGGCGGGCGCCAACGTTGTGGGCGACCCGGTAGACCCAGGTGCGCAGCGAGCAGTCGCCACGGAAGCCGGCCAGGCTTTGCCACAGTGCCAGGTGCAACTCCTGCTGCAGCTCCTGGCGGAGCGCCGGGTCGCGCTCATAGCCGAAGCAGCAGCGGGCCAGCTCGCCGCCGTGGGCGGCCATGGCCTGGCGGTACAGCTCGTCCTGCGCGTTCGTGACAGTCATGCAGCAGGTAGTGACGGCGCTGCGGAACTTCTTACAGCCGGTAGGCCAGCACCTTGAGGCTGCGGTCGGCCGACTGGTCCTCGAACGCCGCCGGATTCGCCACCCGCTCGACGAACGCCAACTCCGGCGCGTTCTGGGAGACGGCCTCGCGCAGGAAGGCCTCGCCCAGCTTGGGCGTGTTCAGGCACAGCAGCGCCTGCCCACCCGGCGCCAGCAGCGCCGGCAGCCGCCGCGCCAGCCGCGCGTAGTCCTTGGTCGCGACAAAGCTGCCTTTCTGGAAGCTGGGCGGATCGCAGATGACCAGGTCGTAAGGCCCGCCGCGCGTCAGCTTGCCCCAGGAGTTGAAGATGTCGTGGGCCAGGAACCTGGCGCCAGTCTTCACGCCATTGAGTTCATGGTTGATGCGGCCGGTCGCCAGCGCGCCAGCGGCCATGTCGACGTTGACGACCTCGGCTGCGCCAGCCTGCAACGCGACGACCGAGAAGGCGCAGGTGTAGGCAAAGAGATTCAAGACCTTGTCGCCCGGCTGCACCCGCTCGCGCACCCAGCGCCGGCCCTCGGCCATGTCGAGGAAGAGGCCGTGGTTCTGGCCGCGCAGCAGGTGGACGATGTAGCGCGCGCCCGCTTCGGTGACGACGTGCGGCTCGGGCACGTTGCCGGCCATCAGCCGCGTCTCGGTGCGCCCGCCTTCCTGGCGGCATTGGTAGACCCAGGGCGCCTCGGGCCAGCGCGCGGTGATCGCCGCGCCGATGGCGGCAAGCGCCTCTTCGGCCAGCGGCTCGAAGCTGGTCAGCAGCAGCGCGGGCGGGTAGGCGTCCAGCGTCAGGTGCTCGCAGCCGGGGAAGAGCCCGCCACGGCCGTGGAAGAGGCGCTGGGCGTCGGAGGGAAAGGCCAGCGTGGCGAGGGCGTCGAGCAGGGCTTGCATCGCGCGATTGTCCCGGGGCCAGAATCGCCGGCATGGACTTCCAACTCATCCTCGACGAGATCAACGACGAGCTGCGTCCGCTGCTGGGCAGCGCGGGCGGCAAGGTCGCCAGCTACATCCCGGCGCTGGCGCGGGTGTCGCCGCTGCAGTTCGGCATCGCGCTGCGCACCTGCGCGGGCGAGACGGCGCAGGCCGGCGACAGCGCCGTGCCGTTCTCCATCCAGAGCATGTCCAAGATGTTCTCGCTGACGCTGGCCATCCGCTCGCTGGACGAGGCGCTGTGGGACCGCATCGGCCGCGAGCCCTCGGGCAGCCCGTACAACTCACTGGTGCAGCTGGAGACGGAGCGCGGCATTCCGCGCAACCCCTTCATCAATGCCGGCGCCATCGCGGTGGCGGACCGGCTGGTGTCGCTGGGCGACGCCAACGCCGAGCTGCTGGCGCTACTGGGCCGGCTGTGCGGCGAGCCCGTCCACATCGACGCCGAGGTGGCCCACTCCGAAGCCGACACGGGCTTTCGCAACACCGCGCTGGCGAACTTCATGAAGGGCTTCGGCACGCTGGACAACGACACGGCCACGGTGCTGGACGTCTACTTCAGGCAGTGCGCCATTGCCATGACCTGCGAGCAGGTGGCCTGCGCGGCCGGCTTTCTGTGCCGCGACGGGCGGCACCCATTGGCGGGCGTGCCCGTGCTCAGCGCGGCGCAGACGCGGCGCGTGAATGCGCTGATGCTGACCTGCGGCACCTACGACGCGGCCGGCGAGTTCGCCTTCCGCATCGGGCTGCCTTGCAAGAGCGGCGTGGGCGGCGGCATCGTCGCCGTGGTGCCGGACCGCCTCACGCTGTGCGTCTGGTCGCCCGCGCTGGACGCCACGGGCAACTCCTTGCTCGGGCGCAAGGCGTTGGAGCTGTTCGTGGCGAAGACGGGGCTGTCCGTCTTCTAGTTGGCTTGCCGCCAGCGCTCCGGCGTGGAGCCCGTCCACGACTGGAAAGCACGGAAGAAGGAGTTGGGATCCTCGAAGCCCAGCAGAAAAGAGATCTCGGCGTGCGACAGCCGGGTCTGCTCCAGGTAGTGGCGAGCCAGGTCTTCCCGGGTGCGGGCCACCAGGGCCTGGAAGTTGAGGCCTTCATCACCCAGACGGCGCTGCAGCGTGCGGCGGCTCATGGCCAGGCGAGCGGCGACGGCGTCTATGCCCACCTGCCCAGCCGGCAGCGCTTCGAGCAGCAGCGCGCGCACACGCTCGCCGACCAGGGCAGATGCGTCCAGCTCGGCCAGCCGGCGGCGCAGCTCGGGCTCAAAGGCGCGCCACATCGCATCACTTGCCGTCAGGAACGGTCTCTCGGCATCCGCTGCGGCGAAGGTGATCGCCGGCGGCCCACCGACCTCCAGCGCACAACCGAACCAGTCCTCGAAGTCGGCCGACCGATCCGGCCTTTCGGGCAGGCTCAGCCCCATGGCGCGCACCGGTTCGCGCGTGCCCAGGCGCGCAAGCCTCAGCAGGAACGCCAGTTCACCAGCCATCAGCGACAACGGCGGCGTGACGCCCGGTCCCAGCCAGCGTGGCTGCGCCACCCAACGACCATCGGCCAGGCTGTGCAGGTCCAGCGCCATCGGGACGACGAGGCGCTTGTGCTGTGCAAGGCGCCGCAGCGCTGACGCGAGGTCGGGACTGCACAGGGCCGCGAACAGCGGTGGCGAGAAGACCTCGGCGCTGAGCGCATCGACGAGCCGCAGGGGGAAGAGCGGATCGCCAAGCGCGGCTTCCAGCGCCAGCCACAGGCGGAAGTAGCCGGCAGTATCCAGCGCGGCCTGCGGTCGGCTCAGCAGGTCTTCGGCCAGGCCGGCGCGGCGCAATACGTCGGCCGGCCGCAGGCCGAGGTCGCGCATCAGCGTCGCCCAGCCGGCCTCGATGACAAAGAGCTTGGGCGGCGCCGCAGTCATGGACACCGCGCTCAGCGCACCTGGCTGAGGATGACCCGGTCGAAGACGCGATCGCCCAGGTATTTGCGGATGAACATCAGCAGGTGAGCAAACTTGCCGGCGACATAGCGCGTGCGCGGCCGTCGGGCCTGGACGGCCCGGGCGATGGCGTCGACGACGACGGAAGGAGGCGACAACGTGTGCGGCTTCGCATAGGACTCGCGCGTTGCGCGAGCCATGCCCTGGGCCAACACGCGGTAGGCGCCATCGCCGGAGCGCTTGAGCAGCGGCTCCAGCAAGACTGCGCCGAACTCCGTCGCAATGACGCCCGGCTCAATGACGACAACGTCGATGCCGAACGCCGCCAGTTCGATGCGAAGGCAATCGCTCCAGCCTTCGACGGCATGCTTGGTGGCGTGGTACCAGGCGCCCAGCGGCGTGTAGATGCGCCCGCCCATGGACGACAGGTTGATGATCTTGCCGGCGCCCTTGGCGCGCATGGCCGGCAGCAGCAGCTGCGTCAGCCGCGCCATGCCGAACAGGTTGACTTCGAACTGGTAGCGGGCCTCGGCCAGCGGCGTGTCCTCGACGGCGCCGAACAGGCCAAAACCGGCGTTGTTGACGAGAATGTCGACCCCCCCATGGCGGGCGATGATCTGCTGGACGGCGGCGACGATGTCCTCGTCACGCGTGATGTCCATCTTCAGCGGGATGGCGCCCAGCGCCTGCAGGTCCTGCATCTGCTCCACGCGGCGCGCGGCCGCGTAGACGGTGTGGCCCAGTTGCAGCAGACGCCGGGCAGTCTCCTTGCCCATGCCGGACGACGCGCCGGTGACGAGAGCAACGCTCATGCGACTTCCTCTTTCAAGTGGATGCCGGGAACCGGCGACACCATCAGTGTGGTGTCCCGCCCCGCGCCACTCACTTGCGAAGCGCGCCAAACCGCCAACCGAGAGCGCCAATCGGGCACCCATGGGCGCCAGCGGCCGGGATCAGCTCGCGTACTTGACGCTGCAGCCATACGGCCGCGTCGACGCTTTCTCCACCTTGCGGCCCGCCGCGATGGCGGCCAGGGCCTGGGTCACGTAGGGCTCGGCCTTGGCGATGTCGTTCTTGTCGGCCGAGGCGATGCTGTCGATGCCGCCCTTGTAGGCCAGCGTGCCGTCAGCCTTGACGACATACAGGTGCGGCGTGGTCTGCGCGCCGTAGAGCTTGCCGAGTTCGCCCTTGGGGTCGAGCAGGGTTGCGGCGGGCACGGCGCCGCGGTCGGTGTTGAGCTTCTGCGCAGCCGCGCCATCGACAAAGCCCTGCTGGCCCGGCGCGGAGGAGATGACCTGCAGCCAGACCACGCCCTGCGCGGCGGCGGCCTTCTGCTGGGTCTGCATATTGCCGCTGCCGTAGTGCTTCTTCACGTAGGGGCAGTCGTGGTTGGTCCACTCCAGCACCACGGTCTTGCCCTTGTAGTCGGCCAGGTTGACCGTCTTGCCGTCGGCCGTCGTGGCCGAGAAGGCGGGCGCGGCGGCATCCACATTGGCGTTGGCCAGCGCCAGCGCAGGCATGGCAACGGCAGCGGCGATCAGCGAGCGGCGAAGCAGATTCATCTTCATGTCGAACTCCGGGGGGTTGCAGGGGAAGAAACCGCCTCGATGACGAGGCCGGGGGTGAGGATTTGCGGCAGCACCTGAGCCTCGGCGGCACCCGGTGCGTAGTAGAGGTAGAGCGGCACGCCGGAGCGGCCATGGGCCTTCAGCACGGCGGTGATGGCGGGGTCCTCGCGGGTCCAGTCGCCCTTCAGGTAGACGATGCCGGCCTTGGCAAAGGCGTCCTTCACCTCGGGGCGCGACAAGGCCACGCGCTCGTTGACGAGGCAGGAGATGCACCACGACGCCGTCAGGTTGACGAACACCGGCTTGTTCTGCGCGCGCAACTCGGCAACACGCTCGGCGCTGTAGGCCTCGGCGGCTTCGTTGGCCGACCCGGCGCGCAGGTCGGCGGCCACCGGCTTGATCAACACCGACACCCCCAGCGCCAACACGACGCTGGCAACCGCCGCCACGGTGCCCACGGCACTCGCGCCGCTGGCGTTGCGCCACCACAGCCCGAAGGCAATCAGCACCAGGCCGAACAGCGCCAGCGCCACACCGTCGGGCCCGGTCTGCTGGGCCAGCACCCAGAGCAGCCAGACGACGGCGGCATACATCGGGAAGGCCAGGAACTGCTTGAACTTGTCCATCCACGCGCCGGGGCGCGGCAGCCAGCGCTGGGCGGCCGGCCAGAAGGCCAGCACGAGGAAGGGCAACGCCAGGCCGAGGCCCAGCGCCAGGAAGACGGCCAGCAAGACCGCCGCCGGCTGGCTCAGCGCAAACGCCAGCGCCGCGCCCATGAACGGCGCCGTGCAAGGGGTGGCGACGACGGCCGCCAACACGCCGGTGAAGAAGCTGCCCGCCAGCCCCTGTTTCGCGGCCAGGCTGGAGCCCACGCCCGCGATGCTGCCGCCAATCTCGAACAGGCCCGACAGACTCAAGCCCACCAGGAAGAGCAGATAGGCCACCACCAGCACGAACACCGGCGAATGGAACTGGAAGCCCCAGCCGACCTGCTGGCCGCCGGCCCGCAGCACGATCAACACGGCCGCCAACAGCGCGAAGCTGGCCAGCACGCCGGCCGTGTAGGCCAGGCCTTCGGCCTTGTGGTTCCCCTCGCGCACCAGCGCCAGCGCCTTGATGGACAGCACCGGGAAGACGCAGGGCATCAGGTTGAGGATGAGGCCGCCCACCAGCGCCAGCGCGAGCGCGGGCAGCAGGCCGAGGTCGCTCTGTGGCGGCGCTGCCGGCGCGGCGGTGGGTGCCTCGACGCCGGCCGCGCCAGGGCCTTTGCCAGCGCCCTCGGGCATGGGCGCGGAGACGGTCCACGCCTGCTGTCCAGCCGATGTCATCAGCACGATGACGCCGGAGAGCGGCTTGCCCGCGGCCACGGGCTCGTCGCCGGCAGGGAGGTCCAGCGCCCAGCCGCCTGCCTCGGCCTTCAAGGCCTGCGGCGCGCTGTGAGCCACGGCGCCCCAGGTGTCAGCGAAGAAATAGGCCTTGCTCACACCAGCGGTCGGGCCGCTGAGCGTGAAGCCCTGCGGCGCCGCCTTGAGCTGCACGGCAAACGGTGCCGGCTTCGGGATGGCCGCGCGCCATTCATCGATCTGGGCCGTATCGGCACTCGCCTTGGCCTCAGCGGCCACGGGCAGGTCCAGGCCCAGCGTGACCTGCTCCGGGATGCAGACGTCCTTGCAGACCAGCCACCTCACCTCCGCCGTCGGCTGGAAGCGGCCGCCCGGCTTGGCGTCGGCCGGCACGGTCAGCTCCACGAGCAGGGCCGGGCGGCCTTCGTAGCCGTAGTTGACGATGGGGCCGATGGCCTGCACCGATGGCGTCGGCCACTGGATGGGGCCGGCCTCGGCGCCGGTCCAGGCGATGGTGGTGGCCTGGCCCGAATCACCCGGGTTCAGCCAGTAGGTGTGCCAGTGCGACTTGATGTCCTGCTCCAGCGCCACCGTGAAGCGCTGGCCCGGCGCAACGGCCGAATGGCTGGCGACCAGGCGAGCCTTCACATGCTCGGTGGCAGCCTCCGGAGGGGCGGCCAAGGCCAGCAACGGGGCGGCCAGCAAAGCCAGGAGAGGGAGGCGCAGGAACGAGAGCATCCCGAAATCCTAGGTCAAACCCATTACCCCGCGCCGTGACAAGCCCGCATCAACAAATGCATCGAAGGCGGCCCACAGCGGCGCAAAGCGTTCGGGCCCGCCTTCCAGAAGAGCCAGCGCATGCAGGCCGGCCTCCAGTGTCGACAGCTGCCCCGGGCGGTGCGCGCGCCGGAGGGCGTAGCGGCCGGGCTGCTCGGGCAGGCTCAGGCGCGGCAGTTCGGCCAGCCAGGGGTTGGCGGTCAGCAGGCGGCGGCTCTGGCGCCAGCTGCCGTCCAGCAGGATCAGCCGGTCGACACCGGCCGGCACGGCTGCAGCGCCTGCAACGGGATAGAGCAGCGCCGCCCCGGGGCCGGCCAGGCTGGCATCAAACGCCTCGCCGCGCATCAGCCGCGCCCGCTGCAGGCCCAGCGTCAGCAGGGCAGCGGTGTTCTTGGCGTGGCCCGCCTCGGCGGGGTGCTGCAGGATCAGCAGCTCGGTGCGGTGGGCCAGCGGCGGCGCCGGCAGAGTCGCGCACAGGCAGGTGACAAGCGGGCGCTCGCAGCGCAGGCAGCGGGGCCTGATCAATGAGGCGGGGAGACCGTCTGTGGTCCGATGGTCGACACGGTGCTGTCGGGGTCGCCGTCAGCCGCCACAGCGTCGCCCTTGGGGCGGCGGCGCGAGCGCGTGCTGGGCAGGCTGAGCTGCCTGCGCGTGGCCAGGGAGCCAGCCACCCAGACGCCGCCGATGATGCCGACGATGTTCATGACGCCGTACAGCGGAGGCGCGCTGGACGACAGCAGCATGGTCTGCAGCGGCGCCGAGTAGGACCGCGGCTTCAGTGCGAAGGTGAAGGCGCCGAAGATCAGCCAACCCGCCCACGCCAGGCCGACGCCGGACATCATCCAGGCCACATAGGGCCGGTGGCGCCGCCGCTCCGGGCGCAACGTCAGGTAACCCCAGACCGCCGCGATCAGGAAGAGCAGCACCATGATGACGACGGCCTCGCCCAGCATGACCTGCAAGGTGTTGCGCCCGCCGAGCTGGGTGTAGACCTGGCGCGGCAGGCCAATAGTCGCGTATTTCATCGCCGCCCCGACACCGAAGCAGTACAGCAAGAGGCCTGAGAAAAAGGCGATCGAACGACGTTTGGCTTTCATGACGGCGCATTCTCGGTGCAGCCGGCGGGCGGATCGCGCCGGGATTTCCTGCGAAAACGGCACTACAAAACGAAACCCGCCGTCCGTCAGGCGGAGGGCGGGCTGTGGCGAAGCAGGTCAGCGGGCCTGCTCGGTTCAGCGCTTTCGGTCGATGCGCAGGGCGCGGTTCAGACCGCGACGCTCGCCGCTGTAGAAGCCGGTATCGAAGGGCTCGTGCTTGCGGCCCTTCTCGACCGACTCCTCGGTGCCCCACGCCGGGACCACCTCGGGGACGGGCAGGCGGCGTTGCGAATGTTGTTGGGTCTGGATCTTCATGTGGGCTGTCTGGCCTGTTGCCGGGCCGTCTCGCGGTAGAAGCTGCGCGATTGAGGGCACAACGCCGGCTGTTGAAGCGCGGTTGACAGGTCGCTCACACTTCTTTGCACTCTGGGAGCCTGTCGGGCTTTGGGCCGGGTGCGGCCCAAAGCCCGACAGGCTTCTAGTGCCGACAATGGCCGCCTCGAATCCCCTCGGAGCTGACCGATGACCGTCAAGCTGAAGAAGTCCCCCCCGGCCAAGGCCACGCCCATCACCGTCGTTGACCGCGCCGCCTTCCAGGCGCTGGCACCCGGCCTGCCCGAGGCGACCCGCGCCTGGCTGGCCACCGTCGGCTTCGTCGGCGCGGCCGACAGCCATGCGCTGCTGCCCGGCGCCGACGGCCACCTGGCCCAGGTGTTTGCCGGCGTCGCCCACGCCGCCCACCCGTTCGCGCTGAGCGCCCTGCCGCTGGCCCTGCCGGTGGGTGACTACCGCCTGGACGACGCCGGCCTGCCGCTGCTGCCCGAGGCCGCAGCGATGTCCTGGGAGCTGGGCGGCTACCGCTTCGACCTCTACAAGCCGGCCAAGCGCGAGCCGGCCACGCTGTGGCTCAAGCCGGGCGCCGACGCCGAACGCGGGCTGGCGGTGGCCGCCGCCACCGCAGCCACGCGCGATCTCGTCAACACGCCAGCCGAGCACATGGGCCCTGCCGAACTGGCGGCCGCCGCCAAGGTGCTGGCCGGCCAGTACGGCGCCAAGTACAGCGAGACGGTGGGCGACGCGCTGCTGAAGAAGAACTTCCCCAGCATCCACGCGGTGGGCCGTGCGAGCACGCGCTCACCTCGGCTGATCGAGCTGACCTGGGGCAACCCCAAGCACCCGAGGCTGGCGCTGGTCGGCAAGGGCGTCTGCTTCGACACCGGCGGCCTGAACATCAAGGGCGGCGAGGGCATGCGCCAGATGAAGAAGGACATGGGCGGCGCGGCCAACGCACTGGGCCTGGCCACGCTCATCATGGCGCTGAAGCTGCCCGTGCAGCTGCAGCTGCTGATTCCGGCGGTGGAAAACTCGATTTCCGGCAACGCCTACCGGCCGGGCGACGTCATCAAGACGCGCAAGGGCCTGCACATCGAGATCGGCAACACCGACGCCGAGGGCCGCGTGGTGCTGAGCGACGCGCTCGCGTATGCGGCCGAAGGCAAGCCCGACCTCGTCATCGACCTGGCCACGCTGACGGGTGCCGCCCGCGTGGCCCTGGGAGCGCAGCTGCCAGCCTTGTTTGCCAAGCACATGGACACGGCGCGCGACCTGGTCGACCTGGGCCTGAAGCTGGACGACCCGCTCTGGCACATGCCGCTGTGGGCGCCATATCACGCCGGCATAGAAAGCACGATCGGCGATCTCGTCAACACGGGCAAGAGCCCGCTGGCCGGCGCGATCAACGCGGCGCTGTTCCTGGAAGATTTCCTGCCCGCCCAGCAGGATTGGCTGCACATCGACCTGTTC
>Ga0187845_1000783_pt1 | contig 18627 bp, 16 predicted proteins | sample SpaLakP09_SKY_68_FD_134515 | JGI IMG/M metagenome (GOLD analysis project Ga0187845, IMG submission 134515) | Oligotrophic lake water microbial communities from Sparkling Lake, Wisconsin, USA - SP09_SKY_68 | ecosystem: Environmental > Aquatic > Freshwater > Lake | place: USA: Sparkling Lake... | reverse complement strand
AACAATACCAATTATTATTTACTTCTTTATTTTTAACATTAGAGAGAAAAGTATAATGAAACCAAAAACACTTAATCAATAATATTAAAATAATTATTAGTATATTTAACAATACCAATTATTTTTTACTTCTTTATTTTTAACATTAGAGAGAAATTTAAAGTATACATATTTTAACAATTATATCAGACTTTTCAGATACATCATATATATCATTTTTAATTTTAGACAATCCGCAATTTTTTATTTTATAATATTGTTCTTTTTTCATATACAAATTAGAGAGATATATATTAAAAACTTTATCGCCAATATTAATACTAATAGAACCATTATTTATTATTGTATTATGTAAATTATTATAACCATCTATCATTGTTTCTATATGTATATTATTCTCATCATCTATAGTTATGCCTTTAGGCAATTCTGGTTCACAGATTACTATTATTTCACAACCAGAACCATCAAAATACGATTCATTATGCCATAGAGGAACTAAAAATAATTCATTATTCAAATATAATTTATACAAGTTGTTATTAAGCAAATCATTTATACTTGGATTTAATCTATAAACTTCAACATTATCATACTTTTTAACAACAAACTCTCTGATATTATTTAAACTTTCTTGGCTTAAATGAAGCATTGAACGATTATTAGAGAGAAAAGTATAAATATTTAGAGTTGTATTTTTATCTAAGTCTTCAAATATTTTAATTGATATTTTTTTCCCAGTTGTTATTATATCATTAACTATTTTTGATAAAATATCATTATAATTACCCACAAAAACTGTTTTCATGAATCCTTTTAAAATATCTAAATAGTGTGAAGATTCGTTTATATCATCATTATCATCTATATTTTCAGATTTTAAATGTTTAATTTCCTTTTTTAAATAATTATATGATTCGTGTATTTGTTGAAACTTATAATTTGTCTCTGGCGTGTTTCCATTTTTATCTGGATGATTTTTTAAAGCTAATTTTCTGTACTGTTTCTTTAAGTATTCTAAAGTTATATCATTATAACTAACTTCAGATAAATCTATTTCTAGTATATTAAAAGCATCTTTATAATTCATATTTTTATGAATTATAAAACTTTAAGTATTTACCTAACTTAATCAAGTTTATATATTTTCTAATATATAATATATAAATGGCCATTCACACAAGTAGTATTACATATAGAAGAGGCATTCCAAATGGATATAATAATTTCTTTTTTGTTTCTCAAGCAAACAATACTATACCATCTCCAATGATTTTGTATTTAAAAGGTTATAAATTTAATAATAGAAATATTATTAATAATACACGATACAGATACCCTTGGAGTCCTTAAAAATTATGAATTAATTTTACTAAATTTAATAAATAGTTTTCAACATGATATATAGGTCTATAGTTATTGTTATAATATTGAAAGAAACCATATGTTTTTATTAAAATTTGCGATATGTTTCCTTTTATAATTTTTTTTTGTTTAACAAGTGTAAATAAAATATACCAAATACAATCACTTATATCAAGGTTATAAATAAATATATCATATAATAAATCTCTAAATTTTAAAAAATTAAAATCTCTTATATTAACTAAATTATTTATTATTTTATTACAAATTATTTTGTGTTGTATCATTAATTCCTCATTATATATATGAAGAAATTTAATATTTGTTATATTTTCTGTTTTTAGTGTTGGTGAAAGTTTACACTTAACACATTTTTCATATAATTTTTTTGTAGGTCTACTTATATTAATTATTTCGCAACATTTTATTATATTATCTGGTATAAAACTTAGTTCTTTACTAATTAATATAAATTTTAAGTCTATTTGCATATAATTATTTTTTTGCATATAACTGTAAAAATTATCTAATAATTCACTGTGTATTTCGTGAAAATATTTACAAACTATTATTCCAGATTTTTCGTTTTTAGCGGATATAATGTCAATAATTTGTTGATATGTTTCGTGCCAAAGAAGTTTTGAATTACAACCTAATAAAGACATATCTACCTCATAATGTATATCGCTTATTTTAAGAAAATATTGTTGTTTATTATACATTAAACTTAGTTTTTTTTCATATTTAAGTTCTGTAGGACTGTATTTTTTAATAGATTTTAACATTTGGGTATATTTACCTGTTCCATTTGGACCAAAAAAAATTATATTTTTTAGTTCTTTTATTGATTTTGGAAAAGTTTCATATATACTATCTATTTTTGGATGCAAATTTACTCGTTTGTTTTCATTTATATATTCTTCAAAATGTGTTTCATAAAACTTCATTGTTATTTATATTTAATATTCTTTATTTATATTATAAACCAAAATATAATTATATATAATCGTGTAAATATTATACAACTTAAAAACATTCTAGTATATATATTAGCCTGCAATGAATATTGTAAAAAGAATTGACCAATATGACGAAAATAACATTTTTTTTTGTGAACATATTAAAAATAATGTTATAAATAATGGAAAATTTGTCAGAATTATTTATTCTACACATAATGTAGTATTTAATGGTATTTATTTATTATTAACATTTTTCGATATAACTTGCGAAAAATATTATAGTAAATATAAATGTATCTTTAATGTATCTTTACACAAAGATATAATTTATAATATTAAAATTATTGAAGAAGATTTGCTTAAAAAATATTTTATTATAGATAAAATGCCTGAGCATAAAATATATGAACAGCTTAAAAATGGTAATATAAAAATATTCACTGACGTTGGCAGCAAAACGGTATGTTCATTTATTCTCAAAATATCTGGAATTTGGGAAACACAACACAATTACGGATTAACATACAAATTTATAAAAAATGATTCCACGATTTATTTAGATAATTAAAGTAAATATTATTAAATATTTAATGTCGAACCTGTTGTAAAACCGTCAGTGTTAAAATACTTTAAAATAGTAAATATAATTATTGAACAAATCATACTTAAAACCCCTAATAAATATACTATACTTGTTAATAATTTTGGCATTTTACCTGTTATTTCAAATTTTTCGGTTTTTATGGTTGTATAAAAAATGTACAATTGTATTAATAATAAAATTATAAATATATTACTAAATGAATAGTAGTTATTAGATACATGTTTTTCTATTATGTTATCTTTATACATTAACGTTAAACATAATATAAATAAAATAACACTTAACATTAATAAAAATGGACCTGTTGAAAATAAAATTGTGTACAAAAGTTTTAACGTAGACTGACCTTCTGTTATTGTTAATATATTATTAAATAAAATGATTAATATCATCATAATTGCCAAAATTAAAATAGAATAACCAGAAATGTATGCACCTAAAGATGTGTTACCTTGGGTAAAAAAACCAATAATAAATGATACTATACTTGCCGCAATAAAACCTTTATATATGCTCGCATACCAATCTCTCATTTATAATAATAAGTGATAATAATTTTATAAATCATTTTTGTTTACAACTATTACTTCATCTTTATATTCATTTAATTTTTGTTTTAAGTCATTAACTATTTGTTTTAAGTCATCTATTTCATTTTTGAATGTTTTCATATTTAATAAAAGTAATGGAATTAATTCAATGTAATTTACAGTTTTATAACCAAAAAGTGTAGTTTTTACTAATTCAGGATATATTTTTTCGACTTCCTGTGCTATAAAACCATAATGTAGTTTGTTTTTATCAAATTTAAAATTAAAAGATACTGGGTTTAAATTTAATATTTTATCTTCATTTATAGGTGTTATATTGTCTTTTAAATTTATATCAGAAGTATTAAATATAGCTCCATTTACATATAAATCTTTATTTATATATACTGACATATTAATTCCATCTGGTGTTATAACATTTTTTGTTTTGTTTTTAAAAATCCATTGAACAAAGCCATCTATTCCAACAACAAACTGTTTTATATTTCCTTGTGGTTGAATTCTTCCTCCATAATTTGAAACTGTTGAAATTGATGACATATATATTATATATTGTATTGTTTTTTTATTATATAATTTATATAATTTATTATATAAAAAATATTATACATATATATTATGTCATCCAAAAATATTGATAGAAATAATCAACAATTTACAAATATAAATAATCAACAATTTACCGATGCGTTTGATTCAAGAATTTTTAATACTAATACAACACATCCATTAATACCAAGTTCTCAAGAATACCTATATTATAAAAAATATGTATCAATTCATTCTGAAGATAGAGATATTTTAAAATATCCAAGCGCAAGTGAATTTTCAATTCAATTGCCAGAAGATTTATATAATGTTTTATCCTTAAAATTATATGATTGGTCATTTCCATGTAATTATGATGTTTTTACTAATGATTTTAAAAATAAAAATTTGACATTTATAATAAATGAACCTTACAATCCAAATATAAATAATGTAGATAATTTACTTATTCAAAAAGTATATGAATGTTTATTCCTTAATCAAACTCACGAATATTTAGTAACTGTTCAAACTGGGTTTTATAATCCTATACAAATGGCAACCGAATTAACCAATAGATTTAATTTTGTAGTTACTTTATTTATAAGAAATTATTTCAATACAATGATAAATAATTCTACATTAGATGCTGAAACTATAGCAGAATATAAAGAAGCATTAGAATTATTTAATGATAATGATCCGGCAGGTTATAATAATTTTATTATTTCATATAATGCTGTAAAGGGAGTAATATGGTTTGGTAATATTTGTGATGGTTTTACACTTACACCAGAAACACAATTGAAATACGCTGTGTTAAATAATGGACTAGATTGCTTTAGCACTATACCAAATAATGTAAGTATTTATGATATCAACATACCAAGTAAAACATCTCTTCCAAATTATTCTACTAATTCTGGTCTAGCTGATTTTATTGGATTGCAAAGAATAAACACTAAAGCACTGAATAGCAATACTTCTGTTACAGCAGATGGGGCTAGCGGTTTAGGTATATACAATGGCCTTACTGTTCCTAGATTTTATTTTGGAGATTGGAAAGCAGGTGATAATGGTTATTGGCTTTTACCAAATCTGGATTACCCAGGGTCAGTAGTAAGTTGGATACAATGTAATAGTAAAATTAATTTAATGGGACAATCATATATATATATGGAGATTGAAAATCAAAATTGCATTGATGAAACAGAACCATTTGTAGTTAATCAATATTCATTAACAACAAATGCTGGGAATAGTGTTGTCAATTCTGCATTTGCTAAAATTTCTATACCAACAACTCCAATTTCTCAATGGTTCGATAAGGATTCAGGACCATATAAATTTTATTATCCTCCTGCTGAAAGAATTAGTAAATTAAAATTAAAATTCAGATATCATAATGGTGTTCCTGTTAATTTTGGTCTATTTGGTTTTACATTTGTTCTTGAATTTACATTGCAACTTCCACAAATATTAAGAACAAGCAACACTATTTCATCTCGTAATTAAATATTTATTTAGATACATATATTACTATATTTATTTTTTATCCATTCCTTTAAAATATGTATATCACATATTTTATAGTTTTCATTAAACCCCTTTATATCGTAAAATTGTGGTTTTTTCATTTTTAATGTTTTGTAAAATAAATAATCACCTTTTGACCCTTTCCTTATAGATAAGTTTGGATTAATAACTCTAATTAAATTACTACCTTCTTCTAAATACATTTGTACTTCATCAAATGTAATATTTTCAATCGGACGATTACCAAGTTCCTTTAATGTCTTAGAATTTGTTCCCCAAGTTATATATAATCCAAATTTCCCCTTTTGCAATATTACATCATTTCCGTTATATTGACCCAATATATATTGTTTTTTAGTTATTTTATTTGTATCAATTATTTCATCAGCTGTATAATGGCCTTTTTGTAAATTTTTAATATCAATGTCATTACGAATAGGTTTAAATTTAAATTCTTCTTTACCATCTATTTCCTCAACACATTTAATTATAGGTCCATATTTTCCAATTAAATATATATTATTATCATCTATTTTTATTTCTATTTTTGTTTCGTCTTTTAACTGATTAATTAAATTGTCTATTTGTTTATTACAATCGTCACATAAATCAACCCATCGCATTTCCCCCTTTGCTATTTTATCCAGAGATTTCTCCATTAGATTTGTGTAATTATAATTAAATAAATCGTTAAAATGTTTTTGCAAAAAATCAATAACAACATTTCCTAATTGTTGAATTATTAACTTGCCTTTTTCATTTCCAAATTCCCTTTTAGAGAGAAATTCATATATAGTACCATTTTCTAACTCTATATCATTACATAGTATTTCCTTACCTATTATGTCTTCCTTTTTTACATAACCGCGTTCTTGTATTTTGTCAATGAGTGAAGAAAACGTTGAAGGACGACCAATTCCGTTATTTTCAAGAAGATTAACTAATCTTGCCTCTGTATAATGTTGTTTAGCATCTTTAAGAGTTATCTTTGAGCATATTTTTTTATATGAAATTATCTGGTTTTGTTTTATTTGTTGTAGATATTGATATTCTTTATTTTCTCTCAAATATTTTTTCATAACTATTTTCCATCCAGGAAAATCAATTAATTCACTTGTATATGTGAACAATAAATTTTTAAATGCGGAAATATTAGCTGTAATAGAATAAAATGAAGCTGAAGACATGCAACTTTCTAATGTATTTGTCCAAATTAATTTATACAATTTTCTTTCTTTACTATCTAGTTTTTCTGAAAGTTCTATTAAAGAAATGTCAGTTGGTCTTATTGCTTCATGTGCCTCTTGTGTAGATATTTTTTTTGTGCTTTCTTTTTTTAATCCAGAGATTACATCTCCATTTATATAATTTACATCATAGTTTCTAAGAATATATTCTTTAGTTAACTCAATGAAATCCTTACTATATGTCATTGAGTCTGTTCTCATATATGTTATATAACCCTCTTCATAAAGTATTTGACAAATTCGCATTGTTTCTTTAGGTGAATAATGAAGCTCATTACTAGCGACTTGTTGGAGTTTTGATGTAGTAAATGGTTCTGGTGGTTTCTTAAAAATTTTATTAGGCTTGGTGCAAGTATAAATATGTGAATAATTAATGCTTCCTTCTAAAAAATTTATAATATCATTTTCGGTCTCATATTGTTCATTTAACTCAAACGCAATATTTAAATTAGTAAAGTATCCTGTTGTATTATACACTTTTTTCTCTTTATAATTTTTTATTTCTTGATCATTTTCATAAATTAACATTAGAGCTGGTGTTTGACATCTACCCGCACTTAATGAGTTTTCTTTATTTTTAGTAATAAATTTCCAAAGTATAGGTGATACTTTAAATCCTACCAATAAATCTAATATTTGACGTGCTTGTTGAGCATGAACTAAATTCATATCTATTGTTCTTGGATTTTGTATTGCGTTTTTTATTGCTATTTTTGTTATTTCATTAAATGTAATACGTTTTGTATTATTTATATCTAAATTAAATAGTTGTGCTACACAATATGCGATTTTTTCACCTTCACGATCATTATCGCAACCAAGTATTACTTCACTCGATTCTTTTATTGCTTTCCTTAAAAATTCTATTTGTTTTTTTTTAATTGAATTATTAATAATTGTATAAGTTGGTGCAAAATTATTTTCAATATCTATATTTGTTAGACTTGTTATTTCTCGTAAATGTCCATAAGTAGCGACACATTTATAACCTGGTCCTAAATATTCTTCTATTTTTTTACATTTTGATGGGGATTCTACTATTACCAATGTTGTAGTTGTTGAATATTTTTTTGGCATAATTACATAAATATATTAATATACATTTATGTCATTTTACATATTTTATATTTATGTAGTCATACTTTTAAATTGTCTCCAAGACAGTTTTACAATAGCTTTTTTGAGTTCAGGTCTTTTTTCAGAAAGTTCATTTAATTTGTCTGCTTTTTTTAATGCACTGTCCACATATAATTCTTTTAAAAGAGAACCAACCGCAAATGAACCTTCGTGTTGGTCTAATTCGCCATCTTCAATTTTTCCTAAAACATTTAAAAACTGATTTAATATATTAATATCTATTTCGTCTTTTCTAATTTTATTAAAGATATCAGTGTAGTATGTAAATAAGAAATTACACTCATTTACACATTCAAAATATATCTTTTCATCGTCCCCTCTATATTTAGCCTTCAACATAATCATATTATTCACTTCGTTACGTAAAACTGGACTATGTTTTAATTTACGTATTGATTCCGTTTGGTCTTCAACATTATTTGTCTTAATCATATTTGATAACTGTAATCTTTGTTTATCGTCCATTATATTATATAAAAAATAGTTAATATTTTATTTTTAAACTTAAATATTAACTATATATATAATGTCTATAAATAATTCTGTTCCAGGAATGATATATCCAACACAAAAAGCTATGATTCAAGGTACACCTAGAGACTCTGCTATAGCATCTATGAAACTTGCTAACAATTTGCAAACAAACGCGAATAAATTGATGTCTGGAGGTAAACGGAAAATATACAATGGAGGTACGAATTCTATAGTTGTTCCACAATATCAAATGCTTTATGAACCGCAAGGAGGTAATGAATCAAACCCTAATATGCAAATAAAACAAAATGCTTTAATATCTACACAAATGGCAGCTAATAACGTATATGATAAATATGCTACTATAAAAGGAGGTGCTAAAAGGAGAAGAGGAACCAAAAGGAGAAGAGGAACCAAAAGGAGAAGAGGAACCAAAAAGAGAAGAGGAACCAAAAAGAGAAAAATATAAGTTTTTAACTTAATAATAATTTAATATTAATTTTCGAAATCTTCCTCATTTTCTATGCGGTTTATTATTTTAATAAAAGTCATATTATTCATTTTATTTATTAATGAATTATAAATTAAACCTAACTCTTTTATGTAGTTATATTTTCTAAAATGTTCTAGTTTTATTGGATACAGTTCTTTAACATCAGGAATTTCTATTATTTTATTAAATAAACTAATATTACTCCAAAATAATTCATATTTAACAGCATAAATTTCATAATTTCTATTAGTTGGAATTGTATAATTGTCATAAAATTCTTCTATTCCATACAAATCTTTTTTTCTTATTAATACATCTGCTAAGTATATATTTCCATTATTTATACATTTTATATTTCGCAAATGAGGAATATTTGGACCTTTTGCTTGAGCAAATCTGCTAAAGATAACAGGAATTGGATGTTTGTAAATAAATATAATTTTATAATTTTTTAATTCTTCTTTTGGTATTTCTACATCATTAAACCATTCATTATAAATCTCTTTTGTTGTATTTTTTTGGCCTACATAAGTTAATTTTTTTGGAGGATATCTATCGTGAATGTGATACACATTACCAAAATTAGATAAATAATTGGATAAAACGGTTGAACCTGAACCTCCATAACTACAAATGTAATAATTCATATCTTTATTAAAATAATTATTATGATTATTATTATTATTATATTGTATAGGTTTATCGGTATTAAATTGTAATGTAAATCTCCTCATTTATTAGTTAAAATATTTTTAAAATATAATATTAACTTAATATTATTTATATTTTTATATTTATAATATAAATTATGCCATCAGGAAAAAACTGGATATTATTTTTATATGTTAATCTAGCATTTGCGATATATATAGCAGGGGTTTTTTATTATAGTAAGGTATCGGAAGTTAAAGCTAATTGGCCTTTATATAGATGTAATCCTATGTATATGCCTTTAGCAGATAATGTAGAAGAAAATTTCGCATATTGCATTCAATCTATACAAACAAATTTTATGGGTTATTTATTGCAACCATTAACATTCATTACAAACTCTCAAGGAATTATGCTTGGCGGTTTTATGGAGGAAATAAATAATGTTAGAGCTATGTTTAATAAAATAAGAACATTTTTTTCGAGTGCTATTCAATCTATTTTTGGTGTTTTTTTAAATTTAGTTATTGAATTTCAAAGGATTACTATTAACATTAAAGATTTAATTGGTAAAACTATAGGCATTATGGTAAGTCTTTTGTACGTAATTGATGGAAGCATGAAAACTATGCAAAGTACTTGGAATGGACCTCCTGGACAATTAGTTCGTTCTCTTGGTAAATGCTTTCATCCATATACTAATATAAAATTAAATAATGGAGATATAAAGCACATGAAAGATATTGATTTAGGAGATGTTTTATCTGACGGTTCAATCGTAGAAGCAGTAATGAAAATTGATAATAAAATTGAACCAGTACCACTATACGTAATTAAAAATGCAGGAATTAATGATGAAAATATATATGTCACAGGATGTCATTTAATATTTAATAAGGTTAATAACTCATTTATTACAGTAGAAAATTATTTTAAATCTGAATTATCAAATATAAAAACTGATTGGTTTTGTTGTTTAATTACAAGCAATCATAGAATTCCTATTGGAAAAGAAATTTTTTGGGATTGGGAAGATCATTTTAAGAAAAAAAAACATTGGAACGATCTCTTTATTAAGAAAACAAGCCTTTAATTTTATAATTTTTTATAATTGGATTTGGTTTTTCATACTTTTTTACAAGTATACTATATGGACAATACAGGATTACTAAATATTAAAAAAATGTATGAAAAGTTAAATTATTTTGACCAATACGGAACGTCTTTTATATTATTTATTATTATTACTGTTATTTTATGTTTACTTATATGTTATTGTCATATTATAATAAACACACAACCTATAATTGACGATTGGGCAAATCAAAGATGTAAGCCAAATATCATTCCATTCGCAGGATTTATAACACACCCTGATGGAATTTCCGCAACTGATTATACATATCAAAATTTTAATTATTGCACACAAAATATTCTTAAAGGCATTAATGGCGTCGCTTTAGAACCCTTAACATATGTTTCAAATTTTTTACAAAATATCACTGAAAAAATTATTAATGATATTCAAAGTATTAAAATTATGTTTGACAAAGTTAGAAATATGTTTCAAACTATTTCTCAAGAAATAATGGGGCGTATTATTAATATTACAATTCCTTTACAACAAATAATAATTAATTTTAAAGATTTAATTAGTAAAATACAAGGAACAATGACTGCTGGATTGTTTACTTTACTTGGTTCTTATTTTACACTAAAATCACTTATGGGAACAATCGCACAATTTATTATAATTATCCTAATAATTCTCTCTTCTATGATTGCAGCATTTTGGGCAATACCGTTTACATGGGGATTTGCTATAACAAATACTGTTATTTTTGTCGCCATAGCTATTCCAATGGCTATTATATTAGCATTTATAAGTGAGGTTTTACATATTAAAACACAATCTATGCCTAAAGTAAAATGTTTTGATGAAAATACACTTATTCAAATGAGCGATGGTTCTGAAAAAAAAATAATAGATATTAAAGTAGGTGATATTTTAATTAATAATAATGAAGTAACCGCATGTATTAAGGTTGAAACAAAAGGATCCGCTATTTACAATTTAAATAATATTATTGTTTCTGATAATCACATAGTTAAATATAAAGATAAATGGATACCTGTATCAAAACATCCAAACGCAATTGAATACTCGTTTTATGATAAACCTTATTTGTATTGTTTAAATACCTTTGATAAAATAATATTAATAAATGATTATATTTTTACTGATTGGGATGAAATATATGATAATGATATTGATGAAATTAAAAATAATAATATTAATATTAACACTACAAAAGATATTCATACTTTTATTGATGGAGGGTTTGAAGGTAACACCAAAATAAAACTTATAAATAATACATACAAATTAATTAAAGACATCAATATTGGGGACATTCTTAGCAACGGAGAAACTATTTATGGAACAGTTATAATTAATGGAAATAATGTAACTGAACAATTCAAATATAATTTAGGCAATAAATTAGTTATTACTGGCGGTCCTAATTTATCAATTTGTGATAAAAATGCTAAATTTTATACAACCTTAAATATAGACAACTCAAATAAAAAATCATTAAAAATTAAACATAACGTTTTATATCATTTATTAACGGATACTAAAACTTTTTATATTGAACATATTAGATTTTACGATTATAATGCCATAATTGACCTATTTTTAAAAAAAAATAAAGAAAATTATTATATATGAAATATATATAATATGAACTTAGCAATATTAGGATATAATTTTAACCTTGAAATATTAATTTTAATTGGAGTCGTTTATTTAATATTAGTTCTTCATACTTTTTGCGGATGCTGCAAATTCGGTTTAATGGAAAGTTTTGATAATGCTAAAAATGCTATGAATCAAAAAGTTTACAAAAAAAAATAAAAAAAAATATTATCTATAAAATATATATAATATGAACTTAGTAATATTAGGATATAATTTTAACCTTGAAATTTTAATTTTAATTGGAGTTGTTTATTTAATATTAGTTCTTCATACCTTTTGCGGATGCTGCAAATTCGGATTAATGGAAAGTTTTGATAATGCTAAAAATGCTATGAAAAATGACCAAATTAAACAAAAAACTAATTTACTAATACAAAAACCAGAAAGTGTCGCAAAGGAAGGATTTGTACCAGCAAATACTAACTACGGACAATCATCGCCGTATGATTTATCAAATAATACACAAATTAATACTTCATCTTGGAATGCTCCTAATTTAACTGTTATTCCTGGTCAACCATTAAATCCAGCAGTAAAACAATTTTTAAATCGCGAACCACAGCCGGTCCCTCTTCCTCCAGATGAAATGTTAATGTTTAGTAACACACCATTTAAACCTGAATGCTGTCCTAATACATATTCAAATGGTAGCGGTTGTGCTTGTATGACAGGACAACAATATAATTATTTAATTTTGCGAGGTGGTAATAATGTACCTTATTCTGAATATTAAAAACATAATGTTTACACAAATTATAAAATTATAACTTTATATTATATGAAGATGACAATTAAAAAGAAAAACAAAAATAATATTACTAAAAAAAATAAAGGAATTATATGTCCTATTGGGTTGAAACCATTTGAAGAAAACTTTAGCAAAGGTAAACATTTATATTCAGATAAAAAAATGTTTATAAAAGAATTATTAAGCAAATTCGCTCCAAATAGTATTAAGCCTAAAAATAATTTTTATGATTATATAAATTATCAATGGTTAAAAAATGTATCTTTGAAAGAACAACAAAAATATATTGTTCAAGTTGACAACTTTAGATTAACTCAAGATAAAGTTTACACACAATTAAACGATATTATTTTAGATTATATTAAAACACACGACGATAGATTATCTAAAAATCTTAGAAATTATTATAATTCAGTTATTGAAATGAATCCAAAAACATATTCAAAAAAACTGGCATATGAACAAGAACAAAAAATTAATCAATTAATTCAAAATAATAACCCTTGGGAAATTTTAGCATATTTTAATAAAGATGAGATTACGGCTCGTTCAGCACCGTTTGTTTGGTCTTTAAATCCTGATGATAAAAATACTAAAATTTATAGTTGTTATATAAGTGCTCATCAGTTCGACATATTAGATTTAAGCATATATTATGATGATGGTACAAATATAGCATATAAAAAAAAATTTAGAAACGAATATAAAAAAACAATTAAGACTATTTTTAATCTATTAATTGGAAAAAATAATTATGACCCTCAAGATGTTTTTGATGTTGAAGTCCAAATTTTTAATTCGTTAGGATGTGTTGATATTACTAAAAAAGAAGAATCTACTTATAATAAAGTATACGCAGATGAAGCGCTTACAAAATATGGTTTTGATTGGAATGAATTTTCAAAACAGTTTGGTTTCAAAACTCCACCAAAATTCTTTATTACATCTAGTTTGAATTATCTCAAATGTGGAACTGATTTATTTTTAGCTAATTGGAATACCCCAAAATGGAAAACTTATTGGTTGTACATATTATTTAGAAGATTAACAAGAATTACAAACGAATGGGAAGACATAAATTTTAAGTTTTATGGTCTTTATCAAAGAGGTCAAGAAGCTATAAATAAAAGCAACTCTGTAAGCGCATCTCTTTATATGTCAATACCATTTAATACATTTTTGACAAATGAATACGTAAAAAAATATGAAAATCCTGAAGCAATTCAATATGTTTCTGTATTATGCAACGACCTTAAAGTAGTATTTAAAAATATATTAATGCGTAATAAATGGTTAGAGCCTTCTACAAAAAAATATGCTTTAAAAAAATTAGAACATTTTAAATTTATATATGGAAAACCTGAAGGTTTACGAGAAGACCCTGACCTTAATTATGGTAATTTGTTATATGATAATATGTTGTTAATTAATAATTGGAGACATCAGAGATTTATTGAACTAGAAGGTAAACACCCAATTGATATACCTATTATGGATTGGGGAAGTTATCCAGTTAAAATGACCGGAACACAAGCTTATATTGTAAATGCATCATATACACCATCTAAAAATTGTATTTATATTAATCTTGGTTATATTCAAAAGCCATTTGTAGATTTAGATGAGAGAGGTATTGAATACAATTTGGCACATATTGGTTTTACAATTTGTCATGAAATGTCGCATGGGTTCGATGATTGGGGTAGTAAATATGGTTGGGATGGTAATTTAAATGATTGGTGGACTGACCATGATAAAAAAATTTATAACCAAATACAAAAAGACGTTATTAAACAATATGAAGAATTCGCAGCTAGAGATGGAAACATTTTTGATGCTTCTATAGGAGTTGGTGAAGATTTAGCAGATATTTCTGGTTTAGCTATTTGCGACGAATATTTGAGAGATTTTCAAAGTAAAAATGAGGATTTAATAGCTATCAAAAATTTATCATATGAAGGGTTTTATACATATTTTGCCTTTCAACAAAGACAGATGGTAAAAAAGAAAGCATTAATGGCTCAATTAAAAACTAATCCTCATCCACTTGATAAATATAGATGTAATGTTCCTTTATCGCGTTCTGAAATTTTCCGAGCGTTATTTAATGTTAAAAAAGGGGATGGAATGTGGTGGAATAATACAAATACAGTTTGGTAATGTTATAATATTAAAATTTAACTATAACTTTATATTATAGTTAAATAAACGCACTTTTAAGGTCATTTTTGTAATTATTTATAACTCTAATATATATTATATAACAGTGTAATATGAAATATTGTACAAATTATTTTCTACATTATATTTATGAAAACTTATAAAAAAAAATATAGAAACAATAATAAAACAGTTAAAAATACACATTTGGTTAAAAAAAATAACACAGTAATAATTAAAGAACTTATTGATAAACTAACAAAACCATTTGCCTCAAATGATATTAATAAAAAAGACAATTATTTTGATTATATAAATTATGTTTGGTTAAAAAATGAAAAAACAAAGTACGAAGACAAATATTTAACACAATATGACGATTTTAGAGTAATGCAAAATGATGTTTTTTATAAATTACACGACATTATTACAAAAAATATTAATAGCAAAAAAACACCTATAATTATTCAAATGAAAAAATTTTTTACTTCTCTACAAAATTTAAATACTTTAACTGATAGCAAACATATATTAAAAGAATTTATTACAAAAATTGACAATATTAGACAGGATAAAAATAATTTATGGAAAATGTTAGCTTATGTTAATATATTTGAACCTATTTCACTTTGGGCACCATTTTGCTGGAGTGTAGAAGTATCTCAATCCAGTTCAGACTATCAATGTTTTATAAGATCACATAATTTTGAGTTTATAGATTTAAATGTATATTATAATGACGGAACAAACATAGAATATAAAAAAAAATATATAGAAACTTTTAAACAATTTGTTAATAAATCTTTTAATTTACTAATAGATAATAATAAATTTAATCCTCAAGACATCATAGATATTGAAATAGAATTATTAAATAGTTTTACTTGTGAAAAAAATAATTCACATACTAAAATTAATAATATTTATTACATTTCTAAAAAAGAATCTCAAGAAAAATATAAATTTAACTGGGAGGTTTTTGCTAAAGAATTAGGTTTTGAAAAAATACCAGACCATTTTTTTTGTACTAATATATCATACTTAAAATGTTGCTCAGAATTATTGTTAAAAAATTGGGATAATGAAAAATGGAGAACTTATTGGATATGGTTATTCGCTCGTTTTATAATAAGAGTTACACAAAAGGGATATAATGAATATTATAAGTTTTATGGGGAATTTATGAGAGGACAAACCATACCATTACCGCCTATTGTGAAAAACATTTCTTATATGATAGAACCATTTAATACATTTTTATCAAAAGAATATTACAAAAATTATTCGAATGAATATTATATAGAATATGCGAAAAGTTTGGCTAAAAACCTACAAAAAAGCTATATAAATATATTAGGCAATAATAACTTGTTAAGTATAAAAACCAAAAATGCAGCAATTAAAAAAATTGAAAATATTATTTTTTCAATTGGAGAAATTATATATAAATTAAATGATGACCCTATATTAAATTATAATTCAAATGAACTTATACAAAATTTTTTTAAATTTTATAATTGGAAACACACACAAGAGATAAACCATGTGGGTTATAATTTTAAAGAAACTTATTTACTGCCTCGAACAGATTGGTATGAATATCCTTTAAAAAATATTGGTTATTCCTCATTTATAGTAAATGCTTTTTATAAACCATTTGAAAATGCGTTGTTTATTCCAACCGGGTACTTACAAAAACCGTTTTTGGATTTGGATGGTAGAGGTTTAGAATACAATTTAGCATATTTTGGGTTTACTATTGCTCACGAGATGTCTCACGCATTAGATAGTACTGGAATTTATTACGATTTTAATGGTAATACTTTTTATGATAAATATAAAAATCGTAAATGTATATTAAATAATAAAGAATTAAAAAATTACAATAATGTATTGTTTGATATTATAAAACAGTATAAAGAATTTTATAGAAGAGATGAAATTCCTTTTACAAGTGTTAATATTGATGATGAAAGCATATCTGATATTTCAGCATTAGATATTTGCACAGAATATTTAAGAGAGTTTCAAGAAAATAATATAATTATAGCACCTATTCGTGCTCTGTCATATGAAACTTTTTTTACATATTTTAGTATTCGAATGAAATCAAAACTAAATAAAGAATCATTAACAAGTCAACTTTATACTAATCCGCACGGCATCGATAAATATAGAGCAAATGTTACATTATCCCGTTCACTAATTTTTAGAGCTTTATATAATATTAAAAAAGAAGACGGTATGTGGTGGAATAATGATACTGGGGTATGGTAAAATAAATATATTTATAGTTTTATTGTGTTCGATTTGATAAACTCATATACAAATTTTAAGGTTGCAGTATCGTGACTTTAAAATATTGAAGTTTTTTACTCAAGACTTTTTTTATCTTTTGAAAATTGGACAAATATAAATGTCCAAAAATGAAAAGAGAAATTACTTTATGCCAAAAACATGTTTTGACAGCATAATGAAATTTTATGGTCTCATCGCTTAAAAAATATTTTACAATTTGTGATGATAATTTTTTATTTTTACTCAAAAAATAAGTTAAAGATTTTTTTATATAATGGGTATATAGAATGGTTCCTATCACAAAAGTTCCGAAAAGTGAAGAAAAGTTCCGTTGTATTACTTGTGATTATTATACGTCTCGCAACAGTCAATATAATAGACATTTAGCAACCGATAAACATAAAAACCTACATAATCCTATACAAATCCTATATAAAAGTACCGAATCACTTATAACTAATAAAACTTATTCTTGTTTATGTGGTAAAATATATAAACATTCATCTACTCTTTACGCTCATAAAAAAAAATGTGTATCTGGAGCAAACCAAAATATACATGAAACAACAGATAAAATGATCATTATGACATTAATTAAAGGCAATAATGAATTAATTAAAGGCAATAATGAACTAATTAAAGAAAACAACGAATTTAAAACTATGTTGATGGAACAACAAAACGCCATATTAAAAGTAATTGAAAATGGAACACATAACACTACTAATAATATTTCAAATAAAACGTTTAACTTAAATTTCTTTTTAAATGAAACTTGTAAAGATGCAATGAATATTATGGATTTTGTTGATTCAATACAATTACAGTTAAGTGATTTAGAGAATGTTGGAAAGTTGGGTTATGTAGAAGGAATTTCTAATATAATCACTAAAAATCTTAAGGCACTGGATGTGTCTCAAAGACCGGTTCATTGTGCAGATAAAAAGAGGGAAGTATTATATGTAAAGGATGAAAATAAATGGGAAAAGGAAGATGAAACTAAAAATAAAATAAGAAAAGCAATAAAAAGGGTAGCATCAAAGAACCAAAGGTTAATTCCAAAATTTAAAGAAGCTCATCCAGACTGTGGTGAATATTCTTCACCCTTT
>Ga0187845_1000776_pt1 | contig 18752 bp, 17 predicted proteins | sample SpaLakP09_SKY_68_FD_134515 | JGI IMG/M metagenome (GOLD analysis project Ga0187845, IMG submission 134515) | Oligotrophic lake water microbial communities from Sparkling Lake, Wisconsin, USA - SP09_SKY_68 | ecosystem: Environmental > Aquatic > Freshwater > Lake | place: USA: Sparkling Lake... | reverse complement strand
GGCCTGATCAACGGTACGGTGATTGCCAAGACGGCCATTCCACCCTTCATTGCCACCCTGGGCGTCATGGTCACCGCACGCGGCATGGCCAAGTGGTATACCCAGGGCGAGCCCATCAGCATGCTGTCGGACAACTACGCGGCGATTGGTGCCGGCATTAATCCGGTCATCATCTTTCTGGTGACGGCGCTGGTGTTTCACATCATTCTCAGCTACACCCGCTATGGCAAATACACCTATGCCATCGGTGCCAACCGTGCTGCCGCCCGTGTGGCCGGCATCAATGTCAACCGACACCTGATCCTTGTGTATACCGTGGCCGGCCTACTGTCGGGGCTGGCCGGGGTGGTGACCTCGGCGCGGGCGGTATCCGGCCAGGCCGGCATGGGCATGATGTACGAGCTGGATGCGATTGCCGCTGCGGTGATTGGTGGCACCTCGCTTAATGGTGGTTTGGGCAAGATTACCGGCACCGTCATCGGCACGCTGATCCTGGGCACCATGACCTCGGGTTTCACCTTCCTGCGCATCGATGCCTATTACCAGGAAATCGTCAAAGGCATCATCATCGTGGTGGCGGTGGTGGCCGACCAGTACCGCCAGCGTAACCGCCGCAGCTAACTGCCAGCTGCTACGACGCAGGGTGTGACTCCGGTTAAACTGTTGCCGGAGTGACACCCTGTCGCTTGTATTCAGCCTGTGGTTTGCACATGAATTTCTCAGCAGGGTGTTGATCGGGAAGGCGAGCCTTCCCGTTTTTTCATTAATGGCGGGAAGGTGTTGTTGTCTTGAATCGTGCTCTGCGCCCCGGGCTGGCCGAAGCCAGCCTGGTATTGGTTACCCTGATTGCCGGCTTTGGCTGGCTGTGTTCCAAGGAAGTCTTGCGCGGCATGCCGCCGCTGCTGTTTCTGGGCGTGCGTTTTGCCAGCGCCGGTGCGGTGCTGGCGGCGTTAGCGCGCCTGCGTGCTCAGCCATTGCCGTGGCGTTTGCCTGCTACCAGCTGGTGGAGTGCCGCCATGCTGGCGCTGGCCATGGTGCTGTGGATGCTGGCCTTGCAGCTGAGCAATAACCTGGGGGTGGGCGCCTTCATCGGCAGCCTGGGGGTGGTGCTGGCCCCGGTGCTGGCGCGATTGATGTTTGGCACGGTGCTGCTGGCGCAGACCTTGTGGGCGATGCCGCTGGCGGTACTCGGGGTGGCGGCCATGGCCTTGCATGGCGGCTGGCAACTGGACGCGGCGGATAGCCTGTTTCTGGCCTCGGCCGTGGCGATGTCGGTGTTTCTCAATCTGAACGGGCGTGCCGGTGCCCGCGCACCGGCCTTGTCACTGACTGCCTTGCAGCTATTGCTGGCGGGGCTGGCCGGTTTTGCCGGCAGTGTGATGGTGGAGCGGTGGCCCGCCAGCCTGAGTCCGGCGCTGTGGGGCTGGCTGCTGGTCAGCATCCTGCTGGCTACCTGCGGTCGTTTCTTCCTGCAGGGCTGGGCACAGGCGCGGGTGACTATGCAGCGTTCGGCCTTCATTCTGCTGCTGGAGCCGGTATGGACCGCCATGCTGGCCTGGCTGTGGTTTGGCAGCAGCATGAGCGCCAGCCAGTTGGCCGGCGCCGGGCTGATCATGTCGTCCTTGCTGATCAGTCGTCGTAAGCCCCGGCGTCGCGGGTCTCTTCAATCACCAGTTCCAGTCGGTAAGACAGGGCAATGAACAAGGCCTGACAGAGGCTGATGGTGCTGGTGAGCGAGCGGAAGGCGAAAGCACTGCCTTCCTTTACCGTCAGCACTGCATCGGCATGGCGCGATAGCGGGCTGAGCTGACTGTCGGTAATCACCAGCTGCTTCGCCTTGCTTTGGGCGGCCACGCGCGCGCAGTAGCGGGTTTCCCTGCCATAGGGCTGAAAGCTGATGGCAATCAGCAAGTCGTTTTCGCGAATGCTGCGGATCTGGTCGTGGTACATGCCACCCAGGCCGGATACCAGATGCACGCGCTTGGCCGTGTGCTGCAAGGCGTAGCTGATATAACTGGCAATCGGGAACATGCGTCGCACTGCCACCACATAGATATTGTCTGCCTTCACCAGCAGATCCACCGCCTTGTCGATGGCAACCGGGTCCAGCGTCTGACCCAGCTCGTCCAGGCCTTGCTGACAGGCGGCAATGAAGTTCTGCGTCACCTGGGTGTTGCTCAGCGGCGTGTCCTGGGTGGCAATCACGCTGCGGATGCGCTTCTGGTAATTGTTGACGTTGCTGGCCGCCGGGGCAAAGGCATCGCGAAACACCGCCTGCATGTCGGAAAAACCGCTGAAGCCAAAGCGCTGGGCAAAACGCACAATAGCCGATGGCTGCACTTCGCAGGCCTGGGCGATATCGGTTATCCGCTCCAGGATCAGTGTCTGGCGGTGTTCCTCGATATATTTGGCAATCACTTTCAGCTGCTTGCTCAGGCCTTCGTATTCCTCGGCAATCCGCTGCATCAGCTGGTCGGCGCTCATTTCCTTGCTCATGTTGTGAAGTTTCTGCTGTCTGGACCGTCCTATTTTAGTGGGAATCGACCCAGTTAGAAAAAATTATTTCGGAAATAAATTTCTATTAGAAATTAAATACGAAAAAAATGTTGCGTTTGCCGTGGCCGCGTTTTATGCTGGCTGCAACCGATATGGCTGACGGCACTCTTCCCCGGGCGGGTGGAGGTGGGCCGCAGCGGCGGACAGTCACTTAACGAGACATAGAATGCACACCATGCAAAACACCACCCATTTTGCTGCAGACCGACCGCTGGATCTGATTTGTCTGGGGCGGTTGGCCATCGACCTGTATGCCCGCCAACTGGGAGCCCGGCTGGAAGACACCAGCAGCTTTGCCCGTTATCTGGGCGGCTCCTCGGCCAATATCGCCTTCGGCACCGCCCGGCTGGGCCTGAAGTCCGCCATGCTGTCCCGCGTGGGCGACGAACACATGGGGCGCTACCTGCTGCAAACCCTGTCGGCGGAAGGTTGCGATGTCAGCCAGGTGAAAGTGGACCCGGAACGGCTGACCGCGCTGGTGCTGCTGGGCATCAAGGACCGCGATACCTTCCCCTTGCTGTTCTACCGTGAAAACTGCGCCGACATGGCGCTGGAAGAAGCGGATATCGATGAAGACTTCATCGCTTCCAGCAAGGCGCTGCTGATTACCGGCACCCATTTTTCCAGCGCCAAGGTCAATGCCGCCAGCCGCAAGGCCCTGGCCCTGGCCCGTCAGCATGATGTACGCACCGTGCTGGACATCGATTACCGCCCGGTGCTGTGGGGCATTACCGGGCGTGGCAATGGCGAACAGCGTTATATCGCCAGCGATGGCGTCACCGCCCATCTGCAGTCGGTACTGCCGCTGTTTGACCTGATTGTCGGTACCGAAGAAGAAATCAATATCGCCGGCGGCTCGGACGATTTGCTCACCAGCCTGGCCGTCGTGCGCCAGCTGGCCCCGCAGGCCACACTGGTGGTGAAACGCGGGCCGCTGGGCTGCGCGGTGATTCCGGCAGCCATTCCTGAGCGCATCGAGGATGCCTTCTCGGTCAAGAGCGCACAGGTGGAGGTGATGAATGTGCTGGGGGCCGGCGATGCCTTTCTGTCGGGCTTCCTGTCCGGCTGGCTCAATGGCCGCGATTACGGCTGGTGCTGCACCCGTGCCAATGCCTGTGGTGCGCTGGTGGTATCGCGCCATGGCTGCTCGCCGGCCATGCCCACCCCGGCCGAGCTGGATTATTTCCTCGGCCTGGAAACAACACCGCTACGCCCTGGTGATGATGCCACGCTCAATCGCCTGCATCGGGTCAGCATCCAGCGCAAGCAATGGGACGATCTGTGTGTTTTCGCTTTTGACCACCGCAAGCAGTTTTTCGAGCTGGCGCAGCAGAGCGGGGTCGATGAAGCGCGCATTTCCACCCTCAAGAACCTGCTGGTCCAGGCGGTAGCCGAAACCGAGGCCGCGCTGCAACTGCAAGGCCATATCGGCATCCTGGTGGACGACCGCTACGGTGAGGATGCCATCTACGCCGCTACCGGGCGTGGCTGGTGGATAGGCCGTCCGGTGGAGCTACCCGGCTCCAATCCGCTGGAGTTCGACCGTGGCCGCACCGCTACCGCGCGGCTGGAAAGCTGGCCACAGGAACACATCATCAAATGCCTGGTGCAGTACCACCCGGACGACACGCTGGAAAACCGGCTGGAGCAGGAAGCCCAGGTGCGTGCCATTTACGAGGCGGCGCAACTGAGTGGCCATGAGCTGTTGCTGGAAGTGATTCCGTCGAAAAAGCTGCCGCAGCAGCCGGATACCGTGCTGCGCGCCCTCAAGCGTTTCTACAATCTGGGCATTTATCCGGAATGGTGGAAGCTGGAGTCGATGAGCCGCGCGCAATGGCAGGCGGTGGATGCCCTGCTGGCCGAGCGCGACCCCTATTGCCGTGGCGTGGTGCTGCTGGGCTTGCATGCCTCGCTGGATGTGCTGCGTCAGGGCTTTGCCGACGCCGCCGTCAGCACCAGCTGCCGTGGCTTCATGGTGGGGCGCACGCTGTTCCACGAGCCATCACAACGCTGGCTGGCCGGCGAACTGGATGATGCCGGGCTGATCAGCGCCGCCCGTGCCAATTTTGAAACCCTGATCGACATCTGGCGCAGCCGTCGCCAGCCGCGCTGAACCACCGGGAGAGAATAATGAGCAAGCCATTCAAGGTAAAAATCGGCATCAACCCCATTTCCTGGTGTAATGACGACCTGCCTTCGCTGGGCGGTGACGTCACGCTGGACACCATCCTGGCCGAAGGCTCGCGCATCGGCTATCAGGGCTTCGAACTGGGCAACAAGTTTCCGCGTGACCCGGCCGCGCTGGCCGCCGTGCTACAGCCCTATGGCGTGGCCTGCATTTCCGGCTGGCACTCCGGCTTGCTGGCCGAGGGCACGGTAGAAGACGAAATCCGCCGGGTCGAGCCGCATCTGCAATTGCTGGTGCACAACGGCTGCCAGGTGATGGTGTATGGCGAAGTGGCCAGCGCCATTCAAGGCCAGCCGCAGCCGCTGTACAAGCGCCCGCGCTTCAATAGTCAGCAGCAATGGCTGGCCTATGGCGCGCGGCTGAACGAATTTGCCCGCCACCTGCAATCGCGTGGCATCACCCTGGCCTACCACCACCACATGGGAGCCTATGTGGAAACGGCACAGGACATCGACCAGCTGATGGTGGTGACCGGGCCGGAAGTGGGCCTGCTGTTCGACAGCGGCCACATCACCTTCGCCGGTGGCGATGCCCTGGCCGTGCTACGCAAGCATATTGCCCGCGTGGTGCATGTGCATTGCAAGGACGTGCGCCCGCAAGTGGTGGCGCAAGCCTGGAACGGCAACTGGAGCTTTCTGCAGGCGGTAATCAACGGCGCCTTTACCGTGCCAGGCGATGGCTGCATCGATTTTGCGGCCATCCTGCATACCCTGGCCGAGCACGACTATGCCGGCTGGCTGGTGGTGGAGGCCGAGCAGGACCCGGTGGTGGCCCCCAGCTACGAATACGCCGACAAGGGCTATCGCACCCTGTCCGGCCTGGTGGCTGCCATCAATCAGCAGGAAAGGACTGTGGCATGAGTTTGCTGGTCAAGGCAGGCAAGGGACGCGAGATTGCCGACATCACCCCGCAGCGTGCCAACTGGCAGCATGTCGGTTTCCGGGCTCTGCGGCTGGATGTGGGCGAGCAGGAGCATTGGCAGGAGGCCGGACGCGAATGCTGTCTGGTAGTGCTCACCGGCAAGGTGGCGGTAGCGGCGGGCACGCAGCATTGGGACAGCCTGGGTGAGCGCAGCAGCGTGTTAGACGAGCAGGCCCCGTGGGCAGTGTATGTCCCGGCGGGAGAACCACTCACCATCACTGCACTGACTCCGGCCGAAGTGGCGTTGTGCTCGGCCCCAGGCCAGCCGGGGCGCGAAGTGCGGCTGATTGCACCTGCCAGCATGCAGCGCAGCGTGCGCGGCAAGGGGGCCAATACCCGTTACGTCACCGACATCCTGCCGCAAACCGAGCCAGCCGACGGCCTGCTGGTGGTGGAAGTCATCACCCCGTCCGGCCATTCTTCCAGCTACCCGCCGCACAAGCACGATCTGGATAATCTGCCGGCGGAAAGCGTGCTGGAAGAAACCTACTACCACCGCATCGACCCGCCGCAGGGCTTTGCCTTCCAGCGTGTCTATACCGATGACCGCAGCCTGGACGAATCCCATGCGGTGGAAAACCACGACGTGATGATGGTGCCACGTGGTTATCACCCGGTATGTGTGCCTTATGGCTACCAGTCCTATTACCTCAACGTGATGGCCGGGCCCAAGCGCCAATGGTGCTTCCGCAACGACCCGCAGCATGAGTGGCTGCTGCAGCTGCCGGACTGAAGCCGACAGGCCCGCCCTGACGGGCCGCTCTCATCCCCACCGATTCCGTTTTGATGCCGACCGACGACAGGCAGGCCCCCGGCTTGCCCGCCGCAAGGAGAAACCATGTTGCAGATTCCGCATTTCATCAATGGCCAGCGCACCGCTGGCGCAGCGCAACGCCACGCAGCCGTGTTCAACCCGGCACTGGGCCGTAGCCAGGCCCAGGTGGTGCTGGCTGAGGCGCAAGATGTCGAAGCCGCCGTAGCCGCCGCCCATGCGGCTTTCCCGGCCTGGGCGGCACTGTCGCCGCTCAAGCGTTCGCGCATCCTGTTCCGTTTCAAAAGCATGCTGGAAGAGCGCCAGCGCGAGCTGGCAGCGGTGATTTCCAGCGAGCATGGCAAGGTGGAGTCCGACGCTCAGGGCGAGGTACAGCGCGGGCTGGAAGTGGTGGAGTTTGCCTGCGGCATTCCGCAATTGCTCAAGGGTGAGTACACCGAGCAGGTGGCCACCGGGGTGGATGCCTGGACCATGCGCCAGCCGCTTGGCGTGGTGGCAGGTATCACGCCGTTCAATTTCCCGGCCATGGTGCCGATGTGGATGTTCCCGGTGGCGCTGGCCTGCGGCAATACCTTCATCCTCAAGCCCTCCGAGCGCGACCCGTCGGCCAGCCTGCTGATCGCCGAATGGCTGAAAGAGGCCGGTTTGCCGGATGGCGTGTTCAATGTGCTGCAAGGTGACAAGCTGGCGGTGGATGGCCTGCTTACCCATCCGGACGTAGCCGCGGTCAGCTTTGTCGGCTCCACGCCGATTGCCCGTTACATCTATGAAACCGGTGCCGCGCATGGCAAGCGGGTACAAGCGCTGGGCGGTGCCAAGAACCACATGGTGGTGCTGCCGGATGCAGACCTGGACATGACCATCGAAGCGCTGATGGGCGCGGCCTACGGCTCGGCTGGTGAACGCTGCATGGCCATCTCGGTGGCGGTGGCGGTGGGCGAGGTGGCCGATACCCTGGTGGCGCGGCTGGCCGAGCGCACCCGCCAGCTACGTATCAATATCGGTACTGATCCCAAAGCCGAGATGGGCCCGCTGGTGACGCGCCAGCATCTGGACAAGGTAAGCGGCTATATCGCCCAGGGCGTGGCCGAAGGGGCAGCGCTGGTGGTGGATGGCCGTGGGCTGGTGGTGCCAGGCTGCGAAGAGGGGTTCTTCATCGGCGGCACGCTATTCGATCATGTGACGCCTGCCATGACCATCTACCAGGAAGAAATATTCGGCCCGGTGCTGGCCGTGGTGCGGGTGGACAGCCTGGACGCGGCAGTGCGGCTGATCAACCAGCATGCTTATGGCAACGGTACTGCCATCTTCACCCGCGACGGGGGGGCCGCGCGTGAGTTTGCCCATCGCATCCAGGTGGGCATGGTGGGTATCAATGTGCCGATTCCGGTACCCATGGCCTTCCACAGCTTTGGTGGCTGGAAAGCTTCGCTGTTTGGCGACCACCACATGCACGGTCCGGAAGGCGTCCGTTTTTATACCCGCATGAAGGCCATTACCAGTCGCTGGCCGGCAGGGCGCGCCCATGTCGCAGAATTTGCCATGCCGACACTGGGCTAGCAGGTCAAGAGCATTACTCCCTCATCCACAGTGGGACTTCCCGGGCAGCTCAGGCTGCCTGTTTTTTTCTCTGCATAATGCAGCAGGCCCGCCCTCATTACATGACGGCGGGCCTGGCGTTGACTTGCAACAGGGCTTCTGTTGGCGGCGTTTATTGCGCGGCAGGCGCCAGCAAGGGGGTGTAGCCAAGGTTGCGCAGCTTGGCCATGGCCTCGTCCGCTTCGACGCGGGTTTTGAAGGGGCCGAGCTGGACGCGGGTTTCGGTGTGGGCTTCTATGCCCTTGGCTTTTAATTCCTTCACCAGTTTTTCCGCATTACCCATGCTGGAAAACAGCCCCAGCTGCAATTTGTAACCCAGCGAGCTGCCTTCCGGCTTGGCTTTGACTAGCGGGGCTGGCGGTGGGGTCACGCTGTTGTCGTTGTCCGGGGCGCTGCGTAAGGGCTGCGCGGCAGGAGCTGCCTTGCTTGGTGCCGCATGGGAGGTCACCGCAGCCACGGGCGGCGTGGCCGCTTGCGGGGCAGTGGTGGTGGCTGCTGCCGGAGCAGGCTTGCTGGCAGGTTTGGCGGCCGCGGGGTGGGCTGCTGGCACGGCCACCGGTTTGCTGTTGGCAACAGCCGGAGTCTTGCTGATGTCCGGGGTCTGTGGTGGTGTTGCCGTCGGTGCTGCTGGCGAGGCGGTGCTGCCGGCGTCGGTTTGTGGTGCACTGGCCTCTACGGCGGGAGCACTGCTTTCCACGGCGGGTTCTGCTGCTGCTTGCTCCAGTGCCGGTGCCGAGCTGGGGTTGACGATCTTGCCCGAGCTGCCGGCTGGTGTGGTGGCCGTCATTTCCACTTTGGGTTTTTTCATGCTGTCCAGCACGGGAATGGCCGCCAGCGCCACGGCAACCAGCCCACCGGCAATCGCCAGCCGCTTTTTCAGCTTGCTGTTGAGGTCTTTTTCATCCGGTGCAGAGCCGGGGTCTTGCCGTTGGTTTTGTTCTGTCATGGCCTTGAATTTTTATGCAGCAGAGGCTTGAAAAGGCTGGTAAAATATCGGGTTCCTCAGAATTGCGTAACCCGAGTGGCTGAGCTAGAGCCTAGTTTAGCCACTTGTTCTGTTATTTGGGAGTATTTGGGAGATTTTTATGGCAATTGAACGTACCCTGTCCATCGTTAAGCCGGATGCCGTAGCCAAGAACGTTATCGGCAAGATCTACGACCGTTTCGAATCCGCTGGTCTGAAAGTGGTTGCAGCCAAGCTGAAACAGCTGTCCCGCGCTGAAGCCGAAGGCTTCTACGCCGTGCACAAAGAACGTCCTTTCTTCAAGGATCTGGTTGATTTCATGGTTTCCGGCCCGGTGATGATCCAGGCTCTGGAAGGTGAAAACGCCATCGCCAAGAACCGCGAACTGATGGGCGCTACCGATCCGAAAAAGGCTGACGCCGGCACCATCCGCGCCGATTTCGCCGACTCTATCGACGCCAATGCCGTGCATGGTTCCGACAGCGCTGAAAACGCAGCAATCGAAGTGGCTTATTTCTTTGCCTCTTCCGAGGTTTACTCCCGTTAATCTCGTGTTGCCGTAATGGATGTATCTGGCGGCAGCCTGGTGGCTGCCGCTGTTTTACCGAGGATTGCATGAAAACCAACCTGCTCGACTTCAATCTGGACCAGCTGACCGAACACTTTGCCGCCATGGGAGAGAAAGCCTTCCGTGCCAAGCAAGTGATGCGCTGGATGCACCAGATGGGCGAAGACGATTTCGACGCGATGACCGACCTGGCCAAAAGCCTGCGTGCCAAGCTGCACGAGCGGGCCGAGGTGCGCGTACCGTCGCTGATGACCGGGCAGGCGTCCAGTGATGGTACCCGCAAGTGGCTGCTCGACGTCGGCACCGGCAACGGTGTGGAAACCGTGTTCATTCCGGAAGACGACCGCGGCACCTTGTGCGTGTCATCCCAGGTGGGCTGTGCGCTGGAGTGTACCTTCTGCTCCACCGGCCGCCAGGGTTTCAACCGCAACCTGAGTACCGCCGAAATCATCGGCCAGCTGTGGTGGGCCAACAAGGCCATGGGCATTACCCCGAAAAACGAACGGGTGGTGTCCAATGTGGTGATGATGGGCATGGGCGAGCCGCTGGCCAACTTCGACAATGTGGTCAGCGCGCTGCAAATCATGCTGGACGATCACGGCTATGGCCTCAGCCGCCGCCGTGTGACGCTGTCCACCTCCGGCCTGGTGCCGCAGATGGATCGCCTGCGTGAGGCTTGTCCGGTGGCGCTGGCTGTCAGCCTGCATGCACCGAACGATGCCATTCGCGATGAAATCGTCCCCATCAACAAGAAATACCCGCTGAAAGAATTGATGGCGGCCTGCCAGCGCTATCTGGAAAAGGCCCCGCGCGATTTCATTACCTTTGAATATGTCATGCTGGACGGCATCAATGATCGACCGGAACATGCCCGCCAGTTGCTGGAACTGGTGCGCGACGTACCGTGCAAGTTCAACCTGATTCCGTTCAATCCTTTCCCCAACTCCGGTTACGATCGCTCCAGCAATAATGCGATCCGCATTTTCCGCGAATTGTTGCAGGAACAGGGTTACGTGGTTACCGTAAGAAAAACCCGTGGTGACGACATCGACGCGGCCTGTGGTCAACTAGCCGGACAGGTGATGGACAAGACCCGCCGTCAGGTGAAGTGGATGCAGATAGCCCAGGAGCGCGAAGAATGAGCAAGTGGCGAGTGTGGATGGCGGTGTGCCTGTTGGCGTATTCCCTTGTCGCATTCGCCGCGCCGGCCAACCGCAAACTGGCGGAAATCCGCAGCCAGCTGGCCGTTGAATATGCCGGGCTGGGCAATCTGCCGATAGCGCTGGAGTCTGCCAATGAGGCGGTAAAGGCCGATGACAGCTTTGTCGGTGCTTATCTGACCCGGGCCTATGTATACAATCTGATGCATCTGGATAGCGATGCCGAGAAGAACTTTCTCAAGGCGCTACAGGTCGATTCCTCCAGTCCGGAGGCAAATAATAATTATGGCCAGTTTCTGTGCGAACATGAACGCCCGCGGGCGGCCATGGATTACTTCGCCAAGGCCATCGCCAACCCACTGTACCAGACACCCCAAACGGCCTATCTCAACATGGGCCGTTGCAGTGTAAAGCTGGGTGAAACCACCCAGGCCAATGATTACCTGCTGACCGCCTTGCAGATGGCCCCCAATTATTTGCCTGCACTGCGCGAATTGGCTGCCTTGCATCTGGAGCTGGGTAATACCAAACTGGCGTCCTTTTATTTCGGACGCTTGCAGCAGACCGCAGGCAATACACAGCTCGGAGCCGATGTCTTGTGGCTGGGCGTACAGATTGCCAGGAAAGGGGGAGACCGGGCGCATGAGGCGGAATATTCCACCGCGCTGAAAAACCGCTACCCGGACTCCAAGGAAACACAACTGTTGTTGAGCGGAAGCTGAAGATGGAACAGGAAGCGAATGGCCAGTCGACCAGACTGGGTGTTGGCGCAGCGCTGAAAGCAGCGCGCGAACAAGCCGGCATGAGTCTGGGTGAAGTGGCCGAACGGCTGAAACTGTCTGTCCGGCAACTGGATGCCATCGAAAAAGATGATTTCCAGCAATTGCCGGGTGCAACGTTCGTACGTGGTTTTGTCAGAAACTATGCCCGTTTTCTCAAGGTGGATGCCGAACCCTTGATGGCGCAGCTGGAAGAGCATTTCCCTTCTGCCGTCAATGACGTGGTCAATCTGGTGAAGCATGACCCGTCCAGCGAGCCGGCCAGCATGGCGGAAACCCTGGCCCGTGTGTCGTCCCCGGCGGGTGGTACCGGCAAGGCCGGCAAATGGTTGCTACTGCTGTTGCTGGTGGCGGCGGTCGCTGGCGGAGCCTTATGGCTCGCTGGCCGGCAGGATGGTTCTGCGCCGGCCCCCGCCCAGACATTGCAACCGATGCTGACACAGCAGGCCGCCTCAGCACCTGCCGCATCAGCACCGGCATCGGTACTGGCTCCGGCCGCGGCCTCGGCTGCAGTGGTGGCTGAACCGGCCACCACACCGGCGGTGGCCAGTCAGCCCTCTGCTCAGCCGGCTGCCAAAGTCTCTCCGGCCGTGACGGCCAGTGCAGCCGCGGCTCTGGGCGCCAGCAAAGCGCCTGCCAGTGCGGCGGCCGCCGATGGCGCCACCGGGCATATTCAGCTGAATGCACAACAGGCTGCTTGGGTTTCGGTGATTGATGGCACCGGCAAGAAACTGCAGTACGGCACACTGGAGGCCGGCAGCAGCAAGGAATTGACTGGCACGCCGCCTTTCCAGCTGAAAATCGGCAATGCTGCCCAGGTACAGCTCAGCTTTAACGGACAGCCCGTCGCCCTGACGGACAAGATCCGTGGCACTACCGCCAAAATTGAACTCAAGTAGATGCGGATTTTTGCATGAATAGCGTGAATATCGCGCGACGTCCCACCCGCCAGGTCAGGGTGGGACATGTCATGGTGGGGTCGGATGCGCCGGTTGTGGTGCAGTCCATGACCAATACCGACACGGCAGATGCCATCGCCACTGTTGAACAGGTTTACCAGTTGTCCCAGGCCGGCTCCGAGCTGGTACGCATTACCGTGAACTCGCCGGAAGCTGCGGCACGGGTGGCGGAAATCCGCCAACGGCTGGATGACATGGGTTGCAATGTGCCTCTGGTGGGCGACTTCCACTTCAATGGCGAGCGCCTGCTGAAAGACTATCCGGACTGCGCCCGCGCACTGGCCAAATACCGGATCAACCCGGGCAATGTCGGCAAGGGTGCCAAGGGCGACGACAAGTTTGCCTTCATGATCCGCACCGCGGCCGAACTGGACAAGCCGGTACGCATTGGCGTCAACTGGGGCAGCCTGGATCAGGTACTGTTGGCGCGCATGCTGGACACCAACAACAGCAAGCCGCAGCCCTTGCCGTTGGAACTGGTGATGCGCGAGGCGCTGATCGTCTCGGCGCTGGAGTCCGCAGACAAGGCGATGGAACTGGGCCTGCCCGCTGACAACATCCTGCTGTCGTGCAAGGTCAGCAATGTGCAGGACCTGATCACCGTTTACCGCGATCTGGGCAGCCGTTGCGATTTCCCGCTGCATCTGGGCCTGACCGAGGCCGGCATGGGCAGCAAGGGCATTGTGGCTTCGTCTGCCGCCCTGGCCATCCTGCTGCAAGAAGGCATTGGCGACACCATCCGCATTTCGCTGACCCCGCAACCGGGCGAAGCGCGCACCCGTGAAGTCATCGTGGCGCAGGAACTGCTGCAAACCATGGGTTTGCGCAGCTTTACCCCGCTGGTGACGGCCTGTCCCGGCTGTGGGCGCACCACCAGCACCTTCTTCCAGGAACTGGCCGACCAGATCCAGAGCTATCTGCGCGAGCAGATGCCGATCTGGCGCTTGCAGTACCCCGGTGTGGAAGACATGAAAGTGGCGGTGATGGGCTGCGTGGTCAATGGCCCGGGCGAAAGCAAGCTGGCCGATATCGGCATCTCCCTGCCTGGCACCGGTGAAGTGCCGGTGGCACCGGTGTATGTGGATGGCCAGAAGGGCGTAACGCTGAAGGGCGACAATATCGCAGGCGAATTCAAGGCGCTGGTCGACGATTATGTGCAGACTCGCTACGGCGAAGGTGGCAGCAAGCGTCGTGAAAGCAGCAGCCGCATCATTCCGATTCAGCCGCAACGCTGAGCGGACCGGCTGGCTCCGGTGACAAGATCAATCGAATAGCAAAAAGAACTGAATAAATGGCGCAAAAATTGCAGGCAATCAAGGGCATGAATGATGTGCTGCCCGCCGAATCCTACCAATGGGAATATTTTGAAGGTGTGCTGCGCAAGCTGCTGGCCGACTATGGCTATCAGAACATCCGCACCCCCATCGTGGAAACTACCCCGCTGTTTGTGCGCGCCATCGGCGAAGTGACCGACGTGGTCGAGAAGGAAATGTATACCTTCATCGACAGCCTCAACGGCGACAGCCTGACGCTGCGTCCGGAAGGCACCGCCGGCACCCTGCGCGCGGTGGTTGAACACACCCTGCTGTACAACACCACGCAAAAGCTGTGGTACATGGGCCCGATGTTCCGCCACGAAAAGCCGCAAAAAGGCCGCTACCGCCAGTTCCACCAGATGGGTATCGAGGCACTGGGCTTTGCCGGCCCGGATATCGACGCCGAAATCATCGCCATGACCGCCGACCTGTGGCAGCGCCTGGGTCTGAGCCAGTATGTGCGTCTGGAAATCAACTCGCTGGGCAATGCCGAAGAGCGCGCAGCCCATCGTGAGGCGCTGATTGCTTACCTGGAAGGCTTTGTCGACATTCTGGACGAAGACGGCAAGCGCCGGCTGTACACCAATCCGCTGCGCGTGCTGGATACCAAGAACCCGGCCTTGCAAGAGATGGCAGACCAGGCACCGCGCCTGTCGGATTATCTGGGCGAGCAGTCGCGTGCCCACTATGAAGGCTGGAAGAGCATGATCGCCAGTCTGGGCATAGACTTCGTGGAAAATCCGCGACTGGTACGCGGGCTGGATTATTACAACCAGTCGGTATTCGAGTGGGTCACCACCGAACTGGGTGCGCAGGGCACGGTGTGTGCCGGCGGCCGCTACGATGGCCTGATCGAGCAACTGGGTGGCAAGCCGGCACCCGGCATCGGTTTTGGCATGGGCCTGGAACGTGTACTGCTGCTGTTGCAGGACAAGGGCCTGTTGCCGGCCGCCCGCAGCGTCGATGTCTACATCGTGCAGCAGGGCGCCGGTGCGGCCATGTATGCCATGAAGCTGGCACAGCAACTGCGCACGGCCGGCCTGTCGGTCATCCAGCATCTGGGTGAGGGCAGTTTCAAGTCGCAAATGAAAAAGGCCGATGGCAGCGGTGCGGAGTTTGCCGTCATCATCGGTGAAAACGAAATGGCTGCCGGTCAGGCCGTCGTCAAACCGATGCGTGCCGATGCAGCACAGCAGACGGTGGCGCTGGACCAGGTAGCTTCGACCATTGCCGCAATCAAGGCTTGATATAAGGGGGGGTGCGCCATGGCGTACGACTTGCAGGAACAGGAACAGATCGACTCCATGAAGGCCTTCTGGCAACAGTGGGGCAAGCTCATCAGCGGTGCAGTAGTGGCCATCAGTGTGGCTTATCTGGGTTACAAGGCTTTCGGCTATTACCAGAACGCACAAGCCAGCAAGGCCGCCGTGGTGTTTGCTGATGTCGAGCAGGCAGCCCAGAGCCAGGATCTGGCCAAGGTGAAAAGCTCGGCCGGCTTGCTGCAGTCGGATTATTCTTCCACAGCCTACGCTGCAGATGCTGCCTTGCTGGCTGCCAAGGTGGCGTTCGAAAAGAATGATCTGGCCACTGCCCAGGCACAGCTGTCCTGGGTAGTGCAAAACGTGAAGGACGAATCCATGGTGGCCGTCGCTCATTTGCGTCTGGCTACCATCGAGCTGGACCAAAAGCGTTATGATGCAGCGATTGCCGAACTGGGCCAGGCGCATCCCAGCGCATTTGATGCGCTGTTCCTGGATCAAAAGGGTGATGTGCATGCAGCCAAGGGCGACAAGGCCGCGGCACGTGATGCTTATAAGGCCGCCCTGGCCAAGCTGGTAGGCGAATCGCCCAACCGCCAGTTCATACAGACCAAACTCGACGCACTGGGAGGTTAATTGATGCGCCGCCAACTGCTGGTTACTGCTGTTCTTTCCTCGTTCTTGCTGGCCGGCTGCGCCAGCTGGTTTGAAAGTTCTTCCGCTGCTAAACCCACACCGCTGGCGGCCATCAAGCCCATCCAGGCCTTGAATGTGAAATGGACGCTGTCGCAAGCAGCCTCCGACAGCGGTTTTACCCCGGTTTACGCCAATGGCAACGTCGTGTCGGCTGATCCCTCCGGGCATCTTCGCACCGTTGATGCACTGTCCGGCCGCGTCAGCGCCGATGTCGCGCTCAAGCGCGAGCTGTCATCCGGCGTGGCTGTAGCCGGCGATACCGTTGTGCTGGGAACGCAAAGCGGCACGCTGCTGGCCGTGGATCGCAGCAGCGGCAAGACGCTGTGGGAACAATCGCTCACCAGCGTGATGCTGGAAGCACCGCAAATCGCTGCGGGCATGGTGGTGGTGCGCAGCAATGATGGCCGCCTGACCGGCTTCAGCCTGGCCGATGGCAAGCAGCAATGGTCGATTGCCCATGCCCTGCCGCAACTGCTGGTACGCAATACCGGCTCGATGCAGGCAGTAGGCAACGAAGCCGTCATGGTGGGTCTGCCAGGTGGCAAGCTGGACATCATCAGCCCGGCCAACGGCAACACGCTGTGGGAAGGGGTGGTCGCCAACCCGCGTGGTGCCACCGAACTGGAACGCATCACCGACATCACCAGCCGTCCGGTCTACGACGGCGGGCAAGTCTGCAGCGTCGCCTATCAGGGGCGCGTCGCCTGCTTCGATGCCAAGAGCGGCAGCCTGATGTGGGCACGCGAACAGTCCTCCAGCCGCGGTGTGGCGCTGGATGCCAGCAAATTGTATGTGACTGCGGAAGACGGCTCGGTCTGGGCCTATGACCGCAGTACCGGTCGCAGCCTGTGGAAGACCGATGCCCTGAAATTCCGCAATGTATCCGGCCCCGCCATGCTCGGACGTTTTGTCCTGGTGATCGATGGCGAAGGCTATGGCCACCTGCTGTCCAATGAGAGCGGCAGTCTGGTGGGCCGTGTGAAACTTGGCAGCGAAGGCACAACCGCCCAGCCCGTCTCCCTGGGCTCATCAGCCCTGGTGCAGGGGCAAAATGGTCGCCTGTCGCTGCTGTCTATTGAGTAAAAGCTGTAACCATGAAACCTACCGTAGCGCTGGTCGGCCGCCCCAATGTGGGCAAGTCGACCCTTTTCAACCGGCTGACCCGCAGCCGTGACGCCCTGGTCGCCGACCAGCCTGGCCTGACCCGCGACCGCCATTACGGCCATGGTCGAGTGGGAGGCAAACCGTATCTGGTGGTCGACACCGGCGGCTTTGAGCCGGTAGTGGATGAAGGCATTCTGTTCGAAATGGCCAAGCAGACCCTGCAGGCCGTGGATGAAGCCGATGCCGTGGTATTCCTGGTGGATGGCCGTACCGGCATCACGCCCCAGGACAAGATCATTGCCAATCGCCTGCGCCAGATCGACCGTCCGGTCTTCCTGGTGGTCAACAAGGCCGAAGGCATCAGTCACGCCATCGCCAGCGCGGAATTCCACGAACTGGCCCTGGGCCAGCCGCTGGTGATTTCCGCTGCGCATGGAGATGGTGTGCGCGAGCTGATGGAAATGGTGCTGGAAGACTTCCCCGACGAAGTGGAAGAAGAAGCCCGTTACCATCCCAAATTCGCCGTGATCGGCCGCCCCAATGTCGGCAAGTCGACGCTGGTCAATGCCATTCTCGGTGAAGAGCGCGTCATCGCCTTTGACCAGGCCGGTACCACGCGTGACAGCATCTATATTGATTTCGAGCGGGATGACCATACCTATACCATCATCGATACCGCCGGTGTGCGGCGTCGTGGCAAGGTCAGCGAAGCCATCGAAAAGTTTTCCATCATCAAGACCATGAAGGCCATCGAAGATGCCAACGTGGCGGTGCTGGTACTGGATGCGCAGCTGGACATCTCCGAGCAGGATGCCACCATCGCCGGTTTCGCGCTGGAAGCAGGTCGCGCCTTGGTGGTGGCGGTGAACAAGTGGGACAACCTGGACTTCGAGAAAAAGGAAACCGTGAAGCGGGAAATTGCCCGCAAGATCAGCTTCCTCGATTTTGCCAAGTTCCATTACATCTCGGCCATCGAAGGCCGTGGTGTGACCGACCTGTTCAAATCCATCGATGAAGCCTATCAGGCAGCCATGGTCAAGCTGGCTACGCCCAAGCTGACGCGGGTACTGAATGTTGCAGTGGAACGTCAGGCACCGCCGCGCTCGGGTCTGATGCGCCCCAAGATGCGTTATGCTCACCAGGGCGGCATGAATCCACCTATCATCGTGATTCATGGCAATGCGCTGGATGCGATCCCGGCCAGTTACACGCGTTATCTGGAACATACCTTCCGCAAGGTGTTCAAACTGCAGGGCACGCCGCTGCGTGTGCAGTACAAAACCTCGGAAAACCCCTTCGATACTGAAGAATCCAAGGAAAAGTCCCGGGCCAAACCGAAGCCGATGTCCAAGCTGCGTGGACGCGAGAAGGAAGTACGCTGGGGCAAGAGTGGTAAAAAATAGTAGGCTGGGTTTTTTTCTGCTAAAAATAAGCATACCAGCCGGGCTTTAAAGATTATTTAATACAACAATCAACGATTCGGAGAAAACGAATGAGCTCTAAAGGGCAAATGTTACAAGACCCGTTCCTGAATATTCTGCGTAAGGAACATGTGCCGGTATCCATTTATCTGGTGAACGGTATCAAGCTGCAGGGTCAGGTTGAGTCTTTTGACCAATACGTAGTGCTGTTGAAGAACACGGTTACCCAGATGGTGTACAAGCATGCCATCTCTACCGTTGTTCCGGCCCGTCCGGTTAACATCCCGCACGAACATCCGGGTCAGAAGCAGGATCAGCAAGACGCCTGATCAGGCTGATCGCTGCATCCTCGCGGGCCGCCAGGCTGTGTCTTGCTGACACGGCTTGTCGGCCTTTTTTCATGCATGATTCTGTCGCGTATGCTTGCAGCTGCCATGACGACGGAATCCTCATCTACGGTTGTCTATACAGTGTTTGATCGTCCCGATAT
>Ga0187845_1000773_pt1 | contig 18794 bp, 16 predicted proteins | sample SpaLakP09_SKY_68_FD_134515 | JGI IMG/M metagenome (GOLD analysis project Ga0187845, IMG submission 134515) | Oligotrophic lake water microbial communities from Sparkling Lake, Wisconsin, USA - SP09_SKY_68 | ecosystem: Environmental > Aquatic > Freshwater > Lake | place: USA: Sparkling Lake... | reverse complement strand
CCGCTACAACGGTGTGTACGACGCCGCCACCAAGAAGACCTCGCCCGATCTCAGCACCACCAATCCCAAGCTGGGCGTGAGCTGGCGGCCCAGCAAGCAGTTGCTGACCCGCGCCTCGTACGGCACGGGCTTCCGCGCACCGACGGTCTCGGAGATGTTCCTGCCGCTGCGCTCCGGCATCACCGCCAGCTTCGTGCGCGACCCGGTGAGCGGTGAAGTCGGCCAGCTCAACATTGACCGCTACTCCAACCCCGAGCTCAAGCCCGAGAAGTCCAAGCAGGCCAGCCTGGGCGTGGTGTTCGAGCCGGTGCGCAACCTCATCGGCAGCGTCGACTACTGGAACATCCGCAAGTCCGACATCATTTCGCAGATCGGCGAAGAAACCATCTTCACGACGCCCGCGCTCTACAACGACCCCAAGGTGGTGGCTCGCGATGTCGACGGTTTCGTGGACTTCATCACCGTCAAGAAGGAAAACCGCGGCAAGCTGAACACCTCCGGTTTCGACGTGTCGCTGAACTGGCGCGGCGAGGCGACCAGCATCGGCACCTTCGGCGCCGGGATCAATGGCACGCTGATCACCGAGTACAAGTTCGCCACCGACCCGCGCTCGCCGCTGGTCGATGGGCTGGGCAAGTTCAAGGACGACAAGGCCGTGCAACGCTGGCGCCACAAGCTGAACGTGGACTGGGACTACGGCCCGGTGAGCCTGACAGTGACCAACACCTATCTGGCGAGCTACCGTGACCAGAACGTCGACGGTCTGGCTGCGCCGGCCTACAACAACCGCGACGTCAAGGCCTACTCGCTGTGGGATCTGACGGCCAGCTACCGGTTCACGCCCGAGCTGCGTCTGCGCGCCGGCATCCTGAACGTGGCCGACAAGGCGCCCCCGTTCACCAACCAGTCGCGCTACTTCCAGGTCACCTGGGACCCGACCTACGGCGACCCGCGCGGCCGTAGCCTCTTCGCCAGCCTGAGCTACAAGTTCCGCTGATCCAGCAAGAGCCACCTCGGCGCGCAAGCCGCCGGGATATCGAGGCGCCAGCATGAAGCTGGCGCCTTTTTTTTGGCACTCGCGCTCGATGGTGCCTATGTCTTCAAACTCCAGGCGGCGCCGAGGCACACCGCGCCAAGCCAGACGCTCGTCGCCAGCATCAGCAGCACCAGCCGCCAGCCGGCGCTGGCGAGGTGGGGGAAGGAGGTCTTCATGCCCAGCCCCGCCACGCCCAGCAACAGGCAGGCGCGTGAGGCCATGTTGAGTGGTTCCTGCAAGCCGTTCAGCCAGCCCAGGGAGTTGAGCACCGCGAGCGCGACGAACAGCCACAGGAAACTGGGCACGAGGCCGCCGAGCCGCATCGGCAGGGTCTTGCGCTCGGTCGATGTGCCGGTGGCGCGGCAGGCAACGGACACGCCCAGCACGACCACGACCAGCAGGCTGACCCGCAGCAGCTTGACCAGCGAGGCCGCATCCCCGGCGGCCGGCGAGATCGAGTACCCGGCCACCACCACCTGGGCCACGTCGTGGATGCTGCCGCCGATGAAAAGGCCCGCTGCAGCCGGCGAAAGCTGCAGATGCCGCGCGATCAGCGGGTAGGCCAGCATGGCCGCCGTGGACAGCAGCGTGGCCATCACTGCCACGACCAGCGCGTGGCGTTCGGTCGGCGTTTGGCCCTCGGCAGCGCGTGGCAGCACAGCGCCGATGGCCAACGCTGCCGACGCACCGCAGATGGCCGTGGCCCCGCCCGCCAGCACGCCCACCGCCCAGGGCAGGCGCAACAGCTTGGCGCCCCACCAGCCGCAGGCCAGCGTGCTGGCGACGGCGCCCAGCACGACGAGCACCGTCGGCCAGCCCAGGTGCGCGACCTGCTCCCACGTGATGCGCGCGCCCAGCAACCCGACGCCCAGGCGCAGCAGCGTGCGGCTGCACAACTCCACGCCGGCCGCTGTGCGGTCCTCGGGGTTGTGGCAGTGCAGGGCGGTGCCGAACAGCAGCGCATACAGCATGGGCGGCCCCTGGTGCAGCGCCGCGACGAAGGACGCGGCCAGCGCGATCAGCACGCAGGTGGCCCAGCCCGGCCACACTCGCCTCAGGACCTGGCCCGGAGCGTCGAGGAGGGCGGCGCGGGCCAGCATTACTTTTCTACAAACGCCCGCTCGATGACGAAGTGACCGGGGTGGCTCATGTTGCCCTCGGTCATGCCCATCTCGTCGAAGATCAGCCGCGTGTCGCGCAGCATCTCGGGGCTGCCGCAGAGCATGAAGCGGTCGTCTTCCCTGCTCAGCGGCGGCAGGCCGAGGTCCTGGGCCAGCTTGCCGCTTTGCATCAGCGTCGGGATGCGGCCTTGGTTGCGGAAGGGCTCGCGCGTGACCGTGGGGTAGTAGAGGAGCTTCTCGCGCACCTGGTCGCCGAAGTACTCGTTGTCGGGCAGCTCGCGGGTGATGACGTCTTCATACGCCAGCTCTGCCACCTGGCGGCAGCCGTGCACGAGGATGACTTTCTCGTACTGCTCGTAGACCTCGGGGTCGCGCACCATGGCCATGAAGGGCGCCAGGCCGGTGCCCGTGGACAGCAGGTAGAGGTGGCGGCCGGGCAGCAGGTTCTGCGTCAGCAGCGTGCCCGAGGCCTTGCGGCCGATCTGCACCTTGTCGCCAGCGCGAATGTGCTGCAGGCGCGAGGTCAAAGGGCCGTCGGGCACCTTGATGCTGAGGAACTCAAGCTTTTCCTCCCAGTGCGGGCTGACGACGCTGTAGGCACGCAGCAGCGGTTTGCCGTCCACCACCAGGCCCAGCATCGTGAACTGGCCGCTCTGGAAGCGGAAGGCCGGGTCGCGGGTGCAGGTGAAGGAGAACTGCCGGTCGGTCCAGTGGCGGGCCTCCAGCACCTCGGCGTCGAACAGAACGCTCATGCTCAAGCCTCCAGGGCGAGTTGGTGGAGATAGGGCCAGGGATAGATGCCGCGGTCGTGGCCGTCGCTGAAGACCAGCTGCACGCCGGACTGGCCCACGGGTTCGATGCCGGTCAGCGCCGTGTCGGCGGGCGCCACCAGCGCGTTGCCGTCGCGGCGGCGCTTCTCGCAGGCCAAGCATTTGCAGGCGGAGCGCAGCTGCGGCGCTGTGAAGCGTGCCTCGCGGCCATCGGCCCAGCCCAGTTCGAGCATGCCGCTGGCCTGGTGCCACACCACCTGGGTGGGCACCGTGTCGGTGGTTGGGGGCATATTGGCTCCTAGACCAGGTGGCCGACGCCCTGCGGGCCGACCTCGGTGCTCAGGCCCACGAGGCCGCCGTCGCTCAGCTCGCCGCCCATCGCCGCGATGCTTTCCTCGCGGATCAGGCCCTTGATCTGTTTCACCATCGCGGCGAACTCGGGCTCGGAGGTCATCGCGGCCGTGCGCGGCCGGGGCAGCGGCACGTCCAGCTCGGCCTTGATGCGGCCGGGCCGCGCGGTCATCACGTAGATGCGGTCGGACAGGAACACCGCCTCTTCGATGTCATGCGTGATGAACAGCACCGAGATGCGCAGGCGCTGCCACATGTTGGTCAGGATCTCCTGCATGACCACGCGGGTCTGCGAGTCCAGCGCGCCGAAGGGCTCGTCCATCAGCAGCACCTGGGGGCTGGTGGCCAGCGCGCGGACGATGCCCACTCGCTGCTTCATGCCGCCGGAGAGCTGGTCGGGGTAGTGGTTCTCGAACGCCAGCAGCCCGGCCAGGCCCAGCAGCGTGCGCGCCTGCGCCTGGCGCTCGTTGGCGGACGCGCCCTTCATGCGCAGGCCGAACTCCACGTTCGCGCGCACCGTCATCCACGGGAACAGCGAGTACTGCTGGAACACCACGCCGCGGTCCGAGCCCGGGCCGGTGATGCGCTGGCCGTCCAGCAGCACCTGGCCGGCCGTGGGCTTGAGGAAGCCGGCCACTGCGTTCAGCAGCGTCGACTTGCCGCAGCCCGACGGCCCGATCAGCGACACGAACTCGCCCGGTCGCACCTGCACGTTGGCGGCGCGCACGGCTTCGAAGTCCTGGCCCTTGCTCTGGAAGCGGATGTGCAGGTCGCGCACGTCGACGCGGCCCTGGGATGCGACGCTCATGTCCATCACGGTGCTCCGGTTGAATGGGCTTGCCAGGGCATGGCGAGCTTGGCGAGCAGGCGGATGCCACCGCTGCACAGCAGGCCCAGCACGCCGATGGTGATCATGCCGAGCGCGATCTCGGCATAGCTGATCAGCGAATAGGCCTCCCAGGTGAAGTAGCCGATGCCGAACTGGCCCGAGATCATCTCGGCGGCGATCAGCGACACCCACGCCACGCCCATGCCCACCGCCAGGCCCGTGAAGATGTGCGGCAGCGCGCCGGGCAGCACGACATGGCGCAGCAGGCTGGCCTCGCCCGCGCCCAGCGTGCGCGCGGCGCGCAGCAGCACCGGGTCGATGGCCTGCACGCCGTGCACGGTGTTGAGCAGGATGGGGAAGAACGCGCCGAGGAAGGTGATGAAGACGATGCTCACCTCGTTGTCCGGCCACAGCATGATGGACATGGGCACCCAGGCGATGGCCGGGATGGGGCGGAACACCTCCAGCGCCGGCATGGCCAGCGCCCGGGCCCAGCGGTAGCGGCCGATCACCACGCCCAGGCCCACGCCCAGCGCCGTGGCCACGAGAAAGCCCAGCAGGATGCGCCGCACGCTGATGCCGATGTTGGTGACGAACTTGGGGCTGCTGTTGACCTCGATCACCTTCTCCATCACCTGCGCGGGCGTCGGGATGTTGTTGAAGCGGATGTAGGCGTCCAGCTTGTAGTGCGTGGCCAGCTGCCAGAACAGCAGCACGCTGGCGATGGAGAGCGCGCCCAGCAGCGCCGTTGCGCCGCGGCCCTGCCAGAACCGTTGCCACAGGCTCGGGGCAGTGGCTGCCGGCATTGGCAGAGGCAGCGGTGTCACGCCCTGGCCCACATGGATGGGTGAGACGGCCTTGGGCGCCGCCGGTGCGGCCGGCGGCGGGTAGGTGTCGATGCGGGGCAGGGCGCTCATGGCGTTCACTTCGCGCTGGCGGTGACGGTGGCGGAGGCCTGGCCCAGGGCTTCCGCAAAGGTGGCGAGCCGGCCGTTGCTCTTGGCGGCGTAGGCCTCGGCGTCCTTCTTCAGCAGGAAGGGCACGCCCACGGGGGCCTTGGGGTTGCTGGTGTCAAGCGCGTAGAACGCCTTGTCGGCAACGACCTTGATGCCCAGCGCCTTGTCGTAGAGGTAGGCCACGTTGACCTTCTTTCCCGCCGCCTCGTACTGCTTCACGCCGGCCAGCAGGCAAGACGGCGAACTCACCGGGACGATCTCGCCCGTGGCCAGCCAGATCTCGCCCGCTTCCTTGGGCCGCGTGACGGCCACCTTGCAGATGGGGTCGTTGCCGGTGATGTCGTAGTTGGCCAGCGTCTGCTTCTGCGCCTCGTAGTCCTGGCCGCGCTGCTTGAAGGCTTCGCGCAGATAGCTCTCGTTGACCCAGGCGGCGGCGTCGAACTCCTTGACGCGACCCAGCTTGGACAGCACGCCGTGCGCGATCTTGATGGTCTCGACCCAGCGCGGCTTGATGCTCGGGTCCAGCGTGTGGATGCCGCCCGGGCCTAGGAAGAGGTAGACCACCTCCTTTTCGATCTTGGTCCACTCCTGGACCTTGGTGGCGGCCAGCTTGGGGTCCTTGCGCACCCAATCGTTGGCTTCCATCAGCGCCTTGATGTAGGCCACCACCACCTCGGGGTACTTGTCGGCGAACTCCTTGCGCACGACCACGCCGTGGAAGGTCGGGATCTTGGTCTGCGCGCCGTCGAAGATCTTGCGGGCGAAGCCGCGGTGCGGCAGCAGGTCGGCAAACGGCACGAAGTCGCCGTGGCCGTCGATCTTCTTTTCCTGCAGGTTGGTGGTGCCCACCTCGGGGCTCTGGCTGACCAGGTTCCAGTAGTCCGCCGGCCAGCCGCGCTCCTGCATGGCCTGCAGCATCATGCCGTGCGCCGCCGAGCCGAAGGGCACCGAGACGACCTTGCCCTTGAGGTCGGCCAGCTCGTAGTAGGGGCTGTCCTTGTGCACCACCACGCCGTTGCCCGAGCCGAAGGCGTTGTAGGCGATGACGGCGACCAGCTGCGTCTCGTTGCCCTTGTTCTGCTGGCCGGTGGCGCCGTTCACCAGCAGCGGGTAGTCGCCCATCATGCCGATCTGCAGCTTGCCGGCGACCATGCCGTTGGTGATGGGCGGGCCGGAGGTGAAGTTCTGCCAGTCGAGCTTCCACTCGATGTTGGCGTACTTGCCCGTCTTGGGCAGGTGCTTCTCCAGCAGCTTCAGCTCCTTGAGCACCACGCCGCCCGTGACGGTGTTGGTGGTGGTGTTCTGCGTGCCTATGCCTATGGTCACCACCTCCTTGGCGGCCTGAGCCTGCGGTGCCAGGAAGGCCGCGCACAGCGCGAGGCACTTCACGAGCGCGGAAGGGATGTGCGAGAGCTGGGTCAACTTCATCTCAATCTCCTGGCAGTCGGGTAGGTTCAAAAGCAGCGGCGCAAGATCGGTGCCTGCGCTGCGGCGGGATCTCAGGCTGGGGCGGCGCTCTCCGTCAGCAACGCGCGCTTGTCGGGCTGGTTGGCCCAGTGCTCGGCATCGGGCAGGGGCTCCTGCGCGGCGGTAATGAGCGGCCACTGCGAGGCCAGGCGACGGTTCAGCTCGACGTATTCGCGCTGCCCGGCGGGCAGGTCCTTCTCGTCGAAGATGGCCTCGACGGGGCACTCCGGCACGCAGACGCCGCAGTCGATGCACACCTCGGGGTCGATGACGAGAAAGTCCGGGCCTTCGTGGAAGCACTCCACGGGGCAGGCGGCGACGCAGTCGGTGTACTTGCAGCGAATGCAAGCCTCGGTGACGACGAAGCTCATGCGGCGCCTCCGTTCATCTGGATGGTGGTGAGGGCCAGCTTGGACAGCTTGCGCACGTCGGGGTCGGGGTCGCGCAGCGTGCGTTCCAGCGGGGTGATGGCGCGCGGGTCGCCGATCTCGCCGAGGGCGATGACGGCTTCCTTGCGCAGGTTGCTGACCGGGTGGATGAGCGCCTCCACCAGCGCCATCACGCCGTCGCGCGCCTTGAGCTTTCCCAGGGACCGCGCGGCCTTCACGCGCACCTGCCAGAACTCGTCGTCCATGGCCCGCACGAGGTTGGGCACACCGAGGATGGAGCCCGTCTTGGCGAAGGTCGTGGCGGCTTCCTCGCGCACCTGCCACACCGGGTCGGCCAGCGCGCGGCTGAGGGCGGGGTGAACGCTGACGTCGGCATCGTTCGCAAAGGCGAGCGCGCCGACCGCGACACGGCGCACCTCGGCGTCGTCGTCATGCGCGGCCACTTCGGTCAGCGCGGAGATGGCCTGCGGCTTCTTCAGATAGCCCAGCACGCTGACGGCCGCGCGGCGCACCTTGGCGTCCGAATGCGCGAGCGCCGCCATGGCCGGGTCGAAGGCGGCGTCCACGCGCAAGGCCTTCACGGCCTGCAGCGCGGCGGCCTGAACTTCGGGGTCGGCATCGCCCAGGTAGGGCAGCAGTGCGGTGGCCGAGGCCGGGTCCTTGAGCTCGGCCAGTGTGTAGGCGACGGCCGCGCGCACGTCGGCGTCCTCGTCCTTCAGCAGCGGTGCGATGGCTGCCAGCACCTCGGGCTCCTCGAAGCCTTCGAGCGCCTTGGCGGCTTCCAGCCGCACGGTGGCGTCGCCATCCGCGAGGGCCGCGATCAGCAGCGGCGCGATGTCGTCTTCCTCGTCGGTGTAGGGCAGGTCGATGACGGCGATGCGGCGCACGCCTGCATCGCTGTTGCGCAGCCGCTCATGGATGGATGTGGCCAGCATGCTCACCTCACCAGGTAGGGGATGTCGACACGGACGGCGCCGGTGGGGCAGTCCTTCTCGCAGGGCATGCAGTACCAGCATTCATCGAACTTCATGAATGCCTTGTTCTTGGTCAGGTCGATGGCCAGCACGTCGAGCGGGCAGACGTCCACGCAGACGGTGCAGCCCTTCTCGGCAATGCACTTGTCCTCGTCGATGACGACGGGGGCCTGGGTGCGGGTGATGGTGATGGTCATGGTGGTTTCTCCGTTAGGCAGCCGCAGGTGTCGCCACGCGCAGGCGCTGGTAGGCGGACTTCTCTTCCTCGTTCAGCTCCACGACATAGGGCTCCACTTCGCGCTTGCGGAACACGGCGTTGCCGTTGGCGTCGCTGGTCACGTTGGTGTGGCAGAACCAGTCGGCGTCGTTCTTCTCGGGGTGGTCCACGCGCAGGTGGTACAGGCCCCATCGGCTCTCGGTGCGGTAGAGGGAGGCGCGTGCTGCCAGCTCGGCGCAGTCGCGGATGGTGTGGGCCTCCATAGCCCGCATCAGCTCGTGCGGGTCGGCCGCGCCCATGTGTTGCAGGTCCTCGCGGATCTCGTCGAAGCGCTGCAGGCCGATCTCCATCTTGCGGGTGACCTTGGGCGGCTGCAGGTAGTCGTTGACGATGCGGCGCGTCTTGTATTCGACCTGGAAGGGCGTGAGCCCCTCGGTGCGGCCCAGCGGCGCGTAGACACGGGCCTTCTCCTTCTCGACCTGACCAGCGTCGAGGCCGGACTGTGCGACTCCGCTGACGTAGTCCGCCGCGTTCTCGCCGCAGAACTTGCCGTAGACGAAGGCGCCCAGCATGTAGTTGTGCGGGATGCTGGCGCAGTCGCCGGCCGCGTACAGGCCGGGGATGGAGCACTCGCCGCGCTCATTGGTCCAGATGCCGGAGGCGCTGTGGCCGCTGCAGAAGCCGATCTCCGAGATGTGCATCTCGATCATCTGCTTGCGGTAGTCGGTGCCGCGCCCTTCGTGGAAGCGGCCGCGGCTGGGCCGTTCGTTGGTGTGCAGGATGTGCTCGATCTCGCTGATGGTCTCTTCAGCCAGGTGGTCGAGCTTCAGGAACACCGGGCCTTTGCCGCCTTCGAGTTCGTTGAAGAACTCCATCATCATCTGGCCGCTCCAGTAGTCGCACTCGATGAAGCGCTGGCCGGCGTTGTTGGACGTGTAGCCGCCGAAGGGGCCGGTGACGTAGGCGCAGGCGGGACCGTTGTAGTCCTTGATCAGCGGGTTGATCTGGAAGCACTCCAGGTTGGTCAGCTCAGCCCCCGCGTGATAGGCCATGACATGGCCCTCGCCGCAGTTGGTCGGGTTCTCGTAGGTGCCGAACAGGTAGCCGCTGGCGGGCAGGCCCAGGCGCCCGGCCGCGCCCGTGCAAATGACGACTGCCTTGGCCTTGATGACGTGGAAGTCCGCGGTGCGGCAGTCGAAGCCCATGACGCCGGCGATCTCGCCATCGGGGCCCGTCAGCAGGCGGGTGGCGACGACGCGGTTGGTGATCTCCACCCGGGCCCGCTTGAGCTGGCGGTACAGCACCCGCTTCATGTGGTGCCCTTCGGGCATGGGCAGCACATAACTGCCCAGGTGGTGCACCTTGCGCACCGAGTAGTCGCCTGTCTCGTCTTTCTCGAACTTGATGCCCCAGCGGTCCAGCTCCTCGATCATCGGGAAGCTGTTGGCCGCGTAGGCGTAGACACCCTTCTGGTCGACGATGCCGTCGTTGGCGACGGTGATCTCCTTGGTGTACTGCTCGGGTGTGGCATGGCCGGGGATGACGGCGTTGTTCAGGCCGTCCATGCCCATGCTGATGGCGCCGCTGCGCTTGACGTTGGCCTTGTCCAGCAGCAGCACGCGCAGCTTGGGGTTCTTCTCCTTGGCCTTCACCGCGGCCATGGGGCCGCCCGTGCCGCCGCCAACGATGACGATGTCGTACTCGGTTTCGATCGTGTTCATGCGTGCTCCGCAAACTGGGTGGGCAGTGTGGTCAGTGGGGCCACATGCGCTAACGAAGCGCTGCGGCTATCGATATGCGCAAGCTGCGTCATGACGCCCGCTCCGCGACCGGCACGCGATCGACGCGCACCTTGTACTGAAAGGCGTCACCGCGGTAATAGAGGTGCTCGTAGTCGATGGGCGCACCGTCGGCGGTGTGCGTCGTCCGCTCGATGAACAACACCGGCGAGCCCGCGTCGACCTTGAGCTGCGCGGCCAGCGTCTCGTCGGCCAGCGTCGAGCCGATCTGCAGTTCGGCGTGGCCCAGGGCCAGGCCGTAGTCGTTCTCGAGGATGACGAAGATGTCGCGCGCGGCCAGGTCTTCCCTGGCCAGGCGCTGGCCTATTGACGAGGGCACGTAGGTCACGTCCAGCGAGATCGGCTCACGGTTCAGGAAGCGCAGGCGCTGAAGCTCCGTGACCTTGGCGCGCTTGGGCAGCTGCAGCTTCTCGGCCACCTGCGGCGAGGGCGTCACCGTCTTGATGGCCAACACGCGGGCGAAGGTCTCGTAGCCCATCTGCCGCATCGCCTCGCCGAAGCCCTGCAGGCGGCCCAGGTCCTGGAAGGCCTTGGGCTTGGAGACGAAGCTGCCCTTGCCGTGGATGCGGAAGATCAAGCCTTCGTTCTGCAGGTCGTTGAGCGCCTGCCGCACGGTGATGCGGCTGACGTCGAACGTGGCCATCATCTCGCTCTCGGACGGCATCTGCTGATGCGGCTGGTAGCTGCCATCGAGGATGCGTGCGCGCAGCATCTCCTTGATCTGCGTGTACAGCGGCTGGGGTGACGAGCGCTTGATCCGGTGTGCGCCGTCCGCTTCGGGGGCAGGCACCAGCGTCAAGGATTTCCTGGCTGCAAGAGCGTCTTTGCTCATGGCTGTCCAACTCGTTATGACGAGTCAGTACGAGCATGAGACGTGCCAGCTTTTCAGGCTGCAGTTTGGACGCGCCAGGTGGCGGCGCCGCCGTGTACCTGGAGGGCCTTCCCGGCGCGCCTGACGCCCGGAGAGGTGGGGTGTTTCAGGCCCCCATCAGCACCAGGCAGGCGCCATCACTGCCCGCTCGCCAGCCACGCACCGAAGCGGTTCGATGCCCCATCCTTGAGCGCATCGCCCGCTCGCTGGCAGTGCCGTGGTGTTGACAGGCCCTATCGCGCAGAAGGCCGTCCCGGCCCCTGCGTGCCGTCCGCGCGAGCTGACAGATAAGCGTAGAGGTCGATGATGTGGGCCGTCACGGTCGGGTCGCCCTGCCAGGCCGGCATCACGAGCGCCTTTTCCTTGCCCTGCAGGATCTTCTCGACCATGGCGCTGTGCGATGCGCTGTCTGGGTCGGACTCCGCGGCGACCAGGATCGAGTCATAGCGCCGCAGCACCAGGCTCACGAACTGATGCGAGCCCATCTCCCGCAGGCGGGGCAGCAGGTCGGGGGCGTTTGCCGACCCCGTCGCCGCCGCGCCGTGGCAGCCCGCGCACTTTTGCTGAAACACCCGCCAGCCGATCGCGATCTCGCCTTCCGGCATGGCCTGGCGGGCCAGGGCTTGCGCGGGCTTGGTGTTCTGGACTTCCACCGCGCAGCCTGCAGCCAACGCGGCCACGGTCGCCAAGGCCAGCAACAGACGGTGCTGGGGGCCGAAGAGGTTCGGGCTCATGGCTGGCGCTCCTGGGCTTGCTGGCAGGGCGCACACAGCCGCACCCAGGGCAGGGCGGTCAGGCGCGCGACCGGGATGGCCTCGCCGCAGCCGGCGCAGTCGCCATAGCTGCCGGCATCCAGCCGGGCCAGCGCGTCGTCAACGTCCTGCAACTCTCGCAAGTCTCGCGTGGCTTGGAAATCATCCGTCTGCTGGCGCTGCATCACCTCGGCGCCCTCCTTGAAGTCTCGCGCTTCGGGCGCGTCCACCTGCGCGGCCTGACGTGTCAGCTGCGCCGCGTGCACCTCGGCCCGCAACTCGCTCTGGCGCTGCAGCAGCGACTGGCGCAGCGTGGGCAGATGGGCTTGGGTTGGGAGTTCCATGTTCGTGTCCCTGCTGAAAGTGGCAACGCGCCGGTTCGGCGACGGCCCATGCTAGGCAGTACGCCGGGCAGGGGCTTGCGCTGGGTCAAGCAGGGCGTTGGAAGTCGCTGCAGCACGTCTTGACTGCGATGTCAGGGCCGCCGGTTGCCAGCACGTCCCTAAACTCTTTGGCCAGGAACGCAACGCAGCGGCTCGGTTGCCGGCAACTGGTAAGGGATTGAGCCGACGCGCCATCAATCACTTGTTGCTGCGGGGCGAAGCCGGCTTCGATATTCAGCACCTCTGTTGAGGTGCGGATTCCGACAAATTGCCGGCGAGTTTGGCCCGGCGGATGTCAGCTGCCGGTGCTCTGGCAGGAGTGCGTTCTGCGCCACCGGGTAGACCCCAGCTTTGGCTATTGATGATAGCGATACCATTTGATTTGATATTCATATCATCTGGGGAATTGACGTGAGGCATGTTGTCCAAGGCCGTGTGCGAGCGGCGTGTATCTCGACTGTGGCGCTGCTATTGAGCGCGTCAATGGCATACGGTCAGCAGGCGCCGGCTGGCGCGGCTGCCATGCCAGCCACATTCGACAACCCCGTGGTCAGCGGCTTCGCGTCCGACCCCAGCGTTTGCCGCTCTGGCAACGACTTCTACCTGGTCACCAGCACCTTCGAGTACCTGCCGGGGCTGCCGGTCTATCACAGCCGTGACCTGGTGCATTGGCGGCTCGTTGGCAACGCCTTGTCGCGTGAAAGCCAGTTGAGCTTCGTGGGTCGCAAGAGCTCGCAGGCGATCTTTGCGCCGACCATCCGCTGCGAGGCCGGCCGCTTCTACATCGTCACCACCGACGTTGGCGGCATCGGCAACTTCTTCATCACGGCGGCCGACCCGGCGGGCGAGTGGTCCGACCCCGTGCGCCTGCCGGAGTCGGTGTTCGGCATGGACCCGTCCTTCTTCTTCGATGACGACGGCACGGTCTACTACACGCGCCATGGCGGCGGCCGCAATGGCGGTGTCTACCAGGCGCGCGTCGACCTGAAGGCCGGCAAGCTGCTGGAGGAGCCGCGGCTGGTGTGGAGCGGCATGGGCGGTATCTGGCCCGAAGGCCCTCACCTGTACAAGCGCGAGGGGTGGTACTACCTGATGATCGCCGAGGGCGGCACCTCGTACGACCACCGCATCACCATGGCCAGGTCGCGCTCGCCCTGGGGCCCGTTCGAGGCCCACCCGGACAACCCGGTGCTGACCCACCGCAACCTGCCCGACCACCCGTTCCAGGCGCTGGGCCATGCGGACCTGGTGACCACGCCCAAGGGCGACTGGTGGGCCACGCTGCTGGCGATACGCCCTCAGGCGGCTGAGGGCGGGCGCCATCACCACATCGGCCGCGAGACCTTGCTGTCACCGGTGCGCTGGCGCGCCGACGGCTGGCCGGAGTTCGGCCAGAAGGGTGTGCTCGCCCAGCCCCAGCCCACCCAGGGGCTGCCCGGCTGGCACCCATGGCCGGCGCCCGCCGTGCGCGAGACCTTCTCCGCTGCCGCCAAGCTGCCGCCGCACTGGGCCTTCCTGCGCACGCTCGCGGCGGGGCAGTGGTCGCTGTCGGCCCGCCCCGGGCAGTTGCGCCTGATTGGCTCGCGCAATGGGCTTGACACCGTCGGCACGCCGGCCTTCGTCGGACGCCGCCAGGAGCGGCTGAACCAGCGCTTCGCGGCGGAGCTGGACTTCAAGCCGGCGGCGGCGGGCGACGCGGCCGGGCTGGCGCTGCGCATGAATGAATCGCACCACGCCTTGCTGCGCGTCACCGGTGGCGCCGAGCGGCGCGTGGAGTGCGCGCTGCACGCGGGTGGCGCGCCTCGCGTGCTGGCGTCGGCGCCTGTTTCGGCTTCAGCCCTGCAACTGCAGGTGCGTGCCGATCCGCAGCGCTACCACCTGGCTTGGCGCCCGGCGGGGGCGTCGGGGGAGTGGCAGCCGCTGTGCAGCATTCCCACGCACCAGCTGTCGACCGAGACGGCAACCGGCTTCACCGGGGTCTACCTGGGCCTGTACGCACAGAGCGCCACAGACAAACCGGCCACGGCCGATTTCGCCTGGGTGGACTTCGAGGCTCTGGGCCCTTGAGCCGCAGCGTCCCGGCCTGTGCGGGGACGCCACACGAGCCGGGAAAACCATAGGGCAGCCCCCAGGGGATAGCACTAGACTGAAATGATTGCGTTACCAATCATTTGGTTGGTTTACCAATAGCACCAGGCCCCGCCCGCGAGGTGGCACGCATTCATCAAGACCCCGACATGGGGCCAACCAGGAGACGAGAGTGAACGGATTTTCGATGGGCGCTGGCCAGCGCTGCATGCGCGTGGCACGCGATGTTTTCGCAACCACCACCCTGGCCGGCATGATCGCCTGCGCCTATGCGCAAGGCGTGCCGGCGCCGGCTGGTGCGGCCTCGGCGCCAACGGCCGCAGGCAACACGCTGGAGACCGTGACGGTGACCGGCTACCGCAGTTCGCTGGCCAACTCCGCGCGCGAGAAGCGTGATGACGTGGGCCTGAGCGAAACGGTGTTCGCCGAGGACATCGGCAAGTTCCCCGACTCCAGCATCGCGGACGCGCTGTCCCGCGTGCCGGGCGTTCGCGTCAACCGCGCCACCATCGACGGCGAGGGCATGAGCATCTCCATTCGCGGCATGGGCGCCAACTTCACGCGCGTGCTGCTGAACGGCGCGCCCATGGCTTCGGCATCGGCGGGCTCGTGGGGCGGCAACATCAGCGCCAACCGCGAAGTCGACATGGACTTCCTGCCGTCGGAGCTGTTCCGCAGCGCGACGGTCTACAAGAGCCAGCGCGCCAGCATCCTGGAAGGCGGCATCGCCGGCACGGTCGACATGCGCAGCGTGCGGCCGTTCGACAAGCAGGGCTTCCGCTCGGCATTCACGCTCAGCGGCAACTATCGCGACCAGGTCGGCAAGTGGAGCGACACCGGCTCGGCCGTCGTCAGCAACACCTGGAAGACCTCCTTCGGCGACGTCGGCGCACTGCTGGGCGCGGCCTGGGGCCATACCAAGTACAAGACCACCGGCTTCCAGACGGTGGACATGCGCAACTTCCAGCTCAAGTCCTTCCAGGCCGTTGCGGCCGACAGCCCCAACAACACCGGCGGTGGCTCGCAGTCCACGCCGGACACCGTGCCTTCGGGTCTGGCGCTGGCCGACCTGCCGGCCTTTGCCCGCCCGTTGCTCGTACCCGGCGCGCAGATCAACCGCCAGATGCTGCTGGACCTGAACCCCGGCGCCAGCATCAAGCAGATCGACAACGCGCTGATGGGCCGCCTGGGCCGCCACCTGAGCTACGAGGGCGAACGCGAGCGCGCCAGCCTTGTCGCCAGCCTGCAGTGGCGACCCAACGACAAGTGGGACCTGTACCTGGACATGATGGGTGCCGAGAAGTCCAACAAGATGGTCTACAACGCGATGAACGCCGGCACGCGCGCGAACACGCCCATTCCCATCGGTATGGAGTTCGACCGCACCGACTGCAGCAGCGGCTGCGTGCTGAACAAGGCGACCTTTGCCAACACCTTCTGGTCGCTGGAGTTCCGGCCCATGGAGGAGAAGACCAAGTTCTGGAGCTTCAACCCCGGCTTCGAGCTGCGCCCGAACGACGACTGGACGATCGACGGTCACTTCAACATGACCTACAGCGATTTCTATCGCGACATGCCGACGGTGTTGCTGGCCACCCGCTCGCCCAACTCCGTCATCACCTACGACAACTCGCGCCCGGGCGAACTGCCGACCTACGGCAGCAACCTCAACATCAACGACCCGGCCAACTTCGGTTGGTACCAGGCTGGCCAGGGCTTGTCGGGCCTGCGTATGGACCTCTACGACCGCCGCAACACCACGCGCGGCGCACGTCTCAATGCGAAGTGGGGCAGTGACGAGTTCAACGTCAAGGTCGGCGTGACGCGTGACGACATCGAGCGCCGCTACCGCAGCTACGCGGTGGCCGACGCCTGGATGAACGTCGCCTGCGGCGGCAACATGAACACCCGCCTGTTCCAGCCGAACACTCAATTGCAGTCGCCCGGTTGCGATGGACGCACCACTACCGGCGCGGTGCCCGCCACCGCCTACCCCGGCTTCGGCACTGGCTCCACGGCCGGTGCGCCCGCGCTGGCCTACCTTGGCTCGATCGTGCCGAACGCCAAGGTGCCTGAGTACGCCATGGCGTCCAGCCAGGGCTTCATCACGGTCAACTGGGACAAGTTCGCCAAGGACACCGACTACGCCTACTTCCGCGAAAACATCCGCCGCGGTTTCAACAACGGCAGTGGCGGCTACATCCGCGAGCTGGTGGAAGGCGCTTACGGCGAGGTCAGCGGCATCCTGCGGCCCTTCAACCGCACGCTGCGCTACAACGCCGGACTGCGCTACTCCAACACGACGCAGACCATCGGCGAGCTGACCGCCCAAGCGGACCCGCGTAACGCGACGCTGAGGAATGGTGGCCTCTACGACAACACCGGCGTCTGGAGCTACGAGACGACCGTGTACACCAATCTGCTGCCGTCGTTCACGCTGGCCTACAACCTGATGCCGGACCTGATCGGCCGTGCCTCGGCGTCCAAGTCCATGTCCCGCGCCAACCCGGCCGACCTGCGCCAGACACGACTGAGCATCGGCGACCAGGGCGCGCGTCAGGGCAGCGTGACCAACCCCAACCTCAAGCCGTTCAAGTCCAACAATTTCGACCTGTCGCTGGAGTACTACCTGACCCGCGAGGCTTATGTAGCGCTGAGCGGCTTCGGCAAGGACCTGGTGGGCCGCCCGGGCAACCGCCTGGCGACCTACACGCTGGCCCAGCTGGACTCGATGTATGGCGCGGTCGGGTTGACGGACGCGCAGAACCAGTCCGTCACCGCCAGCGGTGGCCGCGACAAGCACCTGGTCGAGATCACCGAGCCGTACAACATCAGCACCAAGCTCAAGATCCGCGGTGTCGAGCTGACCTGGCAGCAACCGCTGGACTTCCTGCCGGTCAAGGGTTTTGGCTTCACGGCCAACTACACCTACAGCAAGCAGACGGATGAGTTGCCCAACGCGCTGCCTGTGGCCGGCGTGCCGCCGCGCACCAACAACCTGACGGTTTACTACGAGCGCAACGGCCTGAGCTTCCGCGTGTCGCGGCAGTACCAGTCGGAGCACATCGTCAACGCCAGCGTGGGCCTGTCCACGCCCGGCGCCTACATGTGGACGACCGCGCGCACCCAGTACGACGCCTCGGCCGGCATCAACCTGAAGCAGGCCTTCGGCTTCGCCTACGACGCCAGCCTCAACGTCAGCGTCTGGAACGCCACCGACGCGATCAGCCGTACCTATGTGCAGTTCCCGGGTGCCGTCTTCGACGAGTACAAGCCGGGCCCGAGCTACAACGTCTCGATGCGCGTGGGCTTCTGAACCACGCAACGTGTGTTTGCCGGCACCGCATTGCGGCGCCGGCCCTCTGGTGCCCTTCAAGGGCTTGATGGCCGGCCTAGCAGCCGGCCTTTTTTATGGTCGGTCGCTGAATCTCAGCCAGTCCACGTCGACATGGCCGGCCGGTCCGCCCGGGTTCGTGTTGAAGCAGAACAGGGCGACTTGCGGCCCCTGGAAGGTGCCGGTGCGCCAGTCGTAGACCAGCTCGAACGCGTCGCCCAGGGTGCGCCAGCGGCTGCCGTCCAGCCAGGCCAGGCGGCCCTGGGCGCGCTCGAAGTCCATCTCCAGCCGCAGCGTCACCTCGTTCGCGTCCAGCGCCGCCCTCGGGCCGGGCAGGGTGGTCGCGGGCTGGCGGTCGCCGTTGTCGATGAGCGTGTGGCGCTCCAGCCGCATGCGGCCATCCTCGCCACGTACGGCGGCAATGCCGGCATTCACCTTGCCCAGTGTGCCCAGGCCGCAGCGGTCGCCCACGGCCAGGGCCGACAGGTCCAGCCGCACGTCGGCGCGGCTGTACGGGCCCTGGCCTTTTTGCGTCAGCGTGTTGCGCGCGGTCCAGAAGCCACTGGCCCGTGTCGCCTTCAGCCGCAGCCAGCCCGGCCGTTCGGTCAGCGACCAGCGGGCGTCGTCGGGGTTGTGGTTCCAGGCCCATTGCAGGCCCAGCTGCGGGCGGTCGAACTCGTCCGTCGTGTCGGGCTGTGCCACCGGCTGACCCTGCACCGGCTTCGTGGCCCGCGCCGGCACGCGGCCAGGCGCCTCGGGCGTGCCCCACACCGGCCAGTCGTCGCGCCAGAAGATGGGGCTGAAGTTGGTGATGCGGCCGATGCTGGGCTTGTCCTGCATCACGAAGCCCCACCAGCGCCCGTCGGCCAGGTCGACGATGGCGCCCTGGTGGCCGCCGCTGGTCGCCGTGTCGATGGCGTTGATCGTTTCCCATGGCCCGGTCAGCGCCTTGGCGCGCGAGATCGTCATCGCCAGCCGTCGCGGCACGGCGTTAAACAGGTAGTACCAGTCGCCGCGGCGTATCAGCTTGGAGCCCTCGGCGCCGGGGATGTGGTGCACCTTGCGCGCCTCCGTCACGCGGCTCAGCGACTTGTCCAGCGACAGCAGCGTCACCGTGCCGTCGCTGCCGATGGCGGTGGCGATGAAGGGGCTGCCGTCGCTATCGAAGAACAGCGCTGGGTCGAAGGCCGCGCGGTCCAGCGAGTGGCAGCGCCACGGGCCCGCCACTTGGGCGGCGCGGCAGATGCGCGTGTTCTGGCCCACCACCGTGAAGGCGATGACGAACTCGCCGCCGTGGAAACGCAGGCTGGGTGCGAACACGCCGCGCCGGTAGACGCCGCCGCCTTGCAGGTCGAACGCCGGGCCGCCTTCCAGCTTGGGCAGCACATGGCCGGCGATGCGCCAGTTGACGAGGTCGCGCGAGTGCAGGATGCGCAGGCCGGGCGAGTTGGCGAAGGT
>Ga0187845_1000772_pt1 | contig 18828 bp, 7 predicted proteins | sample SpaLakP09_SKY_68_FD_134515 | JGI IMG/M metagenome (GOLD analysis project Ga0187845, IMG submission 134515) | Oligotrophic lake water microbial communities from Sparkling Lake, Wisconsin, USA - SP09_SKY_68 | ecosystem: Environmental > Aquatic > Freshwater > Lake | place: USA: Sparkling Lake... | reverse complement strand
CGCGATCGCGATCGCGGAGCAGGCGTTCAGCACGTTGTGCATGCCCGGCTGGTTCAATACGAAATCCGTGTCCGGATAGCCCTGCTGGCGCACGGTGAAATGCATCTGGATGCCGACGGCGCGCGCGTTCAGGGCACGCACTTCGGCCTCTTCCGAAAAGCCGTACGTCGTCACCGGTTTCGTCACCTGCGGCAGGATGGACCGCACATTCGCATCGTCGATGCACATCATCGCGCGGCCGTAGAACGGCAGGCGGTGCGTGAAGTTGACGAACGCCGCCTTCAGTTTTTCGAAGTCGTGCTCGTACGTCTCCATGTGGTCGGCGTCGATATTGGTGATCACCTCGATCATCGGCGACAGGTTCAGGAACGACGCATCCGATTCGTCGGCTTCCGCGACGATGTAGTCGCCCGTGCCCAGCTTGGCGTTGGCGCCGGCGCTGTTCAGGCGGCCGCCGATGACGAAGGTCGGGTCGAGGCCGCCCTGTGCGAGCACGGAGGCGACGAGGCTCGTTGTCGTCGTCTTGCCGTGCGTGCCGGCGATGGCGATGCCGCGCTTCAGGCGCATCAGCTCACCGAGCATGATCGCGCGCGGGACGATGGGGACTTTCGCGGCGCGCGCGGCGACGACTTCCGGATTCGCTTCGTTGACGGCGGTCGAGGTCACGACAGCGTCGGCACCGACGATGTTCTCGGCCGCGTGGCCGATGCGCACGTCGGCGCCCAGCTGTTGCAGGCGCTGGCTGGCCGCGTTCGACGCGAGGTCCGAGCCCGACACTTTATAGCCGAGGTTCAGCAGCACTTCCGCGATGCCGCTCATGCCGCTGCCGCCGATGCCGACGAAGTGAATGTGTTTGATCTTGTGTTTCATTGTCCGCCGTTTGCCAGTGTTTCGAGTACCTGCGCGATCGCCGCATTGGCGTCGCGCCGTCCCACCGCCTGCGCCGCCTCGGCCATTGCCAGGCAGTCGTCGCGTGTGGTGGTTTGCAGCAGCCTTGCCAGCTGCTGCGGATTCAGTTCGCCTTGCGGCAGGTGCACGGCCGCCTTCTGCCCTGCCATCCAGATCGCGTTGTCGCGCTGGTGGCTCGTCGTGCTGGCGACGAACGGCACGAGCACGCTCGCGACGCCGGCCGCCGTCAGTTCCGAGATCGTGATCGCGCCGGCGCGGCAGATCACGAGGTCCGCGTTTGCATATTCCGCCGCCATGTCGTCGATGAAGTCGACCACGTTGGCGCGGACTCCCGCCTGCGCGTACGCGGCCCGGAGGGCGTCGATGTTCTTCTTGCCCGACTGGTGGGTCACCGTCGGCCGCAGGCCTTCCGGGATCAGCGCCAGCGCGGCCGGCACGCTGTCATTGAGCACCTTCGCACCGAGGCTGCCGCCAACGACGAGGAGATTCAGCGGACCGGTGCGGCCGGCGAAGCGGTGGCCCGGCGACGGCATCTCGAGGATTTCCTTGCGCACCGGGTTGCCGGTGACGACGGCTTTACCCGCGGCTTTGCCGAAATCGGCAGGGAAGCCGAACAGCACGCGTTGCGCGATGGGCGTCAGGGTCTTGTTCGACAGGAGCAGGGCCGCATCCGCGTTCACGAGCGCCAGTGGAATGCCGCCCGCACGGGCCATCATCCCGCCCGGCACCGTCACGTAGCCGCCCATGCCCAGCACGACGTCCGGCTTGCGGAGTGCCAGGTACTTGCGGCAGGACGCGAAGCTGGCGACGAGCTTGAACGCGCCCGACACCGTGTGCGCGATGCCCTTGCCGCGCATGCCGGCGAAGTCGATCGAGTCCATCGGGATGCCGTGCTTCGGCACGATGTCCTTTTCCATGCCGTGCTGCGTGCCGAGCCACGACACTTCCCAGCCGCGCTCGCGCATCGATTGCGCGATGGCGATGCCGGGGAAGATGTGGCCGCCGGTGCCGGCGGCCATGATCATGAGTCTTTTGGTCATTGCCGGCCTCCCCGCATCCGTACCCGGTTTTCGTAATCGATGCGCAGCAGGATCGCGAGGCCGACGCAGTTGAACAGCACGCCGGAACCGCCATAGCTCATCAGCGGCAAGGTCAGGCCCTTCGTGGGCAGCAGGCCCAGGTTCACGCCCATGTTGATGAACACCTGCACGCCGATCCAGATGCCGATGCCTTTCGCGGCGAGGCCGGCGAAGTGCTGTTCCAGCGCGATGGCCTGGCGGCCGATGTCGAAGGCGCGCTTGACGAGCCAGTAGAACAGGCCGATCACGACGAGCACGCCGGCGAGACCCAGTTCCTCGCCGATGACGGCCATGATGAAGTCGGTGTGCGCTTCCGGCAGATAGTGCAGTTTCTCCACACTGCCGCCCAGGCCCACGCCGAAGAACTCGCCGCGGCCGAATGCGATCAAGGAGTGCGTCAGCTGGTACGCCTTGTCCAGCGCATTGCCCTCTTCCCACGGGTTCATGTACGCGAACATGCGCGCGCGGCGGAACGGCGACAGCGCGATGATGGTCGAGAACACGAGCACCAGCACGGCGCCGATGCCGCCGAACCAGATCATGTTGAAGCCGCCGAGGAACAGGATGCCCATCGAGATGCAGACGACGACGCCGAACGCGCCCAGGTCGGGTTCCAGCATCAGCAGCGCGCCGACGAGCGCCATCGCGGCGGCCATCGGCATGAAGCCCTTCGTCAGCTTGTGCATGTACTGCTGCTTGCGCACCGTGAAGTCGGCCGCGTACAGCACGGACACGACCTTCATGATCTCGGACGGCTGCAAATTAAAAACTTTCAGCGACAGCCAGCGGCGCGCGCCGTTCACGACCACGCCGACGCCGGGGATCAGCACCATCGCCAGCAGGACCAGCGTCGCGACGAACATCAACGGCGCGAAGCGCTGCCACGTCGCGACGGGAATGCGGAACACGAACAGCCCGGTCACCATCGAGATCGCGATGAACATGGCCTGGCGCACCAGGAAGTAGTTGTTCTTGCCGGCCAGGTAGGCGAACTTGGGCGAGTCCGGCAGCGCGATCGACGCCGAATACACCATTACCATCCCGAACAGCATCAGCAGAAGCACGACCCATACGAGCGGCTGGTCGTATTCCATCATGCGCGACGGGCGTGCGCGCGTCGCGATCGCGCTGTTTCCCGCATCGCTTGAGGAACCGCCGAACCGGAAGGGAATCTGGAAAGCCATCAGAGCTCCTGTCCCTTCTCGAGCGCGATGTCGCGCACGGCGTCCACGAAGACCTGCGCGCGGTGCGCGTAGTTCGTGAACATGTCCAGGCTCGCGCACGCGGGCGACAGCAGCACGACGTCACCGGATTTCGCCAGACCGCTCGCGCGGCGCACGGCTTCCGGCAATCCCGGCAGGTCGAAGCACGGCACGCCGGTGGACGCCAGTGCGGCGCCGATGGCGGGACCGTCGCGGCCGATCAGCAGCACGGCGCGCACGTAGCGCGCGCACGGGCCGGCCAACGGGCTGAAATCCTGGCCCTTGCCGTCGCCGCCCGCGATCAGGAGGATCTGGCGGTCCGTCTCGCCGAACGTCTTGCCCAGCCCTTCCAGCGCGGCGACCGTGGCACCGACGTTGGTGCCCTTGGAATCGTCGTAGTACTCGACGTTGTCGATGCTGGTGATCAGTTCGACGCGGTGCGGCTCGCCCTGGTAGTCGCGCAGGCCGTGCAGCAGCGGCGCCAGCGGCAGGCCGACGGACCGGCACAGCGCCAGTGCGGCCAGCGCGTTCGAGGCATTGTGCAGACCGCGGATGCGCAGCGCGTCGGCCGGCATCAGGCGGTTGATCGTGACCTCGACCGGCTCCACCGGCTCGTTTTTCTTTTTCTTCTTTTCGGGTTCTTCACCCGGATTCGCGTTCGCCAGCCACAGCACACCCCGTTCGTTGACGAGGCCGAAGCTGTCCGGCGCATCCGGTTCGCCGGTACCGAACGTCGTGATCGTCGCGCCCGGCGCCGTCATGCCCATCACGACGCTGTCGTCGCGGTTCAGCACACGGACGGTGTCCGCGCCGAAGATGCGGGCCTTGTCCGCGGCATAGGCAGCCATGCTGCCGTGCCAGTCCAGGTGGTCCTGCGTGATGTTCAAGACCGTCGCGGCGTCCGGGTTCAGGCTGTACGTCGTGTGCAGCTGGAAGCTGGACAGTTCCAGCACCCATGCCTGCGGCAACTCGTCCGCGTCGATGACGTCGCGCAGCACGTCCAGCGCGGCGGGGCTGATGTTGCCGGCAACCTTCGTCATGAGGCCGGCGCGGCGGCACAGCAGGCCAGTCAGGCTCGTCACCGTCGTCTTGCCGTTCGTGCCCGTGATGGCGATGACCTTCGGCGCATAGCCCCGCTCCGCTTTCAGCGACGACAGCGCCTGCGCGAACAGCTCGATCTCGCCCCACAGCGGCACATGACGCGCAGCGGCCGCCGGCGCGATCTCGGCCAGCTCGCGGTCCGGCGCGAGGCCGGGGCTGACGGCGACGAAGTCCACGCCGTCCAGCAGGTTCGCCGTGAACGGGCCGGCGACGAATTCGGCATCCGCCACGGCGGCGCGCAGCGCGGACAGGCGTGCCGCGGGTTGGCTCGATTCTGCACGCGTGTCGGCCACGCGCACGCGGGCGCCCGAGCGCGCGAGCCACAGCGCCATCGCGAGGCCCGATTCGCCGAGCCCCAGTACCAGTGCGGTTTTGCCGTCGTAGTTCATATCAGCGCAGTTTGAGGGTGGAGAAACCGATCAGGACCAGGATCATCGTCACGATCCAGAAGCGGACGACGACCTTGGTCTCCTTCCAACCCTTCTGTTCGAAGTGGTGGTGCAACGGCGCCATGAGGAACACGCGGCGTCCCTGGCCGTACTTCTTTTTCGTGTACTTGAACCAGCTGACCTGGATGATCACGGAGAGCGTCTCGGCGACGAACACGCCGCCCATGATGAACAGGACGATCTCCTGGCGCACGATGACGGCGATGGTGCCGAGCGCGCCGCCCAGCGCCAGTGCGCCCACGTCGCCCATGAACATCTGCGCGGGGTGCGCGTTATACCAGAGGAAGGCCAGGCCCGCGCCGGCCATCGCGCCGCAGAAGATCAGCAGTTCCCCGGCCCCCGGGATGTGCGGGATGAACAGGTAGCGCGAATACGTCGCGTTACCGGTCAGGTAAGCGAACAGGCCCAGCGCGCCGCCCACCATCACGGTCGGCATGATGGCAAGGCCGTCGAGACCATCCGTGAAATTGACGGCATTCGAGGCGCCCACGATCACGCAATAGGTCAGCGCGATGAAGCCCCACACGCCCAGCGGATAGCTGATGGTCTTGAAGAACGGGACGATCAGGTCGGCCTTCGGCGGCAGATCCATCGAGAAGCCGGACTGCACCCATGCGAAGAACAGCTGCCACACTTCCCATGGCGTCGCGGCGGACACGGAGAATGCGAGGTACAGCGACGAGGTGATGCCGATCAGCGACATCCAGAAGTATTTTTCGCCCGAGCGCATGCCCTCGGGGTCCTTGTAGACGACCTTGCGGTAGTCGTCGACCCAGCCGATGGCGCCGAAGCCCAGCGTCACAACGAGCACGGGCCAGATCAGTCGGTTCGACAGGTCGCACCACAGCAGCGTGGACACGGCGATGGCGATCAGCACGAGCACGCCGCCCATGGTCGGGGTGCCGTGCTTGGACAGGTGGGTCTGCGGGCCGTACGTGCGCACGGCCTGGCCGACCTTCATCTCGGTGAGCTTGCGGATCACGGCCGGGCCGCACAGCATGCCGATGCTGATCGCGGTGATGGTCGCGAACACGGCACGGAACGTGATGTAGTTAAAAACGCGCAGCGGACCGAGATAGTCCTGAAAATATTGTGCGAGCCAAAGCAGCATAAGTCTAGTGGGCTTCCTTGCCGGTGTTGGTTGATGCGGTCAGGTGTTGGACCACGCGTTCCATCTTCATGAAGCGCGAGCCCTTCACCAACACAGTTGCGTCAGATTTGCTGCCCAGTGTTTGATCCAGTGCTGCCAATAATTCGTCGAACTGCTCGTAGTGTTGCGCTCCCGATCCGGTCAAGTGGCGAGCCAGGTCGCCGGTCGCGAGCACGGTGTCGATGCCGCGACTTGCGGCATACGCACCGATTTCCTGGTGAAACTCAGGTCCTTGCGTGCCAACCTCGCCCATGTCGCCCAGCACGAGGACGCGCGGCGACGGGTATTGCGCGAGCACGTCGATGGCGGCGCGCACGGAGTCGGGGTTGGCGTTGTACGTATCGTCGATGACGGTGGCACCGGTCAATGCCTGCTTGCGCTGCAGGCGGCCGCTGACGGGCGCGAACGCTTCCAGGCCGCGCACGACGGCGTCGACCGGGATGCCCGCCGCGAGGGCACAGGCAGTGGCGGCCAGTGCATTGCGGACGTTGTGGACGCCGGCGGCGTTCAACATAATGGTGAACTCAATACCGTCGCCCCCGCGCAGGCGGGGGCCCAAGTTTGCTTGATCGGCCGCGCCGGCAACCTTGGGGGGAACAGCGCCGCTGCGCTGTTCCCGCCTGCGCGGGAACGACGTAACTTTGAGTTCGCTGCCGAAATCCGTCGTCGTGTACGCCGCGCGCACATCGCAATCGTCCGTCAGGCCGAACGTCAGCATTTCATGGTCGCCTGCCAGTCCGCGCCACAGGTCGGTGTACTCGTCGTCCCCGGGGAACACGGCCACGCCGTCCGCCGGCAGCGCCTGCAGCACGGCCCCGTTCTCGCGGGCCACCGCTTCCACGGTATGCATGAATTCCTGGTGCTCGCGCTGGGCGTTGTTGACGAGGGCGACGGTCGGCTCGGCGATGGCGGCCAGGCGCGCGATCTCGCCCGGGTGGTTCATGCCCAGTTCCACGACGGCCGCCTTGTGCGCTTCGGTGAGGCGCGTCACGGTCAGCGGCACGCCGATCTCGTTGTTCAGGTTGCCCTGCGTGGCCAGGCGACCCTCCGCGCCGAAGGCGGCGACCAGAATGGCCGAGATCATTTCCTTGACCGTCGTCTTGCCGTTGCTGCCCGTGACGCCGATGACGGGAATGGCGAAGCGGCGGCGCCAGAAGTTGCCGATGCGGCCCAGCGCGGCGAGCGTGTCCGGCACGACGATGGCCGGCAGCGGGTAGTGGTCCGGGAGCTTCTCGACGACGACGGCCGCCACCGGCTTGTCGACCAGCTGGCCGAGGAAGTCGTGGGCATCGAAGCGGTCGCCGCGCAGGGCGACGAACGGCGACCCCGGCATCACTTGCCGGCTGTCGGTCGACACGCCCTGGAAGTACGCGTCGCGCGTCACGCGTGCGCCTTCGATGGACGACACCACTTGCTCGATCGAGCCACGAATCATCAGACAGTCCTCATCATGGTGAGCCGCGCGCTCAAGGCCAGCGCGGCATGGTCGGCATCGGAAAACGGAATCTTCCGGCCCTTGATTTCCTGGTAAGGCTCATGGCCCTTCCCCGCCAGCAGGATCACGTCCGGCTTGGCGGCATGCTTCACGGCCGACAGGATCGCGGCGGCGCGGTCCTCGATGGCCTGGTGCGTCGACATCGGATGGTGCGGGTCCATGCCGGCGACGATCTGCTCGATGATCGCGCGCGGTTCCTCGCTGCGCGGGTTGTCGCTCGTGACAAGCACGTGCCCGGCCATCTGGGAGATGCGGCCCATCTGCGGGCGCTTGCCCGGATCGCGGTCGCCGCCGCAGCCGAACACGCACCACAGCGCGCCACCCCGCTCCTGCGCGACCTGGCGCAGCGCTTCGAGCGTCTTTTCCAGCGCGTCCGGCGTGTGCGCGTAGTCGATCACGACCATCGGCGCATCCTGGCCGCCCAGCTGCTGCATGCGGCCCGGCGCCGGCACGAGCGCCTCGACGGCGTCGAGCGCGGCGCGCAGTTCGACACCTTTCGCCAGCAGCGCGCCCAGCACGGCCAGCACGTTGCTCGCGTTGAAGTGGCCGACCATGTGCGTGCGCGCGACGGCACTGCCGTACGGCGACTCGATGTGGAATTCGCTGCCGTTCGGACGGCTGCGCAGGTTCGATGCGCGCAGCACGGCCACGCCGTCCAGCACCGGCTGTTCATGCACGGCGCGCAGCGTGTAGCCGAGAACGGCGACGTCGGGCCGCGCGCTGCGCAGGTGCTGCGCGATGCGCACACCCGCTTCGTCGTCCAGGTTCACGACGGCCGTTTTCAGGCCCGGCCAGTCGAACAGCTGGCGCTTGGCCACTTCGTACGCCGCCATGTCGCCGTGATAGTCGAGGTGGTCGCGCGTGAGGTTCGTGAACAGGGCCACGTCGAAATGCATGCCGGCCGTGCGTTGCTCGACGAGGCCGATCGACGACACCTCGATCGCGAGCGACGTCGCACCCGCGTCGCGCAGGCGCGCCAGTTCCGTCGCCAGCAGCACGGCGTCCGGCGTCGTGTAGCCGGTCGCGTCGAACTCCGGTTCCGCGCGGCCGCGTGCGAGGCCGACGCCCAGCGTGCCGATAACGGCCGCCGTTTCGTTCAGGTAAGCGAGCGCCTGCGCGGTCCACAGCGCGCACGACGTCTTGCCGTTCGTGCCCGTGACGCCGACGGTGAACATGGCCGCGTCGGGCGCGCCGTAGTACGCGTGCGCGATCGGCCCGGCGTTCTTTTTCAGATCCTGCGCAGCGAGATGCGGCACATCCAACGAGGGATCCCAGACGAAATCGCGGTCGTCGTACACGACGGCAGCGGCACCGTTCTCGATGGCGGAGCGGATGAAGCGGCGACCGTCGGCGGCCTCGCCCGGATAGGCGAAGAACACGTCGCCGCTGCGCACGCGGCGCGAGTCGGAAACGAGACGGCCGCCTGGTGCGGCGGCCTGGATCCATTGGACGATGTTCGGCGTCTCGGCCATCAATTACTCTCCTCGAGTGGATGCTCTGGAATGATGATGTCGGTGACCGTGGAGTCGGGCGGCACGTTGGCGGCCCGCAGCGCATTCGCGGCCAGCGCCGCGAACGTCGGCGCCGCGACCGCGCCGCCGGTGTGGAACGGTCCGGACGGATCGTCGATCATCACGGCGATGACGAAGCGCGGATTGCTCATCGGCGCGATGCCGACGAAGTTGCCGACGTAGTGCGTCTGCGAATAGCGGCCGTTGATGACTTTCTGCGCCGTGCCGGTCTTGCCGCCGACGCGGTAGCCGGCCACCTGCGCCTGTGCCGCCGTGCCCTGCGGGCTCACCACCGATTCCACCATCGTGCGCATCTGGGCAGCGGTCTTGGCCGAGATGATCTGCTGGCCGACCGGCTTCTCGGTCACCTTCTGGAACGACAGCGGGATGACGTCGCCGTCGCGCGCGAAGATCAGCCACGCGTGCGCCAGCTGCAGCAGCGACATCGAAATGCCCTGGCCAAACGACATGTTGGCCTTGGCGACGATCGGCCACGATTTATAGGGACGCACGCGGCCGGCCGCGTGCGTCCCTATAAATCGTGGCCGATCGTCGCCAAGGCCAACATGTCGTTTGGCCAGGGCATTTCGATGTCGCTGCTGCAGCTGGCGCACGCGTGGCTGATCTTCGCGCGCGACGGCGACGTCATCCCGCTGTCGTTCCAGAAGGTGACCGAGAAGCCGGTCGGCCAGCAGATCATCTCGGCCAAGACCGCTGCCCAGATGCGCACGATGGTGGAATCGGTGGTGAGCCCGCAGGGCACGGCGGCACAGGCGCAGGTGGCCGGCTACCGCGTCGGCGGCAAGACCGGCACGGCGCAGAAAGTCATCAACGGCCGCTATTCGCAGACGCACTACGTCGGCAACTTCGTCGGCATCGCGCCGATGAGCAATCCGCGCTTCGTCATCGCCGTGATGATCGACGATCCGTCCGGACCGTTCCACACCGGCGGCGCGGTCGCGGCGCCGACGTTCGCGGCGCTGGCCGCGAATGCGCTGCGGGCCGCCAACGTGCCGCCCGACTCCACGGTCACCGACATCATCATTCCAGAGCATCCACTCGAGGAGAGTAATTGATGGCCGAGACGCCGAACATCGTCCAATGGATCCAGGCCGCCGCACCAGGCGGCCGTCTCGTTTCCGACTCGCGCCGCGTGCGCAGCGGCGACGTGTTCTTCGCCTATCCGGGCGAGGCCGCCGACGGTCGCCGCTTCATCCGCTCCGCCATCGAGAACGGTGCCGCTGCCGTCGTGTACGACGACCGCGATTTCGTCTGGGATCCCTCGTTGGATGTGCCGCATCTCGCTGCGCAGGATCTGAAAAAGAACGCCGGGCCGATCGCGCACGCGTACTACGGCGCGCCCGACGCGGCCATGTTCACCGTCGGCGTCACGGGCACGAACGGCAAGACGTCGTGCGCGCTGTGGACCGCGCAGGCGCTCGCTTACCTGAACGAAACGGCGGCCGTTATCGGCACGCTGGGCGTCGGCCTCGCACGCGGCCGCGCGGAACCGGAGTTCGACGCGACCGGCTACACGACGCCGGACGCCGTGCTGCTGGCGACGGAACTGGCGCGCCTGCGCGACGCGGGTGCGACGTCGCTCGCGATCGAGGTGTCGTCGATCGGCCTCGTCGAGCAACGCACGGCCGGCATGCATTTCGACGTGGCCCTGTTCACGAACCTCACGCGCGACCACCTCGACTATCACGGCGACATGGCGGCGTACGAAGTGGCCAAGCGCCAGCTGTTCGACTGGCCGGGCCTGAAAACGGCCGTCGTGAACCTGGACGACGAAGCGGGTGTGCGCATCGCGCAGCACCTGCGCAGCGCGCGGCCCGACGTCGCCGTTCTCGGCTACACGCTGCGCGCCGTGCATGAACAGCCGGTGCTGGACGGCGTGGCCGTGCTGCGCGCATCGAACCTGCGCAGCCGTCCGAACGGCAGCGAATTCCACATCGAGTCGCCGTACGGCAGTGCCGTCGCGCGCACGCACATGGTCGGCCACTTCAACGCGAGCAACGTGCTGGCCGTGCTGGGCGCGCTGCTGGCGAAAGGTGTCGAACTGCGCGCCGCGCTCGACGCCGTCGAGGCGCTCGTGCCGGCGCCGGGCCGCATGCAGCAGCTGGGCGGCCAGGATGCGCCGATGGTCGTGATCGACTACGCGCACACGCCGGACGCGCTGGAAAAGACGCTCGAAGCGCTGCGCCAGGTCGCGCAGGAGCGGGGTGGCGCGCTGTGGTGCGTGTTCGGCTGCGGCGGCGACCGCGATCCGGGCAAGCGCCCGCAGATGGGCCGCATCTCCCAGATGGCCGGGCACGTGCTTGTCACGAGCGACAACCCGCGCAGCGAGGAACCGCGCGCGATCATCGAGCAGATCGTCGCCGGCATGGACCCGCACCATCCGATGTCGACGCACCAGGCCATCGAGGACCGCGCCGCCGCGATCCTGTCGGCCGTGAAGCATGCCGCCAAGCCGGACGTGATCCTGCTGGCGGGGAAGGGCCATGAGCCTTACCAGGAAATCAAGGGCCGGAAGATTCCGTTTTCCGATGCCGACCATGCCGCGCTGGCCTTGAGCGCGCGGCTCACCATGATGAGGACTGTCTGATGATTCGTGGCTCGATCGAGCAAGTGGTGTCGTCCATCGAAGGCGCACGCGTGACGCGCGACGCGTACTTCCAGGGCGTGTCGACCGACAGCCGGCAAGTGATGCCGGGGTCGCCGTTCGTCGCCCTGCGCGGCGACCGCTTCGATGCCCACGACTTCCTCGGCCAGCTGGTCGACAAGCCGGTGGCGGCCGTCGTCGTCGAGAAGCTCCCGGACCACTACCCGCTGCCGGCCATCGTCGTGCCGGACACGCTCGCCGCGCTGGGCCGCATCGGCAACTTCTGGCGCCGCCGCTTCGCCATTCCCGTCATCGGCGTCACGGGCAGCAACGGCAAGACGACGGTCAAGGAAATGATCTCGGCCATTCTGGTCGCCGCCTTCGGCGCGGAGGGTCGCCTGGCCACGCAGGGCAACCTGAACAACGAGATCGGCGTGCCGCTGACCGTGACGCGCCTCACCGAAGCGCACAAGGCGGCCGTCGTGGAACTGGGCATGAACCACCCGGGCGAGATCGCGCGCCTGGCCGCCATCGCCGAGCCGACCGTCGCCCTCGTCAACAACGCCCAGCGCGAGCACCAGGAATTCATGCATACCGTGGAAGCGGTGGCCCGCGAGAACGGGGCCGTGCTGCAGGCGCTGCCGGCGGACGGCGTGGCCGTGTTCCCCGGGGACGACGAGTACACCGACCTGTGGCGCGGACTGGCAGGCGACCATGAAATGCTGACGTTCGGCCTGACGGACGATTGCGATGTGCGCGCGGCGTACACGACGACGGATTTCGGCAGCGAACTCAAAGTTACGTCGTTCCCGCGCAGGCGGGAACAGCGCAGCGGCGCTGTTCCCCCCAAGGTTGCCGGCGCGGCCGATCAAGCAAACTTGGGCCCCCGCCTGCGCGGGGGCGACGGTATTGAGTTCACCATTATGTTGAACGCCGCCGGCGTCCACAACGTCCGCAATGCACTGGCCGCCACTGCCTGTGCCCTCGCGGCGGGCATCCCGGTCGACGCCGTCGTGCGCGGCCTGGAAGCGTTCGCGCCCGTCAGCGGCCGCCTGCAGCGCAAGCAGGCATTGACCGGTGCCACCGTCATCGACGATACGTACAACGCCAACCCCGACTCCGTGCGCGCCGCCATCGACGTGCTCGCGCAATACCCGTCGCCGCGCGTCCTCGTGCTGGGCGACATGGGCGAGGTTGGCACGCAAGGACCTGAGTTTCACCAGGAAATCGGTGCGTATGCCGCAAGTCGCGGCATCGACACCGTGCTCGCGACCGGCGACCTGGCTCGCCACTTGACCGGATCGGGAGCGCAACACTACGAGCAGTTCGACGAATTATTGGCAGCACTGGATCAAACACTGGGCAGCAAATCTGACGCAACTGTGTTGGTGAAGGGCTCGCGCTTCATGAAGATGGAACGCGTGGTCCAACACCTGACCGCATCAACCAACACCGGCAAGGAAGCCCACTAGACTTATGCTGCTTTGGCTCGCACAATATTTTCAGGACTATCTCGGTCCGCTGCGCGTTTTTAACTACATCACGTTCCGTGCCGTGTTCGCGACCATCACCGCGATCAGCATCGGCATGCTGTGCGGCCCGGCCGTGATCCGCAAGCTCACCGAGATGAAGGTCGGCCAGGCCGTGCGCACGTACGGCCCGCAGACCCACCTGTCCAAGCACGGCACCCCGACCATGGGCGGCGTGCTCGTGCTGATCGCCATCGCCGTGTCCACGCTGCTGTGGTGCGACCTGTCGAACCGACTGATCTGGCCCGTGCTCGTTGTGACGCTGGGCTTCGGCGCCATCGGCTGGGTCGACGACTACCGCAAGGTCGTCTACAAGGACCCCGAGGGCATGCGCTCGGGCGAAAAATACTTCTGGATGTCGCTGATCGGCATCACCTCGTCGCTGTACCTCGCATTCTCCGTGTCCGCCGCGACGCCATGGGAAGTGTGGCAGCTGTTCTTCGCATGGGTGCAGTCCGGCTTCTCGATGGATCTGCCGCCGAAGGCCGACCTGATCGTCCCGTTCTTCAAGACCATCAGCTATCCGCTGGGCGTGTGGGGCTTCATCGCGCTGACCTATTGCGTGATCGTGGGCGCCTCGAATGCCGTCAATTTCACGGATGGTCTCGACGGCCTTGCCATCATGCCGACCGTGATGGTGGGCGGCGCGCTGGGCCTGTTCGCTTACCTGACCGGTAACGCGACGTATTCGCGCTACCTGTTCATCCCGCACATCCCGGGGGCCGGGGAACTGCTGATCTTCTGCGGCGCGATGGCCGGCGCGGGCCTGGCCTTCCTCTGGTATAACGCGCACCCCGCGCAGATGTTCATGGGCGACGTGGGCGCACTGGCGCTGGGCGGCGCGCTCGGCACCATCGCCGTCATCGTGCGCCAGGAGATCGTCCTGTTCATCATGGGCGGCGTGTTCGTCGCCGAGACGCTCTCCGTGATCATCCAGGTCAGCTGGTTCAAGTACACGAAAAAGAAGTACGGCCAGGGACGCCGCGTGTTCCTCATGGCGCCGTTGCACCACCACTTCGAACAGAAGGGTTGGAAGGAGACCAAGGTCGTCGTCCGCTTCTGGATCGTGACGATGATCCTGGTCCTGATCGGTTTCTCCACCCTCAAACTGCGCTGATATGAACTACGACGGCAAAACCGCACTGGTACTGGGGCTCGGCGAATCGGGCCTCGCGATGGCGCTGTGGCTCGCGCGCTCGGGCGCCCGCGTGCGCGTGGCCGACACGCGTGCAGAATCGAGCCAACCCGCGGCACGCCTGTCCGCGCTGCGCGCCGCCGTGGCGGATGCCGAATTCGTCGCCGGCCCGTTCACGGCGAACCTGCTGGACGGCGTGGACTTCGTCGCCGTCAGCCCCGGCCTCGCGCCGGACCGCGAGCTGGCCGAGATCGCGCCGGCGGCCGCTGCGCGTCATGTGCCGCTGTGGGGCGAGATCGAGCTGTTCGCGCAGGCGCTGTCGTCGCTGAAAGCGGAGCGGGGCTATGCGCCGAAGGTCATCGCCATCACGGGCACGAACGGCAAGACGACGGTGACGAGCCTGACTGGCCTGCTGTGCCGCCGCGCCGGCCTCATGACGAAGGTTGCCGGCAACATCAGCCCCGCCGCGCTGGACGTGCTGCGCGACGTCATCGACGCGGACGAGTTGCCGCAGGCATGGGTGCTGGAACTGTCCAGCTTCCAGCTGCACACGACGTACAGCCTGAACCCGGACGCCGCGACGGTCTTGAACATCACGCAGGACCACCTGGACTGGCACGGCAGCATGGCTGCCTATGCCGCGGACAAGGCCCGCATCTTCGGCGCGGACACCGTCCGTGTGCTGAACCGCGACGACAGCGTCGTGATGGGCATGACGGCGCCGGGCGCGACGATCACGACGTTCGGTACCGGCGAACCGGATGCGCCGGACAGCTTCGGCCTCGTCAACGAACGGGGTGTGCTGTGGCTGGCGAACGCGAATCCGGGTGAAGAACCCGAAAAGAAGAAAAAGAAAAACGAGCCGGTGGAGCCGGTCGAGGTCACGATCAACCGCCTGATGCCGGCCGACGCGCTGCGCATCCGCGGTCTGCACAATGCCTCGAACGCGCTGGCCGCACTGGCGCTGTGCCGGTCCGTCGGCCTGCCGCTGGCGCCGCTGCTGCACGGCCTGCGCGACTACCAGGGCGAGCCGCACCGCGTCGAACTGATCACCAGCATCGACAACGTCGAGTACTACGACGATTCCAAGGGCACCAACGTCGGTGCCACGGTCGCCGCGCTGGAAGGGCTGGGCAAGACGTTCGGCGAGACGGACCGCCAGATCCTCCTGATCGCGGGCGGCGACGGCAAGGGCCAGGATTTCAGCCCGTTGGCCGGCCCGTGCGCGCGCTACGTGCGCGCCGTGCTGCTGATCGGCCGCGACGGTCCCGCCATCGGCGCCGCACTGGCGTCCACCGGCGTGCCGTGCTTCGACCTGCCGGGATTGCCGGAAGCCGTGCGCCGCGCGAGCGGTCTGGCGAAATCCGGTGACGTCGTGCTGCTGTCGCCCGCGTGCGCGAGCCTGGACATGTTCACGAACTACGCGCACCGCGCGCAGGTCTTCGTGGACGCCGTGCGCGACATCGCGCTCGAGAAGGGACAGGAGCTCTGATGGCTTTCCAGATTCCCTTCCGGTTCGGCGGTTCCTCAAGCGATGCGGGAAACAGCGCGATCGCGACGCGCGCACGCCCGTCGCGCATGATGGAATACGACCAGCCGCTCGTATGGGTCGTGCTTCTGCTGATGCTGTTCGGGATGGTAATGGTGTATTCGGCGTCGATCGCGCTGCCGGACTCGCCCAAGTTCGCCTACCTGGCCGGCAAGAACAACTACTTCCTGGTGCGCCAGGCCATGTTCATCGCGATCTCGATGGTGACCGGGCTGTTCGTGTTCCGCATTCCCGTCGCGACGTGGCAGCGCTTCGCGCCGTTGATGTTCGTCGCGACGCTGGTCCTGCTGGCGATGGTGCTGATCCCCGGCGTCGGCGTGGTCGTGAACGGCGCGCGCCGCTGGCTGTCGCTGAAAGTTTTTAATTTGCAGCCGTCCGAGATCATGAAGGTCGTGTCCGTGCTGTACGCGGCCGACTTCACGGTGCGCAAGCAGCAGTACATGCACAAGCTGACGAAGGGCTTCATGCCGATGGCCGCCGCGATGGCGCTCGTCGGCGCGCTGCTGATGCTGGAACCCGACCTGGGCGCGTTCGGCGTCGTCGTCTGCATCTCGATGGGCATCCTGTTCCTCGGCGGCTTCAACATGATCTGGTTCGGCGGCATCGGCGCCGTGCTGGTGCTCGTGTTCTCGACCATCATCGCGCTGTCGCCGTTCCGCCGCGCGCGCATGTTCGCGTACATGAACCCGTGGGAAGAGGGCAATGCGCTGGACAAGGCGTACCAGCTGACGCACTCCTTGATCGCATTCGGCCGCGGCGAGTTCTTCGGCGTGGGCCTGGGCGGCAGTGTGGAGAAACTGCACTATCTGCCGGAAGCGCACACCGACTTCATCATGGCCGTCATCGGCGAGGAACTGGGTCTCGCCGGCGTGCTCGTCGTGATCGGCCTGTTCTACTGGCTCGTCAAGCGCGCCTTCGACATCGGCCGCCAGGCCATCGCGCTGGAACAGCACTTCGCCGGCCTCGCCGCGAAAGGCATCGGCATCTGGATCGGCGTGCAGGTGTTCATCAACATGGGCGTGAACCTGGGCCTGCTGCCCACGAAGGGCCTGACCTTGCCGCTGATGAGCTATGGCGGTTCCGGCGTGCTGTTCAACTGCGTCGGCCTCGCGATCCTGCTGCGCATCGATTACGAAAACCGGGTACGGATGCGGGGAGGCCGGCAATGACCAAAAGACTCATGATCATGGCCGCCGGCACCGGCGGCCACATCTTCCCCGGCATCGCCATCGCGCAATCGATGCGCGAGCGCGGCTGGGAAGTGTCGTGGCTCGGCACGCAGCACGGCATGGAAAAGGACATCGTGCCGAAGCACGGCATCCCGATGGACTCGATCGACTTCGCCGGCATGCGCGGCAAGGGCATCGCGCACACGGTGTCGGGCGCGTTCAAGCTCGTCGCCAGCTTCGCGTCCTGCCGCAAGTACCTGGCACTCCGCAAGCCGGACGTCGTGCTGGGCATGGGCGGCTACGTGACGGTGCCGGGCGGGATGATGGCCCGTGCGGGCGGCATTCCACTGGCGCTCGTGAACGCGGATGCGGCCCTGCTCCTGTCGAACAAGACCCTGACGCCCATCGCGCAACGCGTGCTGTTCGGCTTCCCTGCCGATTTCGGCAAAGCCGCGGGTAAAGCCGTCGTCACCGGCAACCCGGTGCGCAAGGAAATCCTCGAGATGCCGTCGCCGGGCCACCGCTTCGCCGGCCGCACCGGTCCGCTGAATCTCCTCGTCGTTGGCGGCAGCCTCGGTGCGAAGGTGCTCAATGACAGCGTGCCGGCCGCGCTGGCGCTGATCCCGGAAGGCCTGCGGCCGACGGTGACCCACCAGTCGGGCAAGAAGAACATCGACGCCCTCCGGGCCGCGTACGCGCAGGCGGGAGTCCGCGCCAACGTGGTCGACTTCATCGACGACATGGCGGCGGAATATGCAAACGCGGACCTCGTGATCTGCCGCGCCGGCGCGATCACGATCTCGGAACTGACGGCGGCCGGCGTCGCGAGCGTGCTCGTGCCGTTCGTCGCCAGCACGACGAGCCACCAGCGCGACAACGCGATCTGGATGGCAGGGCAGAAGGCGGCCGTGCACCTGCCGCAAGGCGAACTGAATCCGCAGCAGCTGGCAAGGCTGCTGCAAACCACCACACGCGACGACTGCCTGGCAATGGCCGAGGCGGCGCAGGCGGTGGGACGGCGCGACGCCAATGCGGCGATCGCGCAGGTACTCGAAACACTGGCAAACGGCGGACAATGAAACACAAGATCAAACACATTCACTTCGTCGGCATCGGCGGCAGCGGCATGAGCGGCATCGCGGAAGTGCTGCTGAACCTCGGCTATAAAGTGTCGGGCTCGGACCTCGCGTCGAACGCGGCCAGCCAGCGCCTGCAACAGCTGGGCGCCGACGTGCGCATCGGCCACGCGGCCGAGAACATCGTCGGTGCCGACGCTGTCGTGACCTCGACCGCCGTCAACGAAGCGAATCCGGAAGTCGTCGCCGCGCGCGCCGCGAAAGTCCCCATCGTCCCGCGCGCGATCATGCTCGGTGAGCTGATGCGCCTGAAGCGCGGCATCGCCATCGCCGGCACGCACGGCAAGACGACGACAACGAGCCTCGTCGCCTCCGTGCTCGCACAGGGCGGCCTCGACCCGACCTTCGTCATCGGCGGCCGCCTGAACAGCGCCGGCGCCAACGCCAAGCTGGGCACGGGCGACTACATCGTCGCGGAAGCCGACGAATCGGATGCGTCGTTCCTGAACCTGTCGCCGATGATCGAGGTGATCACCAATATCGACGCCGACCACATGGAGACGTACGAGCACGACTTCGAAAAACTGAAGGCGGCGTTCGTCAACTTCACGCACCGCCTGCCGTTCTACGGCCGCGCGATGATGTGCATCGACGATGCGAATGTGCGGTCCATCCTGCCGCAGGTGACGAAACCGGTGACGACGTACGGCTTTTCGGAAGAGGCCGAAGTGCGTGCCCTGAACGCGCGCGCCGTCGGCATCCAGATGCATTTCACCGTGCGCCAGCAGGGCTATCCGGACACGGATTTCGTATTGAACCAGCCGGGCATGCACAACGTGCTGAACGCCTGCTCCGCGATCGCGATCGCG
>Ga0187845_1000769_pt1 | contig 18895 bp, 9 predicted proteins | sample SpaLakP09_SKY_68_FD_134515 | JGI IMG/M metagenome (GOLD analysis project Ga0187845, IMG submission 134515) | Oligotrophic lake water microbial communities from Sparkling Lake, Wisconsin, USA - SP09_SKY_68 | ecosystem: Environmental > Aquatic > Freshwater > Lake | place: USA: Sparkling Lake... | reverse complement strand
GTGTAGGGCAGGGAAGCCCCATAAGTCTTATTGGTCAGCACCTTGCTGAAGGCATTGTTCGCGGTGTTGCTCTCTGCAATCAGGTTCGGCACATTGACAGTGGCGGTAATGGTCTGGTTCGGACCAGCCATGTTCCATGTCGAGCCAGCAACGCCAGCATTGGCGGTAAGCGTGACGGAGGCGCCGGGAGCGAGGGAAGTGTTGTAATTGTCGGACCAGGTCACGGCAGTGCCGTCCACGGCGAAAGATACTTTGTTGGTGGTGCCGGCCGGCGTTGCGCCATCGCCTTGATTCTTGATAGTGGCCTTGAACGTGACAGCTTGTCCGATGGCCGGTTTCTCCGGACTCCAGCTAATGTCGCTCACCACCAGGTCGGGTTTCGCAACCGGCTTGGCCGGAACCGGACCCACGTATTCGAAGGCCCACTGCGGGCTGCCCCAGGTCGGCGTGATGGCATAGCACTGGGCGAAGCCCTTCAAGCCTTCCACGGTCACATTCCACGATGGCTGGGCGACGTTCTGGATGTTGTAATAACCGGCGTTCGACGCACCCGCGACTGTCCACAGGGCGTTGTTCGATCCATCCGTATAGGCGGTCTTCAAGGGATCGGCAGACGTAGCCACGCCAGTGACCGTGATCGAATTGCCGGTCGCGGCATTCCACAATACTTTCTTGCCTGCCTGGTCCACCAGGGCCCATTGGGACGACAGGGAACTGGCCGCCGGTGTGCCGTACATGACCTTGCCGCCGGACTCGTACAGGTATTGGGTTGCCTGCCAGTAGTTCCGGATTCGGTACAGGCCGTTTGTCAGCGCAGGCGGCGGTGGCGGGGTGGCCACCGACATCGATCCGGTCAGGGTATTGTTGGTGGTGTTGGTTTCGGCGATCAGTTGCTGGTCGTTGACAGTGGCCTTGACCGCATGCGCGCTTCCGCTGGTCGCGGTGGCGGTCCACGTCGCCTTGCCGGCGTTGCCCGCATTCGCCGTCAGCACCGTCACGCCGCCGGCCGGCAGGGACGATGTAAAGGTATCGGACCAGTTGACCTGGGTGCCATTGATGAAGAAGGCCACGCCAAGTTTCGTCCCGGCAGCGGTTGCCACGGTGCCCTGGTTGCGGACGGTGGCGGAGAAGGTGATCTCATTGCCGCCGACAGGATTGGACGGCGCCCAGCTCAGGTTGGTGACGATGAGGTCGGGCAAGGTGGTCGGTGGAACAGTGCCGCCGCCCGAATAGATTTCGAATTCGGCGACCTGGCCCGCAGACGCGCCCGTGTTGGCCGTGAAATTGAGCCGGACATAGCGCACCGACGCCGTCGTCAGGTTGACGGTCACGACGTTGCTGGTGCCTGGGTTGAAGGCATGGCTGGCCGAAGCGGCCAGGGTGGTCCAGTTCGTGTTGTCGGTGCTTCCCGAGACCGAAAAGGTCTGGGTCCGCGTACCCCAGTTCGGCGCAAGCTTCAAGACCACCTGGCCTACCGACATGGTCGAACCAAGGTTCACGGTCACGTTGTTGGGGTAGGCGTTGGACGTGCCTTCCCAATAGCTTCCCGTGTTGCCGTCATTGACATTCGTGGCGCCGTAGTTGCCGCTCCCGTTACTGCCATTTGCGGATGCAACTTTGCCGCTGGCCAGGTTGACGCCGGCAATGGCACCGACCGTGATGTTGTCCAGGTTGACGTTGCCATTGTCGGTCGACTCGTATTTGTAGGCGATCGTGTTATTGCCGGACAAGAGCGTCACCGTTTCGGACACGGTGCCCCAGGTATCCCAATTGGCCGTTGCCGGCAAGCTCGACTGCTTGATCCTGGTGCCATTGATGTACAGGCTCAGGGTCCTGGTGACGCCGGTGCCATTCGCGTAGCGCAGCGCCAGGTTGTAGGTGCCGGCCGTTGGCGCGGTCGCTTGAATGGCAGCCTGGGCAAAGCCCATATTGGCGTCGGTGAAGCCGCCCACGAAGCCGCTTCCTGCGTAGCCGGAATGGTCGGTGGCGATCACGGCGCCGCCCGTCAAGACGGCCGATTCCGCTTCATGCGTTGCCGCGGAAGCGAGTTGGGTTGATGAGAGCATTACTAGCCAGAGAAAGGCCAGTAGATTGTGCAAGGTTGGGTTTCTGGTGAACACGTTGGCACCCTTTCTGGGTCATGATCGGTTTGTCTCGAAAGTTTTTATTGTTGATGAACAGCGGGGCCAATAGTCGTCCCGCGATGCGAGGGCGTCAAACGGGCGTCCGCCGAAAATAAATACAACCCGAAGATTGGCGCGATGGCGCGGGGGACGTCACGAAATAATCATTGCTGCATCATTGCGAGTGCAGTAGTTTTTGTCGGCGTAGCGCGCGACTCTCCCGCCGAAACGTCAGGTTCGGCGCAATTGTCCGGCAGAAAATTCGTAGTTTCCGGATGGCGTCTCAGGCCATGAAGGCTTGTATTCCTTGCCGCAACAGCAGGGGCGTCATTCCCGTCCAGCGCTTGAACGAGCGCCGGAAATTGTTTGCATCGTGGTAGCCCAGGTGGCGTGCCACGGCGTCATTGTCGTGGCCGCGATGCATGAGCATCAGCGCCACATGGGCGCGCACCTGATCCAGTTCTGCCTGAAAATGGCTGCCATGCCGCGCCAGGTGCCGTTTGAGCGTGGCCGGGCTGACCGCGAAGGCGGTGGCCGTTTCCTCCAGCGTAGGCGAGCGCCGGATGTTCTCCAGCAGGTAGTCGTGCACGGCACTGAGCAGCGCGCGCTGTTCGGCTTTCGGCGGAGCATGCCTGAGCGCGATCGCGGCCGCCGTGGCATTGCCGCGAGGCCAGGGGTGGTCGAGCCAGGCAGCGTCGATCAGCATGGCGTCGAGCTGGCAATTGAAGCGCAGTCGCGGCCCCAGGTGCACTTCGAACTGCTCGGTATAGCGTGGCTGGGTACGGTTGAAACAGAAGCGCCACGGCAGCTTTTCGCCGCTCAGCCAGCGGCACATCGCGCTGAACGCGGTCATTTGCATTTCAAGCAGGAAGCCTTGCATGGGCGTGACGCCGAAACCCGGCGTCCAGTACACGATGCCCAGGCCGCCTTCCTCGGCGAAGCGCGGCGCCAGGAGCGGGCTCAGTGGCAACTGGTAGCGCCGCAGCATGCCGATCGCGTCGCGCAGGCTGTGAGCCTGGGTCAGCGCGTGGCTGATGTTGCCGAAGTGCCCGGGCAGCATGTGCTGGCCCAGCTGGAAACTGGTGTCGGCGCTCTTGAGCCCGGAAGCGACATTGGACAGCAGGCGAAGATATTGTTCCGGCGTCAAGGTGCGGTCGGCATCGGGCAAGTCCCAGCCGTCGAGCCCGGTCCCGGGAAAGACCAGGCGTTCGGCAAGCTCGCGCCGGTGCGCGTAGTCGAGCACCAGGGCCGGCTGGTCCTGGGCGCGGATGCAGGCATCGCCTGCTTGCCAGTACTGGTTCAAGCGTGCGCCGGGGCGACGCCTGGCGCTTCCGACCCGGCAGCTGCGTAGGGCATGCGGCGCTCCAGGGCGCGGTTCAATTCCTTGAGCAACTGGCGCGGGTCGGCGTCGACGGTGCGGAAGGTGGTGCGGATGGTGGGCGCGATGGGCTGGCCGCTGCGCTGGGCATGGTGGCGCAGGCTGGCCACCGCGCGCCGCAGGTGTTCGGCCAGGGCATAGGCGGCATCGGCCTGGGTCGACGGCAGCAGCACGGCGAATCGGTCGCCCGCATAGCGGCACAGCAGGTCGGTATTGCGCAGGTTCAGCAGCAGCACCTGGGTCACCGCCTGCAGCACCCGGTCGCCTTCGCGCTGGCCAAAGTCGCGGTTGACCAGGTGGAAGTTGTCGATGTCCAGCATCAGCAGGCAGCTTTCGCCTTCGGCCCTGGCGTGTTCGATGCTCAGCTGGGCGCGCAGGTAGTCGGCATCGGCCACCTGGGTCAGCTGGTCGAAGGAGCGGTGGTCGCGAAATACCCGTTCGCGCTTTTGCAGGTGCTCGGTCACGATCAATTGTTCCTGGCGCCAGTAGAGCAGGCCCCACGTCAGGCTCAGCATGCCGGCCAGGGTGATGCCGCTTTCAATGATGTGGTTCCAGTGCTGCCCCTTGGGCACGCTGAAAAATTCGTCCAGGCAGTCGGCCACGGCGCCGAGCATCAGTCCGGCCAGGCCGGTCGCGAGCAGGGTCGTGACACGGCCCGGCGGCCGGCTGCTCAGCACAACCAGGAACCAGCTGCATGCCATGACGGCGATGCTCGCCTCGCCGGCAACGTCGATCCAGCGCCATTGCGCCAGCGGCTTGGCGCTGCCGCCGGTGGCGTAGACCGCCATGGTGGCCAGGACGGCCATCGAGGTGAAAAAGATCAGTGGGCGGTGGGATCGAAGCATGGGGCGGTTCGCCTGTGAGGTTAATGCCGCCCGATTGTATGGACGTGGCATGACGGGACGATGACACGCCGGGTGCGATCGGCGCAGGCGCCACGGTCGGATCGGCTCAAACAGGCGTCGCCATGCAGCTTGCCCGGGGAGCAGGGCGGGTCATTTCAGCTCACGGCGGCCTGATCCCGGGCGGGCGCGCCGTCCACCGGCTTTCCTGTCACGAGATGGACATATTGGCAATCTAGACTCGTGCCGTTTTTCATCCAACCATACGGCCAGACATGACTATCCATCATCCCCCCCTGCAACTGACCCTCATCGCGCTGTGCGTCCTGCAGCTATGCGCCGCCAGCGCCGTCGCCGCCGAAGCGACGTCCGGCGACAATGCGCAAGCTGTCGATATCGTGCTCGTTTCCGGACAGCGTTCAAGCATGCGGCGCGCCCTGGCCGCCCAGCAGAAGGCCGACAATATCGTCAGTGTCGTCAGTAGCGACGATATCGGCGGCTTGCCGGACAAGAACGCCGCCGAAGCGCTGGCGCGCTTGCCGGGTGTCGCCGTCCAGCGCGACCAGGGCGAGGGCCGCTATATTTCGGTGCGCGGCCTCGGTCCCGATTACAACGCTGTCAGCATCAACGGCGCCCAGGTCCCTTCACCCGAATCGGGACGCCGTGCGGTCGCGCTCGACGTGCTGCCGGCCGGCCTGATCCGGTCGCTAGAAGTGAGCAAGACCCTGATGCCGGACCAGGACGCCAGCTCCCTGGGCGGCTCGGTGGAAGTGAAGTCCCTGTCCGCCTTCGACTTGCCGGGCACCGCCGTGTCGCTGCAGGCAGGCGCCAGCCACGACCAGAACACCGGCAAGACCAGCCCGCACGCCAGCGCGCTGGTGGCGCATCGCTTCATGGACGGCAAACTGGGCATCGCGGCCGGCCTGAGCGCCGAGCGCCGTGCATTCGGCTCGGACAACGTGGAAACGGGCGGCGCCTGGAGCGGCGGCAAGTTGTCCGGCCTTGAAATGCGCAATTACCTGCCGGAGCGTGAACGCCAGGCGCTGGCATTGAATGTCGATTACCGGCCGGCGGCAGGGCAATCGCTGTACCTGCGCAGCTTTGCCAGCCGCTTCAGCGACGACGAAGTGCGCGACCGCCTGACGATCAGCAACATCAGCGGCGACGAGGCCGCCCCGGAAGCGGCGTTCAGCGCGCGCGCCGAACGCCGCCTGCGCCAGCGCAAGTACACCCAGGACATCCGCTCGCTGGTGCTGGGCGGCGACACGCGCTTTGCCGACTGGAAGCTGGCGGCAAGCCTTGGCGCCAGCAAGGCCAGCGAAATCACGCCGGAGAGCATCAACGACGCGCGTTTCCGCGGCAACGCCAACTTCGCCGGCCTGAGCTTCAGCGGGACGCAAGTGCCAATGCTGTCCGGCCCTGCAAGCCTGTCCGACCCGGCGAACTACAAGCTGCAAGGCTTTGTATTGCAAGCGCGCGACAGCAAGGATGCCGAGCACCATGCCCGCATCGACCTTGGCCGCCAATTCCAGGCTGGCGACACGCAGTTCGACGTCAAGGGCGGCGTCAAGTTCAGCCGCCGCAAGAAGGAAAACGATACCGATCAATGGGGCTATACGAACAAGCAGGCCGGTACCGCCAACTACTGGGGCGCCGGTTCCACCGCCATGCGCGACTTCGTGCAGGGACCGCTGGACTATCCCTTTTTCAGGCTGGGACCCGGCATTGATCCGGCCGCCGTGCGCGCCCGCGTGGCAGGCCTGAACCGCGACGCCGCCAGGCTGCAGGCCGAATCGAGCCTGGACGACTACCTGATGAATGAAGACATCAACGCCGCCTACCTGCAGGCCGGCGCCGATATCGGCAACTGGCGCCTGCTGGCAGGATTGCGCAACGAGCGTACCAGCTTCGATGCACGCGGCAACAAGGTCGATGGCGATGCCGTCACGCCGGTGGTGCGCGGCAAGTCGTACTCGGACTGGCTGCCCAATCTGCAACTGCGCTACGATATCGACAAGCACACCAGCGTGCGCGCGGCATGGACCAACTCCGTGGTGCGCGCCAATTTCAGCCAGCTCGCCCCTGGCATCAGTCTCGACGGCGATACCGAAGCGGTCATCGGCAATCCGGACTTGAAACCGCTCAAGTCGGCCAACTTCGACCTGGGCATCGAACGCATGCTGGGCGCCGATGGCGCGCTGTCGGCCTATGTGTATGCCAAGGAGATCCGCAACTTCACCTACACCACCGACCTGGCCGGCACCGGCGCATGGACCGGCTACGAGGTGGCCACCAGTTACGCCAACGGCGACCAGGGACGCGTGCGCGGCATCGAACTGTCGTATTCCCAGGCCTTGCGCGGCTTGCCGGCGCCGTGGAACGCGCTGCTGGTGGGCGTCAACGCCAGCTTCAACTCGGCCAGCGCCACCATCGGCCGGCATGACATCGACAGCGCGCGCTATCTGACGCGCAAGATCCGCCTGCCGGGCCAGTCGCGCCAGATCGTCAACCTGATGCTGGGCTACGAAAAGGGACCGGTCACCGCCCGCATCGCGCTCAACCACAAGTCGGACTACCTGCTGGAAGTGGGCGGCGACATCCTCGATCCAAAGGCCGACGCCTATGTCGACCGCCAGCGCCAGGTGGACGTGTCGTTCGGCTACCAGATCAGCAAGCAGCTGCAAGTGGTGCTCGAAGGGATCAACTTGAACAATGAAAAATACTATGTATTCCAGGGATCGAAACCGTACAACATGCAATACGAACAATATGGCCGCACCATCAAGCTCAGCCTCAAAGCCAATCTTTTCTAATATGATCAATTCAATGAAGACAACCCTGATATTCGCCGCCGCGCTGTGCCTGTTGCCGGGTGCCCAGGCCTTTGCCAAGCAGCCGGCCAGCCTCAAGCTGGACAAGAAGTCGCTCGTCCTGCTGGACCGGACGGGCGCCCCGCGCGCCTCCTTGCCCATGCAGGCCGAACAGCTCGATTCCCGTCCCGGTATTGCCGTGGTGCTCGATGCGGCAACCCAGCATGCGCGCCTGTTCCGCGTCGACCCTGACGCGGGCACCCTGGCGCCGCTGGCGCCCTTGCCGGTGCAAGCCTTCGGCGTCGAAAGCCTGTGCCTGTTCCGCGACCGCCAGGGCCTCGATTTCCTGTTTGTGGCGGGCAAGGACGGACAGGCCGAGCAGTGGCTGCTGCATGGCGGCACGGCGCGCCTGGTACGCAAGCTGAGCCTGCCGCCGGAATCGGGCCAGTGCCGCGTCGACGACGCCGCCCATGCCTTGTACGTGCACGAGGCGGGCGTCGGTACCTGGGCCTATGAAGCGGACAGCGAAGCGGTCCCCGCGCGCACCCTGCTCAAGCGCGGGCAGCGCGCCAAGGCAGCTCCTGCGGCGCCCATGGCGGTCGTGCAGCCGGTCGTGCAAACCGAGCCGGTCGCGCGCATGGGCGATGTGGCGGACGACCCCGCGATCTGGGTCCATCCGTCCGATCCTTCCCGTTCGCGCGTGCTGGGCACCAACAAGAAACAGGGCTTGCTGGTGTATGACATGCAGGGCAGGCAAACCCAGTTCCTCGCATCGGGCCGCCTGAACAATGTCGACCTGCGCCAGGGCGTGCAATTGGGCGGCGCGTCCTTCGACCTGGCCGTGGCCACCCAGCGCGACGACAACACCGTCGTCCTGTACGGCATCAATGCCGACGGCATGCTTGCCGAACTGGCCCGCTTCGCCACCGGCCTGCCGGAGGTGTACGGCGTCTGCCTGTACCGCCCCCGTGAAGGCGGGCTGGACGTGATCGTCAACGACAAGTCGGGCAGCTTCCGGCAATACCGCATCGGCCGCAGCGGCGCGCAGTGGAGCGGCACCCTGGCGCGCGAATTCAAGGTGGCCAGCCAGCCGGAGGGCTGCGTCGCGGACGACCGCAATGGCCGCCTGTTCGTGGGCGAGGAGAAGCGCGGCGTGTGGACCCTGGCGGCCCAGGCTGACCAGGCGGCGCGCCTGACGCTGGTGCTGGGCGTGGGCAAGCATTTGCGCCCTGACGTGGAAGGGATGGCCATCTACCATGGCGCGCAGGCGGCCTACCTGGTGGTCTCCAGCCAGGGCGACAACAGCTATGTGGTCCTGGACGCGGCTGCGCCCTACAAAGTGCGCGGGCGCTTCAAGGTGGGCTTCAACGCCGCCGCAGGCATCGATGGCACGGCAGAAACGGACGGCCTGGACGTCACCGCCAACAATCTGGGTGCGGCCTTCCCGCAAGGCATGCTGGTGATCCAGGATGGCTACAAGCGCTTGCCCGACGGCACCCAGAACTTCAAGTACGTCAGCTGGGAAGACGTGGCGCGTGCCCTGAAGCTGTAAGCCATGTCATCAATGTGACATATCGCCCTGCTAGGATGTCATTGACGCAGGGCAATATTTCGAGGGTGAACAGGGCACATCATGAGGGACAGGCGGGCGACCAGTGCGTGGAGGAAACCGGCCCCCAGGATGCTGGCCTGGGCTTTGCTGGGCGTTCTCCTCACCGGCGTGGTCTGGTTCAGCGCCGTGGGGCGCGCCGCCGATGAACGCCAGCGTGCCGAGGAAACCACGCTGGCCAGCGTGGCTGCGGCCGCGCAGGCATACGAGCAGTACCTGACGCGTTCGGTAGCGCAAATGGACCAGGTGTCCATGCAGCTGGCGCAAAGCTGGGAACAGTCCGATGGCCGCCTGGACCTGGCCGCGCTGGGCCGCAGCGGCATGTTTCTCGACCGTGCCTTCGCTTGCGTGGCCATTGTCGACACGAGCGGCGCCACGCGCACCGCGATCCACCGCAACGCTTGCCCGGCTTCGCTGGCGGGCTCGCTTGCCTTCCTTCACCACAAGGGCAACAACACCAGCGCCCTGCGGATCGGTCCGCCGCCGCAGACGCGCGGCGCCGCCCATGCCTTCGTTCTGTTCACGCGGCGCCTGGAAACGCCGGACGGCAGCTTTGCCGGACTGGTGCTGCTCGGCGTGCGCCCCTCCTTTTTTACCGACTTCTACCTGTCGGCCCCGGGCCAGGGCGGCATGGTGGCCATGGCCGGCGCGGATACCAGCCTGCGCGTCGAACGCGGCGCCGGCGACGGCCTGCAGCAGGGCCACACCCGGTTTCCCGCCGGCCAGGAACTGTGGGATGCCTCGGTCGCCGGCGCGCGCGTGGTGGCGGGCAAGGGTGGCTTTCCCGATGGCCAGGCACGCATGCTCGGCTGGCGCCATTCGTCCGCTTACCCGGTTGTGGGCCTGGTCGCCATGGCGCGCGATGCGGCGCTGGCGCCGGCCGAAGCGAACTGGCAAGCGAGCCGCCGCACTGCCGTGGCGGCCACCGTCGTGCTGCTGGTGCTGACCGTGCTGGCCATGCTGGTCTCGCGCCGCGCCGCCTTGCGCTACCGGGCCCGTGAAGACATCCGGATAGCCTACCGCACCGCCACCGAGGGCGCCAACGATGGCTTTTACATGGCGGCGCCGGTGCATGGCCCCGATGGCGCCATCGTCGACTTCGAGATCGTCGATTGCAATGAACGGGGCGCGCGCTTTTACGGCATCGGCCGCGCCGCCATGATCGGCAAGCGCATCTCCGGCATCGACGGCAAGATTTTCGGCGACAAGCTGTTCGATGCCTACCTGGCGGCCATGGAGCATGGCCTGTACGAAGACGAACGCCAGATGCCGGAGCAAAACCGGCGCAACATCGTCTGGGGCCACCGGCGCATCGTCCGGGTCGGCAACAGCCTGGCGATCACCTTGCAGGACATCAGCGAGCGCAAGGCCCATGCCGCCGAACTGAAACGGCTGTCGAACGAGGATGTGCTCACCGGCTTGCCCAACCGCCAGTGGCTGATCGACTACCTGCCGTCGGCGCTGGCGCAGGCGCGCACCGAGGCGGCGCTCTTGTTCATCGACCTGGACGATTTCAAGCTGTTCAACGATGCCCACGGCCATCCGGCGGGCGACGAATTGCTGCGGGCGGCGGCCCAGCGCCTGCGCTCGCTGCTGCGGCCCGACGACGTGCTGGTGCGCTTCGGCAGCGACGAATTCGTGGCCTTGCTGATGCCGTCGGAAACCGGCATCCACAGCGAGCGCGTGGCCGCGCGCATCGTGAGCGCCTTTGCCGCCTCGTTCGCGGTCGGCGGCAGCGTGGCGCAGGTTGGCGCATCGGTCGGCATCAGCAGCTACCCGCGCGATGCACGCGAACCGGACGAACTGATCAGGAATGCCGACATCGCGATGGAATCGGCCAAGACCGAAGGCAAGGGGCAATACCGGGCGTACACGGCGTCGCTGGCGCGCTCGGTGCAAAGCCGTTTGCAGCTCAAGCAGGGCTTGCTCGACGCCATCGAACAGGAGCAGTTTGTGCTGTACTACCAGCCCCGCGTGAATGCGCAAACGGGCGAACTGGCCAGCATGGAAGCCTTGCTGCGCTGGCTGCATCCGGTACAAGGGCTCATCTCCCCGCTCGACTTCATACCGCTGGCCGAGTCGAGCGGCCTGATATTGCGAATCGGCGCCCTGGTCATGGACCAGGCCTGCGCCCAGCTCAGTGCCTGGCGCGGCGCCGGCCTGCCCCTGGTGCCGGTGTCGATCAATGTCTCGCCCAAGCAGTTCGCGCTCGGTGAAGTCCATCTCGAACTTGCCGCTTGCCTGGCGCGCCACAATATTGCGCCGGCGCTGCTGGAAGTGGAGATCACGGAATCGGCCATGATGGGCGACCAGGACCACATCATTGCCCAGCTCGACGCAATCAGGGCGCTGGGCGTGAAGCTGCATGTGGACGACTTCGGCACCGGCTATTCGTCGCTGTCGCAGTTGCAGAAACTGCGGATGGACGTGCTGAAAGTGGACCGGGCCTTCACGAGCGAGCTGGATAATTCGCGCGAAGGCAAGGTGTTTTTCCAGGCCATCGTGTCGATGGCGCATGCGCTCGGCATGGCCGTCGTGGCCGAGGGCGTGGAAACGGCCAGCCAGCTCGCCATCCTGCAGCAGCTCGCCTGCAACGAAGTCCAGGGTTACCACATCGCGCGCCCCATGCCCGCCGCCGACATGCAGTTGGCCATGCGGCGGCGTTTTCTTTTTCCGGCAGTCCAAAGCAGCAGCGAGCATTATTCGCCCGCTGACGGCAATGCAGGCGGGCACGCACTTTCTTGGCCGTCAGGACAGGCAGGTCCTTGAACACGGCGTTCGGACGTCAGCGCGGATTGTTCTGTCGCGCGGTCCGCCAGCGACAGGGCTGAGCGCAGGGCGTTCGACATTGCGGAGGCGGTTTCCGCCATCGCCTCACTGACGGTGGGATCCGGCTTGTTCCGAATGCGCCCGCTTTGCCGGCGGCAGGTCTGTGCCTGTTTCCAAAAGCGTTCACCAGGAACTAGCGGGCGGTGTCGCCACACGGCATGCGCACCTGCATACCTTCCGGCAGAAAGAGCGTCTCCCATTGATAGCGCGCGCTGGCCCCGCCGCTTGCTTCGCTTGCTGCTCCAGCGCGATCCAGGTATCGGTGGCGGCGGGGAGTGCTTTCGTTGGAGACATCTTCTTTCCCGAGCGACGTAGCTGCTCGGCAAGGCTAGCAGCCAGAGGGACTGCAGGCTCCCTCTGGCGTTCTGTCTCATATCTATCTCGTCCTGTTTTATTTCGATACCAATTGGACGATGATATTGAACCGAAGTTCAAAACGAGACAGGACGAGATAGATACGAGATAGATACGAGACAGAACGCCTGAGGGGCTCAGGGGGAGACACCCCGCCGGCGGCGGCCGTGGCGCCAATGCGGTGCGTCACAAATAATGAGACTCACAATATGGTCGCCCGCATCCTTGTCTAAAGAGATTGGCGCCGTTTGGCTGTCGTGCGCGTCACGGTGGCGCGTTGGCGTGGTCGCTACATCGACGATGGCCTTGCGGGAATTGAGCAGGATGGAACGCGGCCAGAACGCGCGCCGCGGATTTCCGAACGCAAGGTCAAGGCGATCGTAAAAACGACAACCCGGCAAACGCCGGCCGATGCCGCGCACTCGACGGCAGTGTCCTTGGTCAGTGCCAAACCAAGCATCGCCATCGATATTAATTACATTTCTTCAAATTGAGATAATAGACCAATGCGGGACTTTTACCGTCACTGGAATCGAGCGATATCATATCGACGGCGCCACCACGAAGGGCAAGTTCTATCCTGATGTTGAGTCTGGCGTCTGCCCCGCATCCAACGCGCTTCATTTGCCCTGCGCCGATGTGTTCGGTGAATAAATAGTCACCCTCATGGGGGCCTTTGACTTTCCGCCGAAATAGGCGGCCATGTTCGTTGCCTTGCGGCCCCAGTGCGTATTGGACCTCAAGCGAAGCGTCATGGGCCGGAGCGAGTTTGGCGAATCCCCGGTAATCGACCTTGTACGTACCCAGTGACATATTCTCGGGCAGTGTCAACGGGTACGAAATACGGCACACCATGCCTGCTGTCCCACCTGGCGCAGATGCGGTGACGGTGCTGCTGTCGATATGAAATTTGTCGAACAATATGCTGAGCGTTGTGCGATCGGGCGAGACAATTACCGTGTAGCTCCCTTCCGGACATCCATCCTGCGCCGCATGAGCCGGCAGTGCAAACGCGGCGCCAAAAGCGAGCAATACTTTCATGTGCAAATTCATGACCACGACCTTCCTTATGGAAACTGATCCGGCAGTGAACCACCGGATCGGGCAGTTTGTTAGCTGCCGCACTTGCGCCATTGCAGTTGATAGATGATGCCGGCATTGACGTCCTGGGAGTCGATCGACGAAAGCGCCTCTTTATTGGCAACGGTTTTCACTTTCATGCTTGAGTTGGTCCTCAAGTTGACGTCCGCGCCGCAACCAGACCACACCATCGACTCGGCAACAAGTTCATTGTTGATCAGATAGTCTTCATCAATCACACCGCGAAAGCTGCGCTGAAATGCTGGCCCCTTCGCTCCCGCAAAAAAGTACTCTACATTAAACTGGGACGACGCCATGGCGGGCAGACGGTTGAAACCGCGGTAGTCGATTTTCATGACGGCCACGCTCATCCCCTGGGGCACATGAACCGGGATCGCAATGTTGCAACTCTTGCGATCAAAGCTTTTTCCCGTGGTTCCACCGACCGACACCTGGTATTGGTCGAATAGCAAACTTAAGGACTTCGCGTCCGGACTAAGGGTGGCTGAAACGGATCCGGCGGGGCAACCGGTGCCGCCGTAACCTGGTGTCCCGAGAGAGATGTCATCCGCAGCGAATGCCGGAGCGGAGAAGGCGAGAGCCGAGAGTAAGAAAATGCCTGATTTCATGTGAATCTCCTTATAGTAGGAACGATCTGGGGGGGGGCAACTGCGTCTGGCAAGCAACAAATGTTCAGACGCCTGGATGCACTATAAATGTCGCAATCTTGCCAAGGTGTTTAGTCCCGGTTTCATCTGTAAGCATCGGTAAGCACGCGGCGATACGCTTCGCGCGGCGCTTCTGGCGTGTCCATCGGGTTCCCCGATGGGTTTTGCATCGTTGCCGGACAAGATGTTGCTTGCCGTAGTAATAGGGATGTCTTTCCCTGGCTCCTAGGATCAGGTGCTAATGCTGCATGGTGAGCCGCCAGGAAAGCGACGTTGTTGCAAAAGTACTTGGAATGAATGATAATGCGAGTCATTCTCATTCCCATTTGAAAGACGCAGTGTCCAACATGATTGCAACTATCCGTCCTACACCTCTCGCCGCCGCTGTGCGTTTAGCTCTCCTCGCCGCGTTTTCCAGCAGCGCATGGGCGCAGACCCCGGCAGCGCAAAGAGAAGTCACACTGCCGGAAGTCAAGGTCACCGGCACTCAGGAACGGGGCTACGGCGTCAAATCCAGCTCGATCGCCAGCAAAACCGATACGCTGCTGCGCGATACCCCGCAGGCGATGACCGTGATTACCAAGGACCTGATGCAGGATCAGGCGATGCAAAGCATCGCCGACGCCATCCGCTATGTGCCCGGCGTCGTTATTGCCCAAGGCGAAGGCAATCGCGATACTGCCGTCTTTCGCGGCAACAGCTCGACCAGCGACTTCTACGTCGACGGAGTCCGCGATGACGTGCAGTACTACCGCGACTTCTACAACATCGACAGCGTCGAAGCCATCAAGGGCGCCAACGCCATGATTTTTGGACGCGGCGGTTCGGGTGGCGTCATCAATCGGGTCAGCAAGCAGGCCGGCTGGCAGCCAGTACGCGAAGCAGTAGCGAGCGTCGGATCCTACGGCCACAAGCGCGCCGCGGTGGACCTCGGCGGCGCGCTCAACACCGACGTGGCCGTGCGCGTGAATGCGATGGCCGAGCAGTCAGACAGCTACCGCGACGGCGTGGCGCTCGAGCGCAAGGGTATCAACCCAACGCTGACTCTGCGCGCCGGCAACAACACCAGCGTCAGCCTAGGTTTCGAGCACTTCCGTGACGAGCGCATCGCCGATCGCGGCGTGCCGTCGCTGAACGGGCGTCCGTACAATACCGATGAGTCGACTTTCTTCGGCAACGCTCAATTGAGCCCGACCGGCGTGCGCGTCAATGCCATGACGGCCTACATCGAGCACGATTTCGGCAATAGCTTCGTGCTGCGCAACCGCACCCGGATTGCCAACTACGACAAGTTTTACCAGAACGTGTACGCCAACGGCGCCGTCGACGCGACCTCCGGGCAGGTGGTCGTCGGCGCCTATCACGACGCCACCCTTCGCACCAACCGTTTCAATCAAACCGACTTGACCTTGTCGATCACAACCGGCGGCGTCAAGCACAAGTTGGCCACGGGCGTGGAATTTGGCCGCCAGGAAACCGACAACATCCGTCGGCTTGGCAAGTTCGCGAGCACGGCCAGCGTTCCAGCGACCAATCCGTTGTACACCGGCGGCCTCGGCTTTCCGCTCCCGACCACCAGCAACACCAGCATTGCCAATGTCGCGTCAGTCTACGTGCAGGATCAGCTCGTGTTCTCGCCGCAGTGGCAGGCGGTCGCCGGTTTGCGCTACGACCGCTTCAGCATCGACTTCAAGAACCGGCTTGCCATCACCAACGCAGCCTTCGACGTCACCGACACGCCGGTGTCGCCACGTGCGGGCCTGATCTACAAGCCGGTCGACGCCATGTCGCTGTACGCCAGCTTCAGCCGCGCTTATGTGCCGCGCGCCGGTGAGCAGTTGACCTCGCTGACCGCCAACAACCGCGCTTTCGATCCTGAAAAATTCGACAACCTCGAAGTGGGCATGAAGTGGGATGTGACCCCGGACCTGTCGGCCAGTGCCGCGATTTACAAGCTGGACCGTTCCAATGTCGTCGTGCCGGGCGCGCTCGCCGGCTCCAGCATTCTGGTCGACGGTCAGACCAGCAAAGGCGTCGAGCTGGAACTGTCTGGCCAGTTGACCTCGGCCTGGAGCGTGATGGGCGGGTATGCCTATCAGGACGCCGAGTTGACCGCCAACCAGTCCGGGACGATACTGTCCGGCGCCAAGCTGGCCATGGTGCCGAAGCATACCGTCTCGCTGTGGAATCGCTACAATTTCAGCCAGCAACTGGGCGCTGGCCTGGGCCTGGTCTATCGTGACAGCCTGTACACCTCCACCTTGAACACGGTGATGCTGCCGTCGTTCACCCGGGTCGATGGCGCTGTGTATTACCGGCTCGGCAAGCAGTATCGGCTGCAGCTGAACGTGGAAAATCTATTTGACAAGCAATACTGGGCATCAGCCCATAATGACAACAACATCACGCCAGGCGCGCCGCGCAGCGTGAAGTTGTCGCTGTTTGCCAGTTTCTGACGCGTGCCACGACGGGAGCACGGCGCTCCTTGGACGCCGCGCTCTATTGGGGAAATGCGATCACGTGGTCGACGTCGAGGCGAATCCCGATGCGTTCGCCCGGTGCGTGGTCATGGTGGCTGGGCACCAGCGACAGCACCAGTTGCCCGCTGGCGAGCCTTAAGGTGTAAAGGAACTCGGCGCCCCGGAAGGCCTTGCCGACGACTTCTGCCGTCACCTGGCTGCCGTCGTCATGCACGATGTCATCCGGACGCAGCAGCACAGTGACCAGGTTTCCGCTCTTCCATCGCGTGGCGGCGACCGCGGCAGGGTGGCGCAGCATACCGAGTTCGATGCGGATCGCGCCCCCGTCCAGCGCTTCGCCGGGAACAAACGCGCCCTGTCCGACAAAGTCCGCGACGAAACGGTTTGCTGGGAGGTGATACAGATTGTAAGGCGTGTCCCATTGTTCGATTCGGCCGTGCTGCATGACTCCCACCTCGTCCGCCATCGCGAACGCTTCATGCTGATCGTGCGTGACCAAAATCGCGGTGGTGCCCTCGGCCCGCAGGATGGTTCTTACTTCGGACGCCAGGCGCTCGCGCAGATCCACATCGAGGCTGGAAAATGGTTCGTCGAGCAACAGCAGGCGCGGCCGAGGCGCCAAGGCGCGCGCCAGCGCAACGCGCTGCTGCTGGCCACCCGATAGTTCGTGCGGATACTTGTTCGATTGCGTCGGCAAGCCGACCAGGTCCAGCAACTCGTCCACGCGCTTGTCGCGCGCGGCAGACGGCATGGCCTGCAGGCCGAAAGCGATATTGGCCCCCACCTTCAAGTGCGGAAACAGCGCATAGTTCTGAAACACCATGCCAATCTGACGCCGTTCGGTGGGCATATGCTGCCCAGGGCCGCTGACCAACGCGCTCCCAACCCGGATCAACCCGGCATCGGGCCGCTCGAACCCGGCAATGCAGCGCAGTACGGTCGTCTTACCGCAACCGGAAGGACCGAGCAGGCAGCCGATGGTTCCGGGCGCCAGATGCAGCGACAAGTCGTGCACTACGGTGTGGCCGCCGTATGCGTGGGACAGTTGCTGCAGTTCGAGAAGCGCCATTTTGATTCCGATAGAGCAAAGGAACAATTATAATTGTTTATTTCATTGGCACATCGTGGCGAAATCGACGTTCAGTATCCTGCATGCGGCCGCGCTTTTGACTGCGGGGCTGATCGCCATTCCCCTGCTCACCGTGGCCGGGTCCGTGTTCCCGGGCGGGACCAGCCTGACCTGGGCTCACCTGGTCGACACCGTCCTGCCATCGTATATTGTCAGCACCATTTACCTGTGTATGGGCGTGGGAGCAGGCACGGTCATCATCGGTACGGCGGCGGCTTGGCTGATCACCATGCACGACTTTCCCGGGCGCCGTGTGTTCGAATGGGCGCTGGTGCTGCCACTGGCTGTGCCCACCTATGTCATGGCGTACACCTATACCGACCTGTTGCAGTTCGTCGGACCGGTGCAGTCTTGGCTGCGCGCTGGCTTCGCACTGTCCCCCGGCAGCTACTGGTTTCCCGACATCCGCACGCTGGGCGGCGCTGCAGCGATCTTCACGCTGGTGCTGTACCCGTACGTGTATCTGCTGGCGCGCTCGGCGTTTCTTGAGCGGGCAACGGGCATGCTCGATGTCGGGCGCTCGCTTGGACTAGGGCCATGGCGGCGCTTTTATAGCATTGCCCTGCCGCTCGCTCGTCCTGCTATCGCAACGGGTGCCGCGCTGGCCTTGATGGAAACGCTGGCAGACTACGGTGCGGTATCGTACTTCGGTGTTCAGACTTTCACCACTGGCATCTACCGCGCCTGGTTCTCGCTGGGTGATCGCGAGGCTGCGTCGCAGCTGGCGGCGGCACTGCTCGGTTTTGTGGGGCTGCTGCTGCTGCTCGAGCGCGTCAGCCGCGGGCGCGCCCGTTTTGAGGTGGGCGGCAGCCGTCACGCCGGCCATCCCGACGTTCGCCTGACCGGACTGCGTGCGGTCGGCGCCGTTCTGGTCTGCATCGTGCCGCTCAGCGGCGGATTTCTGGTGCCAGCCGGCGTGTTGCTGCACATGGCGATCAGCAGCGGCGACGCGCAGTTCGGGGAACGCTTCATCGAGCTTTCCCGTAACAGCTTCGTGCTCGCCGCTCTGGCGGCGATCCTGGCCGTCGCCATCGCGGTGCTGCTGGCCTACGCGGCGCGCACCGCGCGCGGCGGTTTGCTGCGCCACGTCAACCGTCTGGTCGGGCTGGGGTACGCGCTCTCGGGGACGGTGATCGCGGTAGGCGTCCTGCTCCCGGTGACCCGGCTTGATACCTGGCTGGCCTCGGCCATCATGGATATGACGGGCCGCAGCCCCGGACTGCTGCTCACCGGTGGCATTGCCGCGCTGGTGTATGCCTATCTGGTGCGCTTTCTCGCCGTCTCCCTGCACACGGTGGAAGCGAGTCTGGGCAAGATCACCATGTCGATGGACGACGCAGCCCGTTCGCTTGGGCATGGCGCGGCCAGCACGCTGTGGCACGTCCACCTGCCTATCCTGCGTGGCAGTATGCTGACGGCTGGACTGCTCGTGTTTGTGGAAGTGATGAAGGAGTTGCCGGCCACGCTAGTGATGCGCCCATTTAATTTCGACACACTCGCCACCCAAGCGCATACACTGGCGTCGGACGAACGGCTAGCGGAAGCCTCGACGGCCGCGCTGGCGATAGTCGCTGTGGGGGTGTTGCCGCTGAT
>Ga0187845_1000768_pt1 | contig 18899 bp, 9 predicted proteins | sample SpaLakP09_SKY_68_FD_134515 | JGI IMG/M metagenome (GOLD analysis project Ga0187845, IMG submission 134515) | Oligotrophic lake water microbial communities from Sparkling Lake, Wisconsin, USA - SP09_SKY_68 | ecosystem: Environmental > Aquatic > Freshwater > Lake | place: USA: Sparkling Lake... | reverse complement strand
GCTATCAGCTCCTCGGTACTGGCGCCGGGCTTGTCGCCCCAGCCCATGACGGGATTGACGTTGTAGTCGGCGCCCGAACCATACCAGCCTTCGCGCCACGAGCGCTGCATCCAGTCGCGCCGCCCCGTAAACAGATGCCAGCGCCAGTGCAGGCCGGAAGCTTTCGGCCAGACGTACAGATACAGGCGCTGATAACCGGCACTGTGCAGGGCGCGCACCAGCGCCATCAGCCGCGCCTGCGGCATGCGGTCGGGCGGGGCGCGGCGGAACAGGATGGGCACGCCGTCCGCCGTCTGCACTTCGTCGCTGGAGAGATTCAGGTCCAGCGTGCGCGACTCGCTGCCGAAACGGGCGGCGATCCAGCCCGTCAGCAGATTGACGGCCGTGATCACGCCATAGCCACGATGGCGGTGAAAAATCACAGTACCGGGAGCGAGTATGGTCATGAGCGGCGCGCAGACAAAGAAACCAGTGTAGACATAGTCGGGACAGTTTTCCAGTGGCTGGCGAGGCTACGGAGCCCTGACGGTTTAGGTTATGATGCACATCATTTTACCGACACCGAGCACACACCATGACTTTGCGCATCCTCGCCACCGGCGGCACTTTCGACAAACACTATGACGAAATCAACGGCAAGCTGACCTTTGGCGCAAGCCATCTGCCCGCCCTGCTGGCGCGCTGCCGCCTGACCGTGGACGTGGCGCTGGAACAGCTGCCGCTGATGGATTCGCTGGACATGGTCGACGCCGACCGCGCACGCATACTGGCCAGCTGCACGGCCGCGCCGGAAAAAGCCATCGTCGTCATCCACGGCACCGACACCATGCCGCAGACCGCCACCGTACTCGGCCCGGCCCAGCTGGGCAAGACCATCGTGCTGACGGGCGCCATGATTCCCTACGAGATTGCCAATTCAGACGCGATGTTCAATCTGGGCTTTGCCAGCGCCGCCGCGCAAACCCTGCCGGCCGGCGTGTACGTCGCCATGAACGGCAAGATTTTCGCATGGGACAACGTGCAGAAAAACAAGGCAGCCGGCGTATTCCAGCCGCTCTAAACCCGGACTGCCGCGAGCGCCCCGCCCACTGACGGATGTGGGGTACGCTCGCTGCCTGCGGGCGCCGCCAGCATGGCCGTGGCTGCCGAGGCATCCGGTGCCGCCAGCATGCCGTTTGCCGCCCCCGACAGGGGGGCCGCCGCCACATAGCGGTCTATCGCCTGCGCCATGCGGCTGACCTGGGTGGCCCGCGCCGTACTTTCCGCCGCAGGTCCCTGACGGAACCACACGTCGGCCATTGCATGCGTGCTGCCATCGTTGCTGGTATAGCTGCCGCTCAGCCCCAGCAGATTGCCCTGATCGAGCGCGCCCGACAATTGGGCAGCCAGCGACAGGCTGCGGATCTGCAATTGCGGCAGCGTGAACAGTTCACCCGGTTCGCTGATCCCGTCGCTATTCTTGTCTACCCACACCCGCAGTTCGCCATACACACTATCCTGCTGGTCGATCACACCGTCGTGGTTGCTATCAAATCCGGCCAGCGCAGCGTAGCCATCGGTGGCGCGGCTGCCATCGGCCATCGGGGTGGCCATGCCGAACAACTCGCTGCCGTCATTGATCTGGCCATCATGATTGCGGTCCAGCACCAGCAGCCCCTCGCCCGGTGCCACCCAGCCCGTGGCCTGGCGCTGGCCGCTGGCTGCCAGATCGAACTGTACGCCGGCCGTCACGCTCAGCGTCTGCACCCCGCCGCCAGTCAGATCGAGCACCAGCGGCGTAATGAACGTCAGGGCGGCAATCTGGGCCGGACTGAAGGCCACTTTCTGTGCAGCGCTCAGCTCGTTGTACTGGCTTACCGTCAAAGTATGCATCTGGCTGGTGCTCAGGGCTGCTAGCTGTGCCGGCAACAGCCCCTGCATCTGCGCCGTCGACAGCACGCTGATCTGGCGCGTACTCAGGCCGGCGATATCGCGCGCTTCAATCGCGCCCACATCGCGGCTGCTCAGCGCAGCGATCATGCTGGTGCTGAGCGCGCGCAGCTGGGCCGATGAGAAAGCCACGATCTGTTCGGTGTTGAACTGGCCCGTGGTGGAACTGCTGGGGGTGAGCACGCTCATCTGGCTGACGGTGAACGCAGCCACCTGCGCCGTACTGAGCGCCAGCAGCTGGTCGCTCCGTAAAGCCCGTATCGTATCCGTGCGCAGCTGGGAAATATCGGACGCATCGATGCCACGAATCACGCTGCTCTGGATCTGCGCCATGGCCGCCGAGCCCAGTGCCGCAAACTGGCTGGCAGTCAGCGCCTGCAACTGGCTGCTGCTCAGGGCAGACAGCAGCTGGCCATCGCGGCCGGACAGATTCAACACGGCGGGATTGATGGCGGCCAGCGCCTGTGTGCCCAGCGCGGCGACCTGCGCACTCGACAGAATGGTCAGCTGGCTGCTGGACATGGCCGCCAGCTGAGCAGCATTGAGCGCGGCAATCTGGCCCGTCGCCAGCACCTGCACCTGCTGAGTGCCCAGGGCTGCCAGCGCCTGCGGGCGCAAGGCCGCCACATCGGCCGTTTGCAGCGCCGCCAGCATCTGCGTCTGCAGCGACTGCACTTGCGCGCTGTTTAGCGCGGCTACCTGCACGGGCGTCAGCGCCGCCACCTGATCGGTACTCAGGCCTTGCAGTGCAGAGGTACGCAAGGCCGCAATCTGGCTACTGCCCAGCAGGGAAATAAATTGCGCGCCATTGCCGGACGGATCGGTACCCAGCCGCGCCAGCTGCGTCGCACTCAGACCATTCAGCGCTGCCGTGCTCAAGGCCGGCAACACCGCCGTACCGAGTGCCGCCACATCGCTCTCCGGCAGGCGAGCCAGCTGCTGCGAAGTCAGCGCGCCCACCAGACGGGCGCTCAGCGACGCCACCTGGCTACTGGTCAAGGCCGCGATCTGGGCCGTGCGCAGGCTGGCCATCTGCAAGGTGGCGAGCCCGCCCAGCTGGGCCGAATTCAGACTGGCCAGCGCATCCGTGCCCAGCCCGCTCAGCGCCGCCGTACTGAGCGCGCCCATGGCACTGCTCGACAATGCCGCTAGCGCTGCGGTGCCCAGCGCCGCCAGCTGCTGGCTGCGCAAGACCGCCAGTTGTCCGGTACGCAGGGCTGCCACCTGGCTGCTGCTCAGGGCTGCCATCTGGTCCGTACTCAGGCCGGTCAAAGCGGCCGTCCGCACGGCGGCCAGATCCACTTCCTGCATGGCGGCCAGCGTGGCCGGCGCCAGCTTCGCCAGTTGCTGGGAACTGAGCGCCGCCGCCTGCAGCGTAGTCAGCGCACGCAACTGGTAATCCGCCAGTGCGCCGATCTGGACCGTGCTCAAGCCAGCCACCTGCGCGGTGTTCAGAGCGGCAATATGGTCGCCGTCGAGTTCGCCGATCTGATCCGTGCTCAGGCCCAGCAGCGCGGCGCTACGCAGCGCCGCCAGATCTGCCGTACTCATCGCCCCGATCACGCCCTGGCTCAGCGCGCCCAGCTGGCGGCTGTTGAAAGCCTGTACCTGCGCCGTACTGAGCGCATTCATCTGGGCTGCCGACCAGCTTGCCATGGCCGCACTCGACAGAGCGGCCAGCTGTGCGGTACGCAAGCCGGCCAGCTGATTGGCTGATAGATCGCCCCCCAGCGCCGCCAGCTGCAACCCAGTCAGACTGCCCAGCGCCGCCGGTGTCAGCCCGGCCAGCGCAGCGCTGCCCAGCGCCGCCACATCTGCTGCCGACAGGCCGGCAATCTGCCCGGTGCCCAGTCCGCTCATCTGCAGCGAACTCAGGCTGGCCAGCTGCGCAGGCAGCAGCGCCGCCACCTGATCGCTGCTCAGCGATGCCAGCTGGCGCGTGCTGAGCGCGGCCAGCTGGGCATTGCTCAATGCGGCCAGCATGGCCGGCGTGAGGATGCTCAAGGCCATGGTCGACAGCGCGGCCAGCTGGTTGCTCGACAGGGCAGCCTGCAGCTGGGTCGGCAATGCGCTGAGCTGGGTGGAACTCAGGGCCGCCAGTTGCTGGGTCGTCATGCTGGACAGCTGGGTAGCGCTCAACGCCCGCATCTGATCCGGACTCAGCCCGCGCAAGGCCTGCGTGCGCAAGGCGGCCAGATCGGCCGTCTCCAGTGCCGCAATATCATCCGTGACCAGCACGGCCAGCTGGGCACTGCCCAGAGCGGCGGCCTGCGCCGTTGTCAGCGCCTGTACCTGCGTCGTGCCCAGACCGGGCAAAGCGGCCAGCGACAGCGCCGCGATCTGCTGGGTGGTCAGCAGATCGAGATGGCTGAGGCCGCCCGCATCAGTGCCCAGCTGCGGCAGCTGATCCGAACTCAGCGCGGCAATGGCCGCCGTTTTCAGTCCGGCCAGCGCGGCCAGATTCAATGCGGCCAGCTTCGCCACGCTGAGTGCCTGCAACTGGCCGGAACTGAGGGCGCCCAGCTGGGCCGAACTGAATTGCGCCAACTGGGCTGCAGTCAGGCCATTCAGCTGGTCCACGCTCAGCGTCGCCACCTGGCGCGTGCTGAACGCCGCCAGAATAGTCGGGTCCAGCTGGGTCAGCGTAGCCAGCGGCAAGGCCGCAATCACGCTGGTGCTCAGCGCTGCCACATCGGCCGTCTCCAGCCCCGCCAGCGCACTCTCCGACAGCGCCAGCACCTGATCGCTGCTGAGCGCTGCCACCTGGGCGCTGCTGAACGCCGCCACCTGGGCAGGGTTGAGGACCGCCACCTGCGCCGTCGACAGGTTCTGCAGACTGCGCGTGCGCAGCACGGCCACATCGCTGGTTGCCAGCGCCGCGATGTCATCGAGGCTGAGCGCCGCCAGCTGGGCGCTGTTCAGCGTCGCCGCCTGCGCCGTATTCAGGACTTCGGCCTGGGCCACCGTCAGGCCGCTCATGGCCGCCGCGCTCAGCGCAGCCAGTTGCGCCGTGCTCAGCACGTTGATCTGGTTGCCCGCGGCGGTGGTGCCCAGCGCCGCCAGCTGGTCCGAGCTCAGTGCGGCCAATGCCGACGTGCCCAGCGCACGCAGCGCCAGTTCACCCAGCGCCGCCACATCGTCCGGCCCCAGACCAGCGACGTTGCCGGAACTCAGCCCCAGTATCTGGTTGGCGCCCAGCGCCGCCACCTGTTCGGTGCGCAGGGCGGCTAGCTGGTCGCTACTGAGCACGCCGAACTGGCGCGAGCTCAGGCTCGACAACTGGGCCGGTACCATGGCATGCAGGGTGTCGGTACTCAGCGCGGCGATATAGGAGGTACTGAAGGCGGCCATATTGGCCGTGCTGAACGCCAGTATGGTGGCCGGCGACAGCGCAGTCAGCTGCAAGGTATTGAGCGCAAGGAACTGCGCCATGGTCATGGCTGCCAGCTGGCTTGCGCTCAGCGCGGCCAGCTGGCCCGTGGTCAATCCCGGAATGGCAGTGCTGCGCAGGGCGGCCAGATCGAGCGGATCCATGGCTGCCATGGCCTGGGTGGACAGAGCGCGCACCTGTGCGCTATTGAGCACCGAAGTCTGGATGGCGCTCAGTGCCGTGGCTTCGCTTGCGCTCAGTCCCGTCAACGCGGCCGTGCGCAGGGCCGCGATCTGGTCGGTACTCAGCTGGGCGATCGCATTGCTGCCGCTATCGGCCCCCAGCACTGCCAGCTGGTCCGAGCTCAGCGCAGCCAGCGCCACGGTACGTAGGGCCGGCAGGGCGGCCGAGTTGATCGCCGCTACTTCTGCCAGCGCCAGCCCGGCCATCTGCTGGCTGGACAGGGTCGCAATCTGCAGTGCCGTCAGGCTGGCAAACTGGGCGCTCCCCAGCGCATTCAGCTGGGCGCTATTCAATGCCGCCATCTGGCGCGTGCCGAAGGCGGCCAGTTGCGCCGTGTTCAGGCTGGCGATACTGGTCGTATTCATGGCCGCCAGTGTTGCCGTGCTGAGCAGAGCCCAGTCGCTGCCGCTGAATCCGGGCAAGGCGTCGCTGGACAGCGCGTTCAGCTGGGCGCTACCGAGCGCACCGATCTGGCTGCTGGATAGTGCCGCCAGCTGCGCGCTGCTCAGCACATGGGCCTGCTGGGTACTCAGGCTGGCAATCACGTCGCTACGCATGGCCGCCAGATCGACCGTCTCCAGCGCGCGGATCTGGTCAGTGTTCAGCACCGCCAACTGGGCCGTGCCCAGACTGGCGGCCTGCGCCGTCGACAGCGCCACCACCTGTCCCGTGCGCAGCGTGGCCAGCACGGCCGGACGCAGCGCCGCAATCTGCGCCGTGCCCAGCGTAGCGAACTGGCTATTCCCTATGGCCGCCAGCTGTGCCGAGTTCAACGCCACCAGTGCAGCCGGGCTCAAGGCCTGCAAAGCGGCTGGGCTCAGGGCGGCAACCGCGTCGCTGCCCAGGCCCGGCAACTGGCTGCTGCCCAGTGTTGCCAGCTGGCTGGTATTCCAGGCGCGCAGTTGCGTCGTACTCAGCGCACCCAGCTGGATGCTGCTCAGTGCGCCCACCGCCGCCGTGTTCAAAGCGGCCGTCTGGGCACTGCTCAGACGGTTCAGCACGGCCGGTACCAGCTGGGCCACCGACGCTGAACCAAGCGCAGCAAAGTCGCTCAGCGGCAGCGCCGCCAGGGCATTGGTCGAGAGTGCATTGAGCTGGCGGCTGCCGAGCGCTACGAAGGCACTGCTGCTCATCGCTTGCAGCTGGGCGCTGCTGAGCGCAACCATCTGATCGGTGCTCAGGCCAGCCACCGCGCCGGAGCCGAGGGCGGCAAAGTCGCTGGTTCCCAGCGCAGCGAGCTGGTTGGTGGAAAGCGCAGCCAGCTGGCTGCTGCCTAGCGCTGCCGCCTGGGCCGTACCCAGCGCTGCCACTTGCGCGGTCGACAGGGCCGCCAGCTGCCGGCTGTTCAAGACGGCAATACCCTGGCTGCTCAATGCCGCCACCCCGCGCGTGCCCAGCGCTAGCAGATCGGCGCTGGACAAGGCCTGCAACTGGCGCGTGCCGAGTGCCGCCAGCTGGCTGGTGCCGAGCAGGCTCACCTGATCAGTCGACAGCGCTGCGATGCTGGCAGTCGCCAGCGCATTCAGACTGGCCGTATTAAGCAGCGCAATGGCGTTACTGCGCAATGCGGCAAAACTATCGCTCCCCAACGCCGCCACTTGCGCCGAGCTCAGGGCCGCAATCTGCTGGCTGTTCAGGGTCGCCATAAACTGGCTCTGGGCGGCGCCGATGGCGCTGAGATTCTGCGGTGTCAGTGTGGCCACATCGGCGCTGGAAAGCAGTGCGATCTGCTCGGTCGCCAGCGCCAGCAACTGGGCGCTGCGCAATACGCCGAACTGCACCGTCGACAGGGCGGCCAGCTGGGCGCTGCTCAGTTCAGCCATCTGGCTGCCACTCAGGGTGCTGACGCCCTGGGTGCCCAGTGCAGCCATGCCGCGAGTGCCCAGGGCGGCCACCGCGCCGGCAACCAGCGCCTGCAGCTGACGCGTAGTGAGCGCCTGCACCTGCGCACTGCCTAGCGTCGCCACCTGCGCGGTGGACAGCATGGCGATATTGGCAGTCGAGAGTGCGGCCAGATCGGCCGTTTCAAAGGCGCTGATCGCCTGGGTGTTCAAAGTCTGGAAAGCGGCCGTGCTCAGGGCGGCGCTTTGTGCCGTGCTCAGCGCGACGATCTGGCGGCTGGTCAGGGCGGCCAGAAAGCCCGTCTGGGCCGCCGCCACGGCATTCAGCTTGGCCGCGCCGATGGCAGGAATGTCCTGCGTGCTGAGCACCGCGATGTTGTTGCTGCTCAGGTAGCTCAGCTGCAAAGTGCTGAGTGCCGCCACCTGGTCGCTGAGCAGAACCCGGCTCTGGTCCGTGCTCAGTGCCTGGATATCGTCCGTGCCCCACGCCGCGACCGCCGCCGTCGTCTGGGCGACGATCTGCTGCGTACTCATGGCTGGCACGGACGATGGCATCGAAATTCCTAAATTAACAACACTCAGACTATACCAGAGAATAGCGCCATTGCCTCAAGGAAATAGCTCTATTCTCTCCGAAAAACACAGTAAAAATGCCGCAAAATCAATGATTTTGCGGCATTCTTGTCAAACTACTCAAGCCCGCAGCGGGCCGGCGGCAGGGCTCAGGCTTTGGCTTCGCCGCCCAGCGCCTCTACCACGTCAGCCATCAGCTTGGCCAGCTCACCCGTCATCAGCATGAAGTCGCCATCAAAGCGTTCTTCATCGTTCTTGGTGCTCGATTCTTTTTCGCTGATCACATCCAGCGCTTTCACTGCCTTGATGGCCAGCGATTCGGTCAGCACGAAGGAGATCTTGCTATCCCAGGTCATGGCCAGACGCGTACACTGCTTACCGGCCGCGATGTGACGACGGATCTCTTCCGGCTCCAGCGTGTGACGCACATAGCGCACGGCCGCCTTGCTTTCGCCGGTGGCGCGCAGTTCGGTATCCATATCCACCGTGAAACCGGCCGGCGCGTCGTCGGCCTGCAGCCATTCCGTCATCACACCCACTGGCGAACGCTGCACCCGTAAGCTCTCTAACGGCAATTTATCGACGGCCTTGAGCAGCAATTTGATCACTTCATCGGCCTTGGCCGGGCTGGCCGCATCAACCACCAGCCAGCCATTGACCGGATCGATCCAGGTCCAGACATTGCTGCGGATGGAAAACGCACGGGGCAGCAGTTCGTCCGCCACGCGCTCTTTCAGCTCTTTCATGGCTTTCTTGCCCGGAGCAAAGCCCTGGGCTTCTTCCAGCTCGGCCGCGCGGGCCTTGGCCACCTGATTGATTACGGTGTTAGGCAGCAGTTTCTTTTCCGTGCCCAGCAGGATCAGCATCTGCTTGTTCACCACATGTACCAGACCGCCATTCGGACGCGGGCGGTCCCAGCCCTGGCGCAGCAGTTCGTTACTGCTGGCAGGTGTGAACGAATGAGGCGCCAGCGCCTCTTCCAGTTGTTCCGGAGTAAAGGCCCAAGGGGTCGGCAGACGATAGATCTGTAGATTCTTGAACCACATGTATTGAGCCTTGTTTCAGTAATGCCAGGGGAGCGCCATTTTACACGGTGACGGCGCCGCCGCACCGTTCTAGGCGAACAATTCGCCCTGTTTGGGAACACGCAACAACGTCGCTGCGCCGGGCGGCTCCAGCGTACTGGCGCGCACTCCCAGCAGGCGCAGCCGGCGCTGTAGCGGCACCCGTTTCAGACATTCGCGCGCCGCGTGCAGGATGGCAGCGCCATCCACCACGGGCTGGGGCAGCGTCAGGTTGCGGCTGACGATCTGGAAATCGTCATAGCGCAGTTTGACGCTGATGGTACGGCTGACATAGCCCTTGCGTTTCAAATCCTCGGCCAGCCGCTCGCATAGTGCCGTCAGCATGCCGGACAGTACGGCACGGTCCTGGCGCACATGCAGATCGCGCTCGAAAGTGGTTTCGCGGCTGATCGACTTGCTTTCCGTGCGGGTGGCCACGGCGCGCTGGTCGATGCCGCGTGCCGCGGCGGCCAGCCAGGCCGCGTAATGGCTGCCGAAATGATCCTGCAGCAGGCCGGCCTCGGCCGCTGCCAGCTGGCCTATGGTGTCGATTCCCAGCGCGGCCAGCTTGCCGGTGGCCTTGGGGCCGATGCCATTGATCTTGCGCACGCCCAGCGGCCAGATGCGGGCCGGGATGTCTTCATGGCCGAGGATGGTCAGGCCATTGGGCTTTTCCAGATCGGAGCAGATTTTTGACAGCAGCTTGTTGGGCGTCACCCCGATCGAACAGGTCAAGCCCGTGGCTGCATGCACAGCCTGCTTGATGCGCTGGGCCAGTTCGCGGGTTTCACCAGCCACATGGGTCAGGTCGATATAGATTTCATCGATGCCGCGATCCTCGTAATCAGGCGCAATACTGGCCACGGCTGCCTTGAACTGGCGCGAAATCTGCCGGTAGGCGTCAAAGTTTACCGGCAGCAGGATGGCGTCGGGCGCCAGCTTGGCGGCTTTCATCATGCCCATGGCCGAGCCCACACCGAGCGCCCGTGCTTCATAGGTAGCGGTGGTAATCACTCCGCGCCCCACATAATCACGCAAGCGGGCGAAGCGGTAGCTGCCGTCCGGCTGGCGTACCGGGTGGGCGTCGCGCCCGCCGCCGATCACCACGGGCAGGCCGCGCAACTCGGGATAGCGCAGCAGCTCGACGGAGGCGTAGAACGCATCCATATCGAGGTGGGCGATGCGGCGCGGTGCTTCGGACATGATAGAACAGGATTACTGTGAATTCATACAGTATCCAACGAAACATTGCGCTATGCAAGTAGTCGCTATTTCTGCTGGCGCGACGGTGCTACACTGGCATGATAACTATTCGACAACTGGCTCAACATGACGGTCTTGCGTGCTGTGACCCCTGCATGGTTCTTTCTGGCCTTCGCCACCGCCCATGCTGCAGGCAGCTGCCCGCCGGCGCGGGCCGGCATCAGCGATCTCGGCTTCACCGCCTACCGCGAAGCGGGCAAATTTGGCGGCAGCAATGTCGATCTTCTGCACGAGTTACAAAGGCGTAGCGGCTGCCCCATCGAACTGATCTGGTTTCCCCATGGCCGCCTGTATGCCCAGTTCTACGACGGCCAGCTGGAACTGACCGGCGCCTCCCTGCGCACACCCGAGCGCGACCGCTACGGCGTCTGGCTGCCCTACACTTACACCCAGTTCGAACTAGTATTGCGCAATGACAGTGCCGGCAAATTCCACTCGCTGGCAGAATTCGTCGAACACAGCAGGGCACGCCTCAACGTTCCACGCGGGATCTCCTATTCGCCCGCCACACTGGTGCAGATGCAGCGCCTGCAGCTGCAAGGCCGGCTGGAATACGTCAACGACTACCAGGCCGTATTCCGTAAAATTGTCGCCGGCCGCGCCGAAGGCACGCTGGCCTCGCCTACCATCCACCTGCGCTACCAGCGCCAGCACCAGCTGCTGGGGCAGATGAAGGCCAGTTTCTTTAGCGAATCCCCGCGCACCATCGTCGGCCTGTATATTTCGCGCCAGGTCGCCCCCGACATTCGCCGGCGCTATGCCGATAGCCTGCGCAGCATCATCAGCGATGGCAGCGTGCAGCGCTACAACGCCCACTATCTGGGCGAAGCGATCAGCCGCCAGATGTTCCTCGGCGGGATGCAGGAAATCCTCGACGCCATACCGCGCGAACCATGAAAAATGCGGGCTGCAGGAATTATTCAAATAATTTTTAAAATTATTTGGAAAAACCCTTGCGGTTTGGCGAAGCGGCCCTGTAGAATACGGCCTCGTTCAGCAGTTGTAGCAAAGCAGTAGCGACAAGCTGATATGTTTTCTGGGTGCTTAGCTCAGTTGGTAGAGCGGCGCCCTTACAAGGCGTAGGTCGGGAGTTCGACCCTCTCAGCACCCACCAGTAAAACATGACGAACGAATTTGGAGCGGTAGTTCAGTTGGTTAGAATACCGGCCTGTCACGCCGGGGGTCGCGGGTTCGAGTCCCGTCCGCTCCGCCAAATTCCGAAAAAAGCCTTTTCAGTCAGAACGCGATCAAGATCGCGCTCTGTACAAGAAAAGGCTTTTTTCATTTCCGCTCCCGCTGCCGGCGCTGGCTAGCAGCAGCGCTGCAAACTCGCCACGCCGGCATCGGCGCCAGCATCAGTTACGGCAGGGTTTGCGTTATGATCCCGTACATATTTCCATCACCTACCTGACACGGGAGTTCCCTTGTTATTCGGTTTCCTCAAATCGCCCGAACTGTCGCCGCGCCTGCAGCGCCTCAAGGCCTCGTCGCTGTTCTCCACGCTCACGCCGCTGGAGCTGAAGATTGTCGACGACCTGCTGCACGAGCGCCGCTATCTGGCCGATGAAATCATTTTCGACGAAGGCGAAGAGGGACAGGCCCTGTACCTGATCATGTCGGGCCGCGTCATCATCAGCCGTCTGCGTCCGCAGAGGCGCGAAGTGGTGGCCGAGATGGGACCGGGCGCCTTCTTCGGCGATCTGGCCCTGCTCGACAACTCGCCGCGCAATGCCCAGACGCGCGCACTCGATAACTGCGAGCTGGCGGTATTCTTCCGCGCCGACTTCATGGGCCTGATGGAAACCGATGCCGTGATCGGCTACAAGATCTCGCTGGCACTGGCACGCCACATCGGCACGCGCCTGCGCGAGTGGATGAGCGGCAAACCGCAGATCGAGGCCATATGAACCGGCTGCATGCCCAGCAGCACGCCGGCCCCATCGTCTGGAGCGGCATCATCGCCGCCACCTGCCTGCTGCTGTTCCTGCTGCAGCAAATGCTGTTTCTGGCGATACCCTTCCTGCTCGCCATCGTGCTGTACTATATTCTGCAACAGCCCATGCAGCGCCTGATCCGGCTCGGCATCAGCCACAATGCCGCCACCCTGATCGTTGGCGGCATATTTCTGCTGGTGCTGATGCTGGCCACCCTGCTGGCCATCTACTGGGACGCGGGACCGTCCGAATCATGGCAGACCATGCTGGGCAAATACCTGAGCGGTGGACTGGATTTCATCCGCCACACCATGGCTTCGCTGGAACGCCAGTTCCCCATCCTCAAGCAGATGAAACTGGCGCGCACCGTCAACGCCCGCATGAGCAGCTTTACCAGTACCTTCATCCAGCAGCACCTGACCGACATACTGGTGTCGGTAGCGGGCTGGCTGCCGTCGCTGCTGCTGGCGCCCTTCCTGGCTTTCTTCTTCCTGCGCGATGGTTCGCGCTTCAAGAAGTTTCTGGCGCGCGCAGTACCGAATGCCTTCTTCGAACGGGCCCTGTATCTGCTGCATGAAGTCGACCAGACTGCGCACCGCTATTTTCAGGGCCTGATCAAGCTCACCGTGCTCGATACCATCGTGCTGGCACTGGGTCTATGGGCCATAGGCGTATCCGCACCGCTGGTGCTGGGCCTGATCGCCGCCATGCTGGCGTGGGTGCCGTACGTGGGCTCCATCGTCGGCTGCATGCTGGTGGTGATGGTGGCCTCGACCGATGCACCGAACGATCCCGCCATGGCCTACATGGCCATCAGCGTGTTCATCGGCGTGCGCCTGCTCGACGATTTCATCTTCATGCCGCTCACGCTGGGGCGCAGCCTGCACATCCACCCGCTGATCACGGTGCTGATGATTTTCATCGGCGGTTCGGTGGCCGGGGTGGCGGGACTGATGCTGGTGCTGCCGCTGCTGGGCGTGGTGATGGTGGTCGGTGAAACGCTGGGCCGCCTGATCACCGACCCGCGCCTGCGCGCGCGCCACCGCAACGCCATCCACCTGCGCACACGCCAGGCCAGCGCCGATCTGGTCTGCTAGGCATCTGGCAAACATCTGCATCAGATCAATCGCTGGCGCGGCCCGCGGCGCGCAGCGCAATATCCAGTTGAGCGCCGACGAGAAACCGCAGGTGGTCACAAAGTCTGACCACCTCATTCGCTTGAAATTCTCAAGAACCATGCCATTCGCTTTGACCGGGCACGGTGCCATACAGGCCGCCAATGTACTGAATTCGGAACTGGCAATCGAAATGCGCGTCCACGTGGTACGCGCCCTTGTACGACTACGCGCCAGCTTGATTTCGCATCAGGAATTTTCACAGAGACTAAAAAATCTGGAAAACAGAACTGAACTGCTGACCTTGAAAACCGGCACTGCCGAACGTGAAACCCGTGCCCAGCTCAAGCAGCTTTTCTCCCCGATAAACCAACTAATGGCGCCGCCACAACCGCTGGCCAAACGCCCGATTGGATTTGTCACGCAGGAAGATACAACAGCCCCGCAGAAAACAACCACGATAAAAAAGTGGCTCTGTCGCTTGCCGTCGTCGGTAAACCAGAAAAGGGGCGCACACGGCGCCCCTTGGCTTGTCTGCTAGCGCCTGGACTCAGGCAGCCACCGCCTGTGCTGCCGGTGCAGCGGCGCTGTCGTCATCGGCGCGGATCAGGTGATCGAAGGCCGACAGGGCGGCTTTGGCACCTTCGCCGGTGGCGATGATGATCTGCTTGTACGGCACGGTGGTGACGTCGCCGGCGGCAAACACGCCCGGTACCGAAGTCTGGCCACGGCTGTCGATTTCAATTTCGCCATGACGCGACAGGGCTACCGTGCCTTTCAGCCATTCGGTATTCGGCACCAGACCGATCTGCACGAACACGCCTTCCAGCTCGATCTTCCTGGCTTCGCCCGACACCCGGTCGTTGTAGCTGAGGCCATTGACGATCTTGCCGTCGCCATGGATTTGCGTGGTCTGGGCCGAAACAATCACCGTCACGTTCGGCAGACTGCGCAGCTTGCGCTGCAGCACCGCATCAGCACGCAGTTCGGCACCGAACTCGATCAGCGTCACGTGCTGCACCAGACCGGCCAGATCGATCGCCGCTTCCACCCCGGAGTTACCGCCGCCAATCACCGCCACGCGCTTGCCCTTGAACAGCGGGCCATCGCAGTGCGGGCAGTAGGCTACGCCGTGGTTACGGTATTCCTTCTCGCCCGGCACGTTGATTTCACGCCAGCGCGCACCGGTAGCCAGGATCACCGACTTGGCTTTCAGCGTGGCGCCGCTGGCAGTCTGCACTTCGATCACTTTACCGGGCACCAGTTTGGCGGCGCGCTGGGTGTTCATGATGTCGACCGAATATTCCTTGACGTGCTGCTCCAGCGCCACGGCAAACTTCGGACCTTCCGTCTCTTTCACGGAAATGAAGTTCTCGATGGCCAGCGTATCGAGCACCTGACCGCCGAAGCGTTCTGCCACCACACCGGTGCGTATGCCTTTACGGGCGGCATAGATGGCCGCTGCCGCACCGGCAGGACCACCGCCGACGATCAGCACATCGAACACCTCTTTTTTGTTCATTTCTGCCGCCTGACGGGCACCGGCATTGGTGTCCAGCTTGGCCAGAATTTCTTCCACGCTGCTACGGCCCTGACCGAAGTGCTCGCCGTTCAGGAACATCATGGGCACCGCCATGATCTGGCGGGCTTCCACTTCCTGCGGGAACACGCCGCCGTCAATGGTCGTTACTTTGATGCGTGGATTGATCACCGCCATCGCGTTGAGCGCCTGCACCACTTCCGGGCAGTTGTGGCAGCTCAGCGAAATGAAGGTCTCGAATTCGTAATCGCCGTCGAGGTTGCGGATCTGCTCGATCACGGCGTCGTCAAATTTGATGGTGTGGCCGCCTACCTGCAGCAGGGCCAGTACCAGCGAGGTGAATTCATGGCCCATGGGCACACCGGCAAAACGTACGCCGATATCGCTGCCAGCACGGTTGATGCTGAACGAAGGCAGGCGCACGCCGGGATCGGCACGCTTGACCAGCGTAATCTTGTCGCTCAGGGACACGATGTCCTGCAACAGTGCTTCCATCTCTTGCGCCTTGGCGCTGCTATCGAGCGCGGCGACCAGTTCGATCGGTTGCACGACTTTTTCGAGGTAGGCTTTCAACTGGGTTTTGAGCGATGCATCCAACATGATTCTTTTCCTTACAAATATTTAGGCGTATGCCGGGCCGGACGCCCGGACCGGCATCGCGGTATTACTGTAATGGTGCTGCTGTCTTCAAGACTTAGATCTTGCCGACCAGGTCCAGCGATGGGGTCAGCGTGGCAGCGCCTTCGGTCCATTTAGCTGGGCACACTTCGCCTGGGTGCGAAGCGACGTACAGAGCGGCTTTGACTTTGCGCAGCAGTTCGGAAGCGTCGCGGCCGATGCCGTTGTCGTGCACTTCCATCACTTTGATCTGGCCTTCTGGATTGATCACGAAGGTACCGCGCAGTGCCAGGCCTTCTTCTTCGATCATCACTTCGAAGTTGCGCGACAGGGTGCCGGTTGGGTCGCCGATCAGCGGGTAGTTAACTTTCTTGATGGCGTCCGAAGTGTCGTGCCATGCTTTGTGAGCGAAGTGGGTGTCGGTCGAAACGCCGTACACGTCCACGCCCAGCTTGGCGAATTCAGGCTGGTGATCAGCCAGATCTTCCAGTTCGGTTGGGCAAACGAAGGTGAAGTCGGCTGGGTAGAACATCAGAACCGACCATTTGCCTTTCAGGGATTCATCGCTTACGTCGATGAATTTGCCGTTGACGTAGGCGGTTGCTTTGAATGGTTTGATTTGGGTGTTAATCAGAGACATGGTGGTTTCCTCTTGGGTTGTGAATCATTGAGACGCCAGTGTACGGGTTTTCCGGCCATTAGGAAAATTGATTGTTCCAATACAATCAATTTGTTTTAGCTATCGATCCATCATGGCAGATCGCTATTATCGCTGCTTCAGGCGACACGCGCATGAGCTCTGCCCATGGCGGGCAGACCGAGCGGATCAGAACTGCTGGGTACGCAACATGGCATCGAATTCCGGTGCCGGGACAGGGCGCGAGAACAGATAGCCCTGGCCATAGTCGCAGCCGGCTTCGGCCAGCAGGGTGCGCTGCTGCTCGGTTTCTACCCCTTCCGCGATCACCCGCAGGCCCAGCTTGTGAGCCATCACGATGATCGCGTCCGACAGCGCCATATCGCTTGAATCAGGTGCCAGATTGCGGGTGAAGGAACGGTCGATCTTGAGGTAATCGATGTCGAATTTCTTCAGATAGGACAGCGAGGAATAGCCGGTGCCGAAATCGTCCAGCGCCACCTGTATGCCGGCGTCGCGCAGCTGCAGCAGCTTGTTAGCCACCGTGGTATTGGCGTCAAGCAGCATGCCTTCCGTGATTTCCACCACCAGCGCCTGGCCGGACAGAGTCAGGCTCTGCATCTGGCGCTGCCATTCCAGATAGCTGCCGTCGTCGCGCTGGAATTCCAGCGGCGACTGGTTGACGCTGATCTGGAAATCCGGATGGTGTTCGCTGCGCCAGCGCTGCACCCAGCGCGCCGACTCGCTGAACACCCACATGCCGATATCGAAAATCAGCCCGCTCGACTCGGCCAGCGGAATGAAGTCCATCGGGCTGACCAGCCCGCGCGTGGGGTGGCGCCAGCGGATCAGCGCCTCGGCCTTGTGGATGCGCCCCGTCTTCAGGTGCACGATGGGCTGGAAGTACAGTTCCAGCTGGCCGCCCTTGACGGCGCTGCGCAAGTCATTGGTCAGGCGCATGCGGGTCAGCGCTTCCACCTGCAGAGCCGGCGTGAAGTAGCTGTAGCGGTTGCGCCCCGCCCCTTTGGCCGCGTACATGGCCTGATCGGCGTGCTTGAGCAGGTCGTCGATATCGTCGGCATCGTCAGGATACAGGGTGATGCCGATACTGGCCGACACGAAAGCCTGCTCCTGCCCCAGCGCAAACGGCTGGCACATGCGGTCGATGATGTTCTGGGCGATGGCCTCGACCCGTTCCGTGCTGTCGAGCTCGGACAGGATCACGGTGAATTCATCGCCGCCCAGGCGCGCCACCGTGTCGGATTTGCGCACACTGTCGCTGATGCGGCGCGCAGCATCGATCAGCAGCACATCGCCCTGATGGTGGCCCAGCGTATCGTTGACTTCCTTGAAGTGGTCGAGATCGATGAACAGGATGGCGATGCGGCTGCGGCTGCGCTGGCTCTTGAGCAAATCCAGCGCCAGCCGGTCGAGGAACATGCGGCGGTTGGGCAGCTGGGTGAGCGGATCGAAATTGGCCTGGTGCCAGACCAGTTGTTCCGTCTGTTTCTTGTCGGTGACATCCTCGATCATGCACAGGTGCAGGGCATGGCTGTCCGGCGGCGTTTCGATCGCCGTGACCGAGACGGCAATCCAAACCATTTCGCCATCGGAGCGGAACATCCGGTTGTTCACCTTGAAATTGCTGATTTCACGCGCCATCAGGCGCGCCATCTGGGTTTTGACCAGCGCTACATCGTCCGGATGGCCGGAATCGAGCCAACGCATATTGCCCAGCACCTCTTGCGAGCGGCCCAGAATTTCCTGGTAGCGGGGATTGATATCGCGGTATTCATAGGTCACCGAATCGATCAGCGCAATGCCCAGCGGCGAGGCTTCGAACATGGTACGGAAACGCTGCTCGCCGGCACGGATTTCGGCATTGGTGCGACTCCGCTCGCGCGTCAGCATGCTGTAGTGGACCACGCCGCCCGCCAGCAGCAGCACGGCCACACCGGCCAGCGCGCGGTACAGCCAGCGCAGCCGGCTGGCACTGCTATCGACGTTGTACAGGAAGCCATCCAGGCTGACCTGTTTCGGGATCATGCCCAACCCTGCGTACACATCGGCAATATGACGCCAGCGCTCGGGATTCATATAGCCGATTTCCACCAGCACGGGCTGCACCAGCGGCACCATCTGGTGCGCTTCGTACAGCAAATGCTGGCGGTCGCCGCCACGCGCGTAATAGCGGAGTATCAGTTCTACGGTTTCTTCCGGATGGCTCATGGCCCACTGCCAGCCGCGCATGCTGGCCTCGCGGAAGGCGCGTACCCGGGCCGGATGGTCGGCCAGCTCTTTTTCGCTGGTAAACAGATTGTCGCCATAGAAATCGATGCCGACCGAACGGGGGCTGTAGATTTCATAAGGGAAGCCACGCCGGTCGAACAGGTCGGGTTCGTTGGTGGTGTAGATCGCCATGGCCTCGACCTTGCCGCTGATCAGGTCGTTGACGTTGTAGCTATGCTCGACGCGCTGGAAACTGGTCGGCGGCACGCCTTCTTTGACCAGATAGGCCAGCAGCTCATCGGAATTGCCCAGTTCATCCGTCAGCGTGCCTATCATGGCGCGCTTGCCAATGATGCGGCGCAGATCAGGCTCGCTGGCGGTCTGGCGCATGGCCAGCGCATACGGCGAATGCTGGAAGACTACCCCCAGCACCACCACCGGCTTGCCCGCCACGCGGGCCAGCAGCAGGCTGCTGGCGCCTATGCCGTACTGGGCCTTGCCGGACTCCACATTGCGCTCGGGCTCGTTGCCGTCCGTGCCTTC
>Ga0187845_1000765_pt1 | contig 18956 bp, 14 predicted proteins | sample SpaLakP09_SKY_68_FD_134515 | JGI IMG/M metagenome (GOLD analysis project Ga0187845, IMG submission 134515) | Oligotrophic lake water microbial communities from Sparkling Lake, Wisconsin, USA - SP09_SKY_68 | ecosystem: Environmental > Aquatic > Freshwater > Lake | place: USA: Sparkling Lake... | reverse complement strand
TCGATTTGCCGGAGCCGGAGGCCCCCATGATCGCGACGAACTCGCCCCGGTCGATCGCCAGCGTGACGCCGCGCAGCGCGTGGACCTCGACGTCGCCGGCGCGGTAGGTCCGCACCAGCTGCCTGACGTCGATGCAGGGAAGGCCCATGGCGTCAGCGGCGCACAGGCTGCAAGCCGGGCGCCGCCGGTGTCCTGCGTGCCGGGGCGCCGTCGTTCTCGGCAACGATGACGGCATCGCCTGACCGTATGCCGCCACCCTTGATCTCGGCAAACGTCCCGTCGGCCAGGCCCGTCGCGACGGCGACGCGCCGCGGCCGCCCGGCATCGAGCACCCACACCTGCGCGCCGCGCGTCCGGTCGGTGTCGCCGGCCAGCGCGGGCCGGTAGCGCAACGCCTGGTCGGGCACGCGCAGGACGGGGCCGACCCGCCTGCTCACGATGCGGATGGAGGCCGTCATGCCGGGCTTGAGCGCGAGGTCGGCATTGGCCACGTCGACGACGACGTCGTACGTGACCACGTTCTGGACGGACTGCGGGGCCTGCCGCACCTGGCGCACCGTCCCGGCAAACTGTCGTTCGGGAAATGCCGACACGGTGAACGTTGCCGCGTTGCCGACCGCGACCTGCCCGATGTCGGACTCGCTGACGTTCGCGTCGACCTGCATCCGCGTGAGGTCCGTGGCGATGAGGAACAGGGTCGGCGTCTGGAAGCTGGCCGCAACGGTCTGTCCCTGCGTCACGTTGCGCGACACGACCGTACCGTCGACCGGCGAGACGATGTCCGTATAGCCGAGGTTGATGCGTGCGGCCCGCAACTGGGCCTGGCGCTGCACGATGTCCGCCTGGTCGAGCGCGACCTGGGCCCGGGCCTGCGCGACCGCGCTGGCCGATGCGTCGACCGTTTCCTCGGAAACGAACCCGCGTTGTGCCAGAGTCCGGTTGCGCGACTCGATACGTTGCGCGTTGGCGAGGCCGGCGCGATCCTTGTCCAGCTGGGCCTGCGCCGTCCCGAGTACGGCCGCGGCCTGCTCGACGACGGACTGGTAGGGGCGCGCGTCGATTCGCGCGCACAATTGGCCGGCTGTTACTCGCGTATTGAAATCGCAGGAGATCGTCCGGATCACACCCGACACATAGCTGCCGACCTGGATCGTCGTCACCGGGTTGACGGTGCCGCTCGACAGCACCGCCGGCGCCACCGTCCCGACGCTGGCGGCAACGGTGGAATAATGGACAGGAGCGGGAGCCATCCGGCTGCGCACGTAGGCCGCGCCCAGCGTGAGCAGGACCAGCGCGGCCAGCGGTACGAGCACGCGTCCTCGCTTCGGTGATGTCGTACCTGGCCGGGTCGAGGACACGACCTCCTGCCGGGAACTGCCAGCGGCATCGGACAACATCTGCACTCCTTGAGCTAATTCATGTCCTGGTCCATGCTAAGGGCGGGAGACCGCGTACAGGTTTGACCTTGGTCAAATTGGCAGCACCCAGCTCAGTCCAGGGCACGGTCAGATGGCGCGTTTCGGCGAGTCAATGCGCGCGGGTTGAACTTCGCGCGGCCAGCATGGTCAAGCATAATTCCGGTTAATGTTCGCGGGAGGCGCCAATGGAAAGAATCGCGGTGAACACCGACACGATCTTCGACGTCAGTGGCGGACAGTATCTCGCCTGACGACAACAATGGGGACGAACATGCCGGCCGCCATGATGACCGCGATGGTGCTCGACGCCCCCGGCCGTGCGCTGCGCCAGGCTAGCTTGCCGGTGCCGGAGCCGCGCGGCCAGGACATTCTGCTCCGGGTCAGCGCCTGCGCCGTGTGCTGCACCGACCTGCATATCGTCGACGGCGAACTGCCGCCGCACTTGCTGCCGCTGGTTCCCGGCCACCAGGTCGTCGGGCTGGTGGCCGGCGCCGGCCCGCTGGCGCAGCGCTTCCGCCTGGGCCAGCGGGTAGGCGTGCCCTGGCTGGGAGGCAGCTGCAACGCTTGTCCGTTCTGCCTGCGCGGCAGGGAAAACCTGTGCGACCGCCCCGTGTTCACGGGCTATGACCGTAACGGCGGCTACGCCGAATACACGCTGGCCGACGAGCGCTATTGCTTCGCACTGCCGGAGGCTTATGATGACGTCCATGCCGCGCCGCTGCTGTGCGCCGGCCTGATCGGGTATCGCGCGTATACGATGGCCGACCGCGCGCAGCGGCTCGGCTTCTACGGCTTCGGCGCCGCCGCCCACCTGGTTGCCCAGCTCGCGCTGCTCCAGGGACGTGAAGTCTTTGCCTTCACCCGGCCGGGGGACACGCGCTCGCAGGAATTCGCCCGCGCGCTCGGCGCGGCCTGGGCAGGGTCCTGCGATGAGGCCCCGCCCACGCCGCTCGACGCAGCGCTTCTTTTTGCGCCGGCCGGAGAACTGGTGCCGCGGGCGCTGGCAGCGACCGGCAAGGGCGGCATCGTCGTGTGCGCCGGAATCCACATGAGCGATATTCCGTCGTTTCCGTACGCGCTGCTGTGGGGCGAGCGGGTGGTGCGCTCGGTGGCCAACCTAACCCGCGCCGATGGCGAGGAATTCTTCCGCCAGGTTTCCCAAGGCGAAGTGAAAAGCAATACGACGATCTATCCGCTGGAGGAAGCCAACGAGGCCTTGCACGCATTGCGCAGCGGCCGGATCGAAGGCGCGGCGGTGCTGGTGCCGGGCTTCGTAGCATGTGGCGGCGCCGGCGGTCGTGACGTCAAGCCGGCAACAAGCGGCGCCGCTTGCCCGGCACCGCCAGAACCCTGAGCGCCGTCTCAAGCTGCACCCGCCGATACTCCATCGCCCTTGCCGCCGCATGCACACCCCGCGCGCGCAAGGCATCCTGCACGTTCTCGGCCGTCCAGCGGTCGCTCCGCCGTTCACCGAGCATTTTCTTCAGCAAGCCCTGGTCGTCGATCCATCGGTAAGTCATGACGCCCTCCTTGTGGTTGAGGACACCAGTTTCGCGCAAATTTCCGATGGGCAACTTACTGGGCATCAAGCTTAAGAGAGGCGCGCGTGATTGAGGATAAGCCAGGCCACAGTAATGACGACCATACCGGTGAAGGTGACGCACGACCAGGTAAAAAACCAGGCCGACACGATCCCCGCCTGCAGCACTTTTTCGAACAGGATGCCGAGCGCGAAATCGAACGCGGTCAGGAACGACCAGCGCCGCAGGTAGACGGGCAGGTAGCGGCTCATCTTGCGGTTGTGCTGGTGGGCGGCGTGGCGTTCGATGCGGTCGCGCGCGGCGCTGACGTCGCGGAACAGCCAGTCGAAGAACAGGAAGCGATAGAGCAGGCGCCGGAACGGCATCTCCGGGACCGGGTCGTTGTCTGCTACGGGATGGGGCTGCTTGTCGATCGTCATGGTTGCACCGTCGCTCGAATACTGAGTCATGGTATGTCAGATGCCGCGTGAAGCCACGTTCGTTGCCTAACGTAGCGTGCGCGGCGTCCGACGTTTCTGCGCGGAACCAATAAAAAGCAAAACGGGCGCACGCGGCGCCCGTTCAGCAACAACGCGACGAAGACGTCAACCTTCCTTGACCCGCTTCGCGATGTGCGCCAGCGCCTCGTCCACCTGGTCGATCAGGATCAGCGACAGGTCGCCCGGCTGCAGGCGTTCGAGCGCCTTGTCGATGGCGACGAACTCGCCCTTGATCTCGTCGACGTGCGTCGTGCGCGGGGCGCCGGCGAGGCCCTCGCGCAGCAGGCCGACGACTTCGCCCTCAAGGCGGCCGCGCTGGCACTGGTCTTCGTACAGCAGCACGTCGTCGAACGCTTTACCCAGGATGCGGGTCTGGTCGCGGATGTCCTCGTCGCGGCGGTCGCCCGCGCCGGAGATCACCACCGAGCGGCGCTTGGCCGGCATCGATTCAACGGCGTTCACGAGGGCCTGGATCGCGTCCGGGTTGTGGCCGTAGTCGGCAATGACCGTCGCACCGCGGTAGTCGAACACGTTGAAGCGGCCCGGCGCGTTGTCGCTTTCGCCGACGAACGTCTTGAGGCCCAGGCGGATCGCATCCCACGAGATGTTCACGGCCCAGGCGGCGGCCACGGCGGCCATCACGTTCTCGACCTGGAAGCCGATCACGCCGCCGCGCGTGATGGGGACTTCGGCCAGCGGCACGCGTTCTTCCTGCTTGCCCTGCGCCGCGACGAGGTGGCCCTTGTCGACGTAGACGATGCGGCGGCCCTGCGCGCGGTGCTTCTGCATGACGGGCAGCGAGGCATCCAGAGCGAAGTAGGTGATGTCGCCCTTCGTGTTCTCGGCCATGCCGGCCACGATCGGGTCGGCCGCGTTCAGCACCGCCATGCCGTTCGGCGCGACGTTCTGCACGATCACGCGCTTCAGTACCGCGAGGTCTTCCAGGGTGGTGATGTAGTTCAGGCCCAGGTGGTCGCCCGAGCCGATGTTGGTGACGACGCCGACCTGGCAGCGGTCGTACGCGAGACCTTCGCGCAGGATGCCGCCGCGCGCCGTCTCGAACACGGCCGCGTCGACGTCCGGGTGCAGCAGCACGTTGCGCGCGCTGCGCGGGCCGCTGCAGTCGCCGCTGTCGATGCGGCGGCCCTGGATGTAGACGCCGTCCGTGTTCGTCATGCCGGTGCGCAGGCCGGAGCTCGCGAGCAGGTGCGCGATCAGGCGTACGGTGGTCGTCTTGCCGTTCGTGCCCGTCACGGCGACGACCGGGATGCGACCGTCGTCGCCCGGCGCATACAGGGTGTCCATGATGGCTTCGCCGACGGCGCGGCCCTTGCCGAACGACGGCGAGATGTGCATGCGCAGGCCCGGCGCGGCGTTCACTTCGACGATGCCGCCGCCCTGGTCTTCGATGGGTTTCAGCACGCTGTCGCACACGAGGTCGACGCCGCAGATGTCCAGGCCGACCATGTGCGCGGCCGCGATGGCGCGGGATGCCACTTCCGGATGGACGTCGTCCGTGACGTCGGTGGCGGAGCCGCCCGTCGACAGGTTCGCGTTGTTGCGCAGGGTGACGCGCTGGCCCTTCGGCGGGATCGACTCGGCGTCGTACCCCTGTTTCGCCAGCGAGGCGAGGGCGATGTCGTCGAAGCGGATCTTCGTCAGCGACGTGGCGTGGCCGTCGCCGCGGCGCGGGTCCTTGTTGACGATGTCGACGAGTTGGCGCACCGTGTGCGTGCCGTCGCCCACGACGTGCGGCGGGTCGCGGCGCGCGGCGGCGACGAGCTTGCTGCCGACGACGAGCAGGCGGTAATCATGGCCCGGCAGGTATTTTTCGACCATGATGTCGTCGCGGAACTCGGACGCGGCGGCGAAGCCCTTGTCCAGCTGTGCGCGCGTGGTGACATTCACGGTCACGCCCTTGCCCTGGTTGCCGTCCTTCGGCTTGATCACGACCGGCAGGCCGATTTCCTGCGCGGCGGCCCAGGCGTCGTCCGGATCGCTCACGCTGCGGCCCAGCGGGACGGGCACGCCGGCCGCGTTCAGCAGCGTCTTGGTCAGTTCCTTGTCCTGCGCGATGGATTCCGCGATGGCGCCGGTGGCGTCGATCTCGGCGGCCTGGATGCGGCGCTGGCGGCTGCCCCAGCCGAACTGCACGAGGCTGCCCTCGGTCAGGCGGCGGAACGGGATGCCGCGCGCGACGGCGGCGTGCACGATCGAACCCGTCGACGGGCCGAGGCGCACGTCTTCGTCCAGGTCGCGCAGCTGCTTCAGCGCGCCGTCGAGATCGAACGGCTGGTCGTTGCGGGCCGCGGCGCACAGCTGTTCCGCCAGTTCCATCGCGAGACGGCCGACGTCCTCTTCGCTGTACTCGACGACGACTTGATAAATGCCGCGCTCCAGCGTGGCGGTCGTGCGGCTGAACGTGACGGGGCACCCGGCCTGCGCCTGCAGGGCCAGCGCGGCGACTTCCAGCACCTGGGCCAGTGGGATCGTGTCGTCATGGCCGGTCGGCTGCAGCGGCCAGATTTCCGGGAACAGGGCGCGCAGGCGCGTCTCGAAACCGGGCAGGGCGCCGATCGATTCCTCGTCCGGCGTGCACGCGACGATCGCCTCGATCGACGTGTGGTGGCTCCAGAGGTTGGGACCGCGCAGGGCCCGTACGCGTGAAACTTCCATAAATCTTTCCTTTAGGGTCTTGCGGCATCGGCCCGGCAGTCATGCCGGGCACGTTATCAGGCTTTTTTCTTCTTGCCGTTCGGGTCGAAGGTACGCAGGCCGGCGCAGATCAGATCCGTCGGCACGTCCAGTGCCCATCCGGCCAGCGCGGCGGCCAGCAGGGCGTCCGGCTGGGCGGCGGTGGCGGGCTTGACCTTGTCGATGCCCAGCAGCGGCATGTCCTCGCTGCCCTGCGCCAGCACGATGTGGCCGTTGCGCACGAATGCGACGCGGCCGCCGGCGGCGCGGTGCGCGGCCAGGGTGGCGTTGGCTTCGTCCTGCGCGTAGAACAGCACGGCGCCGTCGCACAGTTCGGCGAGCGCGGCCACGCGCGCGTCGGCCGCGTTCAGCACGGCCGCGCCATCGGACAGCACGACGTCGACCTGGCTGCGCACGACGTTGACCAGCGCATCCTCGTCGCGCACGTACAGGTCGGCCACGTCGGCCACACTGCCCATGTCCGTCACGATGCCGACGAGGCAGCGGTCGTACGGCAGGCCTTCGGTGAGGATCGTGCGCGCGTTCGATTCGAACACGGCCGCCTGCACGGTGCGGTTGATCAGCAGGCGCTGGCCGGCGTCGAAGCGGGTGCCGTCCTGCGCCGTGACCTGGCGGCCGTCGAGGAACAGGCCCTCGCGGTTCGCCACGCCCACGTGTTTGCCGGCCAGGTTCAGCACCGTGCCGACGAGGCGCGCAGCCAGTGCCGCGTCAAGCGTGCCGGTGACGCCCACGAGCGGGATGCGGCCCGTCTCGCCGTCGGCGAACAGGTGTTCGACGATGGCCTTGCCCACGTTGCGCGACTCGCCCTTGGCGGGCTTGATGTGCGCGAGCAGGCCCGGGCTGGAATTGACTTCGATGATGGCGCCGCGCTGCTCTTCCAGCGGACGCGAAATGTCTTCGCACACGAGGTCGATGCCGGCGATGTCCAGGCCCACGACGCGCGCGGCCAGCGCGGCCACGTGCGCGACTTCCGGGTGGACCTCGTCCGTGACGTCGTCGGCCACGTTGCCGTTCAGCTGGATCAGCACTTTCTGGCCGGCCTGCGGGATGGAATCGGGCGTGAGGCCCTGGCGCTTGAGGTCCAGCATGATCTCGCTGTCCTGCGGCTTGACGCGGCTGAGCGGAAATTCTTCCGATTCGCCGCGGCGCGGATCGATGTTGATCTGGCTGTCGCACAGCTGCGTGACGGTGGCGTGGCCGTCGCCGACGACCCACAGCGATTCGCCTTTCGCGGCCGCGACGACCTTCGAACCGACGACGAGCAGGCGGTGTTCGTTGCCGGGAATGAAGCGCTCGACGAGGACGGCGCTGGAATCGCCTTCCTCGGAGGCGATGGCGTAGGCGGCATGCACGTCCGCTTCCGACATCAGGTTCAGCGACACCCCGCGGCCATGGTTGCCGTCGACCGGTTTCACGACGACGGGCAGGCCGATGTCCTGCGCTTCTTCCCATGCGGCTGCCGCGCTGCGGACCACGGTCCCTTCCGGCACCGGCACGCCGCACGACGCCAGCAGGGTCTTGGTGAGGTCCTTGTCGCTGGCGATGGATTCGCCGATGGCGCTCGTGCGGTCCGTCTCGGCCGTCCAGATGCGGCGCTGCGCGCTGCCGTGGCCCAGCTGCACCAGGTTGCCTTCGGTCAGGCGGATCGAGGGAATGCGGCGGTCGGTGGCGGCGTCGACGATGTGGCCGGTCGACGGGCCCAGGCAGTAGCGGTCGACCAGTTCGGTCAGTTCCGCGACTTTCGCCGGCAGGTCGAACGGGGTGTCGTTGATGGCGGACGTCAAGAGCGCGTGGCCGGCTTGCAGGGCGGCACGGCCGACGGTCTCGTCGCGCGTGCGGAATGCCATTTTATAAATGCCGTGGTCGGCGGTGGAGCGGGTCTTGCCGAAACCGGTCTTCATGCCCGCCAGGTTCTGCAATTCGAGGACGACGTGTTCGAGGATGTGGCCGGACCAGGTGCCGTCGCGCAGGCGCTCCAGGAAGCCACCCCGTTCGCCGACGCCGCAGCGGTGTTCGACCAGGCCCGGCAACCATGCGGTCAGGCGTTCGTACAGGCCGGGAAGTTTGTTCGAAGGACATTCTTCGAGTTCGCCGATGTCGAGCCATGCTTCGATGACAGGGCGGTAGGTCCAGATGTTCGGGCCACGGAGGTGGCTTACACGAAGAATTGCAATGTCTTTCTTGTATGTCATGAAAATATCCTGCCACGCGACGACCGCTCTCTCATCGCTGGCGTTGCCTAAGTTTGCACATCGATGGGTTCGAGGCAGTCACCGGATCGCGGTCACTGCCTTCCTCTCTTTCCATAATGCACATGTTATATACTTGCCGGAACGAAGCTTACCGTGCCGAACTGATTTCTGCCAGTCCGGCCCCTCCGCTAGAATACCGTACACTCCGGCGCTTCGCGTTTCGGAAGGTGCGCGTGTCAACGGCAACACCGCTCGCAACGTTCCATCGTACAGATCTGCCAGCCTTTGGCTGCTCCACTCCTAAATAGAACCGGAAACTTTGCCTTTACCGGCGGCATCACATGACAACTCAACAACTTGTTCCCTCCGTTCCGCCGGCATCGAGTGCCGGTTTCCTGCCTGAGCGCTGGCAGGCGGACGTCGCGAAAAAGCTTGCGCCAGGGGAAAACGTTTTAAACAGCGTCGAGGTTGACCTCGATGCGAAATTACGTTTCGTCAAAGGCATTCTCGTCGTCACGAATTATCGCCTGCTCACCCGCGCCCCCGGCGACACGATGTGGCGCGACTGGCCATATCGTGCCGGTTTGACAATGCGCCACCACGATCACGCGGGTGTCGGCCATCTCGAACTCGTCGACCAGAACGGCTTGCTGGCGGCTTGGCGTTTTACGTTGGGCCAGAACCTGCAAGCCATCCGCGTCGTCGACCAGTTCCAGGACCAGGTCGACAGCTACGTGCGCGGCGTCGCCGTGCAACCGCCGGAGCAACATACCTGCCCGAGCTGCAAGGCGCCGCTGGAACCGGACCAGGAAGAATGCCCGATCTGCACCAAGGTGCTGCATACGCCGCCGTCGACCTGGACCCTGTTCCGTTTGTGGCGCTTCGCCCGGCCGTACAAGGGGCAGTTGTTGCTCGGATTCTTGCTCATGTTGGCAAGTACCGGCGCACACATGATTCCGCCCTACTTGACGATGCCGCTGATGGACAACGTGCTGATCCCGTACCAGAACGGCAAGCACATCGATACGCACCTCGTCTACATGTACATGGGCGGCCTGTTCGCATCGAGCATGCTGGCCTGGGCGCTGGGCTGGGGCCGCACGTACATCCTGGCCCTCGTGTCCGAGCGGATGGGCGCCGACATGCGTTCCGAAACCTATGAGCACCTGCTGCGACTGTCGCTGGAATTCTTCGGCGGCAAGCGCACGGGCGACCTCATGTCGCGTATCGGCAGCGGCTCTGACCGCATCTGCGTGTTCCTGTCGCTGCACCTGCTCGACTTCCTGTCCGACGTCCTCATGATCATCATGACGGGCGTGATCCTGTTCAGCATCAACCCCAAGCTGGCGCTGATCACGCTGGTGCCGCTGCCGTTCATCGCGTGGATGATCCACGTCGTGCGCGACAAGCTGCGTACCGGTTTCGAAAAGATCGACCGCGTGTGGGGCGAGGTCACGAACGTGCTGGCCGACACCATCCCCGGCATCCGCGTGGTGAAGGCGTTCGCGCAGGAACACCGCGAGGCGGCGCGCTTCCGCGACGCCAACAAGCACAACCTGGCCGTCAACGACAAACTGAACAAGGTGTGGTCGCTGTTCTCGCCGACCGTGTCGCTGCTGACCGAACTGGGCCTGCTCATCATCTGGTGCTTCGGCATCTGGCAGGTGAGCCAGCAGGAAATTACCGTCGGCGTGCTGTCGGCGTTCATCGCGTACAGCGGCCGCTTCTACGTCCGCCTCGATTCGATGAGCCGCATCGTGTCCGTCACGCAGAAATCCGCGTCGGCCGCCAAGCGCATCTTCGACATCCTCGACCACGTGTCGAGCGTCCCCGACCCCGTCAACCCGGTGAAGGTCGAGAAGGTCGAAGGCAATATCGCGCTGCGCGAAGTGGGCTTCCGCTACGGTAACCGTGCCGTCAACCGCGGCATCTCGCTGAACATCAAGGCCGGCGAGATGGTGGGCCTCGTGGGTCATTCGGGCTCGGGCAAGAGCACGCTGGTGAACCTGATCTGCCGCTTCTACGACGTGGCGGAAGGCGCGATCCTGCTGGACGGCCGCGACATCCGCAGCTTCGCCGTCGCGGACTACCGCCGCCACATCGGCCTCGTGCTGCAGGAGCCCTTCCTGTTCTTCGGCACCATCGCCGAGAACATCGCGTACGGCAAGCCGGATGCGACGCGCGAAGAGATCATCGCCGCCGCCCGCGCCGCGCACGCGCACGAATTCATCCTGCGCCTGCCGCAGGGCTACGACTCGATGGTGGGCGAGCGGGGCCAGGGCCTCTCCGGCGGCGAGCGCCAGCGCATCTCGATCGCGCGCGCACTCCTGATCGACCCGCCGATCCTGATCCTGGACGAAGCGACATCCTCCGTCGACTCGGAAACGGAAAAGGAAATCCAGAAGGCGCTGGACAACCTCGTGCAGGGCCGCACGACGATCGCCATCGCGCACCGCCTGTCAACGCTGCACCGCGCCGACCGCCTCGTCGTGCTGGACCGCGGCCAGGTGGTGGAAGAGGGCAGCCACGACGAACTGATGGCGCGCGAAGGCGCGTACTACCGCCTGTACGAAGCGCAGGCGCGCAACGTGGACCAGGACCCGGACGACGACGGCAGCAAGGAAGACTGAACGATGAATGCAACTTTTCAACTGCGACGCGACCCATTCGGGAAGCTGGTCCTGACCAATGCCGAGGGCGAGGAATTCGTCGGCGTGGCGCCCGTGCGATCGTTCCCCGTGCAGGCGCCCTCGAAGGGCATCTCGCTCGTGCGCGACGGCGGCAAGGAAGTCGCATGGATCGACGACCTCGAGGCGATGCCGGCCGACATCCGCCATCTGGTGACGGAAGAACTCGACGGCCGCGAATTCATGCCCGAGATCCTGTCGATCAAGGGTGTGTCCAGCTATGCGACACCGTGTACGTGGACGGTGAAAACCGACCGCGGCGACACGGAGTTCGTGCTGAAGGGCGAGGAAGACATTCGCAGGCTCGGCACGTATTCGCTGCTGATCGCGGACAGTCACGGGATTCACTTCCTCATCCGCGACATGTTTGGCATCGACAAGGGCAGCCGGAAGATTCTCGACCGGTTCCTTTAACTCTCCCGCGCCAGCCACAGGTCTTGCGCCCAGTCGAACCGGTGGGTGAGCGCCAGCTTCTCCAGAAAGCGCCCGTCGTGCGACACCACGACGAGCGCCCCCGGCCACGACCCCAGCATCGCTTGCAGCGCCTCCACGCTCGCGAGGTCGAGGTGGTTCGTCGGCTCGTCCAGCATCAGGAGTTTCGGCGTGGGTTCGCGCAGCACGGCCAGCAGCAGGGCACCGCGCATGCGTTCGCCGCCGCTCAACTCTTCGCTGCGACGCAGGATGCGGCCGGGGCCCAGGCCTGCGAGCGCGAGCATCTGGCGCAGGCGGCCTGCGTCGTGCGAACTTGGGAAATGATCCAGCAGGCTGCGCGCGGGATCGAGCATGGCCAGGTGCTGGTCCAGCAACACGCCGGGCAGCCCGTGCAGGGTGCCGGACGCCGGCGCGATCTCTCCCGCGATCGTGCGCAGCAAGGTGGATTTGCCGCAGCCGTTCGGCCCCGCGATCGCGATCCTTGCCGCGCCCTGCACGCGCCAGTCCAGCGGCTGACGGGGACCGTGGCGCGCGACGAGCGCTTCGAACGCGAGCGCCGTCTGGCCTGATGGAATCGCGATGTCCAGCTGCGGAAAGACCGGCTGCTGGTGCAGCGCATCGAACGTCGCGAACGCGCTCGCGACGTCGTCCTGCAACGCCAGCCGCTCGCGCGCATGGCGCTCGGCCCGGGCGCCGTCCGTCTGTTCGGCGCGCTGGGGCAGGGCGTTCAGGACGATCTTCGGCAGGCCGCCGTCCGCCTTCGCGCGCGCGCCGCGGGCGCTCTTGCGCGCGGCGCGCTCGGCCTGGTCGCGCATCTTTTGCTCGCCTTGCCGTCGCTCCGTGCGGGCCCGTTCCAGCCGGGCGCCGGCGGCGGCCAGCTCTGCGTCGCGCTGCTCGGCCACGAGCGACCACCCGCCGCCGTAGCGCCGCAGGCCGCCCGCATGGACTTCCAGCGTGCGCTCGACGTGCTCCAGCAGGTCGCGGTCGTGGCTGATGAGCAGCAGGCCGCGCCCGGCCTGGCGCCACGCGCGCATCTGGTCGAGGAGGAATGCGCGGTTGCCGGCATCGAGATGGTTGCCCGGTTCGTCCAGCACGAGCAAATCCGCATCCGAGCAAAAGGCGCCGATCAGCGCGAGCAATGTGTGCTGGCCGCCGGACAGGGCTTGCGGTGCGAGCCGCGCGTCGAGGCCCGCGCCGTCGAGCATCGCCTCCCAGCGCGATTCCAGGTCCCAGCGGTCGCCGATGACGTCGACATCGTCGTCGCGCGCATCGCCTGTCGCCAGCCGGCGCAGCGCGGCCAGCGGCGCGTCGAGGCCCGCGACTTCGGCCAGGGAGCACGCGGACGTGGCCCCGGCCTGCTGTTCGAGGTAACGGATGCGTCCCGGACGCTCGATGCGCCCGGCGGAGGGGAGAATGTCGCCCGCGAGCACGCGCCCGAGCGTGGACTTGCCGCTGCCGTTATGGCCAATCAGGCCGACCGTCTCGGCACCGAAAGCTTCGTGCAGGTTGCTGAAAAGGATGCGCCCGTCGGGCAGGATGATGTCGACCCCGTGCAGGGCCGCGAAATAAGGATGCGCCATGTGATACTCCTGGATGCCAGAGAAAGCCGGTAGGGTTTCGTGGCCGTAGCACTACGAACAACGTGCGAACGGCGGGCATTACAGGCGCATGGGTAGAATCCTCCTTGAGATGGTCCGCATATTCTAGCAGGAGATCCGCATCGCACCTCAACACTTCGTCGTCGTCACGATCGGCTCGGCCGGCGACCTGTTCCCGTTCCTCGCGCTGGCGCTCGCGTTGCGCGCACGCGGCCACCGCGTGAGTTTCCTCGCGCCGGAGCAGCACGGACCGTGGGTGCGCCCGACCGGGCTGCCGTTCACGGGCCTGCCCGCCGACGAGGCCGTGCTGCGCGACCCCGACCTGTGGCATCCCACGCGCGGCTTCGGCGTCGTGTGGCGCGCGACGCGGCCCGCGATGGCGCGCATCGTTCCTTTTGTCGCGGCGCTGCCGCAGGACGAGCCCTGTACGCTGCTCGTGCATCCGCTCGCGCTGCCGGAGGCGGACCTGTGCCGCGCGGCGCATCCCGGCATCAGGATCGCGGCGGCCTACCTCGCGCCGGCGAACCTGATCACCGTGCACGATCCGCTGATGGTGGGGCCGTGGCGCGTGCCGGCCTGGGTGCCGCTGTCCGCGCGCCGGGCGTTCTGGCAGTGGGTGGGCAGGCGCTTCATCGATCCCGTCGCGCTGGCGGACATCAACGCGGCGCGCTCGAAGCACGGCCTGACACCGGTGTCGTCGCTGATGGACTGGATCGCGTCCGTGCCCGACCTGTCGCTGACCTTGTTTCCCGACTGGTTCGCACCCACGCAGCCGGACTGGCCGCAACCGCTGGTGCGCGGCGACTTTCCCTTGTTCGATCCGAACGCGGATGCGACGCTGGCGGCCGGCCTGATCTCGTTTCTACAGGCGGGAACGCCGCCGCTCGTGTTCACGCACGGTACCGGCAACACGCAGGCGGCCGCGTACTTCCGCGACGCGTTCGCGGCGGCCACGCGCCTGGGCCGGCGCGCCGTCTTCCTCACGCCGCACCGCGACCAGGTGCCGGCCGACCTGCCGCCGACGATGCTGTGGCAGGACTACGTGCCGCTGCGGGGCCTGCTGCCGCATGCGGCGGCGCTCGTCCACCACGGCGGCATCGGCACGACGGCGGAAGCGCTGCGTGCCGGCACGCCGCAACTGGTCGTGCCGCTGGCGCACGACCAGTTCGACAATGGGGCGCGCGTGACGGCGCTGGGCGTCGGCGCCAGCCTGCCGGCCGCGCGGCTGGACGAACGGCGGCTCGTGCGTGCACTGGATGGTCTGCTGGCCGCGCCTGGCCTGGCCGAACGGACAGGCGCGGTGGCCCGCCGATTCGCGCCGGAGGGCCGAATCGACGGGATGTGCGAAGCGCTGGAGTTCAGTCCTTCTTCCAGAACCCCGCGTGCGCCGCCTTCGCCTCGTCTTCCCTGAGCGGTCCGATCACCTCCGTCGCCCGCTGCCCGCGCGCGAATACGTCGCGGCAGGGCAGGGACAGCGTCGGGTTCTCCGGATCGCTGCCGGTCAGCGCCAGCAGGCTCGTTTCCGACATGCCGTAGACCACGCGTCCCACGCCGCTCCAGTACGTGCCGCCCGCGCACATCGCGCACGGCTCCGCGTTGCTGTACAGCGTGGCGCCGGCCAGGTCGGCCGGGCCGAACTTGCACGACGCGGCGCGCAGCGCGTTCATCTCCGCGTGCGCCGTGCGGTCCGTGGACGAATCGTTCATCGCCTCCGCGATGACGGTGCCGTCCGCGCCGACGACCATCGCCGCGAACGGGTGGTGGCCTTCGTCGCGCGAGCGCTGCGCCAGCGCGAACACGCGGGTCAGGAAGTCGTGATCGCGTGAAGTCGGCACACTCATTTTGGAATGGTCCCTTCGACGCCCTGCACGTACCAGTTCATGCCTTTCAGGTCCGCCAGCGACATCTCGGAACCGGCAGCGACCTTGACCGCGCCCGACTGGTCCTTCAGCGGTCCCTGGAACGGTTTGATCTTGCCGCCGATGATGGCCGCCTTCTTCGTCTCGAACAGCTTGGCCGTGTCGGCCGGGATGACGGCGTTCAGGGGCGACATCTTGACCATGCCTTCCATCAGGCCGCCGTGCACTTCGGCGCTCTTCCACGTGCCTGCGATCACGGCCTGCGCGGTGCGGGTGTAGAAGTCGCCCCACGAATTCGTCGTCGCCGTCAAGTGCGCCTTGGGTGCGAACCGCGCCATGTCGGAATCCCAGCCGAATGCGTACTTGCCCTTTTCCTGCGCCACTTGGAGTGTCGCCGGCGAATCCGTGTTCTGCGTGAGCACGTCGGCGCCCTGCGCGATCAGGGTCTCGGCGGCCTGGCGCTCCTTGGCCGGGTCGTACCAGCTGTTGATCCACACGACCTTCGTCTTGATCGCCGGGTTCACGCTTTGCGCGCCGAGCGTGTACGCGTTGATGTTGCGGATCACTTCCGGCACGGGGAACGAGCCGACGAAGCCGATGGTGCCCGACTTGCTCATCTTCGCCGCGATGACGCCCTGCAGGTACGTGCCTTCGTACTGGCGCGTCTCGTACACGCCGAGATTCTTCGCCAGCTTGAAGCCGGTGGCGTGTTCGAACACGACGTTCGGGAAGGCCTTCGCCACCTTTTCCGTCGGGTTCATGAAGCCGAACGACGTGGTGAAGACGAGCTTGTTGCCGTCGGCGGCGAGCTTGCGGATGACGCGCTCGGCATCCGCGCCTTCCGGCACGTTCTCGACGTACGTGGTGACGACCTTGCCGGCCAGCGCCTTTTCCATGGCGAGACGGCCCTGTTCATGGGCATAGGTCCAGCCGGCGTCGCCGACGGGGCCGACGTAGACGAAGGCGACCTTCAGCGGATCGGCCGCATGTGCACTCAGCGTGGCGAGGGAAGCGAGAAGGGCGGCGGCGAGCAGTGTGCGACGGTTCATGGTGTTCCTCTTTCAGTGAAGGATGGATGGATCAGAAGTGGTATTCGGCGCGGACCATCGGCGTCTTCGCGGTCGCGCCCGGCGCGACGCTTTCCGGATTGCCGAACTTGTTCTTCCAGTACTGGTATTCGAGGCCCAGCTTCAGCGTGTTCTTCGCCGCGCCGATGGCGGGGCTCAGGTCGTACATGACCTGCATGTCGACGTTGATCTCGACGGCCGTCGGGCCGCCGAACTCGTTGCAGCCCTTGGTGCCGATGTAGTTGGCGAAGCCCTCGAACGACAGCGGCACGCCCAGCGTGAACGGGATGCCCCACGCGGCCGTCAGCATCGCGTGCGTCTTGTACGTGTAGCGCGGGGTCGACGTGCTCGTGAAGCCGTTGAACGGCGCATTGCTCTCGCGCAGGGCGAGCAGGCTGACGTCGAGGAAGCCGGGCACGTCGAACATCAGCGTGGGGCCCAGCACCAGCATGCGCTTCTTGGAGTTGTAGCCGGCGTCCGTCTTGCTGTTGACGTCGAAGCCGCCCGTGACGCCGACGCCGCGCACGGGACCGAACGCGAGGTTCGCGCCCGTCACCTTGCCCAGGTCGAGCGTGTGGCGGTACACCGCGTAGGCTTCGTGCGCGCCGCTCGATGCACCCACGGCGGACGGATCGTGCGAGTCGGAGAAGAGGAAGTCGACGCTGAAGAAGTTCTTGCCGTACTTGTAGCCGCTGACGTTCGAAAAATTGATGACGTGCTTGGTGATGTCCTCGCCGTTGTACGGTTCGGAGAACTTGGTGCCGTAGCGCCAGCTGAGCGACGTGTCGCTCCAGTCGGCGGCGTGGGCGGCGCTGGTGCACAGGGCGGCGAGGAGGGCGAGGCAGGCGGACGTCTTCATTCGGTTTCCTTGTTATGGTTGGGGGGCGTTACGGATTGCATCCTCATGCAAGTAGCGGGCCAGGCCGTTCAGCGCTCGCCCAATGCTTCCGCGAGGTTGACCTTGCGGTCCTGTTCTTCCAGGTGCAGGCGCGCTTCGATGTCGAGCAGGTGGTGTTCGATCAGGTCGACGGCCTTGTCGGTGTCGCCCCGTTCGATCAGCGCCAGCAGCTCGTGGTGATCGTGGTTCCCGCACATGGGCACGCCGGGGTTTTCGTACAGCGCGATGATCAGCGAGCAGCGCGACACCAGCTCCGCCATGAAGCGCTGCAGGACGGCATTCCCCGCCAGTTCCGCCAGCAGCAGGTGGAATTCGCCGCCCAAGCGGATCCACGCGGCGCGGTCGGCGCCGTGGCGCGCCGCTTCCTCGGCGTCGATGGCGGCGCGGATCGCGCCCAGCGATGCCGGCGTCGCACGGCGCACGACCAGCGGCACGATCTCGCGCTCCAGCGCGCGCCGCGCGGCGAACACGTCGCGCGCCTCCTTCGGCGTCGGCGAGGCGACGACGGCGCCGCGGTTCGGGCGCAGCTCGATGTGCGCGAGGCGCTGCAGGGCCTTGCGCACGGTGGTGCGGCTCACGTCGTACAGCGCGCAGAAGTCCGCTTCGCCCAGGCGGGTGCCGGGCGGCAGCCGGTGGCTCATCACGGCGCCCACGACGGCCCGGTAGATACGTTCGTCGACGGCGGTGTGGCCGCGCTTGCGGGCTGGCGTCGGTCGGGTAGACGACGCGGCGGCGGTATCGGTCATGGTTGTCTCCATATCAGGGGGCGATTGGCGACATACAAAGCAGGAATCGTGCACACGCGCGTCGGTACGCATCCGCCGCACCGGCGGCAGGCGCGTGCCCGTTTTCGGTGAGCCTGTGTACCGCGACGGTGCGGTTTGTATACAAATCGTGCGCCGTGTGCCCACAGTACGGTGGGCACGCAACTTGCAAACGACAACCACGTTTTGTATACAACGATTGGAGTCAGAATGAGCGATCCCCACGAACGAGGCGAGCCGCGCCTGCGGCTGCTCGGGATCTCGAAGGTCTACCCGTCCGTCGTCGCCAACGCGGACGTGAACCTGACGGTCATGCCCGGCGAGATCCACGCCGTGCTGGGCGAGAACGGGGCCGGCAAGAGCACCCTCATGAAGATGATCTACGGCGTCACCAAGCCGGATGCGGGCGAGATCATGTGGGAAGGCCGGCAGGTGCGCATCGATTCGCCGTCGGCCGCGCGCCGCCTCGGCATCGGCATGGTGTTCCAGCATTTCGCGCTGTTCGAGACGCTGACGGTCGCCGAGAACATCGCGCTTGCGCTGGACGAGAGGACGACGCCGGCGGCGCTCGCACCGCGCATCCGCGCCGTCTCGGAGCAATACGGCCTGCCGCTCGACCCGGACCGGCTCGTGCACAGCATGTCGGTCGGCGAGCGCCAGCGCGTGGAGATCGTGCGCTGCCTGTTGCAGTCGCCGCGCCTCCTGATCATGGACGAGCCCACGTCGGTGCTCACGCCGGACGCCGTGCAGACGCTGTTCGTGTCGCTGCGCCGCCTGCGCGACGAGGGCGTCAGCATCCTCTACATTAGCCACAAGCTGGACGAGATTCAGGCCCTGTGCGACCGCGCCACCGTGCTGCGCGCGGGCCGCGTGGCCGGCACCGCCGTCCCGCGCGAGGAGACGGCGCACTCGCTGGCCGAACTGATGATCGGCGGCGACCTGCCCACCTGCACCCTGGCCCCGCGCGCGCCGGGCGAGGTGGCGCTGGCGCTGGCCGGGCTCGACCTGCCGAGCGCGGACCCGTTCGGTACGACCCTGCGCGGTATCTCCCTCGACGTCCGTGCCGGCGAGATCGTTGGGCTGGCCGGCGTGTCGGGCAACGGCCAGCAGGAGTTGCTGAAAGCCATCTCGGGCGAACGGCCGGCGCCGGACGCGGCGTCGATCCGCCTGCTGGGCCGCGACGCCGGCCGTCTCGATGCCGCCGCGCGCCGCCGGCTGGGGCTCGGCTTCGTGCCGGAAGAACGTTTGGGCCGCGGCGCCGTACCCGCGCTGTCGCTGGCCGACAATGCGCTGCTGACCGGCTACC
>Ga0187845_1000763_pt1 | contig 18960 bp, 16 predicted proteins | sample SpaLakP09_SKY_68_FD_134515 | JGI IMG/M metagenome (GOLD analysis project Ga0187845, IMG submission 134515) | Oligotrophic lake water microbial communities from Sparkling Lake, Wisconsin, USA - SP09_SKY_68 | ecosystem: Environmental > Aquatic > Freshwater > Lake | place: USA: Sparkling Lake... | reverse complement strand
GTCATCGCCCAGGCCGCCGGCCATGGTGTCCTGGCCGGATCCACCGTCAAGGACGTTGTTGCCGTCGTTGCCGGTCAAGGTGTTGTTGAGCGCGTTGCCGGTGCCGTTGACGGTGGCGGTGCCTGTGAGCGCGAGGTTCTCGACGTTGTTGACCAGCTTGTAGCTGATCGCTGTCTTCACCGTGTCGGTGCCTTCATCGCTGAATTCGGTGACGACATCGCCCCCGTTGTCGACGATGTAGGTGTCGTTGCCGGTGCCGCCGGTCAGCGTGTCCGCGCCCTTGCCGCCGTCGAGCATGTCGTCGCCCGCCTTGCCGTCCAGCGCGTTGTCGCTGTCGTTGCCGATCAGGGTGTTGTTAGCGTCGTTGCCAGTGCCCGTGATGGCCGTGCCGGTGAGCGTGAGGTTCTCGACGTTGGTGCTCAGTGTTTGCGTGTAGCTGATCGACGAGATCACCGTGTCGATGCCGCCGACGTGCGTGACACCGTCCTTGGTGAAGTCGGCCAGTTCGCTGACCACGTCGCGCGTGTTGTCGACGAGGAAGGTGTCGTTGCCGTCGCCGCCAATCATCGTGTCGGCACCGACGCCGCCGTCGATGATGTCGTTGCCGGTGCGGCCGTCGAGCGTGTTGTCGAGCGAGTTGCCTTTCAGGCGGTTGTCCAGTTCATTGCCGGTGCCGCTGACGGCCCAGACGCTCGAGTAGGACAGCTTTTGGAAAAGCTCCAGGTTTTCGAAGTTGTCGCCCAGCGTGTAGTTGTCGATATCGGTCTTGACGGTGTCGATGCCTTCATCGGCCGCCTCGTAAATGGACTGCCCAGAGCGAGGGCCGGTCCAGGCGCTGAAGTACGAGTAGGTGTCGTCGCCACGACCGCCATACATGTGGCCAGCCGACAGTGTGTCGTTGCCCGCGCCGCCATACAGCATGTTGACGTAGTCCCTGTCTGGGCCGAGGGCGCCATGCAGCTCGTCGTCGCCGTCATCGCCATACAACTCGTTGTCGCCACTACCGGCAAACAACTTGTCATTGCCCGGGCCGCCGTGGATCTCATCGTTGCCACTGGCGACGGGGGTGGATGTCGTGCCGGCATAGCCGTTGGAGTTGTCGCCAATCAGGATGTCGTTGCCAGCGCCGCCGAAGATCTTGTCGTCGTCGTCTTCGCCCAGCAACGTATCGTCGCCGTCGCCACCATAGACGATGTCACTGCCATCTCCGGCGTAGACCGTGTCCTTGCCGGACCCGCCATCGATCATGTCGTTGCCGTTGAAGCCATGGATCGTGTCGTTGCCGCCATTGCCGAACAGCAGATCGTTCCTGCTGTTGTTCAGCTCCTCCAGGCGGTCGTCGCCGTCGGTGCCAATCCAGGTCTGGTCGTGATCTTTGGTGGTGCCCCACCGCGTCGTGAGGTCGCTGAGAAAGCCGCCGGCGGCGTTCTCGACGAGGCTGGCGGCCTTTTCGGCGGTGTAGGTGATCGATCCGGCATCGAAGATGGATGTGGCGCCCTTCGCAATCTGATCGGCCACCCAGCCCACCTGGCCGCCGAAGCCGCCGATCGCGTCCGTGAGCGAATCGGTGATCTCGCTTTTGAGGTTCGAACCATCGACCTCGAGCGTGAAACTGATGTGGCTGAGACCCTGCACATCGGCGTCAACCTTCAGTGAAGCGACCATGCTCGTGCTGTCGTAGCTGAGGGTGAGCTTGGTGCTAACGCCGAAGCTGACCCCGGCACTCTTGACAGTGAGCCCCATGTCACCCGTGACGGTGACCGAGCCGTTGGCCGTGGCAACCAGCTTGGCGCCAGCGATGTGTTGGCCTAGGCCTTCGATGTCCAGGCCAACTTCCGCGTTCAGCGCGCCCGTCTGCGGGTTGAGGTGGAAGTTACCGCCCAGCTCGACAAAGCTGCCCAGCTTGAGCGTGGTCTCGAAGTCGACCTGCTTGGCCGTCATGTCGAACGCGACATCGGCGATCGTGTTGCCCAGCACCTTGATCTCCGCCTTGCCAGCAGCCTGGATGGCGCTGGCGCCTAGGTCCAGGTCGAAGTAGCTGATCTTCAACTCGACCATGTAGAGGTTGAGTTTGGTGTCCGCGATATGCGCGACCACCGTCGGCAGACCGCTCTTGTCGAGCCCGGCCTTGAACTCGAACTCGGTCGAGGCCAGCTTGAAGCCAAACAGGGCGATCTCGCCGCTGCCGCTGAGCAGGAATCCGGACGTTGCTGAAGCCTCGAACTCGGCGACGAGATCGCCGTCGCCCTTGCCGTCGTTGTTTGCGTCGGCACCGCTGATGGTGAGGTAGTCGCCGAGCTTGAGCTTTTCGATCTGCAGTTCGCCCTTCAGCTCTGTCAATAGGCCCGCACCGTCGGGCGTGGCCTCCAGGAAAAACTTGCCAGTCTGGCCGGCGACGTCCACGTCGGCACTCAAGGCAAAGCCGGGGTCGATGACCTCGTTGGCGATGGTGGCCCCCATCGGCGCGAACTTGATCATGGGCACCAGGCTGCCGTCTGCTTTCGCGTAGGACATGCCCGTGATCGGGATGTAGTCGAACAGCGGGCTCGCCAGGTTGATCAGCGTGGACCCCGCCGGGCCGAGCATGCCGCTGTTCAACTGCGCGAACAGCTTCGCAAGGTTGACAGGCTCATTGACGGTCAGCGCGAAGGCACTGTTGTCCGGTTCATGGATATCGACGTTGAAGGCCAGCTTGTAACTGTCGTTGTGCCAGGACATGTCGGCCACGACACCGAATTTGCTGACGAAGGGGGACAGGTAGGACACGCCCACCTCGACGGCCAGCGTGCTGATGGCGGCACCGCTGAAGCCGAAGGGGTTGACCCAGGCGCCGTCATCGTCCTCGATGTCGATTTCGCCCCACAGCGACATCGTCGTCGAGTCCAGCTTCATCCCGATGCTGAGGGCCAGCTCTGGCTCTGATCCCTGGGTCGGGTCATAGCCCGTAAAGGTCACCTGCCCGGCGGCACTGACGGCCACATCGCTGGTCGAGCCTGTGATCGCGAACTGGAGGTGGTCGAAGGTGATCTTGAACCCGTTGTTCGTGATGCTCAGATGGGTCTGGACGTCGACTGCCAGCGCGCCCTCCCCCGACGCGCTTACCGTGGCGATCTGGTCCACCTGGCGCACGCCCAGCTCATCGTGCAGGAAGTCCAGGATCGCGTTCTTGTTGTCGACGGGAATCGTGAAGCTGCTGACCAGGCTGAGGCCCTCGCCGACATCGACGCCGTCCAGCAGCGTCACATCCTGATTGCTGACCACGATTTCACTGCTGGACAGCGTGAGCCCAGCGAAGGGCGTGTTCTCGAAGGAGGTCTTCAGGGAGGCCGCTTTGGCGGCGAAATCGACGGCCAGCAGGGGGACGGAGGGCAGATTCTTGAGATCGGTGCCGGAGCCGATGCCCACGATGAAGGTCAGGTTGCCCACGTCCTTCAGCGTCAGCTCGACCGTGCTCTGTTTCTCCTGGATCTTGAAGGTGACGCCAGCGGTCGGGGCCGTGAAAGCCTCCAGCCACCCGAGTTGCGTGTTGATCGCAGCGCTCAAGCCGGGAATCCTGCTGGTCAGCGCCAACAGCTTGCTGGAGAGTCCGCTGAGGCCGCCGAGTGCCGACAGGATGGTTTCTTGCAGTGTGGGTGTGGTCATGTCGAGGCTCCCTGAGGGGCGATCTGCCCGGGCCGGGCCCGGTCGGTTGTCGGTTTGCTGGACGCAGGATTCGCCGGCTCACCAACCCGGCATGACAGGCCAGGTTTTGCGCGTGATCGCCAGGCTCGACCGGGTTGGCCGAGGCCCCGCGTTCGGGGTGAACCCTTGGGAGCCGCAGTATTTGTGTCCCCCCGGGCGGGCACAATGAGACCTTGGACCCGAGACCAGGTCCCGAGACCCGTGCCCAGGCACGCCGTCAGGGGGCAGGTTTTGCGGCAGTGCGCGCGGGGTTGGCGGGCGCCGCGAGGGCGTGTTTGCAGGGCGTAGAGCGCTTTTGCGGGCTCCAAGCAAGGCCGGCGGCAAGTTCGCCCGTGACACGAAAGCCCGTGGGGTCCAGGCCCTGCGCACTCCCCCGATTCAGGGGAGCAAGCCGCGCCCCCCACCGGGCGTCTGCCCACCAACCCCGACCCACGCATGCCCCACGAATTCGCGCGTGACCCAGCCGGCGCAGCAACCCAGCCGCACTCGGCCGCCGGTGGGGCAGCCCCTGAGTCGCTGGTGATGGCCGACCTGGCTCGCCACCTCAAGCGCGGCGAGCCGCTGCGCATCCTGGGCAATGCTGGCGTGGCGGTGGCGGTGGCCCTGACGATGCGCGACACCGCCTACCTGCCCTGGCTGGCAGCCTGGCTGGCCGCGATGCTGACCTTTGCCGCCTTCAACGGTTGGGCCGCCTGGCGCGTGTGGCATCGCCCCATCGCTTCGCAGAACACGGCACGGCGCCTGCGCCGGGTGTGCACGGTGGAGGCCGTGAACGGCTTGCTGTGGATGACCGCGGAGCTGCTTTTCCTGCCCAGCGCCGACTACGGCCAGCGCGCCCTTTTCATGGTGTTGCTCAGCGGCCTGGGCGCGGGCGTGATGCAGTCGCTGAGTGCCTGTCTGCCCGCGCTGTACCTGTTCATCCTGCCGCCTGTGCTGGGCTTTGTGGTGTCAGCGGTCACCAGCCATGGGCCGTACTTCGCCCCGGCGCTGACGCTGCTGCTGATCTGGACTGCGGTGAACCTGAGCTTCGCGCGGATGATGCACCGCACCTTGGTGAACTCGCTGCGCAACCACCACATCGCCCAGGCACTGGCCAGCGACCTGCAGGTGCAGCGTGACCGGGCCGTGGAGCTGAGCCAGGCGCGCAGCCGCTTCCTGGCGGCCGCCAGCCACGACCTGCGCCAGCCGGTGCATGCGCTGTCGCTGCTGGCGGGGGCGCTCAAGCAGAACCCGACATCGGCTCAGCGCAGCCAGATCGTCGGCCACCTGGGCTCCGCCGTGGACGCGATGGGCACGATGTTCGATGCCATGCTCGACATCTCCAAGCTCGATGCCGACCTGCTGCAACCCGACTGGCAGAACGTCGACCTGAGAGGGCTGCTGGAGCGCATCGCCCGGGACCAGGCCGTGTTGGCTGGTGCCAAGGGGCTGTCGTTCCACTGCGAGTTGCCGGCCGGCCAGGCGCTGCCGGTGCGGACCGACCCGGTGCTGCTGGAGCGGGTGCTGCGCAACCTGCTGTCCAACGCCATCCGCTACACCAGCCGGGGCTCGGTTCGCATCTGGGCGCGCGCGCGCTGCGGCCATGTCGAGATCGTGGTGGCCGACACCGGTGTGGGTATCCCGCGGGCACGGCAGGCCGACGCCTTCAAGGAGTTCGTGCAGTTGCACCAGACCCAGGGCCTGACCGAGCAGGGGCTTGGGCTGGGCCTGGCCATCGTGCAGCGCCTGTGCGGCTTGCTGCAGCTGCGCCTGCGGCTGCGCTCGCGCCCGGGGCGCGGCACGTTGTTCACGCTGCGCCTGCCCCTCGTTGCCGCCGACACGCTGGCACCGCCTGCGCCTGCTGCCGGCCCCGCGCTTGGTGGCCTTGCGGCGGGTGATGTGGTGATCGTCATCGACGACAGCGCCGAGATCCAGTTGGCCATGAGCACCCTGTTGTCGGCCTGGGGCTACCGCGTGTTTGCCGCTGCGTCGGTGGCGGAGCTGATGCCGCCCCTGATGCAGCTGGACGTCACGCCACGCCTGCTGCTGTGCGACTTCAGTCTGCGTGACGACGACGGCATTGCCGCGATTGCCGAGCTGCGGGAGGCGTTCAACACGGACGTGCCGGCGCTGCTGGTGACCGGGGACACGGCGCCGGACCGCCTGCGCCAGGCCAGCGCCAGCGGCCTGCCGTTGCTGCACAAGCCCGTCATGCAGGAGCAACTGCGCCGCGCCATTGCGCTGGCGGTGCCGTTCGTGCCCAGCAGCCCGGCAGGCGCCTAAAGACTGATCTCGCCGGCAGGCGCCGCACCCACCAGGCCTGCGGCCCGCGCAGCCTCCACCGCCTGCAGGCGGTGCACCACGTTCAGGCACCTGAAGATTGCCGAGACATGGCCCTTGACGGTCTTCTCCTGCATGCCCAGTGAGTTGGCGATCTGCTTGTTGGAGCGGCCATTGCACAGCTCCTGCAGCACCTCGCGCTGGCGTGGCGTGAGCCCGCTGGCATCTGCCTGCGCGGGGCCGGCCGCAGCGGCCTGGGCCATGAACGGCGGCACGTAGACCTCGCCGCTGAGCACCAGCCGCAGCGCTGCCACCAGCGTGCCCGCGTTGGACGACTTGGGGCAATAGCCCCGTGCACCCGCCCGCAGCACCGCGCGAACGTCGTCCGGGTCCTCCGAAGACGACAGCACCAGCGCTGGCAGGTCAGGATGCCGGCGCTTGAGCTGGTCCAGAAGCGCGATCCCGGGCATGCCGGCCATGCGCAAGTCCAGCACCACGGCGGCCACGTCGGGGTGCTCATCGAGGCAGGACAGGGCTTGCACGCCGTCCCCTGCCTCCAGCATCAGCGGGTTGTCTGCGACTGTTCGCAGCGCGGCCATGACGCCCGAACGGACAAGGGGGTGGTCGTCGACAACCAGCAGCTTCATGGCGGGGACTCTAGCAGTGGGTGCGTGGCCAGGCCGGCACTGCTAGCCGTCAAAATGCGGCCGATCGGCCCGACAGCGGCCAGGAGATTCACCATGTTCCTTCTGATGGACTTTGACCCGGCGTCTGGTGGCCTGCACGCGATGACGGTGCTCCCGGATGGGCGGCGCCGCATCCAGGCACACAGCGCGATCGCCGCCTGATGCTCATCGCCCGCCTCGTCATCGGCCTGCTGCTGTTCTCGGCCGTGCTCTGCTTTGCCTTTTCCATCGCCACCGGCCAGCCGCGCTGGCGGCGGATGGGCCTGGTCATCCTGAAATGGACGGTGGTCGCCGGGCTGGGGTTCTTTGCCGTGCTGATCCTGGAGCGACTGGCCTTGATGCTGTGACGCCGTTCACGAGCCTGGGGGGCGACCCCTGGGCTTGCGGGGATGCCAGCGCGGGCTGACGTGCTCAGAATGCATTCACGGTCGCTGAACAAGTTTCAGAGGCCGAGCCCGGTAGAAAACAACACGCCGGGCGCCACACGCGGAGAAGGCCGGGGGGCCGGGGAAGCGCTGTGGACTTGGAAGAGAGATCGTTCGACTGAACTTGGGCCGCTCCCCGCTGGAGCGGCCCTATTTTTTTTGTGTTCCGGGCCGAGCGCCGGGCCGCTCCCTCGGGGGGCCGGCCAAGCTACCCCTTGGACGAGGGGCTCACAAATACCTGCTGCGCAGATGCGCCTCGAAGTGCGCCGGGTTCAGCGCTTCGCCGCTGGCGCGCTGCACGAGTTCGGGGGTCTCCCAACGGCTGGCTTCCTGCCAGACGTGCTCGGAAAGCCACTCGAACACGCCGCCCAATTCGCCCCGCGCGATCTGCGCGTCCAGGTCGGGCTGCTGCGCGCGCATGGCGGCAAACCACTGCGCGGAGTACATCGCGCCCAGCGTGTAGCAGGGGAAGTAACCGAACAGGCCGGCCGGCCAGTGCACGTCCTGCATGGGGCCGTCCTTGAAGTTGCCGCGCGTGTCCAGGCCCAGCAGCTCGGCCATCTTCGCGTCCCACAGGGCGGGGATGTCTTCCACCTCGACCTGGCCTTCGATCAGTGCGCGCTCGATGTCGAAGCGCAGCAGGATGTGGGCAGGGTAGGTGACTTCATCGGCATCGACGCGGATGAGGCCGGGCTGTACGCGTGTCAGCAGCTTGTGCAGATTGCCCGGCTCGAACGCTGGCTGATCGCCGAAGTGCTTGACGAGCAGTGGCGACAACAGACCGGCGTAGGCCGGGTGGCTGCCCAGCTGCATCTCGAAGGACAGGCTTTGGCTCTCGTGGATGCCCATGGAGCGGGCCCGGGCGATGGGCTGGCCCAACAGCTCGCGCGGCAGGCCTTGTTCGTAGCGACCGTGGCCCGTTTCATGGATGGTGCCCATCAGGCTGGGCAAGAAATTGTCCTCGCGGTAGCGCGTCGTCATGCGCACGTCCTCGGGCACGCCGCCGCAGAAGGGGTGGGTGCTCTCGTCCAGCCGGCCGGCGGCGAAGTCAAAGCCCATCAGCTTCATCGCGTCCAGGCCCAGCGCCTTTTGCGCGGCGGTGGGGAAGGGGCCGACGGGTTCGAGGACGGTCTCGCGCGACTGCCTGGCGGTGACATCGCGGATCAGCCCCGGCAGCCACTGGCGCAGCGGCGCGAAGGCGCGTTCGATGTCCGCCGAGCGCATGCCCGGCTCGTACTGGTCCAGCAGCGCGTCGTACTTGCTCAGCCCCGCGCTTTGCGACAGCAGTTCGGCCTCCTGCCGAGCGATGACCAACACCTCGCGCAGGTTGGGCGCGAAGCAGGCCCAGTCGTTGGCCGGCCGCTGCGTGCGCCAGGCGTGCTCGCAGCGGTTGTTGGCCAGGCTCTTGGCCTCCACCAGCGCCTGCGGCAGCGCATTGGCAGCGCGCCAGGCGCGGCGGATCTCGCGCAGGTTGGCGCGCTGGGTGTCGTCCAGCGGCTCGGTGGCGGCCGCGTCCAGCAGGCCGGCCAGCGCGGGGTCGGTGGCAAGTTGGTGCAGCAGGCCGTCCATTTCGGCCAGCGCCAGGCTGCGCGCCTCGTTGCCCTTGGCGGGCATGTTGGCGGCCTGGTCCCATTGCGCGATGGCTTGCAGGTGGGCGAGGCGGTAGAGGCGCTGCTGGCGAGCGCTGAGGTCTTGGTAGGCAGATGAGGTCATGACAGCCAACTTTCGGGAACGAGCCACAACAACGCGGCGGTGTAGAAGAGAAAGCGCAGGAACTTGCCGACGGCCATGTAGCCCACGCAGGGCCAGAACGGCATCTTGAGCCAGCCGGCGACGGCGCACAGCGGGTCGCCGACGATGGGCAGCCAGCTCAACAGGCAGGCCTTGGGGCCGAAGCGCTGCAGCCATCTCGCGGCCCGCGAGTGCGAGGGCTCTTGGTGCTTGACGGCCTCGACCGCCTTTTCGACGCCATAGCCCATCCACCACGAGACCACGCCGCCCAGCGTATTGCCGACGGTGGCGACGAGGATGACGACCCAGAACATGCTGGGGTCAGCCTTGACCACCAGGAAAACCGCCGGCTCCGAGCCCAGCGGCAGCAGCGTCGCCGAGATGAAGGCAATGACGAAGACGGCGACCAGCCCGACCTGGGGCAGAGCCAGCGCAGCGAGCAGTTGCGAAATGTGCTCGGAGAGCCAGAGTTCCATCGGCGCATTGTCGGGTCGCTACAATCGCGCCTCATTTTTAAGCAGACCCCTCGTGCAAATCGGCCCCCACCCACTCCCCAACGCGCTGTTCGTCGCGCCGATGGCCGGAGTCACGGACCGACCGTTCCGCCAGCTCTGCCGCCGCCTGGGCGCGGGCTATGCGGTCAGCGAGATGGTCACGTCGCGCAAGGAGCTGTGGGGCAGCCTGAAGACCTCGCGCCGTGCCGACCATGCCGGCGAGCCCGGGCCCATCGCCGTGCAGATCGCCGGCACCGACGCGGCCATGATGGCCGAGGCCGCCGCCTACAACATCGACCGCGGCGCCCAGATCATCGACATCAACATGGGCTGCCCGGCCAAGAAGGTCTGCAACAAATGGGCGGGCTCGGCGCTGATGCGCAACGAGGCGCTGGCGCTGGAGATCGTCGAGGCCGTTGTGGCGGTGTGCGCGCCGCGTGGCGTGCCCGTCACGTTGAAGATGCGCACCGGCTGGAGTGCCGACGAACGCAACGCGCTTCGCCTGGCTCGCATCTTCGAAGCCGCCGGCATCGCCATGCTGACCATCCATGGACGCACCCGCGAGCAGGGCTACAAGGGTCTGGCTGAGTACGACACCATCGCGGCGGTGAAGACAGCGCTGACCATTCCCGTCGTCGCCAACGGCGACATCTCCACCCCCGAGAAGGCCCGCGACGTGCTGGCCTACACCGGCGCCGACGCGCTGATGATTGGCCGTGCCGCGCAAGGCCGCCCCTGGATCTTTCGCGAGGTGTCGCACTTTTTGGCGACGGGCGAATACCTGGATGCGCCCACCGTCACTGAGGCGCGCGACGTGCTCACCGAGCACCTGCACGACCACTACGGCCTTTATGGCGAACGCAGCGGCGTGCGCAGCGCGCGCAAGCACATCGGCTGGGCCGTGCGCGGCTTGCCTGGCGGAGAAGCCTTCCGCCAGCACATGAACACCCTGGAGCGCTGCGAAGAGCAGTTGCAGGCGCTCCGCGACTGGTTCGACGACCTCGGCCAGACCCACCACCGCCTGCCTCCCACCGAGGTGGCCATCGACGAAGACGCGCAGGCCGACGAAGCCTGCGCCGCCTGAACCTGCCTGACCCTGCCATGAGCGCCCAGAAGAACACCCCGCCCAATCCCATCGACGCCTGCGTGCGCGACAACCTCGAAGCCTTCTTCCGTGACCTCGACGGTCAGGAGCCGCATTCCATGCACGAGATGCTCGTCAAGCTGGTCGAAAAGCCGCTGTTCGAGATCGTCATGCGAGAGGCCGGGGGCAACCAGAGCAAGGCCGCGCAATGGCTGGGCATCAACCGAAATACGCTGCGCCGCAAGCTGACTGACCATAACCTCTGAGCCGCCAAATGACGACCCAACTCACTGCACTGCTGTCCGTCTCGGACAAGACCGGCATCCTCGAATTCGCCAAGGAGCTTCACGCCCTGGGCGCGAAGCTGCTGTCCACCGGCGGCACCGCCAAGCTGCTGGCCGACAACGGCCTGCCGGTGACGGAAGTGGCCGAGCACACGGGCTTCCCCGAGATGATGGACGGCCGCGTGAAGACGCTGCACCCCAAGATCCACGGCGGGCTGCTGGCTCGCTCTGATCTGCCCGAGCACGTTGCGGCCATGGCCCAGCATGGCATCACGCGCATCGACATCCTGGCCGTCAACCTCTACCCGTTCGAGGCCACCGTCGCCAAGCCCGGCTGCACGCTGGAGGACGCCATCGAGAACATCGACATCGGCGGCCCGGCCATGGTGCGCAGCGCGGCCAAGAACTGGAAGGACGTGACGGTGCTGACCGACGCGGCCCAGTACGCCGCTGTGCTGGAAGAGCTGAAGGCGAATGGCAAAACCAGCGACAAGACCCGCTTCGCCGCCTCCGTCGCCGCGTTCAACCGCATCGCCCAGTACGACGCCGCCATCAGCAACTACCTCTCTGCGCTGCAGGAAGACGGCGGCAAGGCCGCCAAGTCTGAATACCCGGCGCAGATGAACTCGACCTTCGTCAAGGTGCAAGACCTGCGCTACGGCGAGAACTCGCACCAGACCGCGGCCCTCTACCGCGACCTGTTCCCGGCGCCCGGCTCGCTGGTCACCGGCAAGCAGTTGCAGGGCAAGGAGTTGAGCTACAACAACATCGCCGATGCCGACGCTGCCTGGGAGTGCGTGAAGAGCTTCGACGTGCCGGCCTGCGTCATCGTCAAGCACGCCAACCCCTGCGGCGTGGCCGTCGGTGCCGGCCCGGCCGAGGCCTACAGCAAGGCTTTCAAGACCGACCCCACCAGCGCCTTCGGCGGCATCATTGCCTTCAACCGCGAGGTGGACGGCGCGGCCGCCCAGCTCGTCGCCAAGCAGTTTGTCGAGGTGCTGATGGCGCCCAGCTTCAGCGCCGAGGCGCTGGAAGCCTTCAAGGGCAAGGTCAATGTGCGCCTGCTGCAGATCGCGCTGCCGGCAGGCGGTCCGCGCCCATGGGACCAAGGTCGCAACGCGCAGGACGTCAAGCGCGTCGGCTCCGGCCTGCTGGTGCAGACCTCGGACAACCATTTCCTGAAGAAGGAAGACCTCAAGATCGTCACAACGCTGCAGCCCACTGCCCAGCAGCTCGACGACCTGATGTTCGCGTGGACCGTGGCGCAGTACGTGAAGAGCAACGCCATCGTCTTCTGCGGCGGCGGCATGACGCTGGGCGTCGGCGCCGGCCAGATGAGCCGCCTGGACTCGGCCCGCATCGCCTCCATCAAGGCCGGGCACGCGGGCCTGACGCTTGCGGGCTCTGCCGTCGCCAGCGACGCCTTCTTCCCGTTCCGCGATGGGCTGGATGTGCTGGCCGATGCGGGGGCGACCTGTGTCATTCAGCCGGGTGGATCGATGCGCGACGACGAAGTCATCGCCGCTGCGAACGAGCGCGGCATTGCGATGGTGCTGACGGGCGTGCGCCACTTCCGGCACTGACTGATGTGAGCCCCTCGCCTGGTCTGGTCGCGCTGAACGCCGGCCAGCCCAGTCGGCCCCCCAAGGGGTCGGCGATGCTCGCGGGGCCTGCCCCGCTCGCACATCGCCCAAGCGGGCCGGCTTGGGAGCGGCCCGGCGCTCGGCCCGAAAACGACACCGTCTGCGAAGGCTTGTCACCTGCGGGACTAGACGCAGCCCTCTAGTCCAGGGCCGGCCCCCATGCCGTCCGGCCCTCTTGCGGTTAGCCTCCCCGGATTCGATCAAGAGCCGGAGACAAGCCATGGACATCGCGCTGCAAGAGCGTCTGCATCTGGCATTGCTGAGCCAGCGCCGCGCCTACGAGGCTGAGCGCATGCCCAGCTACGAAGTGCGCCGCGACCGCCTTGAGCGCGTGCTCAAGATGACGCGCCAGCATGGCGAAGCCCTGGCCGCAGCGATGGCCCAGGACTTCGGCCACCGCGCCCGCCAGGAGTCGCTGCTGGCCGACATCTTCACCGTCGAGTCCGGCGCCCGCCATGCGTTGAAGCACCTGCGCGGCTGGATGAAGGCACGCCGCGTTACCACGCCGCTGCACTTCCTGCCCGGCCGCAACGTGCTGATGCGTCAGCCGCTGGGCGTCGTCGGCATCGTCGCGCCCTGGAACTACCCCTACTACCTGGCCATGGAGCCGGCCGTCGCGGCCCTGGCCGCCGGCAACCGCGTGCTGATCAAGCCGTCGGAGTTGACGCCGGCCACGTCCGAGCTGATGGCCCGCATGGTGTCGGAGCACTTCAAGCCCGAGGAGATGCTGGTCATCACCGGCGACGCCGAAGTCGGCAAGGCCTTCACCGGGCTGCCCTTCGACCATCTCTTCTTCACCGGCTCCACCGCCGTCGGCCGCCATGTGGCCCAGGCTGCCGCGAAGAACCTGACGCCGGTGACGCTGGAGCTGGGCGGCAAGTCGCCGGCCATCGTCGACCGCAGTTGCAACCTGGAACTGACGGCGTCGCGCCTGGCCTTTGGCAAGCTCTTCAACGCGGGCCAGACCTGCGTGGCGCCGGACTACCTGCTGGTGCCGCGCGAACTGGTGGAGCCGCTGAGCCAGCAGATCCTCGCGGAGATGCGCCGCATGTACCCGCGCATCGCCGGCAACGCCGACTACACCAGCATCGCCACGCCGCGCCACCACGCACGGCTGCAGGGCCTGATTGCCGATGCGGCCGAGCGCGGCGCACGCGTGCTGCGCAGCCACGACGAGCAGCCTGACGACCGCCGCATCGTGCCTACGCTGCTGCTGGATGTGCCGCCCGAGGCCACCGTCATGCAGGAAGAAATCTTCGGTCCGCTGCTGCCCATCGTCGGCTACGACCAGGTGGACGAAGCGCTGGCCCACATCAACCGCGGCGACCGCCCGCTGGCGCTGTACTGGTTCGGCCAGGACGGTGCCGCGCGCGAGCATGTCATGGCCCAGACCCATGCCGGCGGTGTGACCATCAACGACTGCCTGTGGCATCTCGGCCAGGAGGACCAACCCTTCGGCGGCGTCGGCGCCAGCGGCATGGGCTCGTACCACGGTGAGTGGGGCTTTCGCACCTTCAGCAAGGAGAAGCCGCTGTTCATCCAGTCGCGCTTTGCCGGCACCAAGTTGTTCCAGCCCCCCTATGGCGCGACCTTCGAGCGCCTGCTGTCCCTCCTGAAGAAGATCATCTGATGCAACGCCGTCGACTCCTGAAGTTAGGCCTGGGTGCCGCCGTCGTCATTGGCGTGGCCGGTGCGGGCATCGCGCTGATCAAGCCAGGCCTGGTCGACGGCAAGCTCGGCCCCGGCGCGCGCGACGTGATGCGCGCCGCCGCACAGGCCGTGCTGTCCGACCTGCTGCCGCCAGCCGGTGCTGCGCGTGACGCAGCGTTGGACGCACAACTCGGCCGGCTGGATGCCTTCATCGCTGGCATGCCGGCACCCACCCGCAAGGAGCTGTCCGACGCGCTGGGCCTGCTGTCCACCGCCGCTGGCCGCTTCGCCCTCGTGGGCCTGGGCAAGCCCTGGGCCGAAGCCAGCACGCAGGATGTGCAGCAGGCGCTAGACGCGATGAGCAAGTCCTCGTCCAACACCAGGCAGCAGGTCTATCACGCGCTGCGCGACCTGAACGCGATCACCTTCTTCACCGCAGCCTCCAACTGGCAGACCGCCGGCTACCCAGGCCCCATCGAGATCGCATGAGCTCCATTCCCGACCCCATCCTCGACGGACTGCAGCGCGGCTGGAAGGTGCACGGCGGCCCGCATGCGGCGCTGCCCGCCATGCTGGACTGCGACGTCGCCATCATCGGCAGCGGCGCCGGCGCCGGCATCACGGCCGAGATGCTGGCCCGCGCCGGCCTGAAGATCGTCATCATCGAAGAAGGCCCGCTGCGCTCCAGCAGCCAGTTCAAGCAGCGCGAGCTCGACGCCTACCGCGAGCTCTACCAGGAGTCCGCCGGCCGCAAGACGGTCGACCAGGCGATGAACATCCTGCAGGGCCGCTGCGTCGGTGGCTCGACGACGGTGAACTGGACCGGCTCTTTCCGCACACCGCCCGACGCGCTGGCGTACTGGGGCGACAAGTTCGGCCTGACGGACTTCAACGAGGCCGCGATGGCGCCGTGGTTCGAGCAGGTCGAGCGCCGCTTGAACATCAGCGACTGGCAGGCCGAACCCAACGAGAACAACGGCGTGCTCAAGCGCGGCGCCGAGAAGCTGGGCATCCCGACCAAGGTCGTGCGCCGCAACGTCAAGGGCTGCTGGAACCTCGGCTCCTGCGGCATGGGCTGCCCGACGAATGCCAAGCAGAGCATGCTCGTCAGCACGCTGCCCGCCGCGCTGGACCTGGGTGCCACGATGCTGGTGCAGACGCGCGCAACACGCTTCGAACTGCAGGGCGAGCGGGTGTCTGCGCTGGTGGCCGAGCCCGTGTCGCTGGATGGTGCCGTCACGGGCGCGCCGCTGCGCATCACGGCCAAGCATTACGTCGTCGCCGGCGGTGCCATCAACTCGCCCGCCTTGCTGCTGCGCTCCAACGCGCCCGACCCACACAGCCTGCTCGGCAAGCGCACCTTCCTGCACCCCACGGCCGGCGGCGTGGCGCTGTTTGACCATGACGTGGCCGGCTGGGCCGGCGCGCCGCTGTCGGTGTTCTGCGACCACTTCCTGCACCAGGGCCCCGTCGACGGCCCGGTGGGCTACAAGCTCGAAGTCGCGCCCGTGCACCCGGCCTTCGCGCTAACCAATGGCGGCGGCATTGGCGCCGAGCTGGCCCAGCGCGCCCGCGACATGCCTCGCACCCAGCTGATGATCGCGCTGCTGCGCGACGGCTTCCATGCCGATGCAGCGGGTGGCGCCGTCAAGCTGCGTGGCGATGGTTCTCCGCAGCTGGACTACGCGCTGACCGACTACCTGCTGGACGGCGCGCGCCGCAGCTATCTGACGATGGCCGAGATCCAGTTCGCCGCCGGCGCCAAGGCCGTGCGCCCCGTGCACGAGCAGGCGGCCAACTACACCAGTCTGGCTGAAGCGAAGGCCGGCATTGCGGGCCTGGCCATGAAGCCCTTCCTGGCCACCATCGGCAGCGCCCACGTCATGGGTGGCTGCACGCTGGCGGCCGATGCGGGCCGCGGTGTCGTCAGGCCGGACGGTCAGCACTGGCAGCTCGCCAACCTGTCGGTGCACGACGGCTCGCTGTTCCCCACCAGCCTGGGCGCCAACCCGCAGTTGACCGTCTACGGCCTGGCGGCGCGGCTGACGAGCGGGTTGATCCAGCGGCTGGGCTCCAAGCCCGCGCCACTGGCCTGAGCATGATCCTGGAGATCGCCCAACTGCAGGTCCGTGTCGACCAGGGCGCCGATTTCGAGGCCGCCTTTGCCGAGGCGCAACGCATCATCTCGTCCATGCCCGGCTACCTCGGTCATGAGCTGCAGCGCTGCCTGGAGTATGCCGGCCACTACATGCTGCTGGTGCGCTGGCGCAGCGTCGAGGACCACGAGATCGGCTTCCGCAAGTCTGCCGAGTACCAGCAGTGGCGCCAGCTCCTGCATCACTTCTACGACCCCTTCCCGACGGTGCTGCATTACGAGCGCGTCACCGGCCCTGGGCTTGGCAGTTGAGCGGTGCGAACATTGGCCCGCATGCCGACCAAGCCCTTGATTCGCCACGCCAAGCCTGAAGACGCTGCCACGCTGGCGGCCTTCGCGGCCCAGGCGTTCACCGACACCTATCTGGGTCTGGATGACCCGCAGGAGATCGCCGACTACGTCGCCGAGCACTTCCAGCCCGAGGTCGTGGCTGGCGTCATTGCCGATCCGTCCTGCACGACGCTGCTGGCCTGGGTGGGCGAGCAGTTGGCCGGTTATGCCGTCTTGCGCGACGCGCCGGCGCCGGCCTTCATCACCGGGCCGCAGCCGCTGAAGCTGTGGCGCCTCTACCTTGGTCAGGGCTTCATCGGCCAGGGCCTGGGCGCGCGGCTGATGGCCGAGGTGCATACCCAGGCATGGCGGCGCGGCGCGCGCACGCTGTGGCTGGGTGTCTACGATCGCAACGTGCGTGCCGTCGAGTTCTACAAGCGCTTCGGCTTCGCGCACGTCGGCGACACGGAGTTCCTGTTCGGCGGCCGGTTCTACACGGACCCGATCTACGCTGTCACTGTCAAGGAGTCCCCATGATCCAAGGTTCCTGCCTGTGCGGCAGCGTCCGCTGGCGCTTCGACGGCCAGCCCGACGGTGCCACTGCCTGCAACTGCACCGCCTGCCGCCGTTACGGCACGCTGTGGGCCTATGACTACGTGGATGAAGGCATCCACGTCACCGGCCCGACGCAGCCCTATGTGCGCGGCAAGGCGCTGGAGTTCCACTTCTGCGCGACCTGCGGCTGCGTGACGCACTGGCGCGGCCTGCGGCTCGACGAGCAGGGTCGGCGGCGCATCGCCGTCAACCTTCGGCTGGCCGAGCCCGAGGCCGTCGCGGCCATCCCGATCGACCATTTCGATGGCCTGGACAGCTTCGACGACCTGCCGCGCGACGGACGCTGCGTCTCGGACTATTGGTTCTAGTCCTACGCGCAAGGTCTTGAAAGCGGAGGCAGCGGCATCAGATCAGGGGCGCAAACTGTCAATTGCCCGACCACGCTGTGGACGGGCATAGGCTTGAGGAGTGTTGCGATGAAGTTCCCCAGAACCCTGTTGCTGTGCCTTGCCCTGCTGAGCACGCTCTGGATGGGCGCAGCCCAGGCCTTGCCGACGGTCGACCAGGTGCAGGCGGCTGCCAAGAGCGGCGACTACGCCGGCGCCGAGAAGATGATGCGCGAGGTGGTCGCTGCCAAGCCCGACAGCCCGCGCGCGCATTACGTGCTGGCCGAACTGCTGGCCCACCAGCGGCAGTTCGACCAAGCCGCGGAGCACACCCGCCGCGCCCGGGCGCTGGACCCGGCCCTCAAGTTCGCCGATTCGGCCAAGTTCAACGACTTCGAGCAGGCGCTGCAACGCCAGCAGGCTGCGGCGGCCAAGGCCACCGCGCCCACGACGCTGGAACAGGCCCCCGCGCTACGCGCCGCGCCCGTGCAGCGCTACGAGCCTGCCGAGGCCAGTGGTGGTGGCGTGCCCATCTGGATGCTGGTCGTTGGCGCCATCGCCTTCATCGCCATCGCTGCAGCCTGGATGCGCCGCCGCGCCGCTGCGCAGAGCCAGCCGGCTTTTGCCGGCGGTGGCTATGGCGGCGCCCCTGCGGCAGGCTTTGGTCAAGGCGGCTACGGCATGCCGCAGCAGCCCACGTCGGGTGGCCCCGGCATGCTGGGCGTCGGCCTGGGCGTGGCGGGGGGTGTCGCGGCCGGCATGCTGGCCGAGCGCCTGCTGAACGGTGGGCATGGCCAGGGCAATGGAGCGAACAGCGCCGATGCCGGCAGCCATGCCGGCGGCCTTGTGCCCGGCAGCTTCGGCGGTGACGCTGGCGCCGCAGATGAGCTGACCCGCCGCGACATCGACTTCGGCAGCGGTGATGGCTGGGGCGGTGGTGACGCCGGTGGCAGCAGCGACGGTGGTGGCAGCGACGGCGGTGGCGGCGACTGGTAAACCCCTGGCTTGCGCGCGCTGAGCGCGCCAGGGGCGACCCCGATAATCCGCCCCATGACGCCAGCCGCCTTTACCGGCCAGTTGCTTGCCTTCATCGCCCGCGTCATCACGGGCGCGCAAGGCCACTGGAAGGGCTGCCCGCCAAAAGCCGAGCAGCGCATCTACATCGCCAATCACCAGAGCCACTTCGATCTCGTCCTGATCTGGGCCGCCTTCCCGCATGAGCTGCGCGCGCAGACCCGCGCCATCGCCGCGCGCGACTACTGGACGAAAAGCGCCTTCAAGCGCTGGCTGACGACCGAGGTCTTCAACGCCATCTACGTCAGCCGCTCGCGCGCCACGCCCGACGAAGACCCGCTGGAGCCGCTTGTCGAAGCGCTGGCCAATGGCGACTCGCTGGTGATCTTTCCGGAAGGCACGCGCTCCAACAAGGGCAACCCGATGCCGTTCAAGAGCGGCATCTTTCATCTGGCGCAGCAGTTCCCGCATGTGCCGCTGATCCCGACCTGGATAGACAACGTGCAGCGCGTCATGCCCAAGGGCGAAGTCGTGCCGGTGCCCATCCTGTGCACGGTCACCTTCGGCGAGCCCATCCAGCTGCGCGAGGGCGAGAGCAAGGCCGACTTCCTGTGCCGCGCGCGCGAGGCCGTCATGGAGCAGC
>Ga0187845_1000759_pt1 | contig 18993 bp, 17 predicted proteins | sample SpaLakP09_SKY_68_FD_134515 | JGI IMG/M metagenome (GOLD analysis project Ga0187845, IMG submission 134515) | Oligotrophic lake water microbial communities from Sparkling Lake, Wisconsin, USA - SP09_SKY_68 | ecosystem: Environmental > Aquatic > Freshwater > Lake | place: USA: Sparkling Lake... | reverse complement strand
CCTGCAAAATTCAGACAACGTATCGTGCGCGGCTGCCAGCCTTGGCCGCACTAGAATAGCGCTACTGATTAACATCATGCGCGCCCCGCCACGCCAGTAGCATCTCCGATGAAGCCCGCAACTTGCACTGCCGATCTGCCCGACCAGCTAGCGCTGCATGCCCTGCTCGACTCCATGCCCCATCCTGCGTGGATCACCGAGCAGGACGGCGGTACCATCTGGCATAACCAGCCGTGGTACCGCTACACGGGCGCCCGGCCGGCACATCTGCATGCGGAAAGCTGGCGCCAGGTTTGCGCACCGGAAGCACTGGCGGCACTCACGGCGCGCTGGGAGCAGGCGCGCCGCAATGGTGAGCCATATGAACTGGAAGTGCCGCTGCGCAGTGCCGGCGGCGAATTCCGCTGGTTTCTGGCGCGGGCCCAGCCGGTAGTGCTCGATAGTGGCCGGATCGTACGCTGGCTGGGCACTTGCACCGATGTCGACCAGCTGCGCCGCGTTCGTAGCGAGGCGGCCGGCTATGCCCACATCAAGGACCAGTTCCTCTCCACCCTGTCGCACGAACTGCGCACACCGCTGACTGCCATACTGGGCTGGGCCCAGGTATTGCGCCGTGGCGGGCGCGATGCCGCCGACCTGCAGCGCGGCCTGCAGACCATAGAACGCAATGCCCGCCTGCAGGCACAGCTGATCGAGGATATGCTCGACATGAGCAGCCTGTCTGGCGGCAGCTTACAGTTACAGCTCAGCAGCCTGGCCATCGCACCGCTGCTGGCGGGTACGCTGGCGCAGTGGCAGGCACTGGCCAGCACCGCCGGCATCGAGCTGGAACTGGCGGCGGTCGATGCCGATCTGCAGGTACTGGGCGACAGCGAGCGCATGCAGCAGCTGCTGAGCAAGCTGCTGCACAACGCCATCAAGTTCAGCACACCGGCTAGCCGCGTGTGCCTGAGTGCCCAGCGCGCCGGAAATACCATCTGCATTACTGTTCTGGATCAGGGCATAGGCATAGTGGAAAGCGCGCTGCCGCATATTTTCGAACCCTTCCATCAGGCCGATCCCGGCATGTCGCGCCGCCATGGCGGGCTGGGACTGGGCTTGGCGATCGCGCGCCAGCTGGCCGAACTTCATCATGGCATGCTGACTGCCGAAAGTGCCGGACTCGGACTGGGCGCACGCTTCACGCTACACCTGCCCGCAGCGCCAGCGCCCGCTTAAGTGTACAGAAAAACAAGCCTGCAGCAATCAGATTAATTTCCTTAGATAAACTACCAAATCCATGCAGAAACATGTACAATAAATTTCCATGCGGCAATATATTGCATGTGTGCGACGCGCTAATTCACCCTGCGCTAACATGGTTTTAATAGAAATGGCCTTAGTGCCAGCAGAACTTATCGACCGGGATCCTTATGCCAAGCCGAGAAGATATCCTCAACGCCCGAATACTGGTGGTGGATGACAACGCTGACAACCTCGAACTGATGTGCGAGATCCTGCAGAATGCAGGTTATCTCGATGTCAGCGCGACCTCGCAGGCGGAACAGGTGTGCGATATGCACCGCCAGCACGGCTACGACCTGATCCTGCTGGACCTGCAGATGCCCGGCTTTAACGGTTTTCAGGTGATGCAGGGCTTGAAGGAGATCGAACAGGGCGGCTATCTGCCCGTGCTGGCGCTCACGGCCCAGCCCAGCTTCAAGATTGCGGCATTGGAAGCCGGTGCACGCGATTTCATCAGCAAACCGTTCGACCTGATGGAAGTCTATAAACGCATCCACAACATGCTGGAAGTAAGGCTGCTGTACCGCGAACTGGCCAAGTACAGCCGCCAGCAGCAGGCTTTGGCGCTGCATGATGCGCTCACCGGGCTGCCCAACCGGCGCCTGCTGGAAGACCGTATCGGCCACGTACTGCAGCACGCCACGCGGCAGCAGAACAAGGCGGCTGTCATGTATCTCGATCTCGACGGCTTCAAAGCCATCAATGACACCCATGGCCACGCTGCCGGCGACGCCATACTCAAACAGGTAGCACAGCGTCTCACCGGCTGCGCCCGCAAGGAAGATACGGTAGCGCGGGTAGGCGGCGACGAATTCGTCATCGTCATGGGCAGCCTGAACCAGCTCGACGATACGCGCGAACCCGCCGCCAAGCTGATCGAAGCTGTCGCCCGCCCCTACCAGGTGGACGGACTGGAGCTGCAGCTGTCGACCAGCATAGGTATCGCCCTGTTCCCAGAAGATGCCACCGAAGTCAATCCGCTGATTGCCGCTGCCGATACTGCCCTGTACGCGGCCAAACGCAGCGGCAAGAACTGCAGCTGCACCGTACAGGCCATACGCGCTGCCGGCCAGCAGCAGGAAGCCGTAACCCACGCCTAAGCCCGTGCGCCTATGCGCCTGCGCGCCTGCGCGGATTGGCCGCCTACGCTAGCCGGGCCGCGGGACAGCAGCAGCGCGCAAGCCCGCCTCGGTACTTTGCGCCACTTTTTCCGCATGCTGATGGTCGTCGTGCGCGTCCGCCATTTCCGGCGCCACCTCGATGCGCGTGACGCCGGCATCGACCGAGAGCGGGTCGCTGGCGGGAAAAGTCATTTCCAGTCCGTCATCGAGCAGATGTTCCTGCGCCTGCGCAGCCGGCTCGGGCAGTTCCTGGTCAGCCAACGTCGCAATCGCTACCGCCCAGCGCACCAGCGCCAGTTCGGCCAGATCGCGCACGCTATGCACGTTGCAAGCCTGTGCCAGTGCACGGGCATCGCGCGGGCTCAGGCCGCGCAGGGCGCTTACAGGTGCGGCGGCCAGCGCACGAAAACTCAGCCCCGCATATTCCTTGTCTACGATGGTATCGATATTCATGCTCTCCCCTCCGCTACGGCACCCGAAATATGAGTATGGCCTGCCGCCACCTTGCAGTCTGTGCGCTAGCCCACCCACTGTGTGGCGTGATGCGCGCGCGCGACAGTGCGCCACATTTATGCTGACTCGGGTATGATCGGCGCAACCTGACCCTGCTCGCGAGCTCACCATGTCCGCCCACCCTGCACCAGCGTCGCCACCGCCACCAGCCCTGCACCCTGCGGCGCAGCGCAACGCCGAGCTGAGCGACCTGCTGGGCCATCTGCATAACTGCTGGGACAATGAGCGGCGTTCGCTGTCGCGCCAGCTCCACGACAGCCTGGGCTCCACGCTGACGGCGCTGACCATGCACCTGGGGCTGCTGACCCAGAAAATGCCGCCCGACCCGGCGCTGCAGGACCGCGCCGAACAAATGAAGCAGCTGCTGCTACAGGTCGTGGAAACCAACCGCCAGATGCAGATGCGGCTGTGGAACGACAGACTGGAATTTCTCGGTGTGCGGGTGGCACTGTGCGAAGCGGCAGAACAGTTCGGCGAACAGCAGCACATCACGGTGCGCTGCCGCCTGCCCGAGCATGAATTGCAATGTCCGCGCAGTCACAGCGCGGTGCTATTGCACGCGCTGGAAGAAGGTTTGCGCAACATTGCCATGCACGCCCACGCCAGTGCTGTCGACGTGCAGGTGAGCGAAGCGGCGCACAGCATTACGTTACAGCTGAAAGATAACGGCATCGGCCTCGGTGGCGGCAATGACCAGAGCAGCGGCAAGTTCGGCCTGCGTACGGTAAGAGAAAGAGCCGCCTATCTGGGCGGCACGCTGACATTGGAGCAAGCGGTGGATGGCGGCACTCTATTGACGGTCCAGCTGCCGGTGCCGGCCAGTCGCTAGCGCAGTGCGCTGGCCGCCCGCGCTGCGGCTACCACAGCCGTGCCAGCGGCACGACCACGCCGCTGAACAGGGACCAGCTGGGCGTGGCAGCACTCAGGCCATGTGCCACGCCAACATCCAGCGTCAGCAGCTTGCTGGGGCTGAAACTCAAGGCCAGCAGTATCTGCGAATTACGCTCGCTGCCATGGCGCCGGCTGCCCGACCATTCAGCTGTCACATCCCAGCGTTCATCAAGCGGTAGCGAAAACGACGCCGATACGCCCGTCTGGGTACGCCCGCTACCGGCCTCGATCGCACCGATGCGGGTCAGGTTCAGGTTGGCATCCATGTGAACCTCGCCGATATCCTGGCTGACAATACCGTTCAGGCTATAGTCCGCCTTGCCGCTGCCGATACCGTTGCGGGCAGTGGGCAGCTTGGCCCCCAGTTCCAGGCCCAGCGCACTCTCCTCGCTGAGCACCAGCGCCCGCTTCAGCACCAGCTGGGTATCGCCTGTGCCACGCAGACGGCCGCCATCATCCGGCGCCGACACCAGCCCCTCGCCGCCCAGTACCACGCCCCACTCGCTATCGAAGGCCAGCTTCAGGGCGTATGGCAGGCTGTAGCGGCGCGCACCGCTAGCCTGACTGCCCAGCCCGCCCAGTTCGAATTCCAGCTGGCCGGCAGCCGGCAATTGCGCCGGACTGGAGACGGAAGGACGGTACGGCGTGACGGGGGCATATTCGTCGGCCCGTGCACTCATGGCGAACAGGCCGACCGTCAACAGCATGATGCGTTTCATAAAATTCTTCCGCAATTTCTTTGTATGGTTCCACTCTCGCCCGATCCGGGCAGCGCTTTGCCAGCCTAGCAGTTTCATGCTGCTACGCCTAGCCCGCGCTGCGCTAGCGCGCAACCGTCTGGCCGGCGGTAAGTTCGGTTGGCAGGCTCAGCGTCTCCTTGATTTCTTCCATCACCACATAACTCTTGGATTGCGCTGCTCCGGGCAGACTGAGCAGCATATCGCCCAGCAACTTGCGGTATTCCGCCATCTCGTGGATGCGCGCCTTGATCAGGTAATCGAAGTCGCCCGACACCAGATGGCATTCCAGCACTTCCGGTATGCGCAGCACTTCGCGGCGGAACTGTTCGAAGGCCGGGCCCGACTTCTGGTTCAGCGTAATTTCCACAAACACCAGCAGCTTGGCACCCAGCGCCGGCGGATGGATACGCGCGTGGTAGCCGGTGATCACCCCATCGCGTTCCATGCGCTTGACCCGCTCGATGGCCGGGGTAATCGACAAGCCCACCTGCTCACTCAAGTCCTTCATGGAAATCCGGCCGTCATCCTGCAGGATACGCAGTATCTTCCTGTCAAGCTTGTCAAGTGTACGTACCGATTCTTTTTGAATTCTCATGAAAATCCACTGAAATGTACAAGTTATATAGTAACAAATGCTAGTGAACAGAGAATACCATAGCGGAATATCTGGCATAAACAAATAATGGGGAGACTGCAATGCGCGTTGTTATCTTGGGTAGCGGAGTTATCGGCGTCACCAGTGCCTACTATCTGGCCCGGGCCGGCCACGAAGTCACCGTGCTCGACCGTCAACCGGGTCCCGCACTGGAAACCAGTTTCGCCAATGCCGGCCAGATTTCGCCCGGCTACGCCTCGCCATGGGCCGCGCCCGGCATTCCCCTGAAAGCCATGAAATGGATGCTGCAGCGCCATGCGCCGCTGTCCATCACGCCTGATGGCACCCTGTTCCAGCTGCAATGGATGTGGCAGATGCTGCAGAACTGCAATGCCGAACGCTATGGCGTCAACAAGGAACGCATGGTGCGCCTAGCTGAATACAGCCGCGACTGCTTCAAAGCCCTGCGCGCCAGCACCGGCATCGAATACGAAGGCCGCCAGCAAGGCACCACCCAGCTGTTCCGCACCCAGAAGCAGCTCGACGATGCCGCCAAGGATATCCGCGTACTGGAAGAAACCGGCGTACCCTACGAGCTGCTGACGCGCGAACAGCTGGTCGCAGCTGAACCGGGCCTGGACCAGAACAAGCTGGTAGGCGGCCTGCGCCTGCCTAACGATGAAACTGGCGATTGCCAGCTGTTCACCACCCGTCTGACGGCCATGGCCGAAGAACTGGGCGTCAAGTTCCGCTACAACGTCGACATCACCCGCCTGATTACGGCCGGCGAAGAAATCCGCGGCGTGCAGTGCGGCGCCGAAGTGGTCACCGCCGATTCCTACGTGGTGGCACTGGGCGCCTATTCCACCGCCTTCCTCAAGGACCTGGTGAAGATCCCCGTGTACCCGCTGAAAGGCTATTCAATCACCGTGCCTATCGTCAACGCGGCGAATGCGCCCATTTCCACCATCCTGGACGAAACCTACAAGATCGCCGTGACCCGCTTCGACGACCGCATCCGCGTGGGCGGCATGGCAGAAATCGCCGGTTTCGACCTGCGCCTCAATCCGCGCCGGCGCGAAACGCTGGAAATGGTGGTCAACGATCTGTTCCCCGGCGCCGGCAACACGGCCGACGCCAGCTTCTGGACTGGCCTGCGCCCGATGACGCCGGACGGTACACCGGTAGTCGGCCGCACCGGCGTGCGCAACCTGTTCATCAATACCGGCCACGGCACGCTGGGCTGGACCATGTCCTGCGGTTCGGCCCAGCTGCTGGCCGATCTGATCTCCTCGCGCCGCCCTGCCATCATGGCCGACGACCTCTCGGTGGCACGTTATCAGCAGCAGCACAATACTGGCCGTCCGCAACTGGCCAACGCCTGATCTCCTTTGCCGCAGCACGGTCTGGACGCCGTGCTGCCGGCTTTTTCTATACGGCGCCTTGAAGGCGCCGTTGTGTTTTGTCCAGTTCAGATCGCTTAAAACCCAGCATTGTCGTTTTGTAATGTACTATTATTACGCTGGCGTTGAGAATGACTCGGCGCATGCGTATAATTTTGACCATGAACAAACTCGAAGCCTACGGCCACATCGCTGCGATGGCCATACGTGGCGAACTGGTGTTTCCAACCAGCGTCAATGCGGCCCTGCGCGTCCAACTGGCGCTGGACGATCCCGAATGCCCGATCGATAAGGCCATCAGTCTGGTACTGGCCGAGCCGCAACTGGCGGCCCGCACCGTGGCGATTTCCAACTCGGCCATGTTCAACCGCGCCGGCGCCCCGCTGATTACCAATGTGCGCGGCGCCATCATGCGCATCGGCTACCAGAATCTGTTCGCGCTGGCAGCCGCCATGGTGGTGCGCTCGTTCGGCAGCAAGATTACCGATCCCGTACTGCGCGCCAAGGCCGAGAAGCTGTGGGACCACACCATTGCCGTGGCGGCGCTGGCCCGCATCATTGCGCGCAAGGTCACGGGCGTCAATCCCGATACGGCGCTGTTTGCCTCCATCGTGCACGAAGTCAGCGGCTTCTACCTGCTGTCGCGCGCCGAGGAATTCCCTGGCCTGCTGGAAGAAGATGCGGAAAACTGGCACGCTGCCAGTGAAGAAATCATCACGCGCGAAGTGCTGCGCAAGCTGTGCATACCGGAGCCGGTATCGGAAGCCATCGAGAACCTGCGCGACGGTTTCCTGTCGATTCCACCGGAAACCCTGTTCGATACCCTGCTGCTGGCCAATCTGCTGACGCCCGTTAAATCGCCGCTGCAGGAACCCCAGCGCGACTTGCCGCCCCATTCCGAATCGGCCATCGAACTGTTTATCGACGACGAAAAACTCGCCGCCATGCTGGCCGAGGCCAAGATCCACGCGATCGAAATGAACGCCGCCCTGCTGGTCTAGGCTGCGTCTTATTCCAGCTGGTCTAGCGGATAGCGCTTGATGGCCGTGGCGCACTGGTAGGTGCGCCAGCCGCCCGCCAGCATGAACAGCAGGCCCAGGCCCAGCGCCACCAGATTATCGCGGCGGTAGTAGCTGCGCACTGTTTCCAGCGGCACTACCGGCTTGCCGCCCACACTAACCACATACACGGGATAGAACTGGCCGGACAGCAGCGCCGCGCCGCCGCGCTGCTGCGGGTCGAAGCTGACCCGCGCCGGATAAGCCACCGCATCATGCAAGGCGGCCTGCAGCTTCTGCTCGGGGTCGCCCTTGCGGTACAGCACAAACATGCGCTGCTGGCCTTGCAGGCCGAAGTAATAACTGTCGATGGTGCTGCGTTCCCATTCGATGCGGCCGCTGGCTGTTTCCAGCTGCGCCGCCGTGGGGAAACGCCATTCCAGCACGGCAAACAGCAGTACCAGTCCTATCCCCAGCAACAGAACGAAATGCGCACCACGCTCACTGGCCAACCAATATCTCATCATCGATCACGATCAAGGCAAGGCTGCCATGATACATGGCCGGCGCGCACAACGGGGAATCGTCCCTGTTCAGGCCGTCGCTGGCGCCAGCTGGATGCGTCTGGCCGAGGGGGCCGCCTGGCGCAGCAGCAGCTGGCGCAACTGCTCGGGCGCCAGCGGACGGCTGAACAGATAGCCCTGCATCTCGTCGCAGCCGCTCAGGCGCAGGAAGGCGCGCTGCTGCTCCGTCTCCACCCCTTCGGCGATCACGCGCAGGCGCAGCTGGTGCGCCAGCCCGATGATGGAACTGGCGATGGCTTCATCGCCTGCATTGCTGCCCAGATCGCGTACAAAGGATTTATCGATTTTCAGGGTGCTGATGGGGAAGGATTTCAGCGCCGACAGGCTGGAATAGCCGGTACCGAAATCGTCGATCGAGAGCGACACGCCCATCGCCCGCAGTTCGCCCATCTTGGCCACGGCCTGCTGCAGATCGCGCATGATCACGCCTTCCGTCACTTCCAGTTCCAGCCATTGCGGCGCCAGTCCACTCTCGTCCAGAGCCTGCGCCACGCGTTGTACCAGCCGCTGCTCTTCGAACTGGCGCGGCGACACGTTGACCGAGATGCGCAGCGGCGGCAGGCCTGCCTCCTGCCATAGCTGGTTCTGGCGGCAGGCCGTCTGCAGCACCCATTCGCCGAGCGCGAAGATCATGCCGCTTTCTTCTGCCAGCGGAATGAAACGGTCCGGCCCCAACAGGCCGTATTCGGGATGCGCCCAGCGCACCAGCGCTTCCACCCCGAAGATATGGCCGCTACGCAGGTCCACCTTGGGCTGATACACCAACTGGAGCTGGCCTTCATCGATCGCGTTGCGCAGGCCCTCGAGCAGATGCAGCTTGCGCTCAATGCTGGCATTCATTTCGCGCGTATAGAACTGGCAGTTGTTTTTGCCGGTATCCTTGGCGCGGTACATGGCCGTATCGGCATGCATGAGCAGGGTTTCGGCGTCGGCGCCATCGTCCGGATACACTGCCACACCGATGCTGCAGCTGACCTGCACTTCCTGATCGCACAGCAGGATAGCTTCCAGCACCGCCTCGCGCACCCGTTCCAGCACTGGCGCCGCTTCCACGCCATAGCTTTCATTGAGCAGCAGGACAAACTCGTCGCCGCCGAAGCGTCCTACCACATCGCCCGCGCGCAGACAGCCCGCCATGCGTTCGGCCACGACTTTCAGCAGTTCGTCGCCGGCATTGTGGCCCAGACTGTCGTTGACCAGCTTGAAGCCGTCGAGATCGATAAACGCCACCAGCAGTGCGCTGTTATGCCGGTGCGCCTGGGCGATGGCCTGTTCCAGCCGCGCGCCTATCATGCTGCGGTTGGGCAGGCCGGTCAGGGTATCGTGGTGGGCCAGATGCAGCATGCGTTCTTCCGCCAGCTTGCGTTCGCTGATATCGCGCCCGATCGCCACCACCCCGCCTTCCACCGCCACCATCTGCTGATGCAGCCAGCGTGCCTTGAGCTGGGGCAGATTGTTTTCCCACTCCTGTTCGTGCACGCCGCCCAGCTGCATCACCCGCACCATGCCGGCAAACATGGCGCTGCTGCGCGCCTGCGGCGACAGGCCGCACAGGGTCATGCCGCGCAACTGCTCCTTGCTGTGGCCTATCATATTTTCGGCGCGCGAATTGGTATCGAAGAACGCGAAGTCACAAATCTCGCCCTGACTGTCGTACAGGGCGCGCAGCACGAAGAAGGCGTCCATGCTGGCCGCCGTGGTCGCCGCATAGGTTTCCTGCGCCCGCCGCACATGGGTACGGTGGCGCGCGCCCTGCCAGGCCCACAGCCATAGCAGGGTGCTGCCCAGCACCAGCACGGCGCTGGCAATACCGGCCTGCCACAGCTTTTCCTTGCGTTGGCGTTCGAACTCGCTCATGGCCTCCCGCTCTGACAGGCCCACCACCACATTCAGCGCCACGCCGTGCAAGGCGCGCATATCGCTATAGCGCGCTACCCCGTCCAGATGGCGGAACTCCTGGCCGCTCAGGCGCTGGCCAAAGCTCAGCTTGTCGCCGGTGCGCAAGGCCCGCACGATGCCGTCGGAGCCCACCAATCCCAGCATGCCCAGCTCGCCCAGGCGGCTGCGTTCATAGCTGCTGGTGAAATAGGCCGGATCAGTTTCCACGATCACGATGCCGGCAAAATTACCCAGAGCGTCGTCGAGGCGGCGGGTAAAGTGCACGTGCCAGTCATTATTGGCCACATCGCGGCTCACCGGACTGACGTAGGTGGTGCCGCTGTCGCGCTCCTGATGCACGCTGAAATACGGCTGGTCGGCCACCGACATCGCGCTGCGACGCGGCCGGCTGGCCACTACTTGGCCATTCCGGTCGACTATGCTGATGTTGAACACCACGCCCGGCGGCAGCAGCCCTACCCGTTCCAGTTCGGCGAAGGCACCGAGCGCCCCTTTGCGCTCGACCGCGTATTTCACCACGCGCAGGGTCTGGTCTATGCTATCGAGACTGCGCGAAACCTGCGCTTCGTAAGTACCCATCAGCTCCCGCAGCGAATCGCTGACGGCTTCACGGGCATGGACTCTTTCGTTATTAATTTCGCGGAAAGTCACCAGCCAGATCGCCAGCAGCAGCAAGCCGCCGAACAAAGGCAGGGCCAGATAGGTGTCGATACCGCGGCGCAGCCATGGACGCCGGCGCGCAAACAGGGACTTGCGCATCATCGCAGCACCAGCACGGCTTTAACGCTGGCGTCGAGCGCACCGCGCTCGAGGTAGGCGATCATCGAAGGATTCTCGGCCACCAGTTTGCGGATGGCACTCATGGAACTGAGTTCGCGCGGCGGCTGGCCACGGCCGGTGAACACCATGCGGGTCCAGTAAGCCTTCATCAGCGTCGGCGATTTGCCTGCCACGCGGGCGTAGAATTCGTCGCGCAGCGCATGCCCGACCGGCAAATCGAGCGCCTGCACTTCCTCGCCGCTGGGCAGGCGCGCCGTGCGGGCAAGGAAAATGTCGGCCACCTGCTCGCTGGTGAGCGCCACCACCGGGCTGCGCGCAGAGACGATCACGACCATCTCGGCGCCGGCGGCACTGGCGCCATCGGCCAGCAGCATCATCAGGCTGAGGCTGAATGCGCAGCATTGTTGCCAGAGTCTAGACATGGCCGCTCCGTCAGAAAACAAAATCCAGCGCCACGCTGAATACGCTGATGGCATGGCCGGCGCGGAAGCCGGGCTGGGGATTGATCAGCGTGCCGCGCGTGCCCGTCACCGGGATCAGGCGTTCGTACTGCATCTTCAGCGCATAGTTCGACGCTACATCCCAGCGCACGCCGCTGGTCACGCTGTGCTGATGCGGAATAGCCGACAGCAGGTAATTCAGTCCACCATTGAGCGCACTGGCGTGCGCCAGCTGCTGGCCGGCCAGTCCGACCAGCGGCAGGCCGGAATCCTGTATGGCCGAAACGGGCTGGGCCAGCGCATAGCCCAGATATGGAGTCCAGTCGCCCAGCCGCACGCCGCCGTTCAAATAGGCGGCACGGCGGTGGCCCAGCAATGAATGGCTGACCATGCTGGCCGCCTCGCCCATCAGGAACCAGTCGCAGGTATCGTAGCTCAAGCCCAGCGCTACCGTGCCGGTGCGGGCATTGTCGAGCGCATAGCGCTGGTCCAGCAGCACGCCAACAGGACCGGACTGCTGCAGGCCTTCGAACAGTTGCGGCGCCAGATTGGCCGATACCCGGGTGGTCATCGCGCTCAGGCGCACCGTCAGTGCCCCCAGCGTGGCGATATGCGACAGTCCCGTCATGGCTTGCGCCTTGGCCCGCGCCTGCGGCTTGAACGGCACGTCGGCATGGCCAAAAAACAGCTGGGTCACATGGGTCATCTCGCCGCTAGCCCAGCGGTAGCTGGCATCGATGCCGTCGCTATTGGTGATCGGGATGGCGCCATACAGTTCCACCGGCGGCCGCACCCATGGCAGCGCGTAGCCGGCTTTGCGGTAGTCGCCTACCAGCAGCAGCGGCAAGGCGATGCGGCCCAGTCGTAGATCAAGTTCCGGGCTGAGGCGGTATTTCAGATTGGCCCATTCCAGCTGGGGCGCGTAGCCATTCTGCAGGCTGCGTTCGGCCACCAGTTGCACCACCATCACCCATTGCGGGTCGAGCTGCCAGTCGGCCTGCACGCCCAGCCGGCTATCCACGTCCGGGCTCCAGGCTTTGCTGGCGCCGGCGGTACCGGGATTGAGCGCACTGGCGCTGTAATCAGCCTGATTGTCATTGCTGTGGACATAAGCCAGCGTGCCAAAACCGCTGATCCGCAAACCGCCAGGCGATGCATCGTCGGCCCATGCAGCCGTGACTGCGAGCAACGATAGCAGCGCCATACTGCGGCGCAGAAGAAGGGAGGCAAACGCCATGTCGTGTCCAGAGTGTAGGGAAAAGCGCCGCAGCGGGCCATAGTTGGCCGGCCTGTTCAGGCTGATGGAAGTGCCTGACAAAGACGCCGGAAAAAACCGGAAGGCGAACTTTATACTTCCAAGAAGAAACTGTCGATGAATTAGGGCAATATACCAAAAATCAAATGCAAAGAAATCTGAAATCTGTTTCTATGCCGAACAAATATGCCAAATATAGGGGCAGTGTGGTGTATTTTCCATCCAGCCAAATGGAAAACCAAATCTGGTATCTATTTACGATATTTAATAGAACCTGGCTATCGGTAGAGCCTATTCTGGGCTGATAGCCGTCACCACAACGGACGCTATGGCGCCGCATTTTGCGGCGCTGGGGGAACAGGCGGCACCAGGCACAACACCGGATCAGGCAGGGCCGCCAGATGGCACTGCCAGTGAGTGCCGCCAGCGTCACCGCTGCTGCTGCCCATCACTGGCAACAAGATGGCTGAAATCTGCGCCGGATCAAGCGCGCCCTGCCCGGCGCGGCAGGGATCGGCCATCGATGCCGGCGTGGCGCGTTCAATGGGTGGTGCTGCCGCTGCTTTGTCGTCGCTTGAGTTCGGCAATCGGGGTGCCAAACGCTTCGTGCACACGCAGCAGCACTTCCGCGCTGACTTCGGCACGGCCGTGGCGGATCTTGCTGATGCTCGACGGAGCCAGCTGCAGCACCCGGCTGAGCTCGGCGTCATTTTTCAGCTGCTGTTCGCGGATCACGCTGTCCAGGAAGCCGTTGGGATAGTTTTCTGGCAAGGCGCCGCGTCCGCGTGGAATTTTCATCATGCTGCTCTCCGGGTAGCCCTCAGGGCCTGTTGTTCATAATGGGTATGGATAATGCGAACTCCCACCATGTCGCGCAGCAGCGCGTCGACACAGTCGGGATCAAACTGGCTGCCGCGGCCGTCGCGCAGGTATTGCACGGCCGCCGCGAGGTCCCAGCCGGGACGGTAAGGTTTGGCGCTGGTCAGCGCATCCAGTACATCGGCCACGGCAACGATGCGCGCTTCCAGCGCAATCGCGCTGCCGGCCAGCCCCTGCGGGTAGCCGCTGCCATCAAAATGTTCGTGATGGCTGTGCGCCATCCGTGCCGCCATTTGCAGCAGCGGCACATCACTGTCGGCCAGGATGGCCGCACCTTTTTCGGCATGGGTGCGCATCAGGGCCAGTTCGGTCTGATCCAGCACCCCGCGCTTGCACAGCAGTTCATCCGGCAAGGCCAGTTTGCCCACATCGTGCAGCGGTGCCGCATCGGCAATGATCTGGCACTGGTTCTCGTCCAGCCCGAGCTGGCGCGCTATCAGCAGCGCGTAATCGGCTATGCGTGTCATGTGCGCCGCCGTGTCGGGATCGCGCCGCTGCACCGCTTCCAGCAGGCGCTGCACCAGCTCGGTAGTGCGGGCGCTGGCCTTGGCCTCGGCCTGCTGTACGGCATAGCCGAGCTGCTCGGTGTGTTCGGCCAGCCGGTTCTGCCCCAGCCGCCACACCAGCAGATTGCCGATACGGGCGTGCAGTTCGGTGTGATTGAACGGCCGAACCAGGAAATCATTGGCGCCCAGCCGCAGCGCCTCGTGGCGCACCGCCTGGGTGGTATCGGCCGTCAGCATCATCACCGGCACGTTCTGCAGGCCGGGCAGCATGCGCAGGCGGCGCAGGCATTCCAGTCCGTCCAGCTGCGGCAACTGGTAATCCAGCAGCACCAGATCCGGCACTTCCTGTGCACACCAGGCCAGCGCTGCTTCCGGGTCGCTAAAGGGTACGGGCTGGGCCACGGCGATGGTGCCCAGCACATGGGTAAGCAATTCCAGATTTAATGGATTGTCGTCAATAATCAGAACTCGCATGGTGGTTCCCCTTCTCCTCCTGCCCGTTACCCTTGGCCCTGCACGCTGTGCCAGCGTGGCGTCCGTCAGCCCGCAAAGCGGCTAGGCTACGCCACCACTAGGCGGAATACTGTTTCGGCGGCATAATGCAGCTATGAACGTAATGGCCGATAAAAACAATTATACCGAGCTTTTTGCGAATTCAACAAATTTGGTATATTTAAATTCTACTGTGGCTAATTTGGGACTTATCTGAGAATGAAAAACGCAACGCAAGCCGATGAAGTGTGCACCACCCAGCGCGCCGCCGAGATCCTCGGCGTCTCGGTCTCTTCCGTGCAGCAACTGGTCGAAGCGGGCGTCATCGAGGCCTGGAAAACCAAGGGCGGCCACCGCCGCATTCCCCTCGCCGCCGTGCTGGCCTATAAACTGCAGCCCGCGGCCGGTTCGCTGGCGGCCCAGCCCGCTGCCGTGCTGGCCAACCGTAATAACAATGCCATCCCCACTATCCTGGTAGTGGAAGACAACCCCATGCAGCGGCAGGTGTACGAAACCCAGATCGCCAGCTGGAATCTGCAGGCCACTCTGACTTTCTGCGAAAACGGCTATCAGGCGTTGCTGGAAATAGCCCGCCGCCAGCCCGACATCGTGCTGGCCGACATCGTCATGGACGGCATCGACGGCTATGAACTGATTAACACCATCGTGGCCGATCCACTGCTGCGCCCCATGCATATCGCCATCCTGTCCAGCCTCGATCCGGCCGAACTGCAAGCCCGTGGCGGCGTACCGCGCGGCGTGGTGTTTTTCCCCAAACCTGTCAATTATGATGAACTGCGGGGCTATCTGAAGGCATGCTGCGCCCAGCACGAGCGCAACCGACAGTAAATTTATCGGTGTTGATGAATTTGACAAATTTTTGTTTTTGAGGCAATCTTAGGGCTTACTCGCGTGGCCTGCCGCCATTCCGGCTGGCGGGGGCACGTGCAGGGAGAGGGAAATGTTGCAAGCCGTACAAAGGCATATGGACGCGCGCTGGGTACTTGCGCTGTTTGCCTTGCTGCTCGTTAGCGGTATCTGGGGTTCCACCCTCTGGCAGCTGGAGCAGGACCAGAATCGCGCCATCGCCGTGGCCGAGCGCGAAGCGCAGGATCTGGTGCGCCTGTTCGATGAGCACGCCAGCCGCACCATTTCCGCCGCCGATCAGGCAGTAACCTTCCTGCGTCACCGCTACAACAGCCTGGGCACCAAGCTCGACATGAAGCGCGAACTGGCCGAAGGCCTGGGCCCCAGCGATCTCTACACCCTGTTTTCCATCGTCGACGAGCATGCCGACGTGGTGCTGTCCACCCAGCCCTTCACCGCCATCAATCTGGGCGACCGGCCCCATATCCGCGTGCACATGCAGCCGGGCCCGGATACGCTGTTTGTCAGCCAGCCCGTGCTGGGCCGGGTCTCGCGCAAATGGTCGCTGCAGCTGACGCGCCGCATCAGCAAGCCTGACGGCTCCTTCAACGGCGTGGTCGTGGTGTCGCTGGACCCACAATACTTCACCCGTTTGTACAGCGACATCAATGTGGGCCACCAGGGCTCGATTGCGCTGGTGGGCGATGATGGCGTGGTACGCGCCCGCCGGGTCGGCAACGACGACAGCCGCGGCCAGGACATCTTCGATACGCCGCTGTTTGCCGCCATGCAGAAGAACCAGCGCGGCACCATGCTGCAGTCCGGCCCGATCGACCAGCGCAAACGCTTCTATGCCTATTCCCATCTGCCCGGCGCGCCCCTGTACACGCTGGTCGGCATCGACTTTGATGAAGCGCTGGCCGATTACCAGGAGCGGCGCAACGTGGCACTGACGCTGGCCGCCATTACCAGCCTGGTAGTGCTGACCTTTACAGCAGGGATCATCGTGCTGATCGGCCGCCTGATCGTCAGCCGCGAACAGGCCCATGCCGCCAACCGCGCCAAATCGCGCTTCCTGTCGAATATGTCGCACGAACTGCGTACTCCGCTCAACGGCATCCTCGGCTATTCGGAATTGCTGCAGGCAGAATTTGCCAACAGCCACGCCGGCGGCTTTGCCGACGCCATCCATAGCTGCGGGATTCGATTGCTGGGGCTGGTTGAAGCCGTGCTGGAGCTGAGCAGCCTGGAATCGGGCCAGACCAAGCTGGCGCCGGAAACGGCCGTGCTGAGCGAATTGCTGCATGGCGCGCTGGCGCGTCAGCGCGGTGCTGCCGTGGCCAAAGGCCTCAAGCTGGAACTGGTCAACGGCTCTACCCTGCCTGCCCACCTGATCTGCGACCGCATCAAACTGATGCGCGTAATGGACATCCTGCTGCATAACGCCATCCAGGCCACCAGCGCGGGCAGCATCCAGCTGCAGACCGACGCCACCCCTAGCCAGCTGCATTTCCGCGTGCGCGACAGCGGCAGCGGCGTCCCCGTCGCCCTGCGGCCACGCCTGTTCGAACAATTCTCCACCGCCGACGACAGCGCTTCGCGCGCACGCGACAGCGCCGGGCTGGGGCTGGCCATAGCCGCCCGCCTGGTCGAACTGATGGGAGGTAAAATTGCACTCGAACACAGCGACGAGCAAGGCTCGGTGTTCGTATTCAGCATACCGTTTGTCCGTCCACCACAGATCGAAGCGCCGGCGCAGCCAGCCGCCAGCGCCAAGGAAGCCGCATGACGCCAGTTCTCACTCCCCCCGTATTTCATGTGATTGATCCTGCCGTGCTGCTGGAAGCAGCGGCAGGCAACCAGGAAATCGCCCTGCTGCTGTCGCAAACCTATGTCGACAGTGCGCCTGCGACCTATGCGCGTCTGCAGCAAGGTTTGCAGCAAGCCGACTTTGCCGCCATCGGCAGCCAGTGCCATGCGCTCAAGGGCATGACCATGCTGATAGGCGCGCGCGAACTGACCGCCCTGCTGCAGGAAATGGAGCAGGCGGCACGCCAGCAGCAACGCCTGAGTGCTGCCGAGCAGCGGCTGCAAGTGCTGTATCACGCCGTGTTCGAGGAAATGCAGCTCAGTATCCGGCATGGCAGTGCGGGAACCCAGGCATGAGCAAAGCGGCCGTCCCACCGTCCCAGCCCGGCCAGACTGATGCGACAGCCGCTGGCAAAGTGCGGCCCTACTACCTGTTGCGCCGTACCGGACTGAGTGCGCACCGGGCCATGCAACTCATCTGTTTTGCCCTGCTGCTGCTGCTGACCCTGACGGCCGGCATTTCTGCCTGGTCGCTGCGCCAGCATGAAATCGACGACTGGCGCGACAGCATGGATAACCTGACGCTGGTACTGGCCGAGAACACCGCCCAGACCATGGCCGCCAGCTACACCCTGCTCGACAGCGTGGTCGCGCTGGTGCAGGACGTATCCGAACACAATAGCGACCAGCACCGCAACCCACTGGGCAGCGAAGATATCTATCACAGTCTGCGCGACAAGATGGCAGCGCTGCCTCAGGTGGATGTAGTATCGCTGCTCGACGTGGACGGCAACGTCATCAACTTTACCCGCAGCTATCCGGCGCCGCCGATCAATCTGTCCTCGCGCGACTACTTCCGCTACCACAGCACGCACCGCGGCGACCAACCGTATATGAGCGAGCCGGTACGCAACAAGGGCAATGGCAACTGGACCTTTTACGTCAGCCGCCGCATCGAAAATGCGCGCGGCGAGTTTGCCGGCGCGGTGCTGGTCGGCGTGTCCTGCCAGTTCTTTGCCGACTTCTTCCATCGCGTCAACCTCGGCACCGATTCCACCATTACCCTGTACAACCGCGACTACACCATGCTGGCGCGCTGGCCGTATGCGCCCGAAATGATCAGCAAGCAGGTCCGCACCGGCACCACCTATCAGGTCATCAGCCAGGGCAAGCAGCATGATGTGGTGCTGACCAGCAGCCCGCGCGCCTCGCACGACCTGCAGCCGGAAACCCGCATGGGCGCCGTGCGCCAGGTCCGCGACTTCCCGCTCATCATCAATGCCACCATCAATGAGGACATGCTGCTGCATGGCTGGTGGCGCAACGTGCGCCTGATAACCGGCATTACGGCTGCCAGCATGATCGCCGTGCTGCTGGCGTTCCGGCTGGTCGAACAGCTGTTGAAACGGCGCGAGCAGGATGCCCAGAAAGCCCTGCAGCTCAAGGCCACGGCCGATGCCGCCAGCGCCGCCAAGTCGCGCTTCCTGGCCATGATGAGCCACGAAATCCGCACCCCCATGAACGGCATACTGGGCATGTCGGAGCTGATGCTGGGCACCAAGCTCGATGACACCCAGCGCAACTATGCCCATAACGTCCATCAGGGCACGGTGGAGCTGCTACACATCATCAACGATGTGCTGGACTTCTCCAAAGTCGAATCTGGCCATCTGACGCTGGATCTGCAGGCTTACCATCCGGCCCAGCTGATCCAGCAGGTACTGGCGCTGCACGAGCCGGTGGCGTTGCGCAAAGGCCTGCAGATCGAAACCGATATCGCCGGCCTGCCTGGTCCGATGGAGGGCGACCCGCTGCGCATGCGCCAGATTCTGGGCAACCTGCTCAATAACGCCATCAAATTCACCCCGGCCGGCACCATCCGCATCAGCCTGAACGCCACTCCGCCCGGCGATGCCAGCGGCCGCTGGCGGCTGCAT
>Ga0187845_1000758_pt1 | contig 19012 bp, 17 predicted proteins | sample SpaLakP09_SKY_68_FD_134515 | JGI IMG/M metagenome (GOLD analysis project Ga0187845, IMG submission 134515) | Oligotrophic lake water microbial communities from Sparkling Lake, Wisconsin, USA - SP09_SKY_68 | ecosystem: Environmental > Aquatic > Freshwater > Lake | place: USA: Sparkling Lake... | reverse complement strand
TCAGGGAGTGATCGGAACATGGTCGGCATCGCCGCCTGGGGCGCCTATGCGCCGCGTCTACGTCTGAGCCGCAGGGCGGTGGTCGAGGCCAATGCCTGGGTCGCCCCGAACCTGAGGTCCAAGGGCAAGGGCGAGCGTTCCATGGCCAACTGGGACGAGGACGCCCTGACCATGGCCGTCGAGGCCGCCCGCGATGCGCTCGGCACCGCCGACGACCGCAGCCAGATCGACGCCCTCTATTTTGCCTCCACGACGGCCCCGTTCGCCGACCGGCTGAATGCCGGCATCGTTTCGGCGGCCCTGACGCTCGAGAAGTCCATCAGCGCCAGCGACGTCACCGGTTCGCAGCGTTGCGGTCTGACCGCCCTGGGCCAGGCCCTGGCAGCCGTGCAGGGCGGGGTGGCCCGGGCCGCGCTCGTGACGGCGGGTGAACATCGCCGGACACGCGCGGCCTCGGCGCTGGAACTGGACTGCGGTGACGGCGCGGCGGCCTTTGTGGTGACCGCAGACGCCGGCGCGGCTGAACTGCTGGGTCGGGGCAGTGTGACGGATGATTTCGTCGACCACTTCCGGGGCAATGACGGCGGCTTCGACTATGCGTGGGAAGAGCGCTGGATCCGCGACGAGGGCATCGTCAAGCTGGTGCCGCCGGCCGTGAAGCGGGCCCTTGAGGCGGCGGGCGTGGCCGCATCGGACGTGGCCCACTTCTGCTTCCCCTCGACCTTTGCCGGCATGGCCGCGACCCTGGCCAAGGGGCTTGGCATCCGGCCCGAGGCGGTGCGCGACAACCTGGCTGCCGTGATGCGCGAGGCCGGGTGCGCCCATGGGCCGATCCTGCTGGCCCATGCCCTGGAACAGGCCCAGGCCGGCGAGATCATCGTCGTGGCCCAGTTCGGCCAGGGGGCCGAGGCCCTGGTGTTCCGGGCCACCGGGCAGGGCTCCCGCCCGGCGCGTGGCGTGACGGGCGCGCTGGCGGATCGCCAGGAAGAGACCAACTACATGAAGTTCCTGACCTTCAATGGCCTGGTCGAGTGGGACAAGGGCATGCGGGCCGAGAAGGACAACAAGACCGCCCTGACCACCCTCTATCGCAACGAGGACATGATCCTGGGCCTGGTCGGCGGTCGCTGCCGCGAGACCGGGGTCGTGCAGTTCCCGCGCACCCGCATCTCGGTGGCTCCCAACAACCCTGCGGTCGACACCCAGGAACCGTACCGTTTCGCCGAGCGTCGCGCGAGCGTGCTCAGCTATTCGGCCGACTACCTGACCTTCTCGATGGCCCCGCCCAACCACTACGGCATGATCGTCTTCGAGGGCGGCGGCCGGATCATGATGGACATCACCGACGTGTCGCCCGGCGACGTCGATACCGGCCTGCCGGTCAAGATGGTGTTCCGGATCAAGGACGTCGACGAGAAGCGCGGCTTCGTCCGCTATTTCTGGAAGGCCGCGCCGGACCGTTCCGCCCAGGCCGCTCAAACCGCCGTCGCAGCCGAATAGGAGAAACCACCATGGCCAAGGGCATTCGCGACAAGGTCGCCATCCTCGGGATGGGTTGCAGCAAGTTCGGCGAGCGCTGGGACGCCGGTCCCGACGACCTGATGGTCGAGGCCTATATCGAGGCCATGAGCGATGCCGGTATCGAGCCCAGCCAGCTGGATGCGGCCTGGTTCTCGACCCATGTCGACGAGGTGGGCACGGGCAAGGGCGGCACGCCGATGTCGATCGCCCTGCGCCTGCCCAATATCGCCGTGACCCGGGTGGAGAACTTCTGCGCTTCGGGTTCTGAAGCCTTCCGGGGCGCGGTATATGCCGTGGCTTCGGGGGCGGCCGATATCGCCATCGCCCTGGGCGTCGAGAAGCTGAAAGACACCGGCTATGGCGGCCTGCCGGTCGCCAATCCCGGCACCCTGACGCCGCAGGTCATGCCCAACGGCTCGGCCCCGGGCAACTTCGCCCAGCTGGCCAGCGCCTACCGGGCCAAGCACGGGGTGTCGAAGGACGACCTGAAGCGCGCCATCGCCCATGTCTCGGTCAAGAGCCACGCCAACGGGGCCAAGAACAGCAAGGCCCACCTGCAGAAGCCGATCACGGTGGACCAGGTGCTGAACGCCCCGATGATCGCCGAGCCGCTGGGCCTGTTCGACTGCTGCGGCGTGTCGGACGGCGCGGCCTGCGCCATCGTCACCACGCCCGAGATCGCCAGGGCGTTGGGCAAGAAGAACCTAACCATGGTCAAGGCGCTGCAGCTGTCGGTCTCCAACGGCTATGAGAGCCAGTACAACGGCTGGGACGGCAGCCATTTCCACACGGCCCGGATCGCGGCCGGCAAGGCCTATCGCGAGGCCGGCATCGAGCGGCCGCGCGAGCAGATCTCGATGATCGAGGTGCACGACTGCTTCTCGATCACCGAGCTGGTGACCATGGAAGACCTGTTCATCTCGCCCGAGGGGCAGGGCTGGCGCGACGTGATGGACGGCTTCTATGACGCCGACGGCGGGGTGCCCTGCCAGATCGACGGCGGGCTGAAGTGCTTCGGCCATCCGATCGGCGCATCAGGCCTGCGGATGCTCTACGAGATGTACCTGCAGCTGCAGGGCCGGGCCGGTCCCCGCCAGCTGAAGGATCCGGTGTTCGGCATGACCCACAATCTGGGCGGCGCGCCAGCCAGCAATGTCTGTTCGGTGGCGATCATCGGGCAGGAGGGGGCCTGATCCGTCGGTCCTCCGGGCGCGAAACGGCCGTCTTTTTCGGCTATCGCGCGCCGGAGCGCTTGGTGTAACCACGACGCATAGCTGAGCGCTTCAAAGGCTTCAAACGCTGGATCTTCGCGGGTGCCGTGCTGCTGACCGGCCTGCTGGTCGCGGCGGCCTTTGTCTGGCGCTACGACATCCTCAGCAATGCCCTGGACCCCAAGGTGCCGTTCCTGGCCTACAAGCCGCCGCCGGCTCCGGACTATGCCCGTCCAGCGTCCTGGGCCCTGCTGCCGAGATTGCCGGCCCGGCCCGCGCCGAACGAGCCGCCGGTCGATGTCTTCTTCGTGCATCCCACCACCTTCGACGGCGGCCAGGACTGGAACGGGGCCATCGACCAGCCGAAGGCGCAGCGCTTCCTGTCGCGGGTGGTGCTGCCCAACTATGCCGGACCGTTCTATCGCGTCGGCCGGGTGTTCGCCCCGCGCTACCGGCAGGCCAGCCTCTACACCTATCTGACCCTGCGCGATGATGCCCGCGAGGCCCGTCGCTTCGCCTATGGCGACGTCCGGTCGGCGTTCAGGCTCTATCTGAGCCAGTACAACCGCGGACGGCCCTTCATCCTGGTCGGGGTCGAGCAGGGCGGGTCGATGGCCGCGCGCCTGTTGCGCGACGAGGTCGGTGCCGATCCGCTGGTCAGGCGCCGGCTGGTGGCGGCCTATCTGATCGAGACGGTGGTGCCGGCCGACGAATATGGGCCGATGGCGGTCCTGCCGGCCTGCGATGCCCCGACCCGGACCGGCTGCGTGGCCGCCTGGGCTTCCAGCGAAGAGGGCGACTTCCAGCGCCTGCAGGCCCTGAGCCACAGGTCGCTGATCTGGGACGACAGCGACCAGCTGATCGACCTCAACGGCCGCAAGGCCCTGTGCTTCAATCCGCTATTGGGCGGGACGGCCGAGATGCGGGCACCCGCCCGACTGAACCTCGGGGCCGCCAATGCCACGGGCCTGGAGTGGGGCGCGCGTCCGGCCTTCCTGCAGCGGCAGGTCTGGGCCCAGTGCGAGGACGGGGTGCTGCACACCGGCCGGCCCAAATCGACCGCCCTGCGCGATGCCGGCTCCTGGGCCGATCGGCACAAGGTCGACGGCTACAACCTGTTCTATGCCGACATCGAGGCCGACGCTCAGGCCCGGGTGACCAGCAGGGCCTCCAACCCGCAATAGGTCGGCTGGTCGATGGCGATCCGGTCGATGGCGGTAGCGCGCAGATGGGCCATCACCGCCGGATCGGTCGGAGACAGCGTTCCCGCCGCCAGGGACTCGCACAGCAGGCGGTTCAGGGTCTGGACATCGCCGTCCCGCCCGAGCAGGGCGCTGAGCCTGGCCTGCTCGCCGGCCTCGGCGGCGGCGCCCAGCTCGGCCTCACGGGCCAGCAGCGCCCGGGCATTGTCGGCCACCCGGGCCAGGAAAGCATGGCGGCCGTCGCCGTCGTCCAGCCGGTCAAAGCGGTCGAGCCCCTCACGGAGCTCGGTGGCGGTGGGACAGGTGATCATGCCATCACCTCCAGCAGGTGGACGAGGTCGATTTCGGTCTCGCTGACCCGGCGGCCGATCATCGCCCGCTCAATCGACGGGTCTGCTCCCGTGGCGAAGCTGGCATACATCATCAGGCACATGACCCCCCATTTCAGCGAGCCCAGGGCCTGCCAGAACTGCACCCGCGACAGGGGGATCTCGCCGCCACCGCCCTCGGCATAGCCGTCCAGCAGGGCCTGATAGTCGCCGCAGCCGCCGACCGGCTTGCGCCACTGGCCAAAGCGCCAGGAGTTGACGCAGATCCAGCCCAGGTCCTCGGCCGGATCGCCCGGATGAGCCAGTTCCCAGTCCAGAACCCCCACCAGACCCTCGGCCGGATGGATCATCAGGTTGCCGTTGCGAAAATCACCATGCACCAGAACCGGCTGGTCGGAGCGGGGCGCCAGGCGCTCCAGCTGGCGGAAAGCGGCCTCGAAGGTCGGCCGCCAGGCTTCGGTCTGGCGATAGATGGCCTCATAGCGGGCCAGCTCGCCAAGGGCGTCCGAGGTGGTCAGGGCCGGCAGGGTTTCAGGCGGCGTCGCATGGATCCGGGCCAGGACCTGGCCGCAGCGGTGGGCCAGACCTGGGCGGACGGTCTCAAAGGCCGCGTCGCGCACGATGCGCTTGCCCAGCGTCTCGCCCTCCAGCCGGCCCATGACATAGGCCTCGCCGAGGCCGTCAGACGGCTCGCAGACATGGACGACGACAGGGACCGGCGCGCCGTTCGCGGCCGCGGCCCGGATCAGGGCCGCCTCATGCGCCAGGGGCTGGGCGGTGTCGCGCGGCGGGGCGTTGTCGGGCCGGCGCCGGAGGATCAGGGGCGTGCCGTCATCCAGATCGAAGGCCCAGGTTTCCAGGCTGGCCCCGCCCGAGAGGCGATGGGCGTTCCGGGCGCTTGTGGCGCTCACTGAAAGGCGCGGCGCAAGGCGGGCGAGGGCGGCGGCGATGTCCATGGGCACAGGCTTCCAGTGCTCACCCAGCGTCACGCAAGGGCTTTAGGAGGACAACCACACGGGTCCCGGTCGACATTCGGTGCGGATCACCACACCTTGCGCGCCAATCTGCTGTTCTACTCCTGCCGAGGTTTCCCCATGCCTTCTGGTCTCGCCGCCCTGCTAGATGACGTCGCCGGCATCACCAAGATCGCTGCGGCCTCGCTGGACGATGTCGCTGGGGCAGCCGGCAAGGCCGGGACCAAGGCCGTCGGGGTGGTGGTGGACGATACGGCCGTAACGCCGGGCTATGCGATGGGCTTCACGCCCGACCGCGAGCTGCCCATCGTCTGGAAGAGCGCCATGGGGTCGTTGCGGAACAAGTTCCTGTTCCTGCTGCCCGGGGCGCTCCTGCTCAGTGCCTTCGCGCCCTGGGCGGTGACACCGATCCTGATGGTCGGCGGGGCCTATCTGGCCTTTGAGGCCACCGAGAAGATCCTTGAGGCGTTCACGCCCGAGCATGAAGGCGAGGCGGTCGAGGAACTGGCCCTCAGCGGTCGGGAGCTTGAGAACGAGAAGGTCAATGGCGCGATCCGGACCGACCTGATCCTGTCCGGCGAGATCATGGCCATTGCCCTGGCAGACGTCGCTGACAAGCCGCTGCTCGTGCAGGCCGCAGCCCTGGCCCTGGTCGGCCTGCTGATCACGGCGGGTGTGTATGGCGTGGTCGGCCTGATCGTGAAGATGGACGACATCGGCCTGCATCTGGCCAAGGGCAACAATGCCGGCCTGCGTGGCCTGGGACGGGGTCTCGTCAAGGCGATGCCGGTCACCATGGAGGCCCTGACCGTGATCGGCACGGCCGCCATGCTGTGGGTCGGCGGCGGGATCATCGTCCATGGTCTGGAGCACTTCCACCTGACGCCGATCCCGCACTGGGTGGAAGGCTTCTCGCACTGGGCGCATGGCGTTCCGGTCATAGGGCCCGTCACCGGCTGGCTGGCCTTTGCCCTCGGCTCGGCTGTCGTCGGCCTGGTCATTGGGGGTGTTATCGCAGGCGTGATGCACCTGTGGCATCACCGCAAGGGTATGGCCGCTCACTAGGCCTTGACTGCGAAGGCCTTTGCGACCGCTTCGGCGACCTTGATGCCATCAATGGCGGCCGAGAGGATGCCCCCGGCATAGCCCGCGCCTTCGCCGGCAGGGAACAGGCCGGCTGTGTTCAGGCTCTGGAAGTCGTCGCCGCGCGTGATGCGGATCGGCGAGGAGGTGCGGGTCTCGACCCCGGTCAGCAGCACGTCGGGATGGTCATAGCCGGCGATCTGGCGTCCGAAGACCGGCAGGGCCTCACGCATGGCGGCGATGGCGAAGTCGGGCAGGCACTGGCTGAGATCGGTCAGATGGATGCCCGGCTTGTAGGACGGGGCCACCACGCCGAGTTCGGTGGACGGCCGCCCGGCCAGGAAATCGCCGACCTTCTGGCCCGGCGCGGCATAGGTCGAGCCGCCGGCCAGATAGGCGAGCGACTCCCATTTGCGCTGGAACTCGACTCCGGCCAGCGGATGTCCCGGATAGTCGCGCTCGGGATCGATCCCGACCACGAAGCCGGAATTGGCGTTCCGCTCGTTGCGCGAATACTGGCTCATGCCGTTGGTCACCACACGCCCGGGCTCCGAGGTCGCCGCCACCACCGTGCCGCCGGGGCACATGCAGAAGCTGTAGACCGTGCGGCCGTTCGAGCAGTGATGCGACAGGCTGTAGTCGGCGGCCCCGAGGTCCGGGTGACCGGCGCAGTCGCCGAACCGGGCCTTGTCCATCCACGACTGGGGATGCTCGATCCGCACCCCGATCGAGAACGGCTTGGCCTCGATCTCGACGCCCTTGTCATACAGCATCTCGAAGGTGTCGCGGGCGCTGTGGCCCACGGCCAGAACCACATGTTCGGCGGCCAGATACCCGCCGTTCGAGAGCTTCAAACCCTTGATCTTGCGCGATCCGTCGGCGGCGGTCGCGACATCGATCTCCTCGACCTTGTGCTGCCAGCGATATTCACCGCCGAGGCTTTCGATGGTCTCGCGCATACTTTCGACCATCGTCACCAGGCGGAAGGTGCCGATATGGGGATGGGCCTCGGTCAGGATCTCGGGCGGGGCACCGGCCTTGACGAACTCCTCCAGCACCTTGCGCCCCAGATGGCGTGGGTCCTTGACCCGGCTGTAGAGCTTGCCGTCCGAGAAGGTGCCGGCCCCGCCTTCGCCGAACTGGACGTTGGACTCCGGATTGAGCTCACTTCGTCGCCACAGGGCCCAGGTGTCCTTGGTGCGCTCGCGCACGACCTTGCCGCGGTCGAGAATGATCGGCTTGAAGCCCATCTGGGCCAGGATCAGGCCAGCGAACAGGCCGCACGGACCCGCGCCGACCACAACCGGGCGCGGACCGGCATAGTCATCGGGCATCCGGGTGACGAAGCGATAGTCGGTATCGGGCCTCGGGCGCACATGATGATCGCCGGCAAAACGGGCCAGGACCCCGGCCTCGTCCCGAACGGTCACGTCCACCGAATAGACCATCAGGATCGCCGACTTGCGGCGCGCGTCATGGGCGCGGCGGGCGACGGTGAAGTCGAGCAGGTCATCCGGCGAAATAGCCAGCCGCGCGCAGATGGCCGGTGCCATGGCGTCGGCGGGATGGTCGAGGGGTAGCTTCAGTTCGGACAGGCGCAGCATGGGGCGGGTTTAGCGGGAAGCGCTGCTGGGCGCCAGAACTCGCCTCATCCCGCGTCGTGCAGGGTCGAGACCGGCTTCCAGTCGAACAGTTCCTGCAGCACCCGCACCGCCTGGCCGCGGGGCGAGGTGAGGTCCGGATCCCGCGCCAGGATCAGGCGGGCGTCGTCGGCGGCGACGGCGATCAGGTCGCGATGGACCACCGGATCGGCCAAGCGATAGGCGGGAAAGCCGCTCTGCTTCAAACCGAGCGGATCGCCGCCGCCGCGCAGCTGCAGGTCCTTCTCGGCGATCTCGAAGCCGTCGTCGGACTTTCGCAGGATATCCAGCCTCTGCTGGGCGGTGTCGGACAGCGGCAGGTCATACAGCAGCACGCACGAGCTCTCCCGCGCGCCCCGGCCCACCCGGCCGCGAAGCTGGTGAAGCTGCGCCAGACCAAAGCGCTCGGCCTGCTCGATGACCATGATGCTGGCATTGGGGACATTGACCCCGACCTCGACCACGGTCGTGGCCACCAGAACCGAGACCTTGCCCTCGACAAAGGCCTGCATGACGGCGTCCTTTTCGGCCACCGGCATCTGGCCGTGTACCAGACCGACCGAAGGGCCGATGATCTGGCGCAGGTCGGCGGCGCGGTCCTCGGCGGCCCGCAGGTCGATCTTTTCGGACTCGGAGACCAGCGGGCAGATCCAGAAGGCCTGGGCCCCGGCCTCGGCGGCGGCCTTCAGGCGCCCGACGATCTCGGGCAGGCGCGGCATGGGTACGGCCCGGGTGGCGACCGGCGTGCGGCCTGGCGGCTTCTCGTCGATACGCGAAACGTCCAGGTCGCCGAACACCGTCAGTTCCAGGGTGCGGGGGATCGGGGTGGCCGACATGGCCAGCAGGTGGACGCCCTTGCCGTCACCGGCCCCCTTGTCCTGCAAACGACGGCGCTCGTTGACGCCGAACCGGTGCTGCTCGTCGATCACCGAAAGGCCCAGCGCCTGGAAGACCACATCATCCTGGAACAGGGCATGGGTGCCGATGGCGACCGCATGGGTGCCGTCGGCGAGGCCGGCCAGCTTGGCGGCGCGGCCCGCGCCCTTGTCGCGCCCGGTCAGCAGAATGACCGACAGGCCCAGCCGGGCGAGCGGCTCGGCCATTGTCTCGTAATGCTGGCGCGCCAGGATTTCGGTCGGGGCCATGATCGCCGACTGCAGGCCGGCTCCGGCCGCATCGGCCACGGCCAGCATGGCCACGACGGTCTTGCCGGATCCGACATCGCCCTGCAGCAAGCGGCTCATGCGCTCGCCGGAGGCGAGATCCCCGCGAACTTCGGAAAGGCTGCGGATCTGGGCTCCGGTCAGGCGGAAGGGCAGGGCCTTTTCGGCGCGGTCGGCCAGGTCGCTGGCCGGGATGACCGGCGCGGGCTGGGCCCGGCGGGCCGCCTTGCGCTGGGCCAGGGCGGTCTGGTGGGCCAGCAGCTCGTCATAGGCCAGTCGCCGTCGATGCGGCGACAGGGGCGAGACATCCGCCTCGCCGACCGGATTGTGGGCGGTGACAAAGGCGGCCCGCCAGGACGGCAAGCCTTCGCGGACCTGCCAGGCCGGATCCAGCCATTCCGGCAGTTCTGCCGCCCGACCCAGGGCCTCAAGGGCAAAGCGACGAAAGGTGCGCGAGGGCAGGCCCGCCGTGGCGGCATAGACCGGCTCGAACGGCGGGATTTCGTCGGCCCGCCCTTCGGGCAGCAGATACTCGGGATGGGCGACCTGGATCTCGACCCCGAAGCGCTCGACCTTGCCGCTGACGGCCCGGCGGGAGCCGACGGGATGCTGACGCTCCAGATGCGGGCCATGGCCCTTGAACCAGGTCAGTGTGATAAAGCCCGTGTCGTCCCAGGTGCGGATCTTCCAGGGCTGGCCCAGACGGGACGGCGGCTGGTGCGCATCGATACTGACGATGAAGGTCTGGACCTGGCCATCGACGGCAGTATCGGCCGTGGCCCGGGTCCGGCGGATCACGCTCTGCGGGACGGTGAACAGCACATCCCGGACAAGGCTTCCCGCGACCCGCTCGACCAGCGGGGCCACGCGCGGCCCCACGCCCTTGAGCGTGGAGACCGGCGAGAACAGGGGAAAGAGAATCTCGGGGCGCATGGGCTTCAGCATAGCGAAGCGGCGCGCCCATGGGGACGGCTTGTCAGGCCTCGCGGTTCATGACCGGGTCGAGGGCGGCGACGATGTCGGCGAACTCTTCGGTGCGCGAGGCTCCCGAGACGTTGAGGCGGGTGTAGAGGGCCTTGGCATGGTGCCGCTTGACCGCCTCGCTCCAGCGCTCGTTGGCACCGACCAGGTTGTTGGTCTCACCGGCGAGCAGCACCGTACCGATCTCGTCCAGATAGACGAAATTGCCGGCGATCGTCGTCCGGGGATCGGCATCCTCGGCGAGCTTGTAGCGGTAGACGGCGCCGGTGGCGCCTTTCAGTTCGATATAGGGTTTCACTTTACCTCGCCTGACGGACACGCGGCGTCGACAGCCAGGTGTTGGAGGGTACCGTTGGCCAGATTATGGCCCGGTTGCGGCCACCTTGCCGAGGAATCGTCGCGTCCGCTCCTCCTTAGGCGCTCCGAACAGCTCGCGCGAGGGGGCCTGTTCAATGATAACACCGTCATCCATGAAGATCGTTCGGTCGGCGACGTCGCGGGCGAAGTCCATCTGGTGGGTTACGATCAGCAGGGTTCGCCGTTCAACGGCCAGATCGCGGATCACAGACAGCACTTCCCCGACCAGTTCCGGGTCGAGGGCCGAGGTCGGTTCATCGAACAGAATGACCTCCGGATCCATGGCCAGCGCCCGGGCGATGGCACAGCGCTGCTGCTGGCCGCCGGACAGTTCACCCGGATAGGCATGGGCCCGGTCGGCCAGGCCGACCTTGTCCAGCAGGGCCAGCCCACGGGCCCGCGCGGCGTCCCTGGACTGCCGTCGCACCACGATCGGACCCTCGATCACGTTTTCGAGGGCGGTGCGGTGCGGGAACAGGTTGAATCCCTGAAACACGAAGCCGACGCGGCCCTTCAGGGCCCGGGCCAGGGGCGCACGGGGCGTGGCCTCGACCCCGGCGATGCGCAGGTTGCCGCCGTCCAGCAGCTCCAGCCCGGCCAGGCAGCGGAGCAGGGTGCTCTTGCCAGACCCGCTGGGCCCGATGATGGCCACCACCTCGCCGGCGGCGACATCGAGATCGATCTCGCGCAGCACGGGCATGACGCCGAACCGCTTGACCAGGCCGCGGGCCTCGACGGCGCTCATCGGCGGCCCTCCGCGGCCCGGCGTTCCAGCCAGCCCTGGCCGGCGGCCAGCAGGGTCGAGACGATCCAGTAGAGCGCCGCCGCCGCCAGATACATCGTGAAGATCTCGAAGGTGCGGGCGGTGATCAGCTGGGTCTGGCGGAACAGTTCCGGCACCTGGATGGTGGCGGCCAGCGAGGTGTCCTTGACCAGGCTGATGAAGCTGTTGGACAGGGGCGCAACGGCGGTGCGGGCGGCCTGGGGCAGGATCACCCGGCGCAGGGTCTGGCCCCGGCTCATGCCCAGGACAGTGGCGGCCTCCCACTGGCCGCGATCGACATTGGCGATGGCGCTGCGCAGGATCTCGCAGGCATAGGCGGCGATGTTCAGCGAAAAGCCGATGCCGGCCGCGACCAGTGGCGGCAGCTCGATCCCGAACTGCGGCAGGCCGTAATAGATCAGGAACAGCTGAACGAGCAGCGGCGTGCCGCGAATGGCCGAGACATAGACCCCGGCCGGCCAGCGCAGCAGGGCCATGCGCGACAGCCGCATCAGGGCCAGGCCAAAGCCGAGCACCAGCCCCAGTGCCATGCCGATCAGGCTGAGCAGGACGGTATAGCCCGCCCCCTTAAGCAACAGCGGCGCAGACTGCCGCAGCAGGTCGAGCGTGGCGTCCATGCCTATTGCGTCACGTCCGCGCCGAACCAGGTCTGCGAGATCGTCGCCAGCTTGCCGTTGGCCCGCAGGGCATCGATGGCCTGGTCGACCAGCACCTTCATGGCCGGGTCCTTCAGCATCGCCACGCCCTGGTTCTGGGCGGCGAAGGCAGCGCCCGAAGCGACGAACTCGGGCGAGCTCTTCACGAAGTCGGCGGCGACCAGACGGTCATTCAGCACCGCATCGATGCGCCCGGCCTTGAGGTCCTGGTACTTGGTCGGGTCGTCATCATAGGTGCGGACATCCGCCGTCGGCACATTGGCCCGCAGCCAGCTCTCGTAATTGGTCCCCAGACCCACCCCGACCTTCTTGCCGGCCAGTTCGGCGGGGCTGTAGGGGCCGCCCTTGCCCTTCAGGGTGATGATCTGGATGCCCGACACCGTATAGGGCTTGGAGAAGTCGTACTTGGCCGCCCGCTCGGGGGTGATGGTGATCTGGTTGATGACGACGTCGATCCGGCGCGACTCCAGGGCACCCAGCAGGCCAGCGAACGGCGAGGGGCTGAACTCGGCCTTCAGACCCATCTGTTCGGCCAGGGCACGGGCAAAATCGACGTCGAAGCCGGCCAGTTGCCTGTCCTTGTCCTGGAAGTTGAACGGCGGATAGGTGCCTTCCAGGCCGATGCGCAGGGTCCTGGTCGCCTCGACGCGCTGGGCCGTGGTCTGGTCCGCCTTGCCGTCCTTGCCGCCGCAGGCGGTCAGAACCAGAGCGCCGGCGCCCAGCAGAAGGTTTCGACGGTCAGGGAATCGCATGGGCGGCCTCGGGAATCCGGAACAGTCCCAGTTCTATACGCCGCGCCGCGCGCCGCCAGAGGCAAGCGCGGGGCAGGCCGCCCATTGCGCCCGGTGATGGGGAAATGGGCGGCGTGCGGCGGCCTACCGCTTCCGCACAAACACCGTGCCGGCCGAATAGCCCGCGCCGAAGCTGCAGATCAGCCCCGTCTCGCCGGTCGCGAAGTCGTCATTGGCCGTGTGGAAGGCGATGATCGAACCGGCCGAGCTGGTATTGGCATAGGTGTCGAGGATGATGACGTTCTCGCCGGGGGCGGGGTCGCGGCCCAGCACCTTGCGGCCGATCATCTCGTTCATGTTGATATTGGCCTGGTGCAGCCACATCCGCTTGAGGCCCTGGGGATCGACGCCGAGGTCGCCGGCGTGTTCGACGATCATCTCGCTGACCATCGGCACGACCTCGCGGAACACCTTGCGGCCTTCCTGGACGAACAGCTTGTCCCGGGCCCCGATGCCTTCCGGCGCCGTGCGGTTCAGGAAGCCGAAATTGTTGCGGATATTGTTGGAGAACACGGTCTTCAGCCGCGTGCCGAGGATCTCCCAGCCGCCGACCGCCTGGTCGGCATCCGCGATGATCACGGCCGTGGCCACGTCGCCGAAGATGAAGTGGCTGTCGCGGTCCTGGAAGTTCAGGTGGCCCGAGCAGATCTCGGGATTGACCATCAGCACGGCCTTGGCGCTGCCGCTGGCCACGAAGTCGGCGGCGGTCTTGATGCCGAAGGTGGCCGACGAGCAGGCGACGTTCATGTCAAAGGCAAAGCCCTCGATGCCCAGGGCCTGCTGCACCTCGATGGCCATGGCCGGATAGGCGCGCTGCATGTTTGAGGCCGCGCAGATCACCGCGCCGATCTCGCTGACCGGCTTGCCCCAGGCGGCGATGGCCTGTTTTGCGGCTTCCACCGCCATTTCGGCCAGGATCGAGATCTCCTCGTTCGGACGCTCGGCGATGACCGGACGCATGATCTCCGGATCGATGATGCCGTCCTTGTTCATCACGAAGCGCGACTTGATGCCCGAGGCCTTCTCGATGAACTCGGGCGACGACGGGGCCAGGGCGACCACGTCGCCGGCGGCAATCGCGTCAGCATTCCGGGCGTTGAAGCGCTCGACGAAGGTGTTGAACGCCTCGACCAGCTCGGTGTTCGAGATGCTGTGCGGGGGGGTGTAGAGGCCGGTGGCGGCGATGACGGCTTGAGGCAAGCGACTGGTCCCAATGACGCTGGCGCGCGGCGAGGCGCGTCTTGTTTCTCGTTCCGGGCATCCATAGCACGGCCGGGCGGCGCGTCATCCCTTCTCGGGCATGCGGCCCGCCGGTCACAGGCCCTGATTTTTGCCGTTCGGCGGGAACCTTACCCGACGGCCACAATCGCCCCGCTCATGTCCGAAACGATACGCAAGGGCCGCAAACCGGCCCGCTCCGGGTCCCATCGCGGCCGCAAGCCCCGACTAGTCAGGGCGGGCTGAGGGGCATCAGTACAACGGAGTACAACCATGAAAAGTCTCATGCCGGCGGCCCTGGCCGCCCTGTCGGTCGCCGCCCTGCCGGTCCTGGCCCAGGCCCAGACCGCCGCGCCGGACGTCTATGGCACCCTGGGCTACGGAGCCTCGCGCGCCGAAGGGGCCGATACCGGGACCCTGCAGGGGCGGCTGGGCGCCAAGCTCACGCCGCACTTCGGCGTCGAAGGCGAGTTGAGCGGCGGGGTCAAGGACGACAACATCGATACGGCCGGCGTGCGCTCGACCTTCGAACAGACCCATTCGGCCGCCGTCTATGGCGTGGGCTTCCTGCCGCTGACGCCCAATCTCGATCTGCTGGCGCGGCTCGGTTACGGCAACACCCAGTTCAAGACCCGGTTGGCCGGAGCCGAGTCGAAGTTCGACGCCGACAGCGTGAACTATGGCATCGGAGCCCAGTACAGGTTCGATGACCATAACGGGGTGCGGGTTGACTACACGCGCCAGCAGTTCCGCGACAACGACGCCGCCGACGCCAACGTGCTGTCGATCGGCTATGCCCGCAAATTCTAGGGCCGGTGACCTCCAGGCGGCGCTCCCGGAGGGGAGCGCCGTGCCGTCGTCAGGACTCGGCCGGCGGTACCGTGCCGGGCGCATAGTGGTGGTGATGCACCACGGCCGGGCCCTGGCCGAAACCCTCGCGCCCCTTGTCGTCCGGCCCATGCCGATTGGGACCAGGGGTGCCGTCGAGCAGGGTGAAGATAAAGATCACGAAGCCGCCGAACGGGATCAGGTGCAGCAGCATCCAGAAGCCGGACTTGTCGCTGTCGTGCAGCCGCCGCACCGTGACCGCGAGGCTGGGAATGATCATGGCCAGCCAGAACAGGATCAGCGCGAAGGCCAGCAGGCCGCCGAGCAGATTGGGTTCTTTCCCCGGCACGTCGAGCGTGTCGACGCTCGCCCCTGTTATGCCGACCAGGATGGCCAGGCCGACCGTCACCAGGATCTGGAACAGCGTGAACAGCCAGTATTCCGACCGGCGCGCGCGGCCCTCGAACTGGGCGTACTTGCGCAGCGGCTGCAGCATCAACGACATGCAAATCTCCCCCGACACGTCAGACGGTCATGGCGCCATATTTGCGCGCGGCGGTAAAGCGCGGATCGGGGAGGGACCGCAAAGCCGCGCTTGACCGATCCCCCGCCGTCCCCGACGCTGGTCAAAAAAGGGGAGGACGGCGTCAGCTTGGAAAAAGCGTTGCTGATTCAATTGCTCGGCTCGGCGGTGGCGATCTCCGCCCTGGTCGGGCTCGCGGCCTGGGCGCGGATCGCCCGGCCGACACCGCCGCTCGACACCGCCGGGCTCAATGCCCTGCTGGCCGAGGAGTTTCCCGACCACCGGCCATCTGCCGTCTGGATCTCGGCCGACGGGGCCGGGGCCCTGGCGCGCGACGGGGACGACGTCCTCGTGCTCTGGCGTCGCGGTGACGGCTATGTCGCCCGCGATACCCGCTGGTCCGCCGTCGCGGCCGCCACGCCGCAGCAGGGCAAGCTGAAGCTGGTCCTGGCCGATGCCGCGCCGGTCTTTTCCGTCACCGGCCCGCTCTGGCCGCCGCAGGAGTTCGCCGTATGAAGGCCGCCTTCGATCCCGTCCAGATGGCGATCCCGTTCTTCGTCCTGGCCATCATCCTGGAAATCGCCCTGGCGCGTCTCGGCAAGGCCAAGGCGAACTACGAGACCCGCGACACGGCCACCTCCCTGGCCATGGGCCTGGGCAGCACCATCGCCGGCGCCCTGCTGGGCGGGGTGATCTTTGCCGCAACCCTGTGGGTCTATGAGCACCGCCTGTTCACGATCCCGATGACGGCGGTCTGGGCCTGGGTGGTGCTCTTCTTCGCCGAGGACCTGACCTATTACGGGTTCCACCGTCTGGCGCACGAGCGGCGCTTCTGGTGGGCCAGCCATGTGAACCACCACACCTCGACCCACTACAACCTCTCGACCGCCCTGCGGCAGACCTGGACGGGCGGCGTCGCTGGCACCTGGCTGCTGTGGCTGCCCCTGTCGTTCCTCGGTTTCCCGCCGGCCATGGTGGCCATCCAGAAGGGCATCAGCCTCGTCTACCAGTTCTGGATCCATACCGAGGCGGTCAAACGCATGCCGCGCTGGTTCGAGGCGGTGTTTAACACGCCCTCGCATCACCGGGTCCATCACGCCCGCAACGCCCGCTATCTGGACGCCAACTATGCCGGCATCCTGATCATCTGGGACCGGATGTTCGGCACCTTCATCCCCGAGGTCGACGAGGAGCCCTGCCGCTATGGCACGGTGAAAAACCTCGGCAATTTCAACCTGCTGCACAATGTCTTCCACGAGTGGGTCGGCATCGGCCGGGATGTGCTGGTTGCGAAGTCGCCGCGCGAGGTCCTCGGCTACATGTTCGGCCCGCCCGGCTGGAGCCCGGACGGCTCGCGGGACACGTCGCACATGCTCAAGGCGAAGTGGCGGGCGCGGGTGGGCGGGCAGGCTGCGGAGTCCGATCGGTAGGACTCCGTCATTCCCGCTTGCAATGCGTTCATGACCCTAAAGCTCGGCGGCCGCGTGTCCGTCGCTGGTTCCTAGATATCCGAACCAGTGGTTGTTCATTTCGCGCAGGAAGTCGGGATTGTCGACGGGAAGTCCAGACGCCGATCCGAGCACTGAGTCGATTTGGCAGCGCGGGCAAATGGCCGTGCCAGTGCCTTCGTTGAGCCAGCGCTCGATCTCCGCTGGCCCGAACGTCTCTAGACAATAGAAACACCCGCAACCGCCACTAGCTTCAATGGCCTCTCGATGCTTGGACGAGTGACGATGCGTCGTGCATAAAAATTCAGCGGTATAGGTCATCCAATAAGGATGTACGGTCTTAGCAAGGTCGGCAAGATCGAGTGCGCGATCAATTCGCTCCAACTTAATTTCTGAGCGTCCAGTCTTATCTGTTCGGCCGTATAGATCGATCCATATCGCTCGTCATTTGCCATACGCGAAACAGGGGCACACTTCTTTTACTGCAAAATGATAAATTCAAACGCTGAAGGCCCGCGCGCCAAATCCCTCTTCCATAGGGAGAGGGAGGGGCCCGCCGCCGGAGGCGGTGGGAGGGTGAGGGGTTTCAGCGGTTGCCGGAGGGACCCGAGACCTTGGGCCGTGGCTGCAGTTGCGAGCCTAATTGGTGGAGCGGCTTCGATCCTGCCTTGTTCGGACACGGTGTAACCCCTCACCCTCCCACCGCTTCGCGGCGGGCCCCGCCCTCTCCCTTTGGAAGAGGGAAGGATTCTATCCCCGTTCTCGCATGGGGATACAGCCGCCCTGACCCCAGCAAACTCAACGGCCTGGCCGCCCGCCCCACCGTCACGATCGAAAATCGACGCGCACCCCCGCAGACCGCCCCCATACTGCTCATCGCCCCGCCCCAGGGGAGGCCGTCCAGCTGGCGACCTGACGGGTGGCGGGGAGGGTCGAGCGGGAAGCGTCCCGGCGATCGTCGCGAAGGGCCCCGGAGCCTGGTTTGCGAAGCGTGGGCTGTCCCTCCAGGGAAGTCGGGCGCATCGGATCAGGAAAGGGATCAGTCCCCGAGCGGCGGACCGTCGTAAACGCCCCAGGTCCGGGCTGAAATCGCCCGGACGGTCCGGGGAGCGCCATCTCCCCGCCCGCCGGAGGCCTCTTTTGGAAGCGGGTTTAAACCCCGCGCCCCGAAGGCTTTCGTCTGCCGATCCTGCGGAGCGCTCCGGCCCAGGCCGAAACGGTACTCCACTACACACTCTTCCGGGTTTGGCCCGGACGCTCCGCCACCTCCCCACACTTGCCGGTGAAGTTCCGGCGAGAGCGCGAACCTGTGTTTTCAAGTTTTGCTGTCATCCCGGACGAGCGCAGCGAAGATCCGGGACCGACGCGTGAACTCAGCGCTTCCGGCGGTCCCGGATCGGCGCCCGGCGTCGCCGGGCTTGTCCGGGATGACTGCTTTTGGGGACTGGAAATCCTAATCCCGCAACAGCGGCAAACTCAGACCACTCACCGGCCGGGCCGTCAGGACCTCGCGGCGGAAGCGGAATAGTTCGGCCGGGCGGCCGCCGGTTTCGGCGTCCATGCGGCCCAGGCCCTCGACCAGGTCCTCGCGTTCGACCACGCGGCGGAAGTTCTGCTTGTGCAGGGGCACGCCGGCGATGGCCTCGACGGTGCGCTGCAGGGTCGAGAGGGTGAACTCGTCGGGGGTCAGTTCGAAGACCACCGGGCGGTACTTGATCTTGCCGCGCAGGCGCGAGAGGCCGGTGGCCAGGATACGGCGGTGGTCGGAGATCATCGGCTCGCCGAGGGCCGCCGACAGGGCGGCGGGCTCGGCCGGGTCGTGGCCGTCGGCCCGGGCGCGGTCGCGGGCGGCCTCGGGGGCGAGGCCGGCCTCATAGAGCAGCTCGTAGCGCTCCAGCACCCGTTCCTCGTTCCAGGAAGCGCCGTCGAGGGCGAAGGCGAGGCGGGCGCGGGACCACTTGCCGGCGTCGCCGTCGGCCCAGCGCTTCAGGGCCGGGGCCAGGACGGTGTCCAGCAGGTCGGGACGGCCCTGGCGCCAGTCTTCCCAGGGGAAGAAGCGCGACCACGGGGCCCAGACGGTGTCGGGGGCGTCGGTGTCGACGGCGTCAGGGGTCAGGCCCAGATAGCCGACCGAGACCACGCGGGCCGCGCCGGCGCCCACCTCGGCGCGGGGGGCGTCGCGGCCCTTGTCGCCGAAGGTGTAGAGCTGCTCCACATAGCCCAGCTGGAAGCGGGTCTGCTCGGTGACGAAGGCCCGCAGGCCCAGCTCGAAGGTGCGGTGGCCCTCGGGGTCGAACGGGCCG
>Ga0187845_1000754_pt1 | contig 19066 bp, 18 predicted proteins | sample SpaLakP09_SKY_68_FD_134515 | JGI IMG/M metagenome (GOLD analysis project Ga0187845, IMG submission 134515) | Oligotrophic lake water microbial communities from Sparkling Lake, Wisconsin, USA - SP09_SKY_68 | ecosystem: Environmental > Aquatic > Freshwater > Lake | place: USA: Sparkling Lake... | reverse complement strand
GATGGTAACGCACGACCCTGAACTGGCCGTAAGAGCGCAGCGCAATGTGCACATCATTGACGGCCAGGTCAGCGATCTGGTGCGCAAAATGCCTTCGCTGTATGACGCCAAATCAGACGGGCATGTAGAAACCGACTCTGCCAATGAAGTTGATCGTTCGGCTGTGGCCTGAGGAGCAAGAGCATGTTGAAGTATTATTTCTTATTGGGCTTGCGCAGCCTGCGCCGTAACCCCGCACTGACTGCCTTGATGATACTGACCCTGGCAGTCGGCGTTGCGGCCAGCGTCTCTACCCTGACCATCCTGCATGTGATGTCGGGGGACCCCATTCCCCACAAGAGCAATCGCTTGTTCACGCCTGTGCTCGACAATGGCGCAACCAAAGGATATGTGCCCGGTGCAAAGCCTGGTGATACGCAATTGAGTTATACCGATGCCATGAATTTATTGGCCAGCAAACAAGGTGAGAGACGCGCTGCCTTGTATGGTGTGGAAATGGCGATAGAACCAGCCCGCAAGGACCTGGGGGCCATGTCGTCAGCAGGATCAGCAGCCAGCAGCGACTTCTTTGCCATGCTTGACACACCGTTTTTGTACGGCCAGGCCTGGAATGCAGACAGTGATACCAAGGCAGAAGATGTGGTCGTACTTGGCCGCAGTTTGTCAGAAAAGCTATTTGGCAACAGCAACCCGGTTGGTCAATCCCTGGTCATGATAGGCCATCAGTTCAAGATCGTTGGCGTGCTTGACACCTGGGAACCCAGCCCGCGCTTTTATCGCGCGTCTGACGCCTTCGGTGTCTACGACCAGTTTTTTATCCCCTTCAGTACCGCCATACGCCATGAGATTACCCACGATGGCGGCATGAGCTGTTCAGGTGGCGCCACTAAACCTGGCTGGCAAGGACGCCTGGAATCTGAATGCACCTGGCTGAGTTTCTGGTTTGAACTGAAGTCACCATCGCAAAGACAGGATTTACAAGCTTATCTCGATAATTATGCCAAAGAACAGTACAAACTCGGCCGCTTCCAGCGTCAGGCAAAAAATCAGTTATTCAATGTCATGGAATGGCTGGAAGAAGCCAAGGTTGTGGGTAACGACAACCGCCTGTCGGCTTGGCTGGCATTCGGTTTCTTGCTGCTTTGCCTGGTGAATACTGTCGGTTTGCTGTTGGCCAAATTTTCCGTGCGGGCTTCAGAAGTGGGCGTCCGTCGCGCCCTGGGTGCTTCACGCCGCGAGATTTTTACCCAGTTTCTGATTGAAAGTAGTGTCATCGGCCTGGTGGGTGGCGTGCTTGGTCTGCTAATGGCGTTTGGTGCACTGGCACTGATTGCAATGCAGTCGAAGGAATTGACCGTGGTTGCCCACATGGATTGGGAAATGCTGGCACTGACCTTTGTCATGTCGATTTGCGCTGCCATTCTTGCAGGCTTGTTCCCGACCTGGCGTGCCTGCCAGGTAACCCCTGCCATACAACTTAAATCACAATGAGAACAACATGAAAATGAACTTGGAAATCCGGCCAATTTTGTCTGCATTATTGCGCAGCAAGACAGGTGCCATCCTGGTAGCCATTCAGGTTGCCATCAGTCTGGCCATCCTGGTCAATGCTGTGTACATCGTCAATCAGCGTCTGGCCGTGGTGGCCCGCCCTAGTGGTGTCGCTGCCGAAAATGAGGTGTTTTCTGTTGGCATCGACAACCGCAAACTGGATGATCATGCCGCACAAATCGCCATGCAAAAACAGGATGAGGCAACCATGCGTGCAGTACCTGGCGTGGCTTCTGTTATCCGCTCCAGCCAGTCGCCCTTGTCGCGATCAGGCAGTACCACCAGTATTGCTCTGGAAAGAAAGCAAACCAGTGCCAGTGCCCATGTTTCCTATTACATGACGGGTGACTCTGCGATCAAACACTGGGGCTTGAAGCTGGTCGAAGGTCGCGATTTTAACCCCGGTGAATATTTAGAAATTGACCAAAGTTCCAGTAAGGAATTTGTCGATGTCGTCATCATCACCAAGGCACTGTCGCAAAAACTCTTTCCTGGTGAAGCCAGCGCCATAGGAAAAACCATTTATTTTGGTCTTGGTGATGACGCTGAAGCAACGCGGGTTATTGGCGTGGTTGAACGTCTGCAAACTCATGGAGCGAATAAAGGCAGCAAAGGTGAAGAATCTGTCATTTTGCCGATACGCATGTCCAACAATCCCTACGCGATCTTTTCAGTACGCACTGAGACCGGACAAAGGGACAAGGTCATGAAAGACGTGGATGTCGCTTTGCGCGCAGCCTCAGCAGCACCCATCATCGTCAAAACCCGCAGCATGGAAGATGACCGCCGCAAACGTTATCGCGCCGACAATGGCCTGGCATGGATGCTGATCGCCGTCTGCGTCTTGCTCTTGCTGGTCACCGCCAGTGGCATCGTCGGCATCTCCAGCTTGTGGGTGACCCAGCGCCGCAAACATATAGGGGTACGCCGCGCCCTGGGTGCGCGCCGTATCGATATCTTGCGTTATTTCGTCACGGAAAATCTGATGATCACCAGCTTTGGCATAGGCTGCGGCCTGGCACTGGCAATCGCTCTGAATCAATTATTGGTCAGCAAACTGGAATTGACGAAATTGCCTACCCCTTATTTGCTGGGAGGCAGTGTAATTTTCTGGATACTTGGTATTATCGCGGTGGTGGGGCCAGCAGCCCGTGCTGCTTCGATTTCACCCGCGACTGCCACCCGCAGTACCTGAAACCTTTAGCCTGACGCCCTGAAAACCTGAACACTGACAATGCCTACCGTATTAATTATCGATGATAACGCCACCGTCGCGGTGGCACTGGAAGTGCTGTTTTCCCTGCATGATATTGATGCAGTCTGCGCCACATCGCCAGAACAAGGGCTGGCGATGCTGGAGCACCAGGCTGTCGACCTGGTGATACAGGACATGAACTTCACGGCCGACACCACCTCTGGTGATGAAGGCCGTGCCCTGTTCACAGAAATACGCAAACGCTACCCTGATCTGCCTGTCATCTTGCTGACAGCCTGGACGCATCTGGATGCGGCGGTGGAATTGATCAGGTCAGGCGCGGCTGACTATCTCGGCAAACCCTGGAATGACCAGAAACTGCTGACCACAGTCAGGAATTTGATAGAACTGGGACAAAGCAACCGCGCCCTGCAACAAAGACTGCAACGCGAACGCAAGCAAAAGCGCGAGCTGGAGCAAAAATTCAATCTCTGCAATCTGGTCTGGAATGATGCAGCTACCGAACGCGTGCTTGGCATGGCGTGTCAGGTTGCGCGCGCTGATGTGCCAGTGCTGATCACCGGCCCGAATGGCGCGGGCAAGGAAAGAATTGCTGAAATCATACAGGCCAATTCCAGTGTCAAGGATGGCCCTTTTGTGGTGCTCAATTGCGGTGCACTGCCAGCCGAACTGATAGAAGCAGAACTGTTTGGTGCCGAAGCCGGTGCCTATACAGGTGCCAGCAAAGCGCGCGAAGGCAAGTTTGAAGCCGCAGACGGGGGCACCCTGTTCCTTGATGAAATCGGTAACCTGCCACTGGCCGGGCAAATGAAATTATTACGCGTGCTGGAAACCGGGCGTTTTGAACGGCTGGGCTCGAATAAGGAAAGGCAGGTCAAGGTACGTGTCTTAAGCGCCACCAATGCCGATCTGGCCGCCATGATCAAAGCTGGCAGTTTCCGCCAGGATTTGCTGTACCGATTAAACGTCATAGAACTGCATTTGCCCACGCTGGCAGAACGCACGGGCGACATCTTGCCGCTGGCTGAATACTTCCTCAGCAATGGCAAGACCCTGCATCCCAGCACAGCATCGGCACTGGTGCAATATGCCTGGCCGGGCAATGTCAGGGAACTTAAAAATGTCATGCAACGCGCCTGCCTGCTGGCCGCCAAAACTGAAATCATGCCCACGGATCTGGGCCTGCCATTGGCGAATAGCTGGGTCAACGAGCAAGAGCCAGACAAGGATGCGATAGAACGCGCACTGCAAAAAGCTCGCGGCGTAGTAGCGCAGGCTGCTGCCGAACTGGGCCTGAGCCGCCAGGCTCTGTATCGCCGCATGGACAGACTGGGCATCAGCCGCAGCGCATGACTTTCCAGACACCTCCACCAGCCAGCGGCAGCGTGCCTGGAAAACGCTCGCTGTTTTCCATATTGACTCGTCTTAGTTTGTTGATGGTGGCAATATTGTTGCTGGCAGTCGCCATCAGCATGATGATGCTGCATTTGCTGCCAGATCAAATCTGGCTGGCTGCTGGCCTCAGCCTGCTGATCATCTTGCCGCTGGGGGTCGGCATGATGCGCAGCCAGTTGCTCGACATGATACGTTTGTTCCATACCCTGGCTGGCACAGTCATCAGTTATCAGGACAATGACTTTTCCATTGGTGTGCACTGGCCCTTGAAAGATGAACTGGGTGAGTTGGTGGATGCCCACAATGCATTGGGTGATGTCTTGCGCAAGCAAAGACTGGATCTGGTCCAGCGCGAATTACTGCTTGATACCATGGTGCAGAATACCCCGGTAGCAATGATGCTGGTAGCTGACCACGGGCCCATCGTCTTTGCCAATATCGCTGCCAGACAATTACTGAACCAGGGACGCAAGCTGGAAGGTTTCAGCTTCAATGAAGTGATGATGCAAGTTTCGGCCTCATTGCGAGAAGCCATACTGCGCGGTGGCGATGGCCTGTTCACTGTCGCAGCCAAAGACGCGGAAGAGGAGGAAGAAGTTTATCATCTGGCACGCCGCCACTTCAGCCTGAATGGCCGTCACCATGAACTATTCCTGCTTCGCCATTTGACGGTGGAGTTGCGTCGCCAGGAAGTGCAGACCTGGAAAAAAGTCATACGTGTGATCAGCCATGAATTGAATAATTCGCTCGCACCCATTGCCTCGCTGGCAAATTCTGCTGCCGTACTTGTAGGGCGTGGGCAGACTGAACGCCTGCCCGGCATCTTGCAGACCATAGAGGAACGTACCCGCCATCTGGAAAGTTTTATCGATGGTTATGCACGCTTCGCCAAATTGCCGACACCCAGGCTGGAAAGCACGCACTGGCACAGCTTCATTGCAGGCTTGAAGTCGCAAGTCATTTTCACCGTCGTTGACAACCTACCAGATGAAGTCGTCAGCATGGACCGTGCGCAGATGGAACATGCCTTGCTAAACCTCTTGAAGAATGCCCATGAATCTGGCTCCCGGGCCGATGATGTCAGCCTCAGCATCAGGGCATTGCAAGGCGTAACGCGCATAGAAGTCATGGACAGGGGCAGCGGTATGACAGATACAGTGATGTCGAATGCCCTGATCCCCTTCTATTCCACCAAACGCAGCGGCACAGGTCTGGGGCTGGCTCTGGTGCGTGAAATCATCGAAGCCCATGGTGGCAGGATCGGCCTGCAAAACCGTGAAGGGGGCGGTTTGACAGTCAGCCTGTTCTTGCCTTTGCCAACCTAGGCAAAGGCAACTGGCAGTGTCATCTGCATGCAGAGTCCAGCAGGCTGGCGATTGCTGGCAGTAATGCTGCCAGCGTGTGCCAGTATCACCCGCTGGGTAATCGCCAGACCCAGGCCATAACCATCACCGGTATGTTCTGCCAGCACACTGCGATAGAAAGGCTGGAAGATGCTCAGCAATTCAGCTTCCGGCACACCACTTCCTTCATCCAGTACCTGAATATGCAGTTGCCCCTGCTTGACGTGTGCCTGCAAACTCACGGCAGTTTCTGGCGCGGTATGCCGGATGGCATTGCGCAAGACATTTTCCAGCGCTCGATGTAGCAGTTCATAACTGCCCCGCACACAAGTCTTGCTGATTTCATCAGCAGAAAATGCAACCTTGAAAACTTTGCCTGCATTGCTGGCTTCAAACTGTGCATTGTCGGTCAGCTCGGCAAATAACTCATCCATATAGATCAAGTCTTGCCCGGCTTGCGCGCCAGCTTCGAGGCGCGACAGGGTCAGGATTTCGCCCACCAGTTTGTCCATGCGCACGGCTTCCCTGTCCATACGTACCATGTACTCTTCAGCCTTGTCGGGCTGCTGGCGGGCCAGACCGATAGCAGCCTGCAAACGTGCTAGTGGTGAACGCAGTTCGTGCGAGACATCGTGCAAAAGACGGCGCTGATTTTGCAAGGCGCCTGTCAATTGCTCGGCCATGCGGTCAAAGTCGCGGCCAAGTTCAGTCAGCTCGTCCTTGCGCTGTCCCATGCTGTCTCCTATGCGCGCATGCAGCTTGCCACCCGCCAGCGCCTGAAATGCTTCACTCAGCCTGCGTATGGGTTTGGACATATACCAGGCCATCAGAGCTGCAAACAGCAAGCTGGCCAGCAAAGCACATGTCATGGGGATCAGAGTGCGCATCCCGCCGTTATCAGGTGGCGGTTTGCGTTTCCCCATTGCTGGCTGCGCAAAATCGCCAGGTGGTTTCCCAGGGCCTTCACCGTGATGGAAACCTCGCCCTGGGCCTGGTCCATAGCGACCCTCTTCCACGAGCTTGCTGGCATTCATGCTCGTGGCGGCTGATCTGGCAAGTTCTTCGTTGCTGTGTTTGATCCAGAAAGTGATGCTGATACCGGCGATTGCGGTCAACTGCGCCAGCCAGATGAAGAAAAAGAATTTCCAGAATAGTCGTCCCAGTTTTAGCATACTCACTCTCGTGTCAGCATGTAACCCTGGCGGTACACTGTCTGTATGATGGTGCGGCCATCGGCAAAGGCACTGATTTTCTGGCGTATGCTGCTCAGGTGGACATCGATATTCCTGTCAAATCTGGCGAGAGGGCGACCTAGCCCTTGTTCAGACAAGTCATTCTTGCTGACGGTTTGCCCGGCATTTCTGGCCAGCAGTTCCAGCAAGCTGAATTCCGTGCTGGTCAGGTCCAGCAATTTGTTATTCCATTCTGCCCGACGCTGGCCCGGCCATAATTGCAGTGCGCCTACGACCAGACATTGCCTGTCCTGGTCAGCCGCCATGCCCATTTCTGTGCGTCGCAAGATTGCCCTGAGTCTGGCCAGTAATTCACGCGGCGTACAAGGCTTGGGGACATAGTCGTCGGCTCCCAGTTCCAGTCCGATAATGCGGTCTACATCGTCCCCCCGGGCGGTCAGCATCAGCACTGGCATGCGGCTGTGTTCACGTATCCGGCGCAGGGCATCAATCCCATTCATGCGCGGCATCATGACATCCAGCACGACAATCGCATGCTGGCCAGACAGCGCTTCTTTCACAGCCTGCTCACCATCGTACGCTGTCGTAATGACAAAGCCTTCACGCTCAAGGTACTCCTTGAGCATCCCTACCAGTTCGACATCATCGTCTGCGAGCAATACCTTGGTCATGTTTTGAAGGACAGTAAATTTTATGTCTTGATGATAGCAAAGCCGTCACTGCACCTGGAAAAATTTACCTGCTTTTACACTCCCATTCGCACATGACACAAAATCCTTACCTAACTTTACCTTTGCTTTACTGCGCTTAACAAGCCGCCACGACACAATGCAGCAAGCCCACCCCCATCAGGAAAAGACATCATGGATATGCATAGCAACCAACTGGAAAACGACCTTAAGACTCTCATGCAAACAGCAGCATCACGCAGGAAAATGCTGCGCTGGCTATCAGCCGGTGGTGCCATTACCCTGCTGGGCTGTGGCGGCAGTGATGCCAGCACGGCATCCACAAGCGCAGCGACCAGCAGCGGTACCACGACCAGTACGACAACCGGTACAACGACTGGAGCCAGCAGCGCCTCTTGCAACATCATCCCTGAAGAAACTGCTGGCCCTTACCCTGGTGATGGCAGCAATAGCAATGCAGGCGGCATCGCCAACGTCCTGACATTGTCTGGCATCGTACGCAGCGATATACGCTCCAGCATCGCGGGAGCAAGTGGTGTGGCAGCAGGCGTGCCTTTGACAATCAAACTGCAACTGGTGAATACCAAAAGCAGTTGTGCTTCGCTGGCTGGATACGCGATTTATCTCTGGCATTGTGACCGTGATGGCAATTATTCCATGTATTCAGCCGGCGTCACTGCAGAAAACTATCTACGCGGCGTGCAAGAAACCGATAGCAACGGCAATGTTAGTTTTACCACGATTTTCCCTGGCTGCTACGACGGACGCATGCCCCATGTGCATTTCGAGGTTTATCCCAGTCTGACCAAGACTAGCAGTGCCATTAACAAGGTCAAGACTTCACAATTCACTTTCCCCATGACAACCTTAAATGAAGCCTACCAGGCTACTGGCTACACCAACAGCGTGCGCAATCTCTCGCGTATCAGCTATGCAACTGACAATGTCTTCAGCGATGGCACCGGCCTGCAAATGGTCAGCGTTACTGGCAGTGCCAGCATGGGCTATGTCGTCACACTGACGGTTGGTATTTCAGCATAATTATGCGGCAAGTGCGCGTTCAGGTAAGTGAGCCGACAAGTGAGAAAGTAAGCGGGGCGAACTTGCCCCGCACAGAAAACTTCAATAAAATCGAGTTTCGATCAACTTCTTTTTACAGAAAGGAGGAAACATGGAAGTAATTAAATACGCCGTCTGGTGCGTATCTAACTTTGGTATATTTGCCCACTCTTGTCCCGGTTCCATCGCGCTGCGATAATCAGACGAGAGCACATTTATCCCACTTACCCTCCGGGCCTGTTCTCGGCTCATATCGTTAGCGCTCCTGTTGACGTGGATGCTTGCATCCCAAATCAAAGACAAGAGCATGACTACCTTATTATCTTCACAAGCATTACAACTGGAAACCAGCCACGGCGTTTTATTCCAGGATATTAACTTCACCCTGCAAGTTGGCCAGCGCATAGGCTTGATAGGCCACAATGGCAGTGGCAAGTCCACCCTGCTCTCCCTGCTGGCCGGACAACGCAGCGCCAATAGCGGCAGCATACAAATGGCACGCCTGTGTCGACTGCAATATGTGGAGCAACATTTACCACCTGCCCTGCATGCGCTCAGCCTCTACAATGCCATGCTAGATGCCATAGACGACATGCCGGAATTGCACTGGCGCGTTGACAGCCTCTTGCACGAGCTGGGCATTGATGCTGCCACTGCTGAAGTCCCAGTACAATCACTATCCGGTGGTCAGCATACCCGCTTGCTACTGGGGCGTGCCTTGCTGCGCGACCCTAATCTTTTGCTGCTGGATGAACCCAGCAATCACCTCGACTTGCCATCTTTGTTATGGCTGGAAGAATTCTTGCTGAATTGGAAAGGCGCTTTCGTGCTGGTGTCACATGATCAGCGCCTGTTGAACCGTGTGACACGACAAAGCTGGATCTTGCGTGACAGGCAAATCACTTGTTTCGACCAGCCATGCTCCGAAGCCCTGCAGTCTCTGGCTCTGGCAGATGAAACAGCACAGGCCAGGCGTGCCGCCGAGCAATCAGAGATAGACCGTGTGACTGCCAGTAGCAAGCGACTGGCTATCTGGGGCAGTGTCTACGACAATGAAAAACTGGCACGCAAAGCCAAGACCATGCAAAAACGCGCTGACCGGCTAAAGGAAGAACAAACCACGGTCACAGAAGGCCAGCCCTGGACTTTGCAATTGCATGGCAAGGCTTCAGCGGCCAATCATTTGCTGCAACTGGAAAACCTGACCGTCAGAGCCATGCCAGACTTGCCTGGTTTATTCATGCTGGAGCAATTCAGCATACGACCGGGCGACAAAATCGCTTTGCTGGGCGCGAACGGCACAGGCAAATCTTCCCTGCTCAGGCAATGCTGGCAAGCGATACTGGCAGGAGAAATTTCTTCACAAATACGCTGGCATGCGGCAGCGCAAATAGGTTATTACGACCAGTCTTTGCAGCAGCTCAACAGTGATGCCAGCCTGCCAGAAGCGCTCTATCCCTTTGTCGCCAGCTCGGAGACTGCCAGAGCAGAGCTTGCGCGCAAGCAGGCCCTGATTTCGGCAGGCTTCCCGTATCACCGGCATCAGCAAAAAGTGGCATCGCTGAGTGGTGGTGAAAGAGCACGCCTGTTATTCCTGGCACTGTCGATGGCCAGCTATCATCTACTGTTTCTGGATGAACCTACCAATCATCTGGACATGCAGGGCAAGCAAGAATTGACAGCTGCGCTGGCGGGATTTGCTGGCGGCTTTTTATTGGTATCACACGACCGGGATTTGATAGAGCAAAGTTGCCAGGAATTTTGGGTGGTCCAGGATGGCCATCTGGAAAGATGGCTGGATGCAGAAAGCGCTTACCAGTGTTTGCGCAATAAACCCTCTCCAGGTTCAGAACTGCAAGGGCATGTTGCAGGAACTGTCAAAGTTGCGGAGCCTGTTGTCAATGACACCGAACTGGCTTTGCAAAGATTGTGTGAACTGGAGGAATTGCTGCAAGCAGATCTTGCACGCAAACCCAGGCACCAAAAAGTGCAACAGCAAGCCCTGTGGCGTGAAGAAATGTCTGGCTTGAATAGCTTGCTGGGGCTGGATTAAGTTTGCTGAAGACAGCCAGTTGACACGGCTTCCTGCATACTCTTTTTGATTCGCGTATATCGGCACGAAGCACAACATCTCAGGATGTTGTGCTTCGACTTCTTAACTTTCGGGCAGCCCCTGATCACACCACATACATTCTTCTCTCAGGCTATCTGTACGCATTTTGCATTTCGGACATGCAATCAGGCTTTCATTGTGGCGGGAAACGGTAGTAAGTACCTTGAAGATTACCCATGTAGTGAAAACTGCAAACACGGCAAAGAAAACCAGGTAGGCATCGGCAGGATCAGAAATCCAGTTCTGCAGTATCGCAATGCCGACACATGCTGTTAGCAGCATGATGGCCAGAAAAATTTTCAACAAGCGCTTCATCTTGCTTATCCGTTTAAAAATTCACTCACGACAAAAAAACAGGCTTGCTTGCTTTAGTCATATTTATCATCCCCTGCACTCAAGTTGTAGCCACAGGGAAACGTATGATGAGCTGCGTACCCTCTTCTGCCGACGATTGCAAATCAATCTCACCATGAAAGGCAGCCACGCGCTCACGCATGCCTGTAATACCTATCCCTGCTGAACTATGGTGAATATCAAAACCCTGGCCATTGTCACTGACTTCTATCTGCAAACTGTGCTGCGCTTCCAGCATGGTCAAAGACACTTCTACCTGCGTCGCTTGCGCATGCTTCATGACGTTGGACAAAGCCTCTTGTATGATGCGGTAGACTGAAATCGCCAGGCCGCTATCGAGCCCTGAAAAATCACCTTCGCTATCAAAATGAAACTGGCAGCCTTGTGCATTGCTGTTGTAATGCCTGAGCATATCTTCCACAGCTCCCTGCAAACCCAGCATGTCCAGCACTTCAGGGCGCAGGCGCCTGACCAGATTACGGCCATTTGCGTATAAATCCAGAGTCATCCTGGTGATGGCTTTGGCGCGCTCCTGAATTTCGCCTGCGGCTTCACCATTGACTTCGCTCGTTTCTATCTGTGCGGCCAGGTGTTGTATGCGCTGTGCCTCTAGTCTGGCGGCAATCAGTGAAGCATTCAGTTCATCATGAATTTCTATGGCAATGCTTTTGCGTTCATCTTCCACTATGCTATGCACTTTTTGTATCAGCTTGCGTTTTTCTGCATTGGCTTTCAAGGCTTCGTTGCGTGATGCCATCAAGTCCTGCGTTCTTTCCTGTACCTTGTTTTCCAGGTCTTGCTTGGCTTGCTGCAGGCTGACCGACATGGCATTGATGGAAGTCTGCAAATCACCTATCTCTCCACCGGTAGTCACTTCCAGTGTACTGGAATAATCACCCTCCCGTATTTCGCGCAGGGTTTCTATCGCCATCTGCAAGGGATGCGTCAAACTCAGCGACAAGTAGACGGCCAGCACGGCACTTACAAACAAGGCCAGCGCACTGATGGCCAGCTCAAACATGAAACGCTGACTATGCCTGGCCAGCATGCGCGTAGCCGTCATGGTGACTCTGACATAGCCCAGTAAACTGGCATTTTTTGCGGCATTTTTTCCATCGGCCTTGCCTGCATCCAGCGCCAAACCATCTGCCCTGACATTTTGTGCATCGTTAAGCAAATTAACCCACACCAGTTGACGTCTGACCGGAACTTCGACAAAGCGTTCCGTGCTGAGGGCTTTTTCAGAAGAAATAACATGCAAAACATGAGTCCTGTCAGCATCAAGCACATCAATTCTGTAGATGCTGCGATCTGACAGCATGACATCGGTCATGGTGCTTTTCAGCCCGGCCAGGTTCCTGGTCAGCAGATTGTATTCCACACTTTCTGCCAGTGCAGTCGATACCACATAGGCGCGCTCTGCCAACTCGCCTTTGCCTTCTTCCAGTCTGGAATGGTAGGTGTACCAGACCATGGAACAAAACATATAAATCACTGGCAGCAAGATGATCAGCAAGAGGCGCGAGCGCAAATTCCAGTTGCGCCAGAGTAGCGCAGACAAGTTCATTGCGCCTCTGCCTGCGCGTTAGTCTGCAAGCTTGCCTGTACCTTCAACTGCATCATGGCGCAATCAGGCCATGTTTGACTGCCAGCTTGGTAATATAGGCAGGACGGTGTACGCCCAGTTTTTCCTTGATGGTTTGACTGACATTGCTGATGGTCTTCAAGGACAAATCCAGTCTTTCGGCGATCTCGGCATTGGTCAGACCTTCTGCCATGAGCTTGAAAATTTCCAGATCACGCTCATTGAGCAGCGATTGTGGCGACTCATCACCGCGCACTGATAAATTTGCCAGCCGCTCAGCGATCTGCGGCAAGAAATACAATTCACCCTGGTGGGCACGCTGCACCGCGGTCGCCAGATCTGCTGGATCACAATCCTTGGTCACAAAGGCCTTTGCTCCCAGGCGGTAAGCCTCCTTGATCAATGCATCCTGATCAAACTGACTGAGGAAAATAATCCTGGCATCGGCATATTGCGCCAGAATATCGCGGGCGACATCCAGGCCCGTCAAGTCTGCTCCAAAGCGTATGTCCAGTATTACCACGTCTGGCTGCAAGGCAGCATATTGCTCAAATGCCTCTTGCGGCGTTTTGGCCTGCCCCAGCACCTTGATACCCAGATTATTGAGAGACATGGCAAAGCCTGTCATCACGATGGGATGATCATCCGCCAGCAATACCCTTATGCCATTTTGCATCATTACAACACCCTATAGATTAGCAAATCAATTTACCTTTTAGGTGCAATGATAATACTTTTTACTAGCAATCACATCATTGTCATTGATTCTGCCAACTTTGGGGCTATAAATTGCCAGCAAGCACGGCGCCCATTCTCCCTAAGACTGATATTTGGCAGCATGATCTTCATGCCAAAACTATTTATCTTCCTGAACTTATCCGAAAAAAGCCATGCCTGCCATGTACAAGAAGTCAAATTTCCAAGAAAAATAATTAATAATACTTTTCAAGTGACATATTTATTGCTATCTTAAAGCACATGGATTGCACGCAAATACCATTTTCAACTTCCTGAAACTATAAAAGGATGGAAATGCATGTTGCTTATCCCAGCTAGTCCCAGTTACGGAAAGACCGTAACTGGCCTGACCCCAAACCTGGAGAACAATATGGAATTCACACAAAACCAACAACACCCCCTGCAGCGCATGTCACGTTTGGGTGTCGTCGCCTTGCTGCATGTGGCTTTGCTTGCTGTATTGCTGAGTAGCATGAAGATTAAGATCACCTCAAAAACAGAAGGCCCAATCCAAATAAGTCAGATCGAAAAGCCCGTGGAAAAAGAAAAGATTCCACCACCTGAATTTGATACCAAACTGGAAAATCCGATAAATCCTCCGCTGATAGTCCCGGAGCCCCCCTCAGGTTTTCCGAAAAATCTAGATGAAAGTGGTCTTACAAGTACCGAGACTGGTATAAAAGATACCGGAAAAAGCACAGTGGGCGGCACCTTGGACGGTACAGTAGTGGCCGCTGTAGCGGTTCCAAAAAATCCCATCCATGTCGCTGCAGTCATCAACCTGAATGCCTGCGACAAACCGGCCTACCCGGGCAGTTCCATACGCACTGGCGAAACCGGCACCGTGACTTTATCGATGCTGATAGGCACCGATGGCAAGGTTATCGAAACCAAAACCCTTGAAAGCAGTGGCTATCGCGCACTCGACAGAGCTGCCAGCCAGGCCTTGTCGCTATGCCGTTTCACACCAGGCACGATAGACGGCGTGGCGCAACAAAGCTGGACCAAGGTGCAATACGTCTGGAAAATCGACTGATCAGTTTCCGCCACGGCCAGAATATCCCACCCTTTTGCTGCCAGCCTTTTCGCCTTGCGAGTGGCAGGCAGTTTTTTTAATAGACTTACGCAAAATTGTCCCAGCAAGGCGTCAGCAACGAAGACAGCGCTTTAGCACGGCTAGGAGCTGCAACGCTGCTGGGGCGGTTTTTCGTAAGTCCTATTTAGTATCCATACACAAAAAATGCCATGGACATCAATCGACATATCCGCACTTGCTTTCAACTACTCTGTCTGGTCACGAACTTGTTTCTGGCCTCGCATGCCTTTGCAATGCTACCGCCAGCAACAACCGCATCACCCGCAGAGAATAACAACAGCAGTCACCCCTATCGGGCGAACGACTTGACAGTGTTAATGGTCAATATTCATGATCAGTCCAGCCACGCAGGCAGCACCAACGAGCATCCATTCACACCCTACCAAGGAATACTGGCCCGCACCCCTTATCTGAACTGGGTCATCATGCTTTGTGCCTGCCTGCTCCCCTTGGGTATGCTGGTGACAACAGTGATCACTGTCATCGATTTCCGCAAAAACAGGAGTGATGACGAGACTGCGACATTGATAGCGCTGGCTAGCTGAATGAATTGACATAGCTTGGTCATACTGGCACTTTAGAATACGTCACTTCTAAAGCCATTGTTCGGGATAGCCATGTCAAACGATCATGAATCAAACAAGAGCCATCAGCAACGTCGCCGCTTTCTGTGTCATGCCACCACTGGCGCTGGTGCACTGATTGCCGGAGCGGCCCTGCCCAGGTTTGTACGCGCTCAAAACAGCGCTCCTGCCATCATCACCGCCGACAAGTCGCGGCCGCAAATACCTTGTGGCGTCATGAGTGGTGACATTAATAAAGACAAGGCCATCATCTGGAGCCGCACCGACAGACCAGCCCGCATGCTGGTCGAATATGCCAATAATGAGTCATTCAAGAATTCCCACAGCTTCAGTGGTCCGCTGGCACTTCCCAGCAGCGATTACACTGCGCGCGTAGATCTCAGCGACTTGCCTGCTGGTCAGCGTACCTTTTACCGCGTACGTTTCCAGGATTTGCAAAACCCTTCGGTCAGCAGTGAAGTAGTGCAAGGCAGTTTGTTGTTACCCGGCGGCACAGAGCGTGACATCACATTTGCGTTTTCTGGTGACGAAGCTGGCCAGGGCTGGGGTATCAATGAAGCCTTTGGCGGCTACCGCATTTATGAAAGCATGCGACGTTTCCAGCCTGATTTCTTTATCCACTCCGGCGACCAGATTTATGCCGACGGCCCAATACAGGCACAAGTCAAACTGGAGGATGGCAGCCTCTGGAATAATATCGTCACGCCAGCCAAGGCCAAAGTGGCAGAAACCCTGGACGAGTATCGCGGCAACTTTGCCTATAACTTCCTGGATGCCAACAAGCGTCGCTTTGCTGCGGAAGTGCCTTTCCTGGTGCAATGGGATGATCATGAAGTGCGCAATAACTGGTATCCCGGCCAACAGATAGGCGAAGCAGAAAAACGTTACCAGCAACGCGACTTGAATACCCTGGCGGCGAACGCGCGTCGCGCCATGTTTGAATACAATCCTTATCGCATAGACCAGCATGATCCCGACCGCATCTACCGCATGTTCAGTTACGGCCCCTTACTGGAAGTGTTCATGCTGGATGAGCGCAGCTATCGCGGCAAGAATACGCCGAATCTGCAAAGCAGTTTGAATGAGGATGCAAGCTTCCTGGGCAAGCCTCAATTGCAATGGCTAAAGCAGGCATTGTTGCGCTCACGCTCAACCTGGAAAGTCATCGCCAGTGATATGCCTATTTCCATCATCGTACCTGACCTCAACCCTGATGTGCCCAAAGGCAATTCTGAAGCCTGGGCCAATGGCGAGCATGGCAAACCACTGGGACGGGAACTGGAAATTGCCGAGATACTGAAGTTCATCAAGCGGCACAATATCAAGAATGTCGTCTGGGTGACCGCCGACGTTCACTATGCCGCTGCGACTTTTTACTCACCAGACAAAGCCAGCTTCACCGACTTCAAGCCCTTTTGGGAATTTGTCGGTGGCCCGTTGAATGCAGGCACTTTTGGCCCTAACGAAATTGACCGGACCTTTGGCCCAGATGTGAAATATGTCAGCGTACCGAAGGGCATGAAGCAAAACCGGCCGCCTACAGAACTGCTGCAATTTTTTGGTATCGCAAAAATCGATGCCAGGACCAAGGCGATGACCGTTTCCTTGCACGATATCGATGGCAAGAATTTGTATAAAGTCGATATTGCGCCTGAAGCTTGATCACCGAAGCGGACGAGCCTGACTGGAAAGAAGACGACGTATGATCTGGCGCCAATTAAACAGAAAAAGTTTGGATTCGCGCCAGTTCATTTCCCGCCACCAGCTAACATGCGTACACCACGCCAACAGTCCTCGCCAGTCCCTTGCTTCTATCGCTCTGAATACATCTTGCGGAAATAGTGGGAGCAACTTGCTCACCGAGGCATCCTGGCGGAAATCTGTTTGCGACGAGCCCGCAATTCCCAGTATGCCGGCCAACGCAGCCACACTGTCCACACCTGCGTGCAGACCTAGTCCCACCGTCAGTGTAGGGCGAAAATTTTGCTCCAGCAACACCAGCCCACCAGACTTGTCATCCTGAATAAAGTCAACACCGCATGCACCATGAAAACCAGATAAGCACCCCAATTTTTCCAGGATTTGTTGCAGCTCGGGAAAATGGCAGAATTCTATCGCGGCCGATGGTCCCAAAGCGCCCCAGGTTCGGGCACGGTAATAAGAAAACCAGGCAAGTAATTGTCCATTCTTGTAGAAGACTGCTGCGCTCCCCAGACGCCCCGCGACAAAACGCTGCGCGATGACTGGCATATCCAGTGGGTATAGTTCAAGGTTTTTCTGATCGGCAACGATGCTCACCGCCAACCCGGCATATCCCTGCGCCTCCTTGATCACCAACGGATACCCTAAACGGCTCGCCGCCACGCGCAAAGATGGTTTGTCATGGCATATCTCGAAATCCGGTACGGCAATTTGCTCCTGTTGGCAGCGCTGTATGAAACTCGCCTTTGAGGTAATGAAATCCATTCCTCCCAAACCGGCGCGACTGGGGAAAATTTCCTTTACCCAGGCTTCTTCACGCCGACGCTCAAGTGCATACAAAACGGGATCATCGCCAATCAACACGAAATCATAGGGTTCTGCCACCTGATTTAAGTGTTGCTGCAACTGATCCATTGCCGTCTCAATTTCCTTGGAGGAATAGAAACGATGCCGGATAAATTTTGATCGTGACACATAGTTTTTGGGTGGCCCAAATACGCTGATTTCACAACCAGTCTGATGCAGGACATAGGGCAGACGGGATAGCCCCTCCCAAAATGCGTGGCATACGATCAACACGCGCTGTGCGGGCTTAGACATGGCACTAGTACAAAGTAACGGTGGAAAATCGGCTTGCCTGCCATATGCGTGACAATCATGGCAGTCTTGCAAATGCTCTCATTGGCTGCGCTATCGTTAGCATGGCAATTACGCTTTCCTTGCCCTGATTCGACGGCACCCTCTCCTTCACTCTCGATTCCACTGTTATAGCCCACTGGCTCCAAGTGGAAATTCCTGGAAAAGATGGGTAAGTAGTTTGCACTCATGTGCCACCATACATAGCAAAAATTTAACGTTATTAAATCTTAATGCAAGTTGAAGGCAATAATCCTGACTTCAACATTAATTCACCTTTCCATGCCTGATGCATGGCCGACAGGACGCATGTAGCACAGAACAGTGGACAAAAAAAATGGCTGACACGAGGTGTCAGCCATTTTATGAAGCCTGTAAAACTATCTGTACACGGTCACAGGCTCGGTGTTTTGCACTGGAACGACTGGCTGTCCCTGGATACGGACATTCTGGCCACGGTTGGCACCACGCGGTGCACCAAACTGCACAAGAATTTCATCGTAGGCCGCATCAGCCAGACTACGAGATGTTTCTTGCATCACTTTGCCACGATTGAAGACAACACGGTCACCAGCACGGCTGATGATCTTGGTATCAACGCCAGAACCACTGGCACTGAAAGCCGCCTTGATTTCATAAGTCTTGGTGTTGATGAGACTGAAATCAGCAACCAGGTCCAGCGACAGGCTGGCTGTCATTGAATTGCCGTATTGCAGTTGATTGCTTTCCTGGCGGAACTGGATATTGCTGACTGTGCCAAACAAGACGTAGTCAGCACCTGGATACATGCCCTGTTTGATACGACCGATGATGTCGTAAATTTTTTCCATGGGCTTGCCCACGTAAGGACGCGCTTGCACCAGACGGACACCGCCGCCCTTGATCAAGGCACCCTTCAGGTCAGCCGTATAGGTTTTCAATTCGCCACGGTCAATATAGGTATAAAAACCTTCTGCCTCGTAGTAATTGCTTTCGCTCTTGGCGTTGATATTGCCACGCTGCGAGTAGCTGCGGTCGGTTTCACGCTCGCTATAACTTCCCTTGACGCTGCTCTTGCTGGAAGCAGACACCACGCGGAAATATTCGCTGACTTTTTCTTCATAAGTCAGATCGGTCACGGCAATTTTTGGTTCTGATGCATAGGCACTGAATGCCGCAGCAGAGCAAAACAAACCTGCCATCAGTTTTTTAAGATTCAACATCGTATTTCCCTTTTAAGGATTAGCGCTTGGAAGTTTTACGAATTTCTTTTTCGTCTTGCCATTCGATGGAGCCTTCTTCAACGTCATACAGTTTCAAGGTCATTTTGTAG
>Ga0187845_1000752_pt1 | contig 19094 bp, 20 predicted proteins | sample SpaLakP09_SKY_68_FD_134515 | JGI IMG/M metagenome (GOLD analysis project Ga0187845, IMG submission 134515) | Oligotrophic lake water microbial communities from Sparkling Lake, Wisconsin, USA - SP09_SKY_68 | ecosystem: Environmental > Aquatic > Freshwater > Lake | place: USA: Sparkling Lake... | reverse complement strand
TGCTGTCGGCCGATCCCCACGCGGTCAATGTCGCGCGGATCGTCGGTCACTTCGACGCCGCCGCCAACATGACCGATTCCATGGGGGCCCTGAGCGCCCTCGTGCAGATCGGCGGCGCGCCGCGCGATGCAGCCCTGGCGGCGTTTCACGCCAAATGGCGGCACGAGCCGCTGGTGCTGGACAAGTGGTTTGCCGTCCAGGCCCGCGATCCCTCGGCCGACGCGCTGGACCGGGTGATCGCCCTGACCACGCATGAGGATTTCGACGCCGGCAATCCCAACCGCTTCCGGGCCCTGGTCTCGACCTTCGCCAACTTCAATCCGGCGAGGTTCCACGATCCCAGCGGCGCGGGCTACCGTTTCCTGGCCGAAAAAATCCTGGCCGTGGATGCCTACAACCCGATGACGGCCGCACGACTGGTCGAGGCCCTTGGCGGCTGGCGGCGCTATCCGGAACCTCTGGCCGGACCCATGAAACAGGCCCTGGCCAGCGTGAAGGCCCATCCGGGCGTGTCGAAGAACGTGCTCGAACTGGCGACCAAGGCCCTCGACTAGGGCCGCCGGCGATAAGCGATTGCGACCAAAGGGCTCATCCGTTCCAGAAATGATGGATGAGCCGTGACGCGGCGGTCAGCGGTGCGGTAGTTTCGAGGTTCGGGCAACTGACTCGCCCGACAACCATCTGGAGCCGCGCATTTTGCCTAAGGGGGCTGCGAGACCCGGAAGGCCGGTCGACACCGGACTTTCGGCAGGAGGCGTCGTTCGGTCACAGACCGTACGAACCCCTTCGCAGGCCTATGTGCGGGTGGCGATCCTGGCGGCGCTGCTGCTGCTGTCGGTCTATACGGCGTTCGGCGTCCAGCGCCTGCAGCGGGAACGCCAGACCCCGCAGGGCAGCGCGCCGCTTCATGCCGAGGCCGAACTGGTCGCCCGCCGGGTCGAGACCAATCTGGCCGCCCAGCGGGCCGGTCTTTCGGCCGCAGCCGACACCCTGCAACGCGATCCCGCCGCCATCATGGATGCGGCGGAGATGGCCCTGCGCGCCAGTGGCGGCGAGGCCATGGCCGTTGCCGTGGCCAGCCCGTCCGGCGTTCAGGCCATTGCCGGGCGCGATGACGCAGCCGACTGGAAAGCCGCCGCCCGCGCTGCCGCCGCGTCGGGGCGCTCGACCTGGGTCGGGGCCGCCGGCGACTCGACCCGCCTCTATGTCGCGACCCAGGCCCCGGCCGCGACCGGCGGAGCCCGCAGCTACATCATCGCCAGCGGGGATCCGAGCCGGCTGATCACCGATCCGGGCAAGTCCGGCTCCCGCGCGCTGATGCTGCCGGACGGGGTTCTGCTGGCCACACGGGGCAGCCCCATCCAGGGGGCGGTCAGCCTGGGCCAGGCCTTCGGCCTCGACGTGCAGGACTTCAGCGACAAGGCGACCACGATCAAGGGTCAGGCCGCCGACGGCGCGGCCATGGATGTCTCCAGCCACCCGATCGCCGAAGGGGCCCTGATGGCCCTGGCCGGTGCCCCCTCGCGGACCGCCGCCAATCTGGACCGGGCCTTCATGGCTGGGGCCTTCAATCTGATGGCCCCACTGGCCGTCGGTATCGCCCTGGCCCTGCTGCTGCTGATGCAAAGCCGCAAGGTCGAGGCGGCCCAGCGCGAGTTCTCCGACAGCGAGCAGCGCTTCCGCCTGGCGGTCGAGGCGGCCCGCTGCGGCATCTGGGAATGGGACCTGACCGCCGACCAGGTGTTCCTGTCCGACGTGACCGGCGCGATGTTCGGCTGGGGCGGCGGCGGCATTGTCTCCAGCCAGGACCTGCTGGAGCGGATTTCCATCGACCAGCGCGAGCGGGTGCGGCAGGCCCTGGCCAATGCCGCGACCTACGGGGCCTTTGACGTCTCGTTCCGGGTCCCGGCCAACCAGCAGGGCGGCCGGACCATCTGGGTCGACGCCAGGGGCCAGGGCTTCGGCAAGCCCGGCCAGGACGGCTATGTCCGCATCATCGGCGTGGCGCTTGATGTGACCGAGGAGCGGCATGCCCAGGCCCGCGCCCAGGCCGCCGAGAACCGCCTGCGCGACGCCATCGAGAGCGTTTCGGAAGCCTTCGTGCTGTGGGACCGCCAGGGCCGGCTGCTGATGTGCAACCGCAACTACCGCAATGTTTTTTCGCTGGAGCCCAAGCTGCTGAAGCCCGGGGCCGCCCGGGCCGAGGTGAACCGCTTTGCCGCCCTGGCCATCAAGCAGGACCATCCGGCCCCCGATGGGGCGCGGGGCGTGCGTGAGGCCGAGCTGATGGACGGCCGCTGGATCCAGATCAGCGAGCGGCGCACCGCCGAAGGCGGTCTCGTCATGACCGCCGCCGACATCACCGCGATCAAGAACCAGGAAGAGGCCCGCCGGCTCAACGAGGAGCAGCTGCAGCACGCCGTTACCGGCCTCGAGCGCAGCCAGGAGCAGCTGGCCGAACTGGCCCGCAAGTACGAAATGGAGAAGGTCAAGGCCGAGGGGGCCAACAAGGCCAAGAGCGAGTTCCTGGCCAACATGTCCCACGAGCTGCGCACACCGCTGAATGCCATCAACGGCTTCTCCGAGATCATGATGAACGAGATGTTCGGGGTGCTCGGCGATGCCCGCTACAAGGGCTACTGCCTGGACATCCACAACAGCGGCCAGCATCTGCTGGCCCTGATCAACGACATTCTCGACATGTCGAAGATCGAGGCCGGCAAGATGAACCTCAAGTTCGAGCCGATGCACCTTGAGGACGTGGCCGAGGACGACGTGCGCCTGATCCGCAACCGGGCCGAGGCGGCCGGCCTGAAGCTGGCCATCGACTTCCCGCAGCTGCCGGAGATCGAGGCCGACTACCGGGCGGTCAAGCAGGTGCTGCTGAACCTGCTGTCCAACGCCATCAAGTTCACGCCCCGCGCCGGCAGTGTGACGGTGCGGGCCGAGATGCGCCGCGACCCGCTGGGCGAACGCATCCGGGTCTCGGTGACCGACACCGGCATCGGCATCGCCAAGGAAGATCTGGCCCGTCTGGCCCGCCCCTTCGAGCAGGTGGAAAGCCAGCTGTCCAAGACCACCCAGGGCACAGGCCTGGGCCTGGCCCTGACCAAGTCACTGATCGAGATGCACGACGGGGCCCTGGACATGGCCAGCACCCCGGGCGAAGGCACAACGGTCAGCTTCACCCTGCCCGTCCGCCAGAGCCAGTCGCAGACCCAGCCCAGCCGGGACTTTGCAGCGGCCTGAAGTCGGCTCCGATCGGCCTGGGCTCTAGGCCCGGTCGCCCAGCAGGACCTGCCGGATGTCGCCGCGGGTCCGCGACAGCAGAACCAGCAGATAGATCGACAGGAACAGCATCCCGCCGAACACGGCCACGAGGCCCAGCGCGATGGAGGTCGGACGGAAGTGCCCGCGCCACGCCACCCACAGGCCCGACAGCAGCAGGAAGCAGAAGAAGTCGAGATTGAACTGCCCGGGCCAGCCCATGGCGGCCATCTGACCGAAGAATACCGGCAACAGGTTCCAGCCGTGTCCGGCGATGGTCAGGCTGGTGTAGCCGACGATGACGGCGAGGCAGGCCAGCAGGAAGAGGCGGAAGGGGATCATGGGGCAGTCTCCGTTGAAGAGTCGGCGCGGCGCGCCTCAAGAAACAGGCAACGGGCCAGCATGGCCAGCAGGCCGATCGAGCCGGTGCAGGCCACCAGCACGACCCAGGGCCCACCCCGCATGCCCACGGCCCGGGCACGCGGCAGAAGCAGGAACACGGCCGTCGCGCCCGCCATCAGCAGATCGGTCCAGACCTGCACGCCCCAGCCATTGGCGCTGTGCAGGGTCCAGAAGCCCAGAGGCCCCTCCCGCGCCACGACCCATAGACTGAAGGCCAGGAAGATCGCTGACAGGAGAGCGGGCCATTGCCAGCCTCCCGGCCGGGACACCGGTCGCAGGGCCATCAAGGTCACCGCACAGACAAAGCCGAGGGCTGCGCCCGCCGGCAGTATGGCGTAGAGGGATCCAGTCATTGTAACCTCCTGTAGCAGTTGCTACAGATTAGCCAATTGTAGCGGTCGCTACAAGAGTGAGCCATGATCGGTCGGGACGAACAGCGAGATCGCGTGGTGGAGGCCCTGGCCGGCCACCTGCTGCAGACGGGCCTGGCCCAGGCCAGCCTGCGCCAGCTGGCCGCCGCCGCCGGGGTCAGCGACCGCATGCTGCTCTACTACTTCCGCGACAAGGGCGAGGTTCTGGCCCTGGCCATGGGTCGACTGGCGGGAGATATGGCCCTGCGCCTGGCGACCGCGCTGCCTGGCGACGAGCGCCTGTCGCAGACGGCCCTCACCGCCCGCGCCGCCCGCCTGGTCATTGATGACAGCTTCCGCCCGTTCATGCGCCTGTGGATCGAGGCCGTCGCTGCAGCCGCGCGGGGCGAGGCGCCGTTCGTCGACATCGCCCGCCAGATCGGCGAGGGCTTCCTGGTCTGGCTCGAGGATCGCCTGGACCCGGTCACGACTCCCGATCCAGCCGGCACTGCCACGGCGATCCTGGCCCAGCTGGACGGACTGGCCCTGCTGGAAGTCTGCGTCGGCAGCACCCGTGCGCTGCAGGCGGTCGAGGCCCTGGAACGGCTGACGGATGCCGAAATTATGACAAGTAATTCATAGACTTAAATCGACGTCATGAACGGCGTTTAACGGGCTTTCGCGGCGATCGCGATCTAGCTTCCAGGTCAAGACAGGGCGCACGACGCGCCGCAGACCTTCAAAGGAAGCCTCCCATGCGCAAGTTCATCGCCCGCCTCAGCACCGTCGCCGCCCTCGCCCTGGCCATCGTGCCTGTCGCCGGCCTGGCCACCACCGCCCACGCGCAAAGCCATAGCCAGCCGGTCGCCCACATCCGGATCGGTGATCTGAAGCTGGACCGTCCCGCCGACGCCGCCGAGTTCCATCGCCGCACCCGCGATGCAGCCGATACGGTCTGCGCCGCCCGCACCCATGCCGAGCGCCTGGGCCGGCTTTCGGTCTATGCCTGCCACCGGGACTTCCATGCCGACGCCCAGGCCGAACTGAGCCGCACCCAGCTGGCCGACCTGCGCCGCGCCGGGCGTGCCGCTCCGACCCAGCTCGCGGCCCGCTAGTTCGGGCTGCGCATCCAGGCTGCGACCGCCCAGGCATGGGCGTCGTGGCGCAGGGCGACGACGGCATCGCGCGGGTCCAGCCAGACCAGCCGGTGATCGTCCTCGACCTTGAGAGCGGTGTCCTCCCCCACCGCGCGGGCCCCGTGCACCCCGCCGACATTGCGCACCGGCTCGCCGTCGGACTTCAGGAAAAACTGAGACACGGTCACGATCAGACGGTCGACCGCGACGATCAGACCGGTCTCTTCGCCGAACTCCCGCACCACGGCCTGAGACTCGGTCTCACCCGACTCGACGGCCCCGCCGGGCAGGTCGAAATAGGGCGGCTTGCCGGGCTTGGTCACCTCAACGAGAGCAATCTGGCCGAGCGCGTTTTCCACCACCCCGAAGGCGGCCGCCCGCTCCCGGTAGTCGAGGCCCGCAACAGCCTGTCCGAAGGCGTACAAGGATCTAGTCCTTACCGTAGAGGTCGTTCCAGGGATCGGCCTTGCCGCTCTCGACATCCGCCACCGTGATCTCGGGGCGATAGCCGATCTTGCCATTGGCACTGTCACGCCAGGCATCGGTCACCAGATCGCGCAGGGCTGCGGCCCCGGCCGCCAGACGTTCCTGAACGAAGGCCCGGCCGCGCGGATCGGTCTCGACCATGCCGCCGGCCTTCTCGAGTGCATAGAGCGGCTCGGTCAGCGTCCAGGTCTTGGTCAGATAGCCGACGACGCGGGTTTCAATCGAGCAGGCGCAGTTCACATAGGCCGGCATCAGCCGGGTGACCTCGGCCTCGTCTCCCGCCGCCTTGGCCAGGGGACCCTCGAAGTTGAAGTGGGTGGAGCGCGACTGGGTGTAGCCGTTGGGATTGGGATAGTCGCCCCAGCCATTGTAATGCACCGACAGGTGCATGGGCTGGCTGGCATCGCCGACATAGTGGGCCCAGGTGCCCAGGTCGCGGAGCAGGAGCTCTTCGCGGCGCTTGAGATCAGCGGCGTACCAGGCCTTGCGGACCGGATCGGTGGCCATCTTCTCGGCGCCGACCAGGATGCGCCAGTAGGTGAAGTCCTTCACCAGTTGCTGATAGCCGTCGATCATCGCATAGGGCAGATAGCCGGCCTTCCAGCTGTCAGTGCCTGCTGCCCGCAGCGCGGTCTCATAGTCGGCGCGGGTCGGCGGCAGGGTTTCGACCGTGAACATCGGCCCGCCATACATGCGGCCCTGGTCATCGATGTCGAGGAAGTGGGCGGCATCGCGGTCATGGTCGTGGATCTTGCCCGAGCCCTTCGAGCGGTCCGGCTCGCGCGCAAACTCGCCGATGGTGGTGATCGCCGCTTCAGTCCGCAGAAACGCCGGAACGTCCGACGGCAAGCTGCGGGTACCGACAACCCCGACCACGCGGTGGCCGGATGCGCCCCAGGCCAGGGCCGACTGGGCCGGTGCCGCGAGTGCGGCGGCCAGGACGAGAACTTTAACGCTGGACGACAGACGCGACATGCGCACTCCGCACTTGATCAACTCAGGACACACCCAGACCGGACTCCACCCGTCCAATCCAGGCCTGGATGGCCGGATACAATGACAGGTCAAAGCCCCCTTCGTGGGCCACCCGGGTGTAGGCCACCAGAGCGACGTCCGCCAGTGTGAGGCTGCCGCCCACCAGATAGGGCGTCTGAACCAGCTGGGTTTCGAGTCGCTGCAAGGCGGCGGCGCCACGCTCGACCAGCTTGGCATCGAGGTCCTCGCGGGGCTTGCCCAGATAGGCCATCTGGAAGCGGGCCACGGCAACATAGGGCTCGTGGCTGTACTGCTCCCAGAACATCCATTCCAGCATGCGGGCCCGCTCATAGGCATCGGCCGGGATGAGGTCCGAGCCTTCGGCGAGATGGATCAGGATGGCGTTCGACTGGGCCAGGGGGCGGCCGTCGGCCAGCACCACCAGCGGTACCTGTCCGGCCGGGTTCAGCGCCAGGAACTGTGGGGTCCGCGACTCCGATTTCAGGATGTCGATCTCGACCCAGTCGAAGGCCAAACCCAGATGGCCGGCGACCCATTTCACCTTCAGACAGTTGCCGGATTTGCTATCGCCATAGATGCGCAGGGACACAACTACACCTCCAGTGGGTTGTCACGAGACCGTGATCGGACTATTCACCAACCGCCCGACAGATACGCCGATAAGAGGATTCCCTCGATGCGTCGCACGCTCGCCGGATTTTTGGCCGTTTTGGCCATGTCCACCGCCCTCCCCGCCTTCGCTTCAGAGCCGGACTCTGCGTCCCAGTCCGACCCGCTGGGCGACCTGATCACCGGGGCCCTGACCGGCACCCTGCCGGGCAGCCTTGAGTGGAAGATGCGCGCCACGCTGTATCATGCCGGGGCCAAGGGCATTCGTGGGCTGGACTCACTGGGCTGCAAGGTGGCCGCCATGCGGACCGTGGCCGTCGACCCCAAGGTAATCCCGCGCCGGACCGTGCTGTTCATCAAGGAAACCGTGGGCCTGCCAATGCCGGACGGCACGACGCATGACGGCTACTGGTACGCCTCGGACATCGGCGGCGCGATCAAGGGCCTTAAGCTGGACCTGTTCAGTGGCTCGGGTGCCAAGTCCATGGCCCCGCTGAAGGGCCTGAACCTGGCGGACCTGTCGGTGACCAAGGTCGGCGAGTTCAAGGGCTGCCCGCCGCAATAGCGCTCGAAAGGGTATCGCCGTGACCTTGAAGCTCACCGGCCTGACCCCGCTGATCTCGGTCTTCGACATGCCGAGCGCTATCGCCTTCTATTGCGAGGGTCTGGGCTTCCGGATCGTCGATCACTCCCCCGAAATTGACGCACCCGAGGGCCGCTACTTCCACTGGGCATGGCTGAGGCTGGGCGCGGCGGACCTGATGCTGAACACCGCCTATGACGCGGGCGAGCGTCCGCCGGTGCGCGATCCTGACCGCACCGCCGCCCGTATCGACACCGGCCTGTTCTTCGGCTGTCCCGATGTCGAGGAGGCCTATGCGACCCTGAAGGCGGCCGGTCTCGACATCGCACCGCCCAAGGTCGCGCCCTACGGGATGAAGCAGCTGTGGCTGACAGATCCTGACGGCTATCAGCTCTGTTTTCAGCAGCCAGCCTGATCCGGGTTGAGCATCCGCTTTAGTGCCTTGGCGCTTGGCGGCGCGCGCCTCTAAGGTCATGCCCGATCGAGCCTTGAAGGCTGCGGAGGGGTCCTATGCGTATTTCCAGCCTGTTGGCGCTGCTGTCTGTCATCGCCCTCGCGGGATCGCCGGCCCACGCCGCCAACGACCTGTCCCGTCTGAAGGCCCGGGCCGCCGGGGTCGAGATTACCCGTGACACCTGGGGCATCGCCCACATCCACGGCAAGACTGATGCCGATGCGGTGTTCGGCATGGCCTATGCCCAGGCCGAGGACGACTTCAACCGGGTCGAAACCAACTACATCACCGCCCTCGGCCGCACGGCGGAAGCAGAGGGTGAAAAGGCCATCTGGAGCGACCTGCGCCAGCGGCTGTTCGTCGATCCCGAGGTCCTCAAGGCCGACTACGCGAAAAGCCCCGCCTGGCTCAAGGCGCTGATGAACGGCTGGGCTGACGGGCTGAACTTCTACCTCGCCACCCATCCCGAGGTGAAACCGCGCACGATCACCCGGTTCGAGCCCTGGATGGCGCTGAGCTTTTCCGAAGGCAGCATCGGCGGCGATATCGAGCGGATTTCGCTGAGCCAGCTCGAGGCCTTCTACGGCAAGCGCCAGATGGCCCTGAATGACGACGAAAAGGGCCTGACCTTCCGCGAGCCGACCGGGTCGAACGGCATCGCCATCGCGCCGTCCCGGACCCTGGCCGGCAACGCCCTGCTGCTGATCAACCCGCACACCTCGTTCTTTTTCCGCTCGGAGATGCAGGTCAGCAGCGACCAGGGCCTGAACGCCTATGGCGCGACGACCTGGGGCCAGTTCTTCATCTACCAGGGCTTCAACGCCAGGGCGGGCTGGATGCACACCTCCAGCGGCGTCGACGTCGTCGACGAGTTCGCTGAAACCCTGGTCGAGAAGGACGGCCAGCGCTTCTATCGCTATGGCAAGGCCCTGAGGCCGGTCGTCAGCGAGACGATCACCATCCCGTATCGAGCGGCCGACGGCACGAAGGCTGAGCGGCGCTTCACGGTCTATCGCACCCACCATGGCCCCATCGTGCGCGAGGCCGACGGCAAGTGGATCAGCGTCGCCCTGATGAACAGGCCGGTCGCGGCCCTGGAACAGTCGTTCCTGCGCACCAAGGCCACCGACTATGCGTCGTTCATGAGGGTGGCGGCGCTGAAGGCCAACTCGTCGAACAACACCCTGTTCGCGGACTCGAAAGGCACCATCGCCTATCTGCACCCGCAGTTCATTCCACGGCGCGACGACCGCTTCGACTATACCCAGCCGGTCGACGGGTCGGACCCGGCCACCGACTGGAAGGGGCTGCATGAGCTCGACGAGGCGCCCCGCGTCGTCAATCCGGCCCATGGCTGGGCGTTCAACACCAACAACTGGCCCTATTCGGCGGCGGGGCCGGACAGCCCCCGGCAGGCCGATTTCCCGAAATACATGGACACCTTCGGCGAAAATCCGCGCGGCCTGCATGCCATCCGGGTTCTGGAGGGTCGCAAGGACTTCACCCTGCCCGGCCTGCTCGGTGCGGCCTATGACCCGTATCTGACCGCCTTTGCCCGGCTGGTCCCGAGCCTGACGGCGGCCTATGACGCCACGGCGGCCGACGATCCGCTGAAGGCGAAGCTGGCCGACCAGATCGCCCTGCTCCAGGGCTGGGACTACAAGTGGTCAGCCCGGTCCGAGGCCACCTCGCTGGCGGTGTTCTGGGGCGAGGCCCTATGGGCCACGGCGGCGCCCGCCGCCAAGGCCAGGGGCGTCAATGTCTATGACTACATGGCCGACCTTTCGACACCGGCCGAGAAGCTGAAGGCCCTGGCCGAGGCCTCTGACCGTCTGACCATCGACTTCGGATCGTGGAAAACCCCCTGGGGCGAGATCAACCGCTTCCAGCGCAATGACGGGGCGATCGTCCAGACGTTTGATGACGCGAAGCCCAGCATCCCTGTGCCCTTCACCTCGGCCCAGTGGGGCTCGCTGGCCTCCTTCGGTGCCAAGCGCTGGCCGGGGACGAAGAAGTACTACGGCACCTCGGGCAACAGCTTCGTGGCCGTGGTCGAGTTCGGCGACCGGGTACGGGCCCGGGCGGTTTCCGCCGCCGGCGAAAGCGGCGATCCGGCCTCGCCGCACTTCAACGACCAGGCGACGCGCTACGCCCAGGGCAATCTGCGCGAGGTCTATTTCTATCCGGAAGACCTGAAGGGCCACGTGGCGCGGCGGTACCGGCCGGGGGAGTAGTGGCCAGCACTGGCCCCCTCCGCGCCTGCGGCGCTCCTCCCCCGAAGGGGGAAAACAATATCATCCGCCCCCTACGGGGGCGGACGGCTGCGCAGCAGCCCGGTGGGGGCAAGTCTCCCTAGATATCCCCGCCCACGTTCGGGGCTACGCCAGGGGCGCGGGCGACGTGGATGCCGCACTCGGTCTTCTCCTGACCGGCCCAGCGACCGGCCCGGACGTCATCGCCGTCCTGCGCCGGCTTGGTGCAGGGCCAGCAACCCACCGACGGGAAGCCCTGGGCGACCAGCGGATGGGCCGGCAGGTCATGCTCGGTGACATAGGCGTCCAGCTCGGCCTTGGACCAGTTGGCCAGCGGGGTGAACTTGATCTTGCCGTCGGCCTCCTCGACCACGGCCAGGCGCAGGCGATCGCCGCCGTGGAAGCGCTTGCGGCCGGTAATCCACGCCTCGAAACCGCCCAGCGCCCGGTCCAGCGGCAGGACCTTGCGGATATGGCAGCAGCCGTCGACGTCCGTGCGCCAGAGATCGGATCTCGGGTCGGCCGTGGCCAGGTCTGCAAAGGCCGGACGCAGGTCACGCACGTCGGTCAGGCCAAGCCGGGCCGCCAGTTGCTTGCGGTAGTCGAGGGTCTGGCCAAACAGCATGCCGGTATCGAGAAACAGGATGCTGATGTCCGGCGACACCCGGGCCGCCAGGTGCAGCAGGACCGCCGATTCCGCCCCGAACGACGAGACCAGCGCCAGACGGTCGCCATAGGTCTCATAGGCCCGGGTCAGGATCTCAAGCGGATGCGCATCGCGCAGCTCCGCGTTCAGCCGGGCGGCCAGACCGCCTGGCGCGGCACCCGTCTGGTCGTACGCCATCACGCCGTTCTTTCCTCGAGGGCTGCCGGACGGCCGTCGGCGGCGCGCTGATAGACATGGCGGAAGCGGCCGACAGCCTTGCTCCAGGCTTCCGGCCCGGCCCCGTCGGCCGGCTCGAAGGCATCGAAGCCGCAGCGAACCATGAAGCCGGCCTGCTCCTGCAGCACGTCGCCGACTGCCCGGACCTCGCCGGCATAGTTCAGCCGCTCGCGCAGGAGCCGGGCCGAGGTATAGGCCCGGCCGTCGCGGAACTTCGGAAAGGCCACTGCGACCACCGCCAGCCGCGGCAGGTCATAGGCCAGGGCTTCGACCTCTTCGCTGGGCTCGATCCGCACACCGACCTTGCGACTGTTGGACGACAGCAGGGCGTCGCCCTCCAGCTGGAAGCGGCTCAGCGACAGGATGACATCACCGGTCTCCGGGATGGCATCCTCGTCGGCCAGCGAGACGAAGGTGTCTTCGGCATAGGCCGCGACGCCGTGGGTCAGCTTAATCAGCCTGGACATAGACCGCCTCCTTGAAGGGCTCGAGCCCGACGCGACGATAGGTGTCGAGGAACCGCTCCTCGCCGGTGCGGAGCCCCAGATAGGCCTCGACCAGGGTGTCGATGGCGCCCGCGACCTTGTCGGCCGGCAGGGCGGGGCCGAGGATCTTGCCGATCGAGGCGTCTTCCGCCCCCGATCCGCCCAGCGACAGCTGGTAGAATTCCTCGCCCTTCTTATCGACGCCCAGAATGCCGATATGGGCCACGTGGTGGTGGCCGCAGGCGTTGATGCAGCCGCTGATCTTGATCTTCAGCTCGCCCACCGTTTCGGCCCGGTCCTCGTCGGCAAACTTTGCGGCGATGTCCTGGGCGACCCCGATGGCCCGGGCATTGGCCAGGGCGCAGTAGTCGAGCCCCGGGCAGGCGATGATGTCGCTGGCGAGATCAATATTGGCCGTGGCCAGACCGGCGGCCGCCAGGGCGGCGTGCACGGCCGGCAGGTCATCCAGCTTCACATGCGGCAAAACCAGGTTCTGGGCGTGGGTGACGCGTACGTCGTTGAGGCCGTACCGCTCGGCGAGATCGGCAGCCACATCCAGCTGGTCCGCCGTGACGTCGCCCGGCGTCTGGCCCTGGGCCTTCAGCGAGATCTCGACAATGGCATAGCCCGGCTTCTTGTGCGGCTTGAGGTTGTTGCGCACGAAACGCTGCAGGGCGGGGCTGGCGACACGGGCAGCCTCGAAGGCCTCAGACACGGCCGGCAGGGTCTCGAACGGGGTCGAGGCAAAGGCACCGCGGATGCGGGCCAGTTCGGTATCGGGCAGGTCGGCGCGGGCCGCGTCGATCTTGGCCCACTCCTCTTCCACCTGACGGCCGAATTCCTCGGCCCCCAGGGCGGCGACCAGGATCTTGATCCGGGCCTTGTAGATGTTGTCGCGGCGACCGTGGCGGTTATAGACCCGCAGCACGGCTTCCAGATAGCTGAGCAGCCGGCCGACCGGCAGGTGCTCCTTGATGGTCGGGCCGACATGGGGCGTGCGCCCCTGGCCGCCGCCGACGATCTCCTCGAAGCCCAGCGAGCCGTCGCGGGCCCGACGCAGCATCAGACCGATGTCATGCACCTTGGCGGCTGTACGGTCCCGGGCCGAGGCCGTGACGGCGATCTTGAACTTGCGCGGCAGATAGCTGAACTCGGGATGCAGGGTCGACCACTGGCGGATCACCTCGCACCAGACCCGCGGGTCATCCACCTCCTCGGCCGTGGCTCCCGCATAGGGGTCTGACGTGGTGTTGCGGATGCAGTTGCCGCTGGTCTGGATGGCGTGCAGATCGACCTGGGCCAGGGCGTCGAGGATGTCCGGCGCGTCCTTCAGCTTCACCCAGTTGAACTGGATGTTCTGACGCGTGGTCATGTGACCATAGCCCTTGTCATAGGTGCGGGCGATCCAGGCCAGGCGACGCACCTGGGCGGCGTTCAGCGAGCCGTACGGAATGGCTACCCGCAGCATGTAGGCGTGCAGTTGCAGATAGAGGCCATTCATCAGCCGCAGGGGCTTGAACTGGTCCTCGGTCAGCTCTCCGGCGAGGCGGCGCTGGACCTGGCCGCGAAACTCGTTGGAGCGGTCGACCAGGAATTCACGATCGATGGCGTCGTACTGGTACATCGTTACTTCCTGCGGATCAGGTCGACGCGGCCGGTCGAGCGGGCGGCACCGGCGGCATGGCGCAGGGCGTCGATGGCCTCACCGCCTTCAGCCTGCTTGCCGTGGGTGGGTTCGTTGGTCGGGCCCAGGGCCCGGATGCGCTCGCGATAGCTGACCGGGGCCCAGTGACCTTCCGACGGGGTCAGATCGATCGGATAGACGTCGACCACCACGGTCGGCTGACCCTTGCCGGTGGCGACAGCGGCCTCGACGGCCGCGTCGTCATGGTCGAACAGCTGCGCGTCGCCGAAGGCGTCGACCCACTGGCCGGCCTTCCAGAACACGACCTCGCCGTCGAGCAGGCGGTTGGCGGTGATGGCTTTCATGAGCGCGAGCTCCGCTCGAACGATTGGGACAGGAGAACGTCGGTTTGCACCGGCGAGACATCGGCCATGGCCATCGCCTCACCGACCATCAGCAGGGCCGGGCCCTTGAGGCCTTCGGCCGCGTGGGCCAGACCCGCCAGCGTGGTCAGGAACCGGCGCTCGTCGACCCGGCTGGCGTTCTCGACGATCAGGGCCGGGGTCGAGGCCGCGCGGCCGGCATCGATCAGCCGTCCGGCGATCAGGCCGGCGGTCGAGACGCCCATATAGACGACGACGGTCTGATTGGGCCGGGCCAACGAAGGCCAGTCCAGATCCGGCTCGCCGTGAGCCGCATGGCCGGTGACAAAGGTCACGGCCTGGGCCGAACCGCGGTGGGTCAGCGGGGCCCCGGCACCGGCCGACGCCGCAAGGGCGGCGGTGACACCGGGCACGACCCGGCATTCAAGGCCGGCGGCGCGGCAGGCGGCCAGCTCCTCGCCGCCGCGACCGAACAGGAACGGATCGCCCCCCTTCAGCCGCACGACCGTCAGGCCTTCCCGCGCCAGGGCGACCAGCAGCTGGTTGATGTCGTCCTGCGGCAGGGTGTGGCGCGACTTGCGCTTGGACACGTCGATTCGCCGGGCCGCTGTCGGGGCCAGGTCGAGAATTTCTGAAGACACCAGGCCGTCATGCACCAGCACGTCGGCGGCGCGCAGCGCGTTGAAGGCCTTGACCGTCAGAAGCTCGGGATCACCGGGGCCGGCGCCGACCAGCCACACCACGCCAGGGGCGCGCGTAGGGGCCTTCCCGTCGAGAGGGACGAGGCCGGGCTTGACGTTTCGGGCCGTGGGCCGGGGCATGGACGCGACAACCTCTATCAACACGGTCGGGTTAGACCGGCGGAATGCAAGACGGGGTCGCTCCGAAGAACGACCCCTCTCTTGTCTCAAAAGAAAGACGGGGCCGCCCCTTGGGACGGCCCCGGCGCGCAAGCCGACGAAAAGGGCCGATCCGCCAGCGAGCCCTTGCAAACTGGTCGCCGGCGGTCCAATTCGCAAACAAGGACTTCTGCCGGGGCGTTCAGTAAAACTCATGGAAAGACAGAGCGAGCGACGTCGACTTCCGCCTCTCAACGCCCTGCGGGCGTTCGAGGCGGCCGCGCGTCATCTCAACTTCAGTCGGGCGGCGGACGAGCTGTCGGTGACCCCGGGTGCCGTCAGCCAGCAGATCCAGAACCTTGAGGACTATGTCGGGGCCGCCCTGTTCAAGCGCACGCCCAAGGGCCTGCTGCTGACCGACGCCGCCCAGACCGCCCTGCCTGCCTTGCGCGAGGCCTTCGACCGCCTGGCTGAGGCCGCATCCCTGCTGACCGCCGCCGTCGACGGCCGCCGCCTGACCCTGACGGCGGCTCCGTCCTTCGCCGCCAAGTGGCTGGTACCGCGCCTGGGCAAGTTTGAGCAGGCCCAGCCCCAGGTCGATGTCTGGCTGTCGGCCGGCATGGACGTGGTCGATTTCGCAGCCGGCGAGGTCGATCTGGCCATCCGGTACGGCTCGGGCCGCTATCCCGGCCTGGAGGTGACCCGCCTGCTCAATGAGACAGTGGTTCCGGTGGCCAGCCCCGAGCTGCTGGCCGGCAATGCGCTCGCCGGCCCAGACGATCTGGCCCACCACATCCTGCTGCATGACGGCTCGCCCGATGCCGACGACAGCTGCCCCGACTGGGCCATGTGGCTGGCGGCCCGGGGTCTGCGCCATGTCGACGGCAGCCGTGGTCCCCGTTTCAACCAGTCCAGCCTGGTAATTGAGGCCGCCGCCAACGGTCGCGGCATCGCGCTGGCCAAGCGCACCCTGGCCCAGGCTGACCTCGATGCCGGCCGCCTGGTGATCCCGTTCGAAATGGCCACGGCTGTCGACTTTGCCTATTACGTCGTCCACCCCAAGGCCAAGGGGCGGCTCCCGCAGGTCAAGGCCTTCGTCAACTGGCTGAAGGACGAGGCCGCCGCCCATGAGGCCGCGCTGCTGACCCTCGACAACGGCGCGGGAATTTAGCCCGCCGGGCAGTTTCCCCCGCACGCCAAAACCGCTTAAAGGGGCGCATGATCAAGACGACTCTCAGTGTCGACGCGCGCCTCGCCCCCGCCGACTGCCAGACCATGGTTGACGTCCGTCAGGGCGTGGACGCCCTCGACCGTGCGCTGGTGGCGCTACTGGTCGAGCGGCAGGGCTATATGGAGGCCGCCGCCCGCATCAAGGCCGACCGCAGCAAGGTCTTTGACCGGGCCCGCATCGAGGACGTCGTCGCCAAGGTCAGGGCTGCCGCCCGCGAGGCCGGCCTGTCGGAAGCCATCGCCGAACCGGTGTGGCGCACCCTGATCGATCGCTGCATCGCCTATGAGTATGCCAGCTGGGACAAGACGAAGGGCTAGGCGCGGCTTCTTCCGCTAGGTTGATCGCAGCTGAGCTATCGAACGTCGAAGATTTTCCCGCGCCCGCCGCTCGAACCGATCCCGGCCCCAGTCCGACATATAGAGCGCCTCCCGAGCGAGAAAGCTTTCCAGAATCGCCGCGCGACCCTGCCGGAACGCCGCTTCCGGAATCTCCCGGTACTCATGGCGCACACCAGCTTCATAGGCGTCGAAGGCCTGGTCCTCTGCACCCAGGATCGACAGGTCCATGTCGAGGAACATCGCCATGTCACCCGCCTCGGCGGCGGGGACTTCCTCGGCAATCGCGTGACGCTGCGTCGCCGTGATCAGACGAATTGTGCGCTCCAGGCTGGCATCCGGAATGAGTCCCTTCAACAGCTCCCGGGCCAAGGCGGCACTGCGCGTTTCGTTATCCGATCGACGCGGCTCATAGATGACATCGTGCAGCAGAATGGCGCTTCGCACCGCGAGAGGGTCGTCGAGATCGGCCTCGACGTCCTGCAGCAGGGCCAGCAGCGCCAAGGGGTGGCTCCAGCCATGATAGCCTCGATCCGGCCCATCATGCAGGGACCGGATCTCGGCAAGCAGCGACGCGGGAAGCTCCAAGACCCTACCGATTTCCGCCGATCAGATCGCCCAGCCCGCCCAGCAGCGAACCCTCGCCCTGGTTGCTGCCCTGGCCCTGGGCGGCCTGCATCATCCGGCCCGCCAGGCGCGAGAACGGCAGGGACTGGATCCAGACCTTCCCCGGGCCGCGCAGGCGGGCGAAGAACAGGCCCTCGCCGCCGAACAGCATGCTCTTGACCCCGCCGGCCATCACCAGGTCGAAGTCGACACCGGGGGTATAGGCGGCCAGACAGCCCGTATCGACATGGAGTTCCTCACCGGGGGCCAGTTCGCGTTCGACCAGGGTTCCGCCCATCTGGACAAACACCCAGCCGTCGCCCTCCAGCTTCTGCATGATGAAGCCTTCGCCGCCGAACAGGCCGGTCATCAAACGCTTCTGGAAGTGGATGCCGATGGAGACGCCGCGCGCTGCGGCCAGGAAGCTGTCCTTCTGGCAGATCAGCTGCCCGCCCAACTGGCCCAGGTTCAGCGGCAGGATCGAGCCCGGCGTCGGCGAGGCAAAGGCCACCCGCGCCTTGCCCTGGCCGGTATGGGTAAAGACGGTGGTGAACAGGCTCTCGCCGGTCACCAGCCGCTTGCCGGCCCCCAGCAGCTTGCCCATGAAGCCACCGCCCTGGTCGCCCGAGCCGTCGCCGAATACGGTGGTCATCTGGACGCTGGCATCCTTCCAGACGAACGAGCCAGCTTCAGCCACGGCGCTCTCGCCGGGATCGAGTTCGATCTCCAGGAACTGCAACTCCTGGCCCTTGATGTCGAAGTCGATGTCGTCGGCGACGCTGGCGCTGCGCTGGTGGTGCCAAGGGCTGGAAGACATGGGTCTGGCGCTCCTGTTGATTGAAGCCCTCTTTTAGGCGGCTACCGACGGGAGGGCCAATTACACATCGTTCAGACTGGTCCTGAGAGGGCGAGTCTAGGCCTTGAGGGACTTCAGCATCTGCTCGTGGGTATAGGCGGCGATGTCCATCAGGGCCGCATCCAGGGCCGTGCGCACCGCGTCCAGCCCCGCCTCACCGGCCTCGGCCTGCTCGCACACATCGCCGAGCGCCACAGCCCCCACGCCGCGGGCCGCGCCCTTCACCGTATGGACCGCATCGCGCCAGCCGGGATGGGCTGGATCCAGCAGCGGGGTCCACATCGCCGCCTGCTCCCTGAACAGGGCCAGCACCTCGGCGACCACCCCGGAATCCCCGGCGGCGAAGCCTTCCAGGTAAGCGAAATCGACCGCGCCACTAATGTCTCGTCTGGCCATGAAATAGCCCCTTGCGTTCCAGGAATCTTTGCGTATGTTCCGCGCCTCGCCGCCGAGGCAAGCAAGTGCTTCGGACCGAGCGGGCGCATAGCTCAGTTGGTAGAGCAGCTGACTCTTAATCAGCGGGTCGTAGGTTCGAATCCTACTGCGCCCACCACTTCCTCCTAAAATTCAGTGACTTGGATTTTTCCCCTCGGGGGAAAAGCCCTGCCCGCTACCCGTTTGCCGTTCCGGGAGTCGCGCGCGCAGCCCCCTGCCCTTCCGGTACGCCGGACCCCGGAAAAACACCAGAGGCGCTGACCGCCGGGCGGGCCGTGATCTTGCGGCAGAGGTCAGGTGGGCGACCTGAGCGCAAACGGCGTCACCCGGCGCTCGTCTTCCAGAACGTCGAAAAGGCGGTCGACCGGCGGGAAGGCGCGCTGCGGACAGTTGTTGCGCTCACAGATCCGGCAGCTGACCCCGATCGGGATCGACGGGCCTTCGAGATCCAGACCCTCGGCATAGACCAGATTGTCCGCATACTGAGCCTCGCAGCCGAGGCCGAGCGCGTAGCGCCGGTCGGGCTGCAGGAACGAGCCGGACCGCTTGACCACCCCCCGCGCGATACAGACATAGCGCACGCCGTCCGGCATCTCGGCCAGCTGCACCAATAGCTTGTCGGGACGCGAAAAGGCGTCGTGCACGTTCCACAGCGGACAGGTGCCGCCGAACCGCGCGAACTGGAAGCGGGTGGCGCTGTGGCGCTTGGTGATATTGCCCGCCTGGTCGACGCGCACAAAGTAGAACGGCACGCCCCGCGCGCCCGGGCGCTGCAGGGTACTCAGCCGGTGGCAGACCTGCTCGAGGCTGGTCTGGAAGGTCAGGCCGAGGCGCTCGATGTCATGACGCATGGTGCGCGCCGCTTCGCGGAACCGTTCATAG
>Ga0187845_1000749_pt1 | contig 19120 bp, 21 predicted proteins | sample SpaLakP09_SKY_68_FD_134515 | JGI IMG/M metagenome (GOLD analysis project Ga0187845, IMG submission 134515) | Oligotrophic lake water microbial communities from Sparkling Lake, Wisconsin, USA - SP09_SKY_68 | ecosystem: Environmental > Aquatic > Freshwater > Lake | place: USA: Sparkling Lake... | reverse complement strand
GTCGGACTGATCTGGACAACAAAAAACCCGCAGAGCTTTGTGCTGTGCGGGTTTCTGGACTTTCTGGGACTTCTTTGTACGTTGCGATGGTGCCCGGGGTCGGACTCGAACCGACACACCTTGCGGCGGGGGATTTTGAATCCCCTGCGTCTACCGATTTCGCCACCCGGGCATCGCAAGAGGAGGCAAGTCTATCTGATCTGCCTGCCCTTGTAAATCACTCTGCGGCGTCCTTTTTCAATTTCAGCGCATGGTCATACAGTTGCTTGCGGTTGGCGCCGCTGATCTGGGCGGCCAGGGTGGAGGCCTGTTTCATCGGCAGTTCGGCGCTGAGGATGTTCATGATGCGCACGGCTTCTTCCGGCAGCGCTTCGTCGCTGTCGGGCTGCGGGGCGGCGTCGATGATCAGCACGATTTCGCCGCGCTGCTGGTTGCTGTCGGCCTTGACCCATTCCAGCAGTTCGCCGGCGGGCAGGCTGTGGAAGGTTTCAAAGGTTTTGGTCAGTTCGCGTGCCAGCATCAGCCGGCGTTCCGGCCCCAGTTCGGCCACGATGTCCTGCAGGGTGTCGACGATGCGGTGCGGGGCTTCGTAGCACACCACCAGGTGGTCGGCACTGAGCCATTGCTGCAGGGTGCGGCGGCGTTCACCGCTTTTGGGCGGCAAAAAGCCGTGAAACAGAAAGGCATTATTGGTAAAGCCGCTGGCAGACAGGGCGGTGATGACGGCGGACACGCCGGGAATGGGGCGTACCGGGTGGCCGGCAGCGCGCACGGCTTCCACCAGGCGGGCGCCGGGGTCGGACACGGCGGGGGTGCCGGCATCGGATACTTGCACCACGATCTGGCCTTCGGCCAGCCAGCGGATGACTTGTTCGGCCATGCTGCGTTCGTTGTGTTCGCGCAGGCTGACCAATTTGTTGGCGTGAATGCCGTATGCTGTCAGCAGGCTACCGGTGACGCGGGTGTCTTCGGCGCACACCACATCGGCCACGCCAAAGGCAGTCAGCGCACGCGCGGTAACATCTCCCAGGTTTCCAATGGGGGTGGCCACCACATATAATGTGCCGCGACAGAAACTTTCCCGTGCAGATTCAAGCAAGTGAGCGAACGAAGTATGCAAAGACTGGCTCCGCTGTTGGTTGGCGTCATGATGACATGGTTGACGGCTGCGCAGGCGCAGGCACCGGACTATATCATCCAACTCAATGCCGCGCCGCTCAATAGCGCGGCTGGTGCGGCGGTTCGGGCGCAGACTGCGCCGGCATCTGCGCCAGCCATGGCACCGCAGGCCAAGCCCCTGCCCGCACCGGGCAAGATGGCGTCGCGGGTGAAAATAGGCCTGTTGCTGCCTACCGAGTCGCGCCTGCTGGGCGAGGCGGCGGCGGTGGTGCGCAGCGGGGTGGAGGCCGCGCATGAGGTTGATCCACAGGCCGAGGTGGTGGTGATTGATGCGGATGAGCACAATGCAGCCCAGCGTTACCGCGAGGCGGTGGCCGGCGGGGTGAATGTGGTGATCGGCCCGCTGTCGCGCACCGGCATTGCTGCGGTGGCTCGCTATGTCAGCGTGCCTACGCTGGCGCTGAATGCGGTGGGGCGCGATGTGCCCACCAGCCCCAAGCTGTTTACCCTGGCCTTGAATGTGGAAGTGGAAGCCCGGCAGATTGCCCGGCTGATGCGCGATGACGGCCGGGCCAATCCGCTGATCATTACCGATGGCGAAGTGCTGTCCAGCCGGCTGAAGCAGGCTTTTGCCGACGAGTGGCGCAGCCAGGCAGGCAAGGATGCACAGCAGATGGAAGACAACGGCCACAATCTGTCTGAGCTGGCCGTGGCGGCCGGGCGGGCGGATGCGGTGTTTCTGGCAGTGGAGCCGGCCGAGGCTGCACGGCTGAAGCCTGCGCTGTTGCCCGAGCTGGCGGTGTATGCCACCTCGCAGATCAGCACCCGCACACCAGACCGGCAACTGGCCGGTATCCGTTTTATCGACATGCCCTGGTTCCTGATGCCGCAGCATCCGGCGGTGAAGCGTTATGCGCGGCCGGCCAGTACGCTGACCTTGCAAACCGAGCGGCTGTACGCGCTGGGGATTGATGCCTATCGCCTGGCCTTGCAACTGGCGACCAGCCGTAATCCGGCCAGTATCAAGCTGGATGGCGTGACCGGTGATTTGAAACTGGGGCGCGACCGTGTGTTCGACCGCCAGTTGCCGGTGTCGCTGATTGGCGAGGGCGAGTAAACCCCATGAATGAGCAGGGCAGGCTGGCGGAAGAGCGGGCCTTGTCCTTCCTGTTGCGACAGGGGCTGCAACTGGTGGAGCGCAATTGGCTGTGCCGGGGTGGCGAAATCGATCTGATCATGCGTGATGGCCGCAGCTGGGTGTTCGTCGAGGTGCGCCATCGTGCCAGCGCCCGCTTTGGCGGTGCCGCTTACAGCATTACCGCAAACAAACAAAGGAAACTCATGCACGCGGCGGCAGTCTACCTGTCCGATAGGGGAGTAGACGCACCTTGTCGTTTTGATGCTGTGCTGAGTGAAGGCGAGCAGCCGCTACAGTGGCTGAAAAACATTTTTGCATAGCAGCCCCCGGTTGGCTGCTACGAGGAAAAGCATGGACCTGATTGAACGCGTCAACGGACATTTTCTGGAAAGCATCGCTGCCAAGCAGGAGGCAATGGAGTTGCTGTCGCCAGCCGTGGCGCTGGCGGCCGAGCGCATGGTGACCTGCCTGATGAACGAGGGCAAGATTCTGGCCTGCGGCAATGGCGGCTCGGCAGCAGATGCCCAGCATTTTGCCGCAGAGATGCTGGGACGCTTCGAAAAAGAGCGCCCCGGTCTGGCGGCCATTTCTCTGGCAACCGATACCTCGGCCCTCACCGCCATTGGTAACGACTACGATTTCGACATGATTTTTTCCAAGCAAGTACGTGCGCTGGGGCATACCAACGACCTCTTGCTGGCCATTTCCACCTCGGGCAATTCTGCCAATGTGATCGAAGCCATCTATGCCGCCCACGAACGCGGCATGGGCGTGATTGCCCTCACCGGCAAGGACGGCGGCAAGATCAGTGAAATCCTGTCGCCGGAAGACATTCAGCTGAATGTGCCGGTATTGCGTACTGCGCGCATTCAGGAGGTGCATATCCTGCTGGTGCATGCACTGTGCGATGCGATTGACTACATGCTGTTGGGAGGCGAGTAAATGAAACACACAGTCCTGACCCTGTTGCTGGCGGCTGGCCTGTCCAGCGCCTTGTCCGGTTGCTTTGCCCTGGCGGCCGGCGGTGTGGCCGGTGGTGCGCTGGTGGCTACCGACCGTCGTTCCAGTGGTGCCTATGTGGATGACCAGAGCATCGAAGTGAAGGTATCGCACCAGATTGGCGACAAGCTGCCGTCGGCCCATGTCAACGCCACCAGCTACAACCGTGCCGTGCTGCTGACCGGTGAAGTGCCGAGCGCAGAAGCCGGCCAGCAGGCCGAGCTGATTGCCCGTGGCATGCCCAATGTCCGCCGGGTGTACAACTACACGGTGGTGGCACCGGCGTCCGGCCTGTCCGAGCGTAGCAACGATACCTGGATCACCAGCAAGGTGCGCACCCGCATGCTGGATGGCAAGGGCTATTCCTCCAATCAGGTAAAGGTGGTGACCGAGCGTGGCGTGGTATACATGCTGGGTCTGGTAACGCCGGCCGAGGGCCAGGCCGCTGCACAAGTGGTGAGCGAAACCGCAGGGGTGCAGAAGGTGGTTACCCTGTTTGAAAACATCACCGAGATTGCCCCGGCACAGTAAGCCGGCAGCTGGAAACGAAAAAGGACCGCGTGCGGTCCTTTTTTATTGCTGCTTTTGCCGTTTTCAACCGTGGCTGCTGTGTACACGCGGGGCGAGTACGTCGGCACACAGCACATGCATGGCTTCGTCGATTTCAATCGCCATCGACAGCGTCACGCAGGAGCGGGTGTCGGTCATCGACAGATAGGGCTCGCTCATGTACAGCACGCCGGGTTGGTCGATGGCATGCTGGAAGTAGGCCCGGCGCGACCATACGGCACCTGTGGTGTCGGCCAGCGGGGCAAATTTCAGGTTGCTGGCCACGGTGTTGTGGCGGCTGTTCAGGTTGCGGCCAATCTGGCGGCCCTCGCTGTCCAGCAGGAAGCAGCGGATTACGTCTGGCATGGCCAGCATCGGGGTGGCGGCCTGATCAAACGGGGTGCCCTGCATCAGCGAAATGGCTGATTGTACAAAAGCCTGCCGTGCCAGCTCGATCTGGCGGCGGGTGATCTTGCGCTTGAGCAGGTCGCGCACCATCAGCTCGTCCCAGCGCGAATCCAGTCGCTTGGTGATGATGTCGTCCGGGTCCGGGGTCAGGCTGGGCCGTGCCACATAGTAGCCCTGTACCAGATCGCAGCCGGATTCCAGCGCCACCAGTACGTCGTTTTCGGTTTCGATGCCTTCTTCCACCACTAGTGCACCAATTTCGTGCATCAGACGCACCAGTCTGGACAGCAGATTGCGGGTGCGTGGCTGGCTCACCGCGCTGCGCAGCAAGTCCTTGTCGAATTTCACCAGGTCCGGCTCCAGCTGGCAGACCCGGTCCAGGTTGGAATGGCCGACGCCGAAGTCGTCGATGGCGATCAGAAAACCGGCTTTCTTCAGCAGATTAACGCCTTCGATCAGCGCCTCATCCACTTCCAGCACATGTTCCAGCACTTCCAGTACCACATTGCCTGGCTGCAGGCCGGCTTCGCGGATGGAGTTGGCCAGCGCCATGGCGCGCTCGGGGCGCGACAGCGAGGCGGCATCGACATTGAGGAACAGCCAGTGCGGATGGGCTTGTTCCAGCTGGGAAAAATGCTGGACATGCGCCTGGCTCACGGCCAGATCAAGCCCGTGACGCCGTTCTGGCGACACCATGGCGTAGAAGGCCTCGGCTGGGGAGAGTGGCAGCTGGTTCTGCTCGGCGCGCAACAAGGCTTCCACCCCTACCGTGCGGCGATGCGCCAGGCTGTAGATGGGCTGAAAATGGCTGCCAAGGGTCAGACCGGCATGCTCGAAACGTTTCATTACAGTACATTCCTTCCTGGAGTGGGGCTCTTGCTGGCCCGTAAGCCAATCTCTCTAGCAATTGGCATTCCAGTGTAGAGCATGGCCGGATAATAAAAAACGGGCCCGACTGGGCCCGTTGAGATAAATCCGCATAAAAGAAGGAAATTACTCCTGCTGAATGCCTGCCACCAGCCATTTGCCGCCGGTGCTGCCATCCTTGATGTAGTGCCAGTATTCGCTAAACGGCACTGCCGGGGCATTGACCGATTCGCTCACCGTGCCGGAGAAGCGCACGGTGGCGATATAACGACCGGCTTCTTCCACGGCTTCGGCCAGCTGGCAGTCCAGCTGCGGGAAGTCCGCCACATCGCCATTGCCGGCGATGTCGTTGCGCAGGCCTTCGAACAGATCCGGCGTCATGTACTTGCGTACTTCTTCCAGGCTGTCCGGGGAGTTAAGGCTTTGCAGATGCAGGAAAGTCGCTTTGGCCTGACGCAGGAAGTTCGGCGTTTCCGTGCCATCCGGCAGGCGGGCGGGTGCACCACCTGCCATGGCTGCCGCAGCGCCGCCGTAAGACGGTGCCTGACCCAGACCGGAGCCGATCTTGGGAATCGGATCGAAGCGGGCGGCATCCTGGCTGCTGCTATTGAATACCGGGGCGTTGCCGGCCGGCATCGGTGTGTTCATCGGTGCTGCGGGGGTAGCGTTCTTGCGGCGGAACCACATCAGGCCGCCAATGCCCAGCAGGCCGAGCAAGGCCAGGGTGCCCCAGGGAATGCCGGAGCCGCTGGCGGCTTCCGATGCATTACCGGAGGCGTGATTGCTGTTCATGGCCGAACCCAGCATGTAGCCGGCTGCTGCGCCAGCTGCACCAGCGGCAATGGCCGTGCCTACGCCCGGACCTTTCTTGGGCTGTGCTTGCGGAGCAGCTTGCGGCGCCGGTGCCGGCATCGGGGTGGGCTGCTGGTAGCTCTTGGTCGGGGCCGAGCGGCGCATGCCGGCGCTCTTGCCTCCGCCCAGGCGAGCGGCTTCCGCGAACGGTGCCGCCAGGACAGAAACCAGGGTGAAGGCGAGCATGATCGTCTTCGCGCGAGGTGTCATGATTTTATTCTCCAGAGTAAAGGGCCCCGGTGTGACTGGGGCATGTGACTTTAGTTCGGGGCAAGCCGCTGTATTTCAAGCACGCGGGCATGGTTATCCGCCACGCTGAAGCGGATGTTGTAGTCATACAGTCGCACGCCATAGATGCGCTGCGGGTCGTCCTGATAGGCCGGTCGGGGGTCTTGCGCCAGGACTTGTTCGATCAGGGCGGCCAGGGTGGGCGGCGGGGAGGGCAGGGCGGCCAGCTGTTGCAGCGCTGTGCTAGCCCAGTCCACCTGCAGGCAGGCCGGCGGGCCGTCGACAAAGCCGCCACGGGCTTCCGGCCGGGCTTCCACAAAGGGAATGTAGGGTTTGATGTCCAGCACCGGCGTGCCATCCAGCAGGTCGGCGCCGGCCAGTTGCAGGCGTACGCCGTCGTGAAAGTCGATGCCGCGCAGTTCCACCAGCGACAGGCCTAGCGGATTGGGCCGATGGGTGGAGCGGCTGGCAAACACGCCCACCTTGGCATTGCCGCCCAGGCGTGGCGGTCGCACCAGTGCTTGCCAGCCGCGGCGGGCAGTCTGGTGGAACACGAAACTGATCCAGACATGGGAGAAGGCTTCCAGCCCGCGTACGGTGTCCGGATGATTGAATGGCGGCAGTAATTCCACACTGACCTCGGCGGCCGGGGCCAGCGAAGGTTGGCGCGGGATGCCGAATTTTTCCTTGTAGGGCGAGTGGACGATGCCGACTGCTGCAAACGGGTAGCTCATCTGGCGGATTGTAGCAGCCAGCTGCCAGGCTGGGCGGCAGCTTGAAAACAGAACAGCCCGGACGAGCGGGGGGTTTCGTCCGGGCTGATGACACAGCAAGGCTGCGGCAGGCTGTGAATCAGCCTACGAAGTGACGGTTGTAGCGGCCGGTGAGGCGGCTCATCGGCAACAGCATGAAGAAGTCGGCGCAGTTGAAATCAGGGTCCCAGGCCGGTTCGCCGCAGATGAAGGCACCGGCGCGCAGATAGCCCTTGATCAGCGGTGGCATCGGCGAGGAGGCGGCATCGTCCTGAATGCGGTCCAGCGGCAGCGGCAGGTGCGGAAACACGCGCCATTCGGCCGGGGACAGGTGGCTGGCTTCCAGCTGGCGATACAGGCTGACGGCCTGGTGGCCACCATCGGCCAGGCTGACGCTGGCGCAACCGGCCAGATATTCGCCGCCTTTTTTCTGTACATAGTCGGCCAGGCCAGACCACAGCAGGGCAATCACGCCACCGCTGCGGAAATCCTTGTGGACGCAGGAACGGCCTACTTCGATCAGGCCATCGCGCAGATTGTCCAGCCGGGTCAGGTCGAATTCGTGTTCGGAATACAGCGAGGGGGCGCGGCGTGCCATGTCCGGCGGCAGCATGCGATAGGTACCCACCACCAGGCCGCTGTTGGCGTCTTCCACAATCAGGTGGTCGCACAGCGCATCGTATTCGTCGCAGTCTATGCCCAGTTGCTGCGAGGACAACTCGGCCCCCATTTCACCGGCAAAGACATCAAAGCGCAGTTTCTGGGCGCGGCGGATGTCTTCGGCGGTTTCAGCGACACGTACTCCCAGTTTCAGCTGGCGGCGGGCGGAAACGCTTTCGTTCAGTTGCATGACTTACTCCCCTCGGAACATGCGTGGCATGCTAGTTTTGTCAGCAAGGAATGTCGCTCGGGCTTTCGTCCAGTCGGGCCGGTCGTTGCGGCAACTCCTTCATTTGGCAGCAGCTTTTTGGCCTGCTGTCCGTCCAAAACATGCTAATCATCCTGTTTGACGAAGACATTTCCTTCATATGACTTGTGGATGACCTGCGTTTTAACGCCGGGTTACAACAGGGGCGAAGTAAATCAATGACTTACACGGTTATCGGTTTTGCCGTAGAATAGGCCGTTTTTCCTGCACGCATCACCCATGCGTCGTTCGCATGCACGGGGTTCCGAGTACAGCCAGATGATTTATCCCACACAATTTGACGTGATCGTGGTTGGCGGCGGTCACGCCGGCACCGAGGCCGCACTGGCCGCAGCCCGCATGGGGCGCGCCACGCTACTGCTTACCCACAATATCGAGACCCTGGGTCAGATGTCGTGCAATCCGTCGATTGGTGGCATCGGCAAGGGTCACCTGGTGAAAGAGGTGGATGCCCTGGGCGGCGCCATGGCGCTGGCCACCGATATCGGCGGCATCCAGTTCCGCACCCTCAATGCCTCGAAGGGGCCGGCGGTGCGCGCTACCCGCGCCCAGGCCGACCGCATCCTGTACAAGGCGGCCATTCGCGAGATGCTGGAAAACCAGCCCAATCTCACGCTATTCCAGCAGCCGGTGGATGATCTGCTGATCGAAGGTGATCACGTGGCCGGTGCCATCACTGCGATTGGCATCACTTTCCGTGCCCGTACCGTAGTGCTGACTGCCGGCACCTTTTTGTCCGGCAAGATTCATGTTGGCCTGGAAAACTATACCGGTGGCCGCGCCGGCGATCAGGCAGCGTCCACCTTGGGTGCACGTCTGCGTGAGCTGGCCTTGCCGGTTGGCCGCCTGAAAACCGGCACGCCGCCGCGCATTGATGGCCGCAGCATCGATTTTTCGGTGATGGAAGAGCAGCCGGGTGATACCCCGGAGCCGGTGTTCTCCTATCGTGGCCAGCGCAGCATGCATCCCAAGCAGCTGCCGTGCTGGATTACCCATACCAATCAGCAAACCCACGACATCATCCGCTCCGGCTTCGAACGTAGCCCGATGTTTACCGGGGTGATCGAAGGGGTTGGCCCACGCTACTGCCCGTCCATCGAGGACAAGATCAACCGCTTTGCCGACAAGGACAGTCATCAGGTCTTCCTGGAGCCGGAAGGCCTGACCACGCACGAGTTCTACCCCAACGGAATTTCCACCAGCCTGCCGTTTGATATCCAGCTGGCAGCGGTGCGCTCGATTCGGGGCATGGAAAACGCCCACATCCTGCGTCCCGGCTATGCCATCGAATACGATTACTTCGACCCGCGTGGCCTCAAGTCCACACTGGAAACCAAGGCCATCAAGGGCTTGTTCTTTGCCGGGCAGATCAACGGCACCACCGGTTATGAAGAGGCGGCTGCACAAGGCCTGCTGGCCGGCCTGAATGCCGGCCTGTATTCACGGGATGAAGAGGGCTGGTGTCCGCGCCGCGACGAGGGCTATCTGGGCGTGCTGGTGGACGATCTCATCACCAAGGGCGTGTCCGAGCCTTACCGCATGTTTACCAGCCGTGCCGAATTCCGCCTGCAGCTGCGCGAAGACAATGCCGACTTGCGCCTCACCACCATGGGCCGCAAGCTGGGCCTGGTGGGCGATGCGCAGTGGGATGCCTTCTGCCGCAAGCGTGATGCAGTGGAAGCCGAAACCGCGCGCCTGAAAACCACCTGGCTGCATCCGGCCAAACTGCAAGACGCAGCTGCGCTGGAAACCTTGCTGGGCAAGGGCATCGAGCGTGAATACAACCTGTTTGACCTGCTCAAGCGCCCCAATGTCGCCTACCGCGACCTGATGACCCTGCCTGAGGCCGCTGGCGGTGTGGCAGACGACGTGGTTGCCGAGCAAGTAGAAATTCAGGTCAAATATCAAGGCTATATCAACCGCCAGAACGAAGAACTGGCGCGGCGCGACAATCTGGAAGACATCCGCCTGCCGGCCGACATCGACTTTGCTCTGGTCAAGGGTCTGTCCAAGGAAGTGCAACAAAAACTGAATCAGCAGCGCCCGGAAAGCCTGGGCCAGGCATCGCGCATCCAGGGCATCACCCCGGCGGCCGTTGCGCTGCTGATGGTGCATCTGAAACGCGGTTTTACCGACGCCAAAATTGAATAATTGCCAAGCCAAGCGCATGACACATACTGCAGAACTGAAAAACGGGCTGGATCAACTGGCCCTGGGATTGAATGAACAACAGCTGGCCTTGCTGGATGGCTATCTGACGCTGCTGGCCAAATGGAACCACACTTATAACCTGACCGCCGTGCGTGAAGAGCAGCGCATGGTCAGCTACCACCTGCTGGACAGCCTGTCGCTGGTGCCACACCTGAATGGTGGTACCCGCTTGCTGGACGTCGGCTCTGGTGGCGGCATGCCAGGTATTCCGGCAGCTATTGCCCGGCCGGATCTGCAGGTGGTGTTGCTGGACTCCAACCACAAGAAAACCACCTTCCTGCGTCAGGCGGTCATCGAGCTGGGTTTGCCCAATGTCGAGGTGATCACCAGCCGGGTGGAAGCCTACCAGCCGGAGCAGAAGTTCGACCGCATCACCAGTCGCGCCTTTGCCGAGCTGGCCGAGTTCGTCAAGCTCACCCCGCACCTGCTGGCCGAAGGTGGCCAGTACCTGGCGATGAAGGGTGTCTATCCCTACGAAGAAATCTCGCTGCTGCCGGAGACGGTGGCAGTTGCCGAAGTATTGCCGGTGTCGGTGCCCGGTCTGGACGCCGAACGCCATCTGGTGAGAATGGTGGCTAAATGAATGCACGGGTGATCGCGGTCGCCAACCAGAAAGGTGGGGTCGGCAAGACCACCACCGTGGTCAACCTGGCAGCAGGTCTGGCCGAACTGGGGCGGCGGGTGCTGATAGTGGATCTCGACCCGCAGGGCAATGCCACCATGGGTAGCGGCATTGCCAAACAGGCGCTCGAGCAGTCGGTGTATCACGTGCTGCTGGGCGATGCCTCGGTGGAAGAGGTGCGCCAGCCCGCCAAGCAGGGCGGCTATCACGTACTGCCCGCCAACCGCGACCTGGGTGGAGCCGAGCTGGAGCTGGTGAACGAGCTGGCCCGCGAAGCCCGTCTGAAAAACGCACTCAGCCTGGTCGACGATCAGTACGACTATGTGTTGATCGACTGCCCACCCTCGCTCAATCTGCTGACGCTCAACGGCCTGGTGGCCGCCAATAGCGTGCTGATACCCATGGTGTGTGAATACTATGCGCTGGAAGGGCTGTCCGATCTGGTCACCACCCTGCGCAAGGTGCGCGCAGCGGTGAATCCGCGCATTGAAATCATGGGCCTGCTGCGTACCATGTTCGATGCACGTAGTAATCTTTCACAGCAGGTGTCCGAGCAGCTGGCCAGCCATTTTGGCAGCAAGGTGTTCGAAACTGTCATCCCGCGCAATGTGCGTCTGGCCGAGGCACCCAGTCATGGCCTGCCCGGTCTGGTGTACGACCGCAATGCTCGCGGTGCACAGGCCTATCTCGCGCTGGCGCAGGAACTGACTGCCCGCCTCGAATCCGCAACCGCAACTCCATCTGTCTGACAACATGGCCAAACTCAAAGGACTCGGGCGCGGTCTTGACGCGCTCCTCGCCACCAGCGCTGCGGTAGACGACCGTCTCACCACGCTTTCCATCGATCTGATCCGTCCCGGCAAATACCAGCCGCGCAGTCATATGAACGAAGTGGCGCTGGAAGAACTGGCCGCGTCGATCCGGGCGCAGGGCATTATCCAGCCGGTGGTGGTGCGCGAAGTGGGCCTCGGTGAATACGAACTGATCGCTGGCGAACGCCGCTGGCGCGCCGCGCGCAAGGCGGGTCTTGCCGAAGTGCCGGCCGTGGTGAAAACCGTAGCTGACGAAGCTGCCCTGGCCATGGCGCTGATCGAGAACATCCAGCGCCAGGAGCTGGACCCGATAGAAGAGGCGCAAGGTCTCAAGCGGCTGATCAGCGAATTTGGTCTGACACATGAAACCGCTGCCGATGCTGTAGGCCGTTCGCGCAGTGCCGTGTCCAATCTGCTGCGCCTCTTGGCGCTGCCGGAGCCGGTACGGCACATGCTGCATCAGGGTCTGCTGGAAATGGGCCATGCCCGAGCCTTGCTGGCGCTCCCGGTGGTGCAGCAACTGGAGCTGGCGCAGGCGGCGGTGGACAAGGGCTGGTCGGTACGCGAAGTCGAGCGCCGGGTACAACAATTGTCTGACCAAAAAACCACAGTGGCGACCGTGGATAAGCGCGTGGATCCGGACATTGCCCGGCTGGAACAGGAAGTCTCGGAATGCATTGGAGCCAAGGTCAGCATCCGTCATGGCGCACGCGGGCAGGGCCGTTTGCAGGTGGAGTATGCCAATCTGGACGATCTGGAACGGCTGCTGGAAAAACTTCAAGCAAAATCAAGCAAATGATTATATGTTGCACTGCAATGGTGCGGGCGATGTTCAGTTTGACGCAAATCAAGCCCTCAGCCTATAATCGAGCGATTTTTTAAGTGTCGGACATGCAAAATCCGGAAGTCAGGCGCGTGCTGCGCCTGCAGGCAAAACTGCTTGTAGTGGCCGTGCTACTTGGTGCCGTATTGAGTGGTGGCACCACGGTGGTTCCGGTGTCGGTTCTGTTGGGGGGATTGTCGGCGCTGATTCCAGCCGCGGTCTATGCCAGAATCGCCTACGCCAAGCGTCATGTCCCACCTGCGGTGCTGATGAAGGCGCACTTCATGGCAGAGGCAGTCAAATTCATTCTGACTGTCTTAATGTTTGGTGCATCTTTGGTGTTTTTCAAGGATTTATCGGTAGTGGGTTTGCTGGCAGGCTTTTTCGCCACGGTGTCCGGCTACTGGTTAGGGCTTCTAATCAAATAATTGAGAAAAGAGCGATGGCAAGCAACGCAATTGAGTACATTAACCACCACCTTACTTTCTGGAACTCCGATCCGTCTCCGGCTCGTGGCTTCTGGAGCCTGCACGTAGACACCTTCTCGGTATCGCTGCTGCTGGCTTTCGTGTTCGCCGGCGTCTTCGCCATGGTGGCCCGTCGTGCCAGCCTGGAAAATCCGGGCAAGCTGCAGTTGTTCGTCGAATCCATCATTGAACTGGTCGATACCCAGGTCAAGGAAATCTTCCATGCAAAAAGCAAGGTCATCGCTCCGCTGGCACTGACCATCTTCTGCTGGATCTTCCTGATGAACGCCATGGACATGCTGCCGGTTGACCTGCTGCCGAATATTGCGCAGTGGATCGGTCACAGCTTCTTCGGCCTGGAAGCACATCACGTTTACTTCCGTTCGGTACCGACCGCCGACGTGAACGCCACTTTCGCCATGTCGCTGTCCGTATTCCTGTGCATCATCGGCTTCTCCATCAAGGCCAAGGGTCTGGGCGGCTGGTTCAAGGAACTGCTGACTGCTCCCTTCCATACCCACCATCCGGTTGGTGCCATCATCCTGGCTCCGCTGAACTTCATCTTCCAGTTGGTGGAACTGGTCGCCAAACCGATCTCTCTCTCGCTTCGTTTGTTCGGTAACCTGTACGCTGGCGAACTGATCTTCATCCTGATCGCACTGCTGCCCTGGGGCGCACAGTGGGTCCTGGGCGCACCGTGGGCCATCTTCCACATCCTGATCATTACCCTGCAGGCCTTCGTGTTCATGATGCTGACCATCGTGTACCTGAGCCTGGCAGTGGAAGCGCACTAAAGAGTTCGTGGTATTTGTTTTAGTTTGAGCTTTACCTTTGTTTTAGTTTTTTTACCAACCATCCTTGCATAAGTCTTAGGAGATAAATAATGGAAGCACTCGTTTCTCAGATTCAGTCGATGACCGCTATCGCAGCTGCTCTGATCATTGGCCTGGGCGCTCTGGGTACTGCTATCGGTTTCGCCATTCTGGGTGGCAAGTTCCTCGAGGCCTCCGCCCGTCAACCGGAAATGATCCCGGTTCTGCAAACCAAGCTGTTCATTATCGCCGGTCTGCTTGACGCGATTTCCATGATCGGTGTGGGCGTTGCCATGCTGTACACCTTCAGCAACCCGTTCCTGTCCGCTGCCAAAGCAGCTCTGGGTGGCTAATTTTTAGTCAGTAAACGGTTGGTGTAGAAGTCATTCTCTGGAGGAAAACAAGCGTGGAATTTAACGTAACACTACTGGGCCAGGCGATCACGTTCGCCATCCTGGTATGGTTCACCATGAAGTTTGTTTGGCCTCCGCTTACCAATATGATGGAAGAGCGTGCCAAGCGTATTGCAGACGGCTTGGCCGCTGCAGAACGTGGCAAGCAAGATCTGGAAGCCGCTGAAAAGCGCGTTGCGGACGAAGTTCGCAAGGCCAAGCAGCAAGCAATGGAAATCATTGCTTCTGCCGAGAAGCGTGCTACCCAGATCGTGGACGAAGCCAAGGACAATGCCAGCACTGAAGGTGCCCGTATTGTGGCTGACGCCAAAGGTCAGATCGATCAGGAAGTGATGCGTGCCAAGGAAGCCCTGCGTGAGCATGTGGCCCAGCTGGCCGTAGTCGGCGCAGAGAAGATCCTGCGCAAAGAGATCGATGCAGCCAAGCACGCCGACCTGCTTTCCTCCATCAAAGCGGAGTTTTAATTAACTCATGGCAGAACTCATTACCGTCGCAAGGCCCTACGCCGAAGCGGTATACAGCCTCGCCACCGAAACGCGTACGCTGGACCAGTGGTCCGATGCGCTTGCGTGGCTGGCTGCCATGGTGAACAACCCGGATATGGTCGAAGTTGTCACCAATCCGAAACATACCGCAAAAGAGGTTGAGGCGCTGATGCTGGATGTCCTCGGCGAGCGTGCCAATGAAAGCGTGAAAAACTTTCTGGTCGCCCTGATCGAGAACCACCGCCTGATGCTGCTGCCGCATATCGCCAGTCAGTTCGAACTGTACAAGGCCGAAGCGGAAAACATCGTTGATGCGCAAGTTGAAACGGCGTTCCCGCTAACCGAAGAACAGAAAGCCGAACTCACCAGCACGCTTTCCAAGAAATACGGCAAAACCGTACGTCTTGATGTGCGTGACAATGCCGATCTGATCGGTGGTGTGCGCGTACTGGTAGGTGACGATGTCATCGACAGTTCCGTGCGCGGCAAGCTGCAAGCGATGGCGGCAAGCCTCAAGAATTAGGAGAGATCATGCAGTTGAACCCCTCTGAAATCAGCGATCTGATCAAGGCCAAGATTCAGAACCTGGCTGAAGGCGCTGAAGTCCGTACCAAGGGTACGGTCATTTCCGTGACCGACGGTATCGTTCGTATCCACGGTCTGGCAGACGTGATGCAGGGCGAAATGCTCGAGTTCCCGGGCAACACCTACGGCCTCGCCATGAACCTGGAGCGCGACTTTGTCGGCGCCGTGATTCTGGGCGAGTACGAACACATTTCCGAAGGCGACGAAGTCAAGTGTACCGGTCGCATTCTGGAAGTGCCGGTAGGTCCGGAACTGGTGGGCCGTGTTGTCAATGCTCTGGGTCAGCCGATCGACGGCAAGGGTCCGGTTAACGCCAAGCTGTCCAGCCCGATCGAAAAGATCGCGCCGGGTGTGATTGCGCGTCAATCCGTATCCCAGCCGATGCAGACCGGCCTGAAAGCCATTGACTCCATGGTTCCGGTTGGCCGTGGTCAGCGTGAGCTGATCATTGGTGACCGCCAGACCGGCAAGACTGCCGTTGCTCTGGACGCCATCATCAATCAAAAGGGCACTGGCGTTGTTTGTATCTACGTAGCCGTAGGTCAAAAAGCCTCGTCCATCGCCAACGTGGTTCGCAAGCTGGAAGAGCACGGTGCACTGGGTCACACCATCATCGTTGCCGCTACCGCTTCCGAAGCTGCTGCGCTGCAATTCATTGCACCGTACTCCGGCTGCTCCATGGGCGAATATTTCCGCGACCGCGGCGAAGATGCACTGATCGTATACGATGACTTGTCCAAGCAAGCCGTTGCCTACCGTCAGATCTCCCTGCTGCTGCGTCGTCCGCCGGGCCGTGAAGCCTATCCTGGTGACGTGTTCTACCTCCACTCCCGTCTGCTGGAACGCGCTTCCCGCATCAACGAGGACGAAGTAGAAAAACTGACCAAGGGCGAAGTGAAGGGCAAGACCGGTTCGCTGACCGCACTGCCTATCATCGAAACCCAGGCTGGTGACGTTTCCGCCTTCGTTCCGACCAACGTGATTTCCATCACTGACGGCCAGATCTTCCTGGAATCCGACCTCTTCAACGCAGGTATCCGTCCGGCCATCAACGCCGGTATCTCGGTATCCCGCGTGGGTGGTGCGGCCCAGACCAAGGTCATCAAAAAGCTGGGTGGTGGTATTCGTCTGGCCCTGGCCCAGTATCGTGAACTGGCTGCGTTCTCGCAGTTCGCTTCCGACCTGGACGAAGCAACCCGCAAGCAGCTGCAACACGGTGAAGTGGTTACCGAACTGATGAAGCAGAAGCAGTTCGTGCCGCTGGCCACCGCTGAAATGGCGCTGACCCTGTGGGCTGTGAACAAGGGTAGCTACGAAGACGTTCCGGTGAAGAAGGCCCTGGCATTCGAAGCTGAGTTCCTCGCTTACGTGCGTGCGAACCACAGCGATGTACTGGCAGCCGTTAACGCTTCGGGCGATCTGTCCGGCGACAACGAGAAGGTACTGGCCAAGGCGATGGAATCGTTCAAGGCTGGCTACAGCTTCAACTGAGCCTTTCGACTCACGTCGTAGCTAAAGAAAGGTTCAGGAATGGCAGTCGGTAAAGAGATTCTCACCAAGATCCGAAGCGTGCAAAACACGCAGAAGATCACTCGCGCGATGCAAATGGTGTCAACCTCCAAGATGCGCAAAACGCAAGAGCGTATGCGCGCTGCCCGTCCTTATGCTGAGAAGGTGCGCACGGTTATGGCGCACCTTGCTCAGGCAAACGCGGATCTTGGTCATCCACTGCTTGCACGCCGTGACGTTGTCAAGCGCGCTGGTATCATCCTGGTGTCCTCGGACAAGGGCCTGTGTGGCGGCCTGAACGTGAACTCGTTCAAGCGCTTCTATGCCAAGGTCAAGGAACTGCAGGATCAGAACGTCGAAGTCGACGTGTGCTGCCTGGGTCAGAAGGCCCTGGCTGCTACCCAGCGTGCTCGTCTCAATGTCGTGGCTAGCGCTGTCCAGCTCGGTGATATTCCGAAGATGGACAAACTAATTGGCCCGCTTACAGTGCTGTTCAAGCAGTACGCTGAAGGCGAACTGGACGCGGTTTACATCGTCTATTCCGGTTTCATCAACACGATGAAGCAGGAACCGACAATCGAACAGCTCCTGCCGTTGACTCCGCATCACATGGTGGTGGAGCACTCGCATTCGTGGGATTACCTCTACGAACCGGATGCCCCCAGCCTGATGGAGTTCTTGGTCAAGCGTTACCTGGAGTCGGTGGTGTATCAGGCTCTGGCCGAAAATATGGCTTCCGAACAGGCAGCGCGTATGGTGGCCATGAAAGCCGCAACCGACAACGCGGGTAATACGATCAAGCAGCTGCGCCTTGTGTACAACAAGGCCCGTCAAGCGGCGATTACCACTGAGCTGTCTGAGATTGTGGCCGGTGCCGCAGCGGTGTAAGCCGTACACAGACTGTAAAAGTTAAATGTTTAGGAACCGATAATGAGCCAAGGCAAAATCGTACAAATCATTGGTGCGGTGATCGACGTGGAATTCCCGCGCGACGCCATGCCGAAGGTTTATGATGCCCTGAAGCTGGTTGACGCTGACCTGACGCTCGAAGTCCAGCAACAGCTGGGCGACGGCGTGGTCCGTACCATTGCGATGGGTAGCTCGGACGGCCTGAAGCGTGGCATGGCTGTTGCCAACACCGGCGCACCGATTTCGGTGCCGGTGGGTAGCGCCACCCTGGGTCGTATCATGGATGTACTGGGTAATCCGGTTGATGAAGCTGGTCCGGTGGCTACCGACGCACGTCGCGCCATTCACCAGTCTGCTCCGAAGTTCGACGAGCTGTCTTCCGCTACCGACCTGTTGGAAACTGGCATCAAGGTGATTGACCTGCTGTGCCCGTTCGCCAAGGGCGGTAAGGTTGGTCTGTTCGGCGGTGCCGGTGTAGGCAAGACCGTGAACATGATGGAACTGATCAACAACATCGCGAAGGCCCACTCCGGTCTGTCCGTGTTCGCTGGTGTAGGTGAGCGTACCCGTGAAGGTAACGACTTCTACCACGAAATGAAGGACTCCAACGTACTGGACAAGGTAGCGATGGTGTATGGCCAGATGAACGAGCCGCCGGGTAACCGTCTGCGCGTTGCTCTGACCGGTCTGACCATGGCCGAGCACTTCCGTGACGAGAAGGACGAGTCTGGCAAGGGCCGTGACGTACTGTTGTTCGTTGACAACATCTACCGTTACACCCTGGCCGGTACCGAAGTATCCGCACTGCTGGGCCGTATGCCTTCCGCCGTGGGTTACCAGCCGACTCTGGCCGAAGAAATGGGCCGTCTGCAAGAACGTATTACCTCGACCAAGGATGGTTCCATTACCTCCATCCAGGCCGTATACGTCCCTGCGGATGACTTGACCGACCCGTCCCCGGCAACCACCTTTGCCCACTTGGACGCTACCGTGGTTCTGTCGCGTGACATCGCTGCCCTGGGTATCTACCCGGCCGTTGACCCGCTGGACTCCACTTCGCGCCAGCTGGACCCGCTGGTGGTTGGTGACGAGCACTACTCCGTAGCCCGTGGCGTGCAATCCACGCTGCAGCGCTACAAGGAACTGCGCGACATCATCGCCATTCTGGGTATGGACGAACTGTCCGAGGAAGACAAACTGGTCGTGGCACGCGCTCGTAAGATCCAGCGTTTCCTGTCCCAGCCCTTCCACGTGGCCGAAGTATTTACCGGTTCCCCGGGCAAATACGTCTCCCTGCGCGACACCATCAAGGGCTTCAAGGCGATTCTCGCTGGCGAATACGACCACCTGCCGGAACAAGCGTTCTACATGGTTGGCTCTATTGAAGAAGCCGCTGAGAAAGCCAAGACCCTTTAATTAAGGAGAGGGCTTATGTCCAAGATGCATGTGGAAGTGGTGAGCACCGAACAACTCATCTACTCTGGCGAAGCCGAGTTTCTGGTCGCTCCGGCGCTGGAAGGTGAGATCGGTGTCTATCCGCGACACGTGCCGCTCCTGACCCGTATCAAACCCGGTGTACTGCGCATGACAGTACCCGGCAGCAAGGAAGAAGTGTTGGTGGCTGTCTCCGGC
>Ga0187845_1000747_pt1 | contig 19131 bp, 16 predicted proteins | sample SpaLakP09_SKY_68_FD_134515 | JGI IMG/M metagenome (GOLD analysis project Ga0187845, IMG submission 134515) | Oligotrophic lake water microbial communities from Sparkling Lake, Wisconsin, USA - SP09_SKY_68 | ecosystem: Environmental > Aquatic > Freshwater > Lake | place: USA: Sparkling Lake... | reverse complement strand
GCGGCGCTGAGCTCAGCGCCGCCGAGGGGCACACGGTGCAAGGCTTCCGCGTCCTTGTCACCCTGCCCGAACGCCAGGGAAGCGAGCAGCGCGAGTGGACCTATGTGCACAAGGACGGCAGCCATGTGCCGGTATCCCTGACCGTGACCGTGGTGCGTAACGAGCGCGGGAGTATCGTCGGCTATCTGGGCATCGCCCAGGACATCTCCGCGCGTCTGGCGGCCGAGCGGGCGCTGCGCCATGCCAAGGCAGCAGCCGAGGCGGCCAGTGCGGCCAAGGGTATGTTCCTGGCCAATATGAGCCACGAAATCCGCACGCCGATGAATGCGGTGATCGGCATCGCCCATGTGCTGGCCGACACTCCATTGAACCAGGACCAGCGACAGCTGCTCAGCAAGCTGCAGGTGGCGGGTCGCTCGCTGCTGGGCGTGATCAACGACGTGCTGGACCTGAGCAAGATCGAGGCCGGCGAGCTGGCGGTGGAGCGGATCGGCTATCAGCTCTCGGCGGTGCTGCGCGACCTGGACGCGGTGTTCTCCGACCAGGCGCGCACCAAGGGCCTCAACTGGGAGGTGGCGAGCGCACCCGAGGTTCCCGAGGCGCTGGTCGGCGACCCCCAGCGGCTCAAGCAGGTGCTGAGCAATCTGCTCAGCAACGCGGTCAAGTTCACCGCCAGCGGTGAGGTCAGTCTGCGTGTCGAGCGATTCGAACTTGACGCCTCACGCCAAGGCCTTCGCTTCACGGTGAGGGACAGCGGCGTGGGCATCACACCAGAAGCGCAGGCGCAGATTTTCCAGCCCTTTGCGCAGGCCGAGGCGTCGACGACGAGACAGTTTGGCGGCACGGGGCTCGGGCTGTCCATCGTCAAGCACCTGGCTGGGCTGATGGGCGGCACGGTGGGGCTGGTCAGCAGGCCGGGCCAAGGCAGCGTGTTCACCCTCGAGCTGCCACTGCAATCGCAAGCCCATACCGTCGGCAGTGCACCCCATCGGATGGAAGCCATTGTCGTCGAGGACGAGGCGGTGCAGCGTGAGCGCCTGTCCGCCCTGTGTTCCGGCTTCGGGTGGCAAGCCAGGAGCTTCGCGGAGGCGGGCTCCTTGCTCGATCTGATGCTGGAGCGACAGCAGACGGGCCAGCCAATGCCTGACGTGCTGCTTGTCGACTGGAATTTGGGCGACGGTCTGGACGGCATCAGCGCGATGCGTCGGCTTCGCGAGTCACTCCCCGCGGGCAGCGTGCCGGCAGCCCTGTTGATCACCCAGGATGAGCGCCGGGCCCTGCAGACCGAGGACATCGCCGAGGTGGTGGACGCGGTTCTGGCCAAACCGGCCAACCCCTCCACCTTGTTCAACGCCGTCAACGAGGCCATTGCCAAGCGCAAGGGCGGCAGCGAGCACCTGCTGGATCAATCGGTGATCCAGCGCCTGGGCGGCGGCCTGTTGCCCGACGTGCGCCTGCTGGTGGTGGATGACAGCGACATCAACCTGGAGGTGGCGCGCCGCATGCTGGAGCGTCAGGGGCGGTGGTGCAGTGCGACAACCATGGCGAGGCGGCCTTGAAGCGATTGGCGCAGGGCGAGGTCTTCGATGCCGTGCTGATGGACATCCAGATGCCCGGCATGGACGGACTGGCGGCGACGCGGCAGATCCGCGAGCGCCTGCAGCTGCGCGAGCTGACGGTGATAGCCCTGACGGCCGGCGCGCTGGCGGAGGAACGCCGCCGCGCACTGGAGGCCGGCATGGACGACTTCCTGACCAAGCCGCTGGACCCTGAAGCCCTGGTGCGCACGCTGCGGCGACACATCGAGGCGCGGCGCGGCGCACCGCTGCCGGTACGCGGCAGCGACGTGCAGGCGGCACTGCCCGCGGATTGGCCACAGATCGAGGGCATAGCCGCGCAGGGCACGGCGCACCGGCTCGGCGGCGACACGGCGCTGTTCCACCGGCTGCTGGCAAGGCTGCTGCAATCGCATGACGCCGACTGGGTGAAGGGCCTGGCCGTACTCCAGGCGGACCAGGTCTCAGCACAACTTCACAAACTGCGTGGCTCGGCTGGCCTGCTGGGGGCGCAGCGCATCCAGGCACTGGCGGCCGAAGGCGAGGAGCGCCTGCGCGGCGGCGCGACATCTGCCGAGCTATCGGCCCTGCTGGGCAGCTTGGCAGAGTCGATTTCGGCGCTGCACAGCGCTGCCGAGGCCTGGCTGGGGCAACCCCGGGCAACGTCTGGCGGGCTGGAGGAACCGCCGCTGCCAGACGCCCAAGCGGCTTTCGCGGAACTGCTCAGCCTTCTGCGCAGGCAGGACCTTGAGGCAGGCAGCGTTTTGCAGAGCCTGCGACGCTGGCTCCGCGAGCAGGGGCTGCATGCCGAGGAAGTCGATGCGGTCGAGCGCTGTGTGGATGAACTCGACTTCGAAAAGGCCTTGGGTCTGTTGGAAGCGCGGGGTCTGGGTTCGTGAGCCCAGACTAGGGACGAGAATCCGTTTTCGACACAACACTGAAAGGACAGTATGAATCCGCTAGAGAGAAATCATGTCCGGAGCATGGGTCAGCAGGGACCGGTGCTGCTTTACGCCCATGGCTTTGGTTGCCATCAGGGCATGTGGTCCGGCATCACGCCGGCCTTTGAGTCCAGCCACCGGCAAATCCTGCTGGACTACACCGGCAGCGGGCTCGCCTCCGAATCGGCCCCCTTCGACACACAGCGCTACGGTCGGCTGGAGGGCTATGCCCAGGATCTGATCGAGGTTTGCGACGCGTTGGGGCTGACTCAGGGCGTCACCCTGGTCGCACACTCGGTGAGTTGCAGCATCGGCATGTTGGCGCATCTGCAGCGGCCGAATCTTTTCGAGCGGATGATACTGATCGGGCCATCGCCCTGTTTTCTGAACCATCCTCCCGACTATGAAGGGGGATTCGAGGCCGCCGATCTGGAAGGGTTGCTGGAGTTGATGGATCAGAACTACCTGGGCTGGGCCAGCTACCTGGCGCCTGTGGTGGCGGGTGCCGACGGTGCCGGTACCGGTGCGGAGCTGGAGCGCAGCTTCTGCTCGACGGACCCGGTGACGGCCCGGGTGTTTGCGCGCGCCACCTTCTTTGCGGACAACCGCGCCGATTTGCCCAAGGTGCTCTGTCCAAGCCTGATCCTGCAGCACGCCAGCGATGCCTTGGCGCCACAGGCAGTCGGGCAGTACCTGCACCGCGAGCTGGCGAACAGTCGCTACGAGGTGCTTGATGTCGCTGGCCATTGCGCGCACATGAGCCACCCCGAGCTGGTGATCGATGCGATGCGGCGCTACCTGGCCGACGCGGCGGGCGCGGCCTGAAGGTGGAGCCACTGGCCTCCGACCTCGACTTGCTGCCCTGCGCCGTGCTGGTCACCGACGGTCAGGGGCGGGCGCTGTTGTCGAATGCCGAACTGCACAATCAGTTCGGCATGGCCCCGCCATCTGGCGTGCCGTGGCACCTTGACGATTTGCTGCCACCGGCCTCGCGCATCTTCGTGCAAACCCATGTCTGGCCCCTGCTGCGGAGGCAGGGGCGCGTGGACGAGATCCATCTGAAACTGCGCAGCGCGAACGGCGAGCAGCGTGCCGTGTTCCTGAACGCCCGCAGCGATCCGGGCAAAGCACCGCCGGCGACGATGCGCGTTCACTGGGCGTTCTTCGTCGCCACCGAAAGGCAGCTCTTTGAGGCCGAGTTGGTGCAAGCGCGAAAGCGCCTGCAGAACCTGCTGCTGAGCTCGAACGCCGGCACCTGGGAATGGCATGTGCCGTCAGGCGCCCTGAAGGTCAATGAGCGCTGGGCCGAGATGCTGGGCTGGCCGATCGCAGACATCACACCGCCGGATCTTGGCCTGCGCAGCGGGCGGCTCCACCCGGAAGAACGCGAGCGGATCACGGCGCAGTTCGAGGCGCTGCAGAGCGGCACCCAGGCGGAGTACCTCAGCGAGCACCGGATGCAGCACCGGCAAGGCCACTGGGTCTGGGTCCAGGAGCGCGGCCGGGTGATCAGTCGAATGCCGGATGGCGCCGCCGAATGGGTGTTCGGCACCTTGGTCGACATTTCCGAGAACATGGCGCAGAGAACCGCGCTGCGCCGCAGCGAGGCCCTGCTGGGCCGAACCAATGAGCTGGCCGGCGTCGGCGGCTGGGAATTGGACATGCGCACCCAAACCTTGTTCTGGTCGGCGCAGACCTGTCGCATCCACGGCGTACCGATTGAATATCAACCCCGCCTGGACGAGGCGCTGGATTTCTACCCTCCGGCTGCACGCCAACAGATCGAAGCGGCCGTGCACCGCGGCATGGTGGACGGCATCGGCTGGGATCTGGAAGTTCCCTTAGTGCGCGCTGACGGCACACAGCTGGTGGTACGTGCGCTCGGCATTGTGGACAGCGAAGATGGCAGGCCGGTGCGCCTGATGGGTGCCCTGCAGGACATCACCGATCAGCATCACCTGATGCAGGCGCTGCGCCACGCCAAGCTCGCTGCCGAATCAGCCAGCGAAGCCAAGAGCATGTTCCTGGCCAATATGAGCCACGAGATCCGTACGCCGATGAACGCGATCATCGGCATCGCCCACCTGCTGGCCGATACCCCACTGAACGAAGACCAATTCCAACTGCTTGGCAAGCTGCAGATCTCCGGGCGCTCGCTGCTGTCGCTGATCGACGATGTGCTGGATCTGGCGAAGATCGAGGCCGGTCACATGACGGCGGAGCGCGCAGCCTACAGCCCCCGCGACGTGCTGCGGGAGCTCGATGCGGTGTTCGCCATCCAGGCCGGCAGCAGGGGCCTGAACTGGACGCTGGGCGAGGACCCTCAACTGCCTCAGTGGCTGATCGGCGACGCGGCCCGTCTGCGTCAGGTGCTGAGCAATCTGCTCAGCAATGCGCTCAAGTTCACCCAGGCCGGCGGCGTGAGCCTGAGCGCGCGAGTCGATGGCGCCCAGTTGCGCTTCTCGGTTCGCGACTCCGGCATCGGCATTCCGATCGAGTCGCAGAGCAAGCTGTTCCAGCCCTTCGTGCAGGCTGATGGGTCCACGACCCGACGCTTCGGGGGCACCGGCCTGGGGCTGTTCATCTCCAAGCGCCTGGTGGACCTTATGGGGGGCAGCCTGACCTTGCACAGCGCGGCGGCCGCAGGTGCAGAGTTCATCGTCACGCTGCCGCTCGAGCCCGCCGATGCGGCGGCCTCCGATCAGGTGCCCCATCCGCCAATCGATGATTCAGCCCGAGCCGTTGACGGCAAGCGACTTCAGGGCGTTTGTGTGCTGGTTGTCGATGACAGCGAGATCAACCTGGAAGTGGTCAGGCGCATGCTGGAGCGGGAGGGCGCCGAGGTCGTCTGCGAAACCCGGGCAGCACTGGCGATCGCGCGGCTCCAGCGGGGAGACCGTTGTGACGCCATGCTGATGGACATTCAGATGCCGGAGATGGACGGCTTGGAAGCGACCCGGCGCATCCGACAGCTGGCCGGTCTGGAGAAGCTTCCGGTGCTGGCGCTGACGGCCGGCGCACTGGCCGAGGAGCGTCGTCGTGCCCTTGAGGCGGGGATGGACGATTTCCTGACCAAGCCGCTGGACCCCGCCAAGCTGGTGTACGCCCTGAGCCACTGGGTGCTGGCCCAAACCCCGAGGCTCGGACCGCCGGCAGTGCCTGCTGTGTCGTCACCGCCACCTGCCGACTACCCTGTCATCGAGGGGATCGACCTGGCCGAGGCCCTGCCCCGGCTGGGCGGTGACCTTGCCTTGTTCCAACGGCTGGTGGTGCGTCTGCTCGCGACGTTCGACAGCCGATGGGTGGCCGAGCTGCGGACGCTGGATGCGGTCGGACTGACGGCCTCGCTGCACAAGCTGCGGGGTTCCGCCGCCACGCTGGGCGCTGGGCGCATCGACCTGTTGGCGACTCAGGCCGAAGACCGGCTGCGGCAGGGGGGCCTGCCTGCCGAGGTTCTGCCGCAGTTGAATGCGTTGGCCGAGGCCCTGGCCATGCTGAGACAGTCTGCTGCGGGCGTGCTGGAGGCCCCTTCAGCCCGATCAGCCCTGCCCACGCAAGTTGCGTTGCAGCCGCCGGGCGATGCCGCCCAGCGCTTCACGGGCTTGCTGACCCTGCTGCGTCAGCAAGATCTCGGCGCCGCCACGGAGTTGGAGGTCCTGCTACCCTGGCTGCGCCAGATGGGACTGTCCGACGAGGAACTGCAGCGACTCCAGCATGGGGTGGACGAGCTGGATTTCGAGCCCGTGCTTCAGTTTCTAAGCGCTTGGCAGGCATCTGGAGCCGCAGCGTGCTAGACCTCGAAGGTTTTCAATACGCCATGCACCGGCGCCGGCCGGGTCGTCCAACTCGCTGTCAGAATAGGCCATGAACGAGAACACCTCGCCGCCAGCCACACTGCTTCTTGTCGATGATGACCCATCGATCATCCAGGTCGCCAGCCGGTTGCTGAGTGATTTCGGCCGCTGCCGCTTTGCCCGCAGCGCGGCCGATGCGCTGCGCCTGTTGCGCAATGAGCCGGTAGACCTGGTCCTGCTGGACGCCGAGATGCCCGAGATGGGTGGTCTGGAGATGCTTGGCCTGATGCAGAAATCCAGCGAACTCGCCGAGATCCCCGTGGTCCTGCTGACCAGCCATCGCGACGAAGCCACCGAAGAAGCCGCCTTTGCGGCAGGCGCTGTGGACTACCTGTCCAAGCCGATCCGTCCCGGCGTGCTCAAGGCCCGGGTGAGCACCCAGCTTCGGCTGAGCCGGGCCCTGGCAGAAGTGCGACGGTTGTCGCGCACTGACGCGCTGACCGGGCTGGCGAACCGGCGCGCGATGCAGGAGCGGCTCGAGCGTGAGGTCCTTCGGGCGGATCGCCTGCGCACGTCGACCAGTGTGCTGATGATCGATATCGATCACTTCAAGGCATTCAATGACCTGTATGGTCACGTCGCTGGCGATCTTGCCCTGATCAAGGTTGCGGAGTGCATGCGCAAGGCGGCCAGCCGCGCCAATGATTTCTGCGCACGCTGGGGTGGTGAGGAGTTCGTCGTTTTGCTTCCCGATACAGATAGCGACGGCGCCATGGCGGTGGCCGCCCACCTGCATCTGGCCTTGGCCGAACTGGCCCATCCCCATGAAGCGAGTCCCCAAGGGCACCTGAGTGCCTCGATTGGCGTGGCAACGCACGCTGCACCGAGTTCCCAACAGCCGATCGAAAGTGTGGCGCACACGGTTCAGGATCGAATCGAGCTTCTGCTCGGTCGGGCCGATGCGGCACTGTACAGAGCGAAGTCGGCAGGAAGAGCCTGCAGCGAGCTTGCCTCCGCTTAGGTCGCGAAGCACGGGCGGCTGGCTGCCCGACGCTGACTCGATCTCCTGGCCAGCAAGCTGCCCGCCGAATTGGCCGACACTTTGATAGACCCGGTATCGGCCATCAAGTGTCGCTCATCACCGTCTGCCTTGTAAGCGCTTGCGTGGTCGAAGGCGCACTTCGTTGCCTCCGCGGCGGCCGGTGGGCACGGTCGGCGCGGTGCGGTCCCTGATCGGTCGCGTTCTTCTGCGAAACCGGGTCGTTCCTCAATGGTCCCCTTCAGTGGGCGTCGGGTCGCTGAGGATGCTCGAGAACTTGCGCCGGTAGGCCGCGGGCGTCAGGCCAACCTCGCGCTTGAACAAACGGCGAAAGAAGGTTGGATCCTCGTAGCCGACCTGGTAGGCCACATCGTCGATGCCACCAGCACCCCGCTCGATGATCCGCTTGGCCTTCTCGACCCGAACCGCGTGCACGTAGTCCATCGGCAGGTGGCCGGTCGCGATGCGAAACCGCCGCGTGAACGTGCGCCGGGTGAGCCCGGCGCGCTGGGTCATGGACTCCACCGGATTGGCCTGGGCATAGTGCTCTGCGATCCACTCCTGGCTGAGCCTGATGGCCTGATCCTCCCCCTGGATCTTCATCCCCATGTCGGCGAAGGGCAACTGGCCGTCTTCATGGCCCGAGAGCAGGTAGACCTTGGCCGTCTGCAGCGCATGCTCCGGGCTGCAATAGCGGCTGATCAGCCGCAGCGCCAGCTCTTGCCACGCGGTGACGCCGCCCGCGGTGATCACGCCCTCGGCCTCGCTGTCCAGCCGCAGGATCGAGTCGGCGCAGTAGGTCACCTTGGGGTACTGCCGGCGGAACAGCTCGCGATAGGCCCAGTGCCCGGCGCACTGGCGTCCATCGAGCAGACCCGCCTCGGCCAACACGAGCGAGCCCGAACAGACCGACCCGATCAGCGCGCCCTGGGCGTGCATGCGCCGCAACCAGGCGATCTCCGCGCCGTAGCGCCCGCGCGGCGCGGTGTCGATCGGCGTGTACATGTCGCAGACCACCGCAGCGTCGACGCGGTCGAGGTCGCCGATCGCCGCGTGGGGCTCGATCAGGATGTTGCCGAAGCAGCGGAAGGGCTGGGCGTCGGCCGCCACGATCCGGATGTCGAGCAACGGCTCGCCCACCTGACGGCCCGTCATGTCGGCATACCCCGCGCCGACGGAAGCCAGCACGTCGTAGAGACCGAAGAGCACCGAGGGCGTCGTCTCCGGCGCGGCGAGCAGGGCGATCTTCGGCTTGATGTTCTGCGTCATGGTTTCAACCTGCCTGACGGATGGTGTCGCATTCGACCCGATCTTGTACCAATCGGCTCTTCTCGTCATCCTTGGTCAAGGCTACGGTTCACCACAGGGCAACTTCGCCCCCAACAGGAGGACGCTCTGTGAACACCCCCTTAAAAAGGAACCACCACTTGTTCGCCACCGTGATCGCTGCCCTTGTTCTTGTCACCGCCTGCGGCGGCGGTGGCGACGACGGCCGCGCATCGACCGCCGGCACCCGTGCAAAGGCCCTGAGCGCCGAGCGCAGCCATGGCGGCAAGCCCAGGGGCACCGTCCTCGTCACGAACTACGCGACCGGCCTCACCAGCCCTCGCGGTCTGGCATTCGGTCCGAACGGCGATCTCTATGTGGCGGAAGCCGGCACGGGCGGCTCGCTGGTTCCGCGAGGCACGGCCGACTGCCCGACCCACATCAACATCTACAGCCCCTACACCGCCGGCTACAGTGGCCGCGTGCTGCGACTGCGGCCTGACGGCAGCAAGCAGACGGTCGCCGACCGCCTGCCCAGCATGACCGACGCGTATGGTGGCAACTATGGCCCCACCGATCTGGCCTTCGTCAACGGCACGCTGTACGTGTTGATCGAAATGGGCGGCTGTTCGCATGGCCTGCCCGGCAGCGATGCCGCGATCCTTCGCATCAACCCGGACGGCTCGACGACCCAGGTCGCGAACCTCAGCGCCTGGCTCGCGTCCAACCCGCCGCACTTCATCAAGGACACGAACCCGGCCACCACCGACCTCGAGCCCGGGGGCGTGTTCCACTCGATGGTCAACCACCGCGACGAGCTGTACGTGGTGGAAACGAACCGCGGCATGTTGGTGAAGGTCAACCCGGCGACCGGCGCCATCGGCCTGGCCTACGACATGTCGCGCGACAACGCGGAGCACAACCCGATCGTGATGGCGCAGCGCCGCGGCAGGTTCTATGTCGGCACTTTTGGCGAAGACGGCGGAACGTCTGAACTCGCGGTGTTCAAGGGTGGCTTCGCGGGCTACACGCGGCCATTCAAGTCGCGCAACCCGATCGTCGGGCTGGCGTGGCGACGAGAGAGCCTGTACGCCGTCGAGATCTTCCCGCACGACGAGGCGTGGACGCCGGACAACGCGAATCTGGTGTCGTTCAATCCGACGACGGGCGAGCGCAAGGAACTTGCCGTCAAGTTCGCCAGCCTGCCCAACGGATTGGTGGTCGGACCCGATGGGGCGCTCTACACATCCAACGTCACCCTCAGCGCGACGCCTGGGGATGGCGGGATTCTGCGCATCGAGCTGCCGCGTGAGGCCGCATCCAAGCCCGACACGGAAGGCGATCAATGAACCTGGTCGAGAGTCTCGCGACCCTCCAGTCCCGGCTGTCGGGCGATCTGCTCGTGCCGGGAGACGAGGGTTACGACGCCGCCCGATCGGTCTGGAACGGCTTGATCGATCGTCGCCCGTTGGCCATCAGTCGCTGCAAGTCGGTGGAGGACGTGATCGCGTCGGTTCGCTTCGCCGGCCAACAGGGGCTGCCGGTGTCGATCCGCGGTGGCGGTCACAGCGTGGCCGGCCACGCGGTCTGCGACGCCGGGCTCATGATCGACTTGTCGCCGATGCGGGGCGTCCGCGTCAGCCCGGACACGCGGTCGGCGTCTGTTCAGGGCGGCGCCCTCTGGGCCGATGTCGACGCTGCCACGCAGGCGCATGGGCTGGCCACGCCAGGAGGTCTGATCTCCGAGACTGGTGTGGCGGGCCTGACCCTCAGCGGTGGCGTCGGCTGGCTGCGCAGCGCGCACGGGCTCTCGATCGATAACCTGCTGGCCGTCGACATCGTCACGGCGGATGGGACACTGACCCGGGCGAGCCCGACGGAGCACGCCGATCTGTTCTGGGCCATCCGGGGCGGCGGGGGCAATTTCGGCGTGGTCGTGAACTTCGAGTTCAAGCTGCACCCCGTCGGACCGACGGTGATGTTCGCAGCACCCATCTACCCCTTGTCGGCCGGTGCCGGGCCGATCAAGTTCTGGCGCGACTTTCTGGCAGACAAGAGCGACAGAGTCGGGTCTCTTTGCGAGTTCTCCACCGTCGCCGTAAGCGGGGACTATCCGCAGGCATTCTGGGGCAGCCGGTGCTACACACTGGGTGCTATGTATGCCGGTGATGCAGCCGACGGCGAACGCCTGTTGCAGCCGCTGCGGGAACTCGGCCCGATGGTCGCCGACTTCTCCGGCCAGATGCCCTACTGCGATGTGCAGAAACTCTTCGACACGTTGTATCCGGCGGGTGAGTTCCGCTGCTACTGGAAGAGTCACCTGCTGTCGCGACTGACCGACGAGGTCATCGCCGAAGCCATCGAGAATGCCGCCGCTTCGCCGTCCGATAAGTCCATCAGTTCGCTGTGGAACTTTGGCGGCGCCACGGCAACCGTGCCGGCCGAAGCCACAGCCTTCGGGGACCGGTCGTTCGGTTGGATGTACTCGCTCGACTCAGTCTGGCGCGATGCGGCGGACGACGAAGCCGTCATGGGCTGGACCCGCGGAGCCTGGAACCGGGCCCGAAGACACGCGCACGAGGACCGTCTGTACCTCAACTTCGCGGGGCAGGATGCGGACAGTGACGAGTTGACCCGCCGCGCATTCGGCCAGCAATACGGACGGCTGGCAAGCATCAAGAAGCGCTATGACCCGGGCAACATGTTTCGCTTCAATCAGAACATTCGGCCCGAGTGAACGGCTCGCCTCGACAGGCCACGGGTGCCGCTGCCATGTACCAGCAAAGCCAGTCCGCACCGGGAGCGGCCACCGCGCGGTTGCGGCCGGTCGACGACCGCATGCTCGGCCGGATCGGGCGCCTCTTCGGTCTCGCGACCGTGGCAGGCCTCGGCGTGTTCGGCGGCTACCTCGCCCTGTGGGCGAGCGCCGCCTCGATCCAGAACTTCGAGCAGTGGCAGAAGCTGGTGACCGGCCCTCCGATGCCGACGACATCGGAATGGAGTGCGAACCTCGGCATCTGACTGCACTTCCTGATGGGCACCCTGCCGGTGCTGGCCTGGCCCATCCTGCTGTCAGCCCGGATCCGCAGTCGACACCGCAAGGTGCACCGAGGGACGGGCAGGATCTACGTCACCGCAGGTTTCCTGGCGGGCGCCCGCGGCATGTCGTACATCCTCGCCCACGGCACCTTCAGCCGGGCCGCCTCATCGCATTCAGCGTCTGGGGTGCGGCGATGATGCTCAGCTCGGCCATGGCGTACGTCCATGCACGCGCCAAGAGGTTCGACCAGCATCGCGCGCGGGCCATCCGCCTGTTCGCGCCGGTGTTGGTTTCATGACTGTTCGCTATCGAGATCCAGGCATGGCCGAACTGGGCCAGCGGCATTGGTATGAACGCAGACGGCGCCAGCGAACCGGTCGACCTTGCCATGCTCGCCTTGTTCTTCGTTCCCAACCTGTTGGTGGCCGAGTTCTTCATCCGCCACCTGCACACGCGGCTCGTCCCGCCTGGCCGCTTGAAGTGGCCTGCCGTGGCCTTGCTCGGCGCTGACTCTTCGCTCGATGTCGAAGGACGTCCAGTAGAAATTTTCTAAATTAAATGTCGATCCAAGTCAGCGTGGGGCCCTCAAAAAGCGTCACTCGACGGTGACGCTCTTGGCGAGGTTTCTGGGCTTGTCCACATCCGTGCCACGCGCGCAGGCGGTGTGATAGGCCAGCAATTGCAGCGGCACAGTGTGCAGGATGGCTGACAGGGCGCCGTAGTGCTCGGGCATGCGGATCACGTGGACACCGGCCTCGCTCTCGATCTTCGTGTCGCTGTCGGCAAACACGAACAGCTCGCCGCCGCGGGCGCGCACTTCCTGGATATTGCTCTTCAGCTTCTCCAGCAGCGCGTCGTTGGGGGCGACGGTGACCACCGGCATCGCGCTGGTGACCAGGGCCAGCGGGCCATGCTTCAGTTCACCGGCCGGGTAGGCCTCGGCGTGGATGTAACTGATTTCCTTGAGCTTCAGCGCGCCTTCCAGCGCAATCGGGTAGTGCAGGCCGCGGCCCAGGAACAGGGCGTTTTCCTTGCGCGCGAATTCCTCGCTCCAGGCAATGATTTGCGGCTCCAGCGCCAGCACCGCCTGCACGGCCACAGGCAGATGGCGCTACGCCTTCAGGTGCTCGGCTTCTTGTTCATCGCTCAGATGGCCGCGCGTTTGCGCCAGCGCCAGGGTCAGGAGGAACAGGCCCACCAGCTGGGTGGTGAAGGCCTTGGTCGAGGCCACACCGATCTCGGCGCCAGCGCGGGTGATGTAGGCCAGTTTGCATTCGCGCACCATCGCACTGGTAGACACATTGCAGACCGTCAGCGTGTGCTCCATGCCGAGCGATCGGGCATGCTTGAGCGCCGCCAGGGTATCGGCCGTCTCACCGCTTTGCGTGATCGTCACCACCAGGGTGCGCGGGTTGGGCACGCTGTCGCGGTAGCGGTATTCGCTGGCCACCTCGACGCTGGTCGGGATCTTGGCCATGCTCTCCAGCCAGTACTTGGCCGTCAGGCCGGCGTAGTAGCTGGTGCCGCAGGCCAAGATCAGCACCGAGTCGACGTCCTTGAACACCCGGTAGGCACCGTCGCCGAACAGCTCGGGCGAGATGCCTTCGACCGAGTCCAGCGTGTTGGCGATCGCCACCGGCTGCTCGAAGATCTCTTTTTGCATGTAGTGGCGATAGGGTCCCAGCTCGGCCGCGCCGGTGTGGGCATGCACGGTGCGCACCTCGCGCTGCACGGCCTGGTAGCGGCCCTGGGCATCGCGGTTGGAGATCCAGACCTTGCCCATTTGCAGGTCGACCACATCGCCCTCTTCCAGGTAGACGATCTGGTCGGTCACGCCGGCCAGTGCCATCGCGTCGGAGGCAACGAAGTTCTCGGTCTCGCCGACGCCCAGCACCAGCGGCGAGCCATGGCGGGCACCGATCACGCGGTGCGGCTCGTCGCGGCAGAACACGGCAATCGCATAGGCGCCGCGCAGGCGAAGCAGGGCCTGTTGGACGGCGTCCAGCAGGTCGCCGTTGTAGAGCTGGTCGACCAGATGGGCAATGACCTCGGTGTCGGTCTGGCTGTCGAATTGGTAACCACGGGCCTTCAACTCGGCGCGCAGCTCGTCATGGTTCTCGATGATGCCGTTGTGCACCAGGGCGATGCGGCCCGGGCCTTGAGGATCGGCGCCCGGGCCCTTGGAGAAGTGCGGGTGCGCGTTGTGCACCGCCGGCACGCCATGGGTGGCCCAGCGGGTATGGGCGATGCCGGTGCCGCTGTGGATATGGTCTTCCAGCACTTGCGCGTCCAGTTCGGCCACGCGCGAGGTGCTGCGGGCACGCTTCAGCTCGGCGTCCTGGTGCACGGCCACGCCGCAGGAGTCATAGCCACGGTATTCGAGACGCTTCAGGCCCTCGATCAGGATGGGAACGATGTTGCGATTGCTGACTGCGCCGACGATGCCACACATGGTTTGACTCCGGTGAATTGAACTCTGGCGGCATCGTAGGCAGAGTCGCCAATTAGTTGCTTTCAAAATTCAATATGAATTGCAATAATCAGTCATCAACCACAATTCATGATGAATTAGTTCACAGATTGCCATTTCATGAATGATTCCGTCTCGCCGCCAGAGCTCGATGCCACCGATCTGCGACTGCTGGACCTGCTGCAGCAGGATGCCTCACTGTCCAATCAGGATCTGGCGCAGCGTGCCCATGTCTCGCCTGCCACCTGCCTGCGCCGCGTCAAGCGCCTCACGGACAGCGGTGTGATCGAGCGTCGCGTGGCCCTGCTGTCACCCGAGATGCTGGGCGCGGGTCTCGGCGCCATCGTCGAGATCACGCTCGACCGCCAGGGCGCCGAGCATCTGCTGGCCTTCGAGCAGCGCGTGCTGCAGGACGCGGCGGTGCAGCAGTGCTACCGCGTCGCGCCGGGCCCCGACTTCGTGCTGATCATCCAGGTGGCCGATATGCCGGCCTATCACACACTGGTGCAGCGCCTGTTCACACAGGACGCCAATGTGCGCAATGTGAAGAGCTACTTCAGCGTATACCGGGCGAAGTTCGAGCCGCGGGTGATGTTGCCGGTGCTGGGCTGACTCGTAGCCCGGATGCAATCCGGGGCTTTGGCTTTAACTGCCCCCCGGATTCCATCCGGGCTACAGAAATCAGCGCTTGAGTATCAGCAAGCCCTTCAGATACTCCCCCTCCGGGAAGCAGATCGTCTGCGGATGATCGGGGGTGGCGCCAACGCGGTCGAGGATGAAGCCGTCGGCCGGCGCATCAAGACCTGCCCCCGCGACGATCTTGTGGAACAGGTCGGCGCTGATGCCGCCCGAGCAACTGAAGGTGAACAGCAGGCCGCCGGGGGCCAGCAGCTTCAGCGCCAGGCGGTTGATGTCCTTGTAGGCGCGCGAGGCACGCTCGGCGTGGGCCGCACTGGGTGCGAACTTGGGCGGATCCAGCACGATGGCGTCGAAGGTGCGGCCCTGCTCCAGGCTGTGGCGCAGGGTCTGGTTGACGTCGGCATCCAGGCTGGTGTGGCGGGCGACATCAAAGCCATTGAGCCGCACATGGGCGTCGGCGCGGGCCAGGGCCGGGCCCGAGGAATCGACGCTCAACACTTCGTCGGCGCCGCCGGCCAGCGCCGCCACCGAGAAGCCGCCGGTGTAGCTGTAGCAGTTGAGCACGCGCCTGGCGCCGTAGTGGCGCACCGCGTCCGCGAACTTCTTGCGGTTGTCGCGCTGGTCCAGGTAGTAGCCGGTCTTGTGGCCCTCGGCCACGTCCAGGCTCAGCCGCCATTGATGCTCCTGGATCGTCATCTCCGTCGCGCCCTGCCCGCGCAGCCAGCCGGTCTTCGGCTCCAGTCCTTCGAGGCTGCGCACATTGGCGTCGGAGCGCTCGTAGAGACGGCTCAGTCCTGTGGCAGCCAGCAGATGGTCGGCGATGACGTCTTTCCAGCGCTCGCTGCCGGTGCTGGCGAACTGGGCCACCAGGGTATCGGCATAGCGATCGACCACCAGGCCGGGCAGGCCATCGGCCTCACCGTGGATCAGCCGCATCGCGTCGCTGGCGATCGGAAGGCGTTGGCGAACGGCCAGCGCGGCATCGATGCGGCGCTTGAAGAAGGCAGCGTCGATGCGCTCGGCCTCGTCAAAGCTCCAGGCACGCACGCGGATTTGCGAGCTCGGGCTGTAGGCGCCCCAGGCCAGGAACGTGCCGTCGGCGGCGGTGACCTTGACGGTCTCGCCGGCGTCGCCGCTGCCCTTGGCAATGCTGCCCTCGAACACCCAGGGATGGCGGCGCTGCAGCGAGCGCTCCTTGCCCTCGCGAAGTCGAATGATTTTCATGCGGCGATTGTCGCCGCTGGCGCGCCCGTATTACCGCTGCAGGGTACCGAAGGCGTAGCCCAGCGAGACATTGACCAGCGGTGACGACTGCGTCTGCCCGCGCAGCGAGCGCCACTGTCCCAGCCCGGTGCGCAGGCGCAGGCGCCGACTCTCGCCGAAGCTCCACTCGGCCCAGGCCTCGCCCTGCATGATCGCCCCGCCACTGACGGCCACGCCGCCACCGCCGCCGGCGCCGACCAGCAGTTCGGCGCCCAGGCGCATGCCCGACAGGGCAGCCGGACGGGCCTGCAAGCCAAGGCCAACCAGGCCAAAGGAATAGGCACCGGCACTGCCAAAGGCGGCGCTGCCGGCCTGCGCCACGCCGTACAGGTGCGGCGAGAGATCGCGCGTCAGCACCATCGCCAGCTGACCGACGCTCTCTTCGCGGCCATCCTTGAAGCGCACCTTGGCCAGATGCTGCAGGCTGGCCGAGACCGTCTGCGCCTGCACCACGCCGCCGCCCGCATTCGGTTCGCCGAAGGGGGTGATGGCCTGATCCAGCGGCAGGCCAAGGCTCAGTCGGGCGTAGCTGGACTTGAACTGGCCGGTGATCGAACCCATGAAGCCGGCGTCAATCAACAGCGACGGGCCCCAGGGCGACTTCCAGCGCAGGGTCGGGCCCAGCTTGACCAGCCAGCCGTTGCCGGTGTCCACATCGCCGCCGCCGCCCAGGCCCGCGGCCGCCTGCCAACCGGCGCGCAGCGTGGGGCTGCCCAGGGCATAGTCCTGCCCGATGCCGACCAGGGCTTCCATATAGCCATCGGCCCCGCCTTGCGAGGCACCGGCGGCCTCGATGCCCCACCAGGCGCCTTCGCTGACGTACTGACGCAGGGCACCGCCAACCTTGCCCAGGCGCTGTGACTTCGCGCCGCTGCGACCGCTGCTGCCCTGGCGCGGCTGGTAGGAGCCGACATTGAAGGCAAACTCGTCGAAGCCCAGGCCGCTGCGGCGATAGCCGCGCACCTGCTGACCCGATGCTTCGGGCTGGTAGCTCTTGAAACCATCGGCATAGCCGAGGACCAGGCCCAACGAGCTGCCCGCGATATTGCCGCTGGGAAAGCTGGTCCGTGACAGGCTCAGGCCCGCATACCAAGACCCCATCTCGCGGCGCAGCGACAGCTCGGGCCGCAGCATCAGGCCGCCGCCGAAGCGCAGTTTGTCGGAACTCAACCCGCCGCCGGCGCCTGCGTACAGGCTGGCCGCAGCATGCAGATCGCCGTCCAGGCGCCAGCGCCGCTGGGCGGTGAAGCCGACGGTGAACAGCCCCCCGAAACTACCCTTGGCCGCACCGTAGAAGCTAGGGCCCAGGCCCCAGGCCTCATCCATGGCGACCAGGTAGCTGGCGCCGGCCAGCGCCGTGTTCTGGCCGGTGGGCAGGCGCAGCGGCGACCAGCTGAGCTCGATGGCGGCCGGCTGGGTCTGCAGAAAACCCGGTCGCGGCAGCACCGGCTCGGCCGCGGTGGCGGCGCCACAGAGCGCGGCAATGGCATAAAAAAGCGCCCGGCGGGCGCTGGGCGCGAGGTCAGCGGTATTCAACATAGGGCGGCAGGGTAGCAGGCTTACTTGCGCTTGGCGCGCGGGTGCGCCGCATCGTAGACCTTGGCGAGGTGCTGGAAGTCCAGCTTGGTATAGACCTGGGTCGTGCTGATATTGGCATGGCCGAGCAGCTCCTGCACCGCGCGCAGGTCGCCGCTGGACTGCAGCAGATGCGAGGCAAACGAGTGGCGCAGCATGTGCGGGTGCACATGGGTGGGCACACCGGCGCCCAGCGCCCGTGCCTTCAGGCTCAGCCGCACCTGGTTGGCATTGATGCGCTGGCCGCGCATGCCGACGAACAGCGCCACCTCATCGGCCCGCGCCAGCAGCGGGCGCTGTTGCAGCCAGGCCCGATAGGCCTCGGCGGCGGCCTTGCCCAAGGGCACAGAGCGGCGCTTGGAGCCCTTGCCCAGCACATGGGCCTCGGCCGACGCCAGGTCGATCCAGCCTTGGGCCTGACCGCTGGCCTGGCAATCGAGTCCGACCAGTTCGGCCACGCGCAGGCCACAGCCGTAGAGCAGCTCGACGATGCAGCGGTCGCGCGCCTCGACGCGAGGGTCCGTGCCGGCCGGGCTCTGAAAGTCGGCCAGCGCCACCGATTGATCGACCGACAGGGCCTTCGGCAGGGGCTTGGCCGCCTTGGGCGTGCGCACACCCTCCACCGGGTTGTGGCTGACCAGGCGCTCGCCGCCCAGCCAGCGATACAGGCCACGCCAGGCCGACAGCATCAGCGCCAGACTGCGCGGCGCCAGGCCCTGGCCATGCAGCTGGGCCGTCCAGCGCCGCACATGGTGGTGCTGCACCTGGCGCAGCTCGAGCGGATAGCGGGTGGCCAGTTGCTGCAGCCGCGTCAGCGCGTCCTCGTAAAGCCGCAGCGTGCGCGGCGCCAGCCGCCGCGTCACCCGCAGATGCTCCAGATAGCGCAGCAGGTCGGCCTCCAGCACGGCGCTGAAACTCAAGTCACCGGCAGCAGACGCGACAGGCTGGCGCTGGCGATCTCGCCGATGCGGGCCAGGAACTCGGTGCCCATGTCGGCGGTATAGCGGGTCGGGTCGGGTGAGCCCAGCACCAGCATGCCGAAGGTGTTGCTGGGCTGGCCATGGTTCAGCGGCACCAGGGCCAGCGACATCACGCCGGCCGGCTCGCCGAGCCACTGCGCCGCCTCGAAACCGGAGTTGATGCCGCAGTAGGGCTGGGTCAGGCTGGCAGCGAAGCTCTTCACATCGTCGCACACCGCCTGGGCGAACGGCAGCTCGGCATAGGCCCCATCGGCGCCCCACAGGCGCAGCCCGGACTGCGGAATCAGGAACTGGTGGCGCAGCTCATCCAGCACGATCTGCGGCAGCTCGGACGCATTGGCGGTCAGCATCAGCTGGCAGGTCCAGCGGTGCAGCCGGTCGGCAATGGCCACGTTCTCCTGGCCGTTGCGAATCATCTCGCTGATCTTGTGCTCCAGGCCCTTGATCTTGTCGCGCAGCATCTCGGCCTGGCGCTCCTGCAGCGACACCGCCCGCTGGCCATGCGGATGGCTCAGCTGGATGCTGGCCAGCAACTCGGCATGGCGCTCGAAAAAGCCCGGGGTGTTGG
>Ga0187845_1000744_pt1 | contig 19154 bp, 18 predicted proteins | sample SpaLakP09_SKY_68_FD_134515 | JGI IMG/M metagenome (GOLD analysis project Ga0187845, IMG submission 134515) | Oligotrophic lake water microbial communities from Sparkling Lake, Wisconsin, USA - SP09_SKY_68 | ecosystem: Environmental > Aquatic > Freshwater > Lake | place: USA: Sparkling Lake... | reverse complement strand
GGGCCCACCACGCGCTGGCCCACGTCATGCTGACCCAGGGCCGCATCCGCGAAGGCACCGACTTCATGGCCAGCGTGCGCGACACTCGGACGGGCCTCAACTCCTTCATGGTCACGCACAACTGGTGGCACCAGGCGCTGTTCCTGCTGGAACAGGACCGGCACGCCGAGGTGCTGGCGCTCTACGACAGCCAGGTCTGGGGCGTGGTCAAGGAATACACGCAAGACCAGATCAACGCTGTGTCCCTGCTCGCCCGGCTGGAGCTGGCGGGCGTGGATGTGGGTAACCGCTGGACCGACGTGGCCGATCACCTGGCAGCGCGCCTGGCCGACCATGTGCTGCCCTTTTTAGACCTGCAATACCTCTACGGCCTGGCCCGCGCCGGGCGCATGGAGGCCGCGCGCACGCTGCACAACAACATCGCAGCCCACGCTGCCTCCCGCACCGAGGCGCATGAACGCACCGTGTGGCAGCAGGTGTGCGTGCCTGCCGCTCACGGGCTGCTGGCGCATGCGCAGGGCGACTGGGCTACTGCCGTGGAAAAACTGGGCGTGGCCCTGCCCCGGCTGGTGGAGATTGGCGGCAGCCATGCGCAGCGGGATTTGTTTCACCAGATCTGGGTGGATGCGCTGCAGCGCAATGGGCAGTGGGCGGCGGTGCAGAACCTGTTGCAGCCGTTGGTGAATGGGCAGCCGAAATCGGTGCGGTTGGCGCGGCAGGTGGGGGTGGTGAATGGGGTGTTGGGATTGCCGGTGGGTGAGGGCCGGCCCCTTTTTTAGTACCCTTGGACTGCTATCACGATCCTCATCAAACGCTCTATGGCACGCTATTCAAATCAAATCGGAGCACGTGCGAGCGATAGAGTCCGCACAACAGAAGAAATCACACAAAGGGCACTATCCCTTGGCGCTGCCGTTGCGCGAAGTTTTGACGCGCCTCGTAAAGAAGTAATTGCATTCGTTGAAGGGTCCGGAGTCCTGCAAGACCTTACGTCCAGTGAACATAGCTATATCTATTCATCGCGCCGCTCAGCACAGCAGACGGTGAACATGAGCTGGAATTCAGAGGCACTCACTGTCCTTCTCTGGTCAATTGGGAAGTTGGCACACCTACCTGGCCCCGACACCCAGTGCAATACAGGCGTCCTGTCTGAGGTCCTTCCACCTTACGGGAATGAACCATTGGACCAATTTCGCGGGTCCGCTAGCAGGCGCTCAGAAAGGGTGCTGTTTGAAATGGCGAAAACCATTCAGCTTCAACATGTGGTGGCCCGACAGCGCAAGCTCAATCCCAAGTACCGCCCTGATCTTGGCTTGATCAACATTGAGATTGTCCAAGAGAGGCATCGAGCCATCAACTGGGTCGTTGGATATTGCGCGCAGAATTGGGATGAAGTCACAGCAGACACCTGAGCGCTCGCCCTTTCGTCGAGACATCGCGCCACCCCAGACAGATCGCTATCAATTGCGTGCTGCAACCTAGCCTCTCCCATCAAAGCGATCAGTCGATAGCAAGGAGGCTGGCATTTGTGCCAAATACTGGAGCTACCGCACCACCAACTTCGTCTGGTCATACACCGGCTGCTCCGGCAAATCCGCCAGGTGCCGCACATCGGCCCAGTCCAGCACCTCCACAGCTTCGCCGCTCACCCGCACGCGGTTGAGGCCCGCGTTGGGGATGTCGCTCTGGCGGGGGCCATCCAGACCCGTGCCCCGTGCGGTGCGCCAGATCATGTCGAGCACGCCGCCGTGGGTGACGACCATCACTTTCTGGCCTGCGTGCCGCTGGGCGATGCGGTACACGGCGTCCATCACGCGAGTGTGGAACTGGCGGGTGGTCTCACCGCCGGGCATGCCGTAGTCGGCCTCGAAGCGCAGCCATTGGTTCCATGCGTCGGCGTGTTCGAGCTTGACGTCGTCCACGCGTTTGCCGTCCACCACGCCAAAGGCCTGCTCGCGCAGGGCGCTGTCGGTGAGGGTGTCGATGTGCAGCTCAGGAAAAAGCACCTGCAGGCTGGGCGTGGCGGTCTGGCGGGTGCGGATGAGGTCGCTGCAGACCAGGTGGTCCACCACAAGCTTCTCGACCGACAGACGCGCGGCCAGGCGGCGGGCCTGTTCGTGGCCGGTGGCGTTGAGGGGCACATCCACGTGGCCCTGAAAACGCAGCTCACGGTTCCAGTCGGTCTCGCCGTGGCGGATCAGGATGAGTTCGGTCATGCGTGTCATTATCGAATGTACACACACGATTGCAAGGTTTTTTGGCCGCTACCGCGCGTCCAGCATGCCTGAATAGCTATTATTTTTATAACAAAACAACGCCAGGTGCTACCGCATGGGCACGATGAGCACTTTGCGGCGCGGCTGGCAGCCGGGGCCTTCGTGGGGGGCGCTGTCTTGCTCCCAGCCTGGGCCGGGCGAGGTTTGTGCGCACACGCGCTGGCCATCGACCAGGCTGCGCCAGTAGTACCAGGGCGCGGGGGCGGCCTGCACCAGCAGCGGGGTCAGCAGAACCAGCAGAGCGAGGACTAGCAAACGGCGGGGGACGACAGACATGGGCAAGCAATGCATCCAGCAAAGTCACCCGATGCTACGCAGCCTACTGCGGGCCGATGCCTGGAAAAGGGGCGGAATCGTCGGTCAGGGCTTTTCAGCCGTCACGATCCAGCCTTCGAGCGCGTCGAGCCCCGGAGGCAGGCCATAGAGCGCATCGCCTTCAGCATGGCGCTGCTGGGCCCAGGCGGCCTGCAGCAGGCACAGCACGGCGTCCAGGCTGTCGCCGCTGGCGTCCTGCACCAGCGCATCGCGCTGGGCGTGGCTGAGCTTGAGGCGCAGGCCCAGGTGGGTCTGGCCCAGCTCCAGCGCGTTAACCAGGTCTTTGCGGGCGATGAGGCGGTCGGGTGTCTGTTTGGCACGGTCGTCGCTTTTGTAGCTGCGGCGCTGCAGCACCTCGCGCGCGAGCAGGCCGGGGTAGGCTTCCAGCGCCACGCGGTGGGGGTCGCCTGCGTGCAGGCCGGGCAGGTGCACGCCCGCGTCCAGCAGCAGCGGCAGGCCCGCGTGCAGCATGTAGGCCACGGGCGGGTTCACCCATTTCATCGATGGGCTGGAGCCTGCGGGCCCGTCGGTGGCGCGGTGGGCAAACTTGCCGCCCACGGGGCGCGCATCGCAGAAGGCGGCGAACTGCGCGCGGATCTGCTCGCGGCTGAGGCTGCGGTAGTGCTGCATGCAGGCCAGCCAGTCGGTGGGCCAGCCCAGCGCTTGCACCAGCTCGCGCGGCAGGCCAAAGGGCAGGTCGAACCCACCCAACCAGTCGCCGGGCTGCGCGAGCCACTGGCCAAAAGCGGCCAAGGTGTCGAAGGGCTGCAAGGCGGTGAGCAGCACGCGCGCGCCCTGGCGCTGGCCCAGCGCCAGCACGATGGGTTTGCGCCGCGTGGGGCTGCTGGAGAAGTCGCAGCCGAGCAGCAGGGGTTGGGTTGCCATGGCCGTCATCCCAAAGCCAACGCCGTGACACCTGCCGCAATGCACAGCGCGCCAAAAATGCGCGCCACGCGGTCGCCCTCGCCCAGCAGGTGCCCGCCGATGAGGGCGGCAAACAGCATGGACACCTCGCGCGCCGGGGCCACGTGCGACAAGGGTGCCTGCTGCATGGCGTAGAGCACCAGCACATAGGCCACGGGGCTGACCACTGCCACGGCCAGGGCAAAACGCCACTGCGCCAGCCACAGCGTGCGGGCCGTGGGCAGGTCGCGCAGCACCACGGGCGCCAGCAGGCCCACGCGCACAAAGTTGCCCATGTAGTCCACCAGAATGGGCGACATCAGCAAAAACTTGACCGCATAGCCATCGACCACCGTGTAGCTGGCAATGAAGGCCCCCGTGAGCAGACCGTACAACATGCCTTTATGCACCCGCGCCCGCGCGGCGGGGTCGTGCGCCGCGCGCAGCAGGCCCGGGCCGCCCGCGATCAGAAACACGCCCCCGACCACGCCCACAATGCCCAGGGCGCCCAGTGCAGAGATCTGCTCGCCAAGCAGCGTGATGGCCACCAGCGACGACAAGAGCGGCCCCGAGCCGCGCGCCAGCGGGTACACCACAGTGAGGTCGGCCACGCGGTAGCCGCGCAACAGGATGACGAAATAGGCCACATGCAGCAGCCCGCTGGCCGCTACAAAGCCCCACTCCACGGCGCCCCACTGCGGCACCGCATCGCGCCCCAAGTACCAGCCCAGCGGCGCCCAGACGACCATCATGATCACCGAGGTGAAGAACGCAAACCGTGAGTCCCCCCCGGCTTTCTTGGCCACGATGTTCCAGCACGCGTGGATGAGGCCGGCGAGGATGATGAGGGCGAAAGCGGTAAGGGTCACGGGTAAAGAAGGAGCGGCTTGAATGCAAAAAGCCGCAGCGCCGTGGGAGCGACTGCGGCTGAGCGATGAGAACGTCTACAACATCAAAAAAGGGAAGTGCCGGGCGCACGTAGCGAGCGGCTTCTACAAACGTTCAGCGCATCCCCAAGACCGTTCGGGCTGAGCCCGTCGAAGCCTGGGCGCCCTTTGCGAGCGGCCCTTCGACAGGCTCAGGGCGAACGGGCTTGGAGACCGCGCGGTCGCCAAGCCCACGCCGTATCAAGCCCTCCCAATGATCGACGCGGTGGCCATCAGCTCTTCCAGCAGCGCATACGACACCTTGCCTGACACGGCATACGGGTCCAGTTCGGGCTTCTCGGAATACTTGAGCAGGATGGAATGGTTGATCTTGGAGAGGTTCACCTGCCCCATGGTCCAGCCGCCAAAGCGCCGCTCGGAGATTTCTTCGTAGTGCAGCAGCTCCACATTCTTGTGGCGCGGGTCTTTCTGGATATGGCCGTACAGGTCGCTCACGGCCGAGCGGCCGCCTTCGATGGCCTGCAAGAACACGCCGCCGCCGTAACACAGCACCCCGGTGATGCCGCAGCCCGGGTTGTGCTGGCGCGACTGCGTCAGGATGGCTTCGATGGCGGCGGGAGAGGTGTCCACCGCGCGGCTGGCGTAAAGCAGGCGTACCAACATGGCTTAGTTCTTTCCGGGGATGAGGGACAAAAATTCGCGGCGCAGCGCGGAATCCTTGAGGAACACGCCACGCATCACGGAGTTGATCATCTTGCTGTCCATTTCGCGCACGCCGCGCCAGGACATGCAGAAGTGGCTGGCCTCCATCACGATGGCCAGGCCGTCGGGCTGGGTTTTTTCCATGATCAGGTCGGCGAGCTGCACCACGGCTTCTTCCTGGATCTGGGGGCGGCCCATGACCCAGTCCACCAGGCGCGCGTACTTGCTCAGGCCGATCACGTTGGTGTGCTCGTTGGGCATCACGCCAATCCAGATCTTGCCGATGACGGGGCAGAAGTGGTGGCTGCAGGCGCTGCGCACGGTGATGGGGCCGACGATCATGAGCTCGTTCAGGTGCTCGGCGTTCGGGAACTCGGTGATGGGCGGCTGCGCCACGTAGCGGCCCTTGAACACCTCGTTGATGTACATCTTGGCCACGCGGCGCGCGGTGTTGTTGGTGTTGTGGTCGCCTTCGGTGTTGATGACCAGGCTGTCGAGCACGCCCTGCATCTTGACCTCGACCTCGTCGAGCAGCTTTTCCAGCTCGCCGGGTTCGATGAACTCGGCAATGTTGTCGTTGGCGTGAAAACGCTTGCGGGCAGTGGCAAGGCGTTCGCGAATCTTCACGGAGACAGGCGTGCCTTCGTCATCCGGCGGGGTGGGCGTCATATCGGCGGCAGGTTGGCTGGACATGGCTGGAATCGTAACAGCGAACCACACTCTGCAGATTTCAAGGGTTTTAGGCCGTCTGCGCCTGCTGGATATGCCTTGATAGCTATATTTTTTATAGCAATATCGCAATACAGGGCAATGCGGGCCGCTGCGCGCCTTCCACGGCCTATCCAACGGGCGCGGCCAAGGCCAAGGCAGCCAAGCCAGGGCTGCTCAGGGGGTGTGCTCTCTATCAATACCGGTTGCCCGTCACCCACAGCGCCAGCCGCATCAGGCCAAAGGCGATCCGGTCAAGCACGCGCTGGCGCAGGGGGCGGCCTGCGTAGCGCGCTGGGTCCATGCGGCGGCCCGCGTGCTGCATGGCGTGCACCAGGCGCTGGCGCAGGTCGGTGGCAAAGGCGCCATCTTCCACGACCACGTTGGCCTCACGCGCCAGCAGCAGGGAGAGGGGGTCGAGGTTGGACGAGCCCACCGTGGCCCAGGGCCGGTCGCCCTGCGCGTCGATCACGGCCACCTTGGCATGCAAAAAGCTGGGCGCGTATTCGTAGATCTCGACCCCCGCCGCCAGCAGCGCGCCATACACCGGCCGGGCCGCGTGGTACTGCATGAAGTATTCATACCGCCCCTGCAGCAGCAGGCGCACGCGCACGCCCCGGCGCGCGGCCATCACCAGCGCGCGGCGCAGCTTGCCGCCGGGCATGAAGTAGGCGTTGGCAATGATGATCTCGTGCCGCGCGTTGCCAATGGCGCGGCGGTAGGCTTTTTCGATGCGGCTGCGGTTGCGCACGTTGTCGCGCAGCACCAGTGCAGCGCGCATGGGCGGGCCGGAGTCGGTGGCCGGGTCGGCCGCGTGCCGGGCCTTGCTGGCTGCACGCAGGGCCTGCAGCGCCTCGGGCAGGCGGCGCTGGCGCGCATCGCGCACGGCCTGCATGCGCCACCAGAGCTGGTCCATGGTGTCGCTGGCGGCGGCTACCAAGCTGCCCGTGGCACGCACGGCAAAGTCGAAACGGGGGGCATCGAGCGTGCCGTGGTTGGGGTCGTGAAAATCGTCCAGCACGTTGATGCCGCCGCAGAACAGCAGGCGGCCATCGACCACACACAGCTTGCGGTGCAGGCGCCGCCAGCGGTGCGGCAGCAGCAGGCCCAGGGGCCCCAGCGGCGAATACACGCTGTATTGCACGCCAGCGGCCTGCAGGCGCGCGGCCCAGGCCTCGGGCAGCGCGCCGGTGCCCACACCGTCCACCACCAGCTGGGTGCGCACGCCACGCTGCGCCGCCCGCATCAGCGCCTCGGCCACGGCCGCGCCCGAGCCGGTGAAGTCGAAGATGTAGGTCTCGAACTGGATGTCCGACAGCGCGGCGTCCATGGCCTCGGTCAGGGCCGGGAACAGCTCCTCGGCACCCTGTAGCAGGCGCACCCGGTGGTCGTCCGAGAACTCCGTGCCACGGAACAGGGGCGGTTTTTTCTTCACGCGTTCACAGCCGGAACTCGGCAATCAGCGGCAGGTGGTCGGACATGCGCCACCAGATGCGGCCACGCGGCACATGCAGCGACAGGGGGGTGAGGCCCCGGGCATACACATGGTCGAGCTGGGTCAGGGGCAGCCGCGCGGGGTAGGTGAAGGCGCGCGGCTCCTCGAACTCGTGCAGCGAAAACCCGCCCAGCATGCGCTTGAGCTGCTGCCCCCAGCCGTTGAAGTCGCCCGCCACAATCAGCGGCGCGCCGGGCGGCACCTCGCGGTCGATGAACCCCTGCAGGCGTTCGATCTGCCGCACCCGGCTGCCTGGGATGAGCCCCAGGTGCACCACGATCACATGCACGTTGCGGCCATGGGCATCCACCTCGACATGCAGCAGGCCGCGCTGCTCGAAACGGTGGTCGGAGATGTCCTCGTGCTGGTGTCCGATCACGGGCCAGCGCGACAGCAACGCGTTGCCATGCTCGCCATGCTTGGTAAAGGCATTGGTGCGGTACACCGCCTCGTAGCCCTCGGGCGCCAGGAACTCGGCCTGGGGCATGTCAGGCCAGCGTTGAAAATACGCCGCCTCGCGCCGGTGCAGCTTGCGCACCTCCTGCAGGCAGACGATGTCGGCATCCAGCTGCTCCACCGCCAGGCCCAGGTTGTGAATCTCCAGCCGCCGCGCGGGGCCGATGCCTTGCACACCCTTGTGGATGTTGTAGGTGGCTACCCGCAGGATGTCGTCGTGTTGCATGGTCCTAAAAACGGTAGTTGAACGCACTTGCCAGTGCCGTGATCGGCGCGCCAGGCAAGGCGCGAGGACGCAGCGGGCCCATGCCCGCAAGGAGGAGCAACGCCGCCTGGCGCGGCGAGCGCGGTGCTGGCGAGTGTGTAGCGTGCCCATTCCACAGGCGAACGTCAACGAAGCAGCGAGAGTCAGTATCCATCGGGATCTCTTGAAGATGGCAAGCGGTCAACTGCCGTTTCTAGGACTGTTGATTGTGTCGCAAGCCACGCGGGCAGCGGGTTTGCCCGACGCCCACGGGCTGCCATGGGCCAGTACACTGGGGCTGTCTCCTTCACACCACATACAGGCCAGTTCAGCCCCATGGCCACTGAGAACCGACAACCCGTTCCCCCGCAGGTTCAGGCGCTGATTGTGGACAGCAATGCCACGTCACGCAGCATCCTGGTGGGGCAATTGCGCGAATACGGCGTGACCCGCATCGTGCAGTGTTCGCGTGTGCAGGACGCACGCAGTCGGCTGGAGCACACGGTGTTTGACTACGTGCTGTGCGACCAGTTTTTTGGCGATGCCAACACCTCGGGCCAGACCCTGCTGGACGACCTGCGGCGCGCGCAGCTGCTGCCGTTTTCCACCGTGTTTTTTATGGTCACAGCCGAGGCCTCGTATGCCGCCGTGGCCGAGGCCGCCGATTCGGCGCTGGATGGTTACCTGCTCAAGCCCTTCACGCCCAGCGCGCTGTTCGAGCGCCTGAGCCTGGCACGCCTGCGCAAGGTGCACCTCAAGCCCATCTTCGACGCCATTGAGGCCGAAGACTTCGAGCAGGCCGCCGCGCTGTGCGTGGAGCGCTTCGAAGCGCGCAAGCCCTACTGGCTGTACGCCGCGCGCATTGGCTCGGAGCTGCTGCTGCGCCTGGGCCGGCACGATGAGGCGCGCACGCTGTTCGAGGCCGTGATTGCCGCACGCGCCCTGCCCTGGGCCAAGCTGGGGGTGGCGCGCGCGCAGATCGAGTCGGGCCAGGCAGCGCGTGCCATCACCACCTTGCAGGAGCTGATCGGCGAAGACGCATCGTTTGCCGATGCCTACGACGTGCTCGGCCGCGCCCAGGTGGAGCTGGGCAACTTCGCGCAGGCCATCGAGACCTACCGCACCGCCAGCACGCTCACGCCCGACTCGGTAGTGCGGCTGCAGAAGCTGGGGATGATGTCGTACTACATGGGCGACCGCGAGACGGCCACCAAGGTGCTGGCCCGGGCCGTGGTGCTGGGGATCGACTCCAAGCTGTTCGACTACCAGTCGCTGGTGCTGCTGACCTTTGCCTACTACGCCGAGAACGACCGCAAGGGCATCGAGCGCTGCATGGCCGACTTTGCGCGCATCCTGGAGCGCCACGCCGACAGCGCACGCATCCGCCGCTTTGCCGAAGTGGCGCGGGCGCTGCAGCTGATCCAGCAGCGGCAGTTTTCACAGGCAGTGGAATCGGTGCGCGCCATGGCACGCGAAATCACGACCGCCAGTTTTGACTTTGAGGCGGCCTGCAACCTGGGCAGCCTGCTGGCGGTGCTTGCCGTCACCTCCATCGAATTGCCCGAGGGTGAGAGCTGGGTGCGCGCCCTGGGCATGCGCTACGCCAACACGCGCGGGCTGACCGAGCTGATGGCCAACGCCTGCGGCCTGCACGAACCCTATGGCGTGCTGGTGCGCGACTGCCTGCAGCAGGTCAACAAGGCCGCCGAAGTCGCCATGGCCCAGAGCCTGTCGGGCGACCCCGCGGGCGCTGTGCAGAACCTGCTGCAGCAGGCCACCCCCACCCTCAACTCCAAGTTGCTGGACCTGTCGCAGCAGGTGCTGCTGCGGCACGGCGCGCGCATTGCATCGCCCGAGCCGCTGCAGGAGGCCATTGATGCGCTGCGCCAGCGCATTGGCAATGCCCCCGCACGCGCCATCCTGGGCCAGGACAGCGAGCGGCGGCCCGGAGGTGTGGTGATCCGCTCACGCAACGCCGTGGAGGGCAGCAGCCCTGCGGCTCCCACCGCCAGCGAAGCTGACATGAACCAGCCCGATGCCGCCGCGCCCGAAAGTGCGGCCGACAAGCTTCAGTTGCGACCCTGAAACAAGCCTGGCGCCGTGTGTGGTGCGCGCGCCGCTCACACAAAGCGGAAGGCGATGTTGCCCAGTGGCCCGTAGTCCGCATGGAAGGTGTCGCCCGCCGCAGCCGCCACCGGCCGGGTGAACGAGCCGCCCAGCACCACCTCGCCCGCCGCCAGCCCTTCGCCATAGGGTGCCAGCTTGTTGGCCAGCCAGGCCACGCCCGTGGCCGGGTGGTTGAGCACGGCCGCCGCCAGGCCCGATTCCTCGATCACCCCGTTCTTGTAGAGCAGCGCGCCGCACCATCGCAGGTCCACCGCATCGGGCCGCACGGGGCGCCCGCCGGTGACGATGCCGGCATTGGCCGCGTTGTCCGAGATGGTGTCGAACACCTTGCGCATCAGGCCCGTGTGGCGGTCGTGCTGCTCGATGCGCGCGTCGATGATCTCGATGGCGGGCACCACGTACTCGGTGGCAGCCAGCACATCGAAGATGTCCACCGGCGGACGCCCCGGCTCGCCGCGCAGCGGCTTGTTGAGCACGAAGGCCAGCTCCACCTCCACGCGCGGCAGGATGAAGCGCTGCATGGGGATGTCGCCGCCCTCGGCAAAGAACATGTCGTCCAGCAGGGTGCCGAAGTCGGGCTCGGTGATCTGGCTGGCCACCTGCATGGCGCGCGAGGTCAAGCCGATCTTGTGGCCGCGCACCGTGCGGCCCTCGGCAATCTTCATCGCCACCCAGGCGCGCGAGATGGCATAGCCGTCCTGCACCGTCATGCCGGGGTGGCGCTTGGAGAAATGCTCCACCTGCACGCGGGTCTTCTCGGCCTGGTGCAGCTCGCGGGCCAGTTGCTGGATCAGTGCGTCGTCAAACATCTGTTGTTCTCTCTTCAGGGTTGTGCACCGTGGCAACCGCGCGAAGACCGGCGCGACCAAGGCCAGCGGCCGCCGCGCAAGGGCCGCCCCGCCGCGCTGGCGGCGTCCCCCTTGAGGGGGAAGGCGCGAAGCGACTCAGGGGGTGTAATCAAGACTCTGCGGTGAAGCCGATGGCTTTCACGATCGGCCCCCACTTGTCGCCATCGGCCTTGAGCAGCGCCGCCAGCTCGGCCTGTGTGGACGAACGCGCCTCCAGCCCCATGGCGGCCAGCCCGGCGATCACGTCCTTGTCGGCCAGCGCGGAGCGGATGGCGGCATTGGCCTTTTGCACCACCTCGGCGGGCGCCTTGCCCGGCAGGAAAAACCCAAACCACTCGCCGTAGACCATGTCTTGCAAACCCTGTTCGACCAGGGTGCTGACGCCTGGCACAAACTTGTTGCGTGTGGCGCCCGAGGTGGCGAGCACGCGCAGTTTGCCGCCCTGCAGGTGCGGCAAAAATTCGCCCACCGGCGCAGAGACTGCCGCGCTCTGCCCGCCCAGCAGGTCCAGGATGGCGGGCTGCGAGCCCCGAAAGCCCACATGGCGCATGTCCACCTTGCCCGCGCGGCTGATGAGTTCGCCCACAAAGTGCGGCACCGAACCCGGCGCGGGCGAGCCGAAGTTGGCGCCCGTGGGGTGGGCCTTGCACCATTCGAGGAACTCAGGCACGGTCTTGACCGACGCGGGCACCTGCGGGCCCACGGCAAAGCCATGTCGAACACCACGCCCAACGAGACGGGCGTCACGTCAGCCACCGGGTCGTAAGGCAGCTTCTTGTAGGTGTGGGGGTAGATGCCCAGCATGGACATCGGTGTGACCAGCAAGGTGGCACCGTCCGCCGGGGCCGCCTTGAGCGTGGTGATGGCAATCTGCCCACCCGCGCCGGTCTTGTTCTCCACCACGGCCGATTTGGCGTAGCCGCCAGCGATCTGGGTCGCCACGCGGCGCGCCAGCGTGTCCACGGTGCCACCGGCGGCAAATCCAGCGAGGATCTTCACGGCATCGATGGCCTGGGCCTGGGCCAGGAAGGGCATGCTGCCCGCCGCACTGGCCAGGGCCCATTGCAGAGCGCCACGGCGCGACAGGGATGTGGAAAGAAGGGTCATGGTTTGTCTCCTGTGTGTGGTGGTGAGTTACTTCTTGGCGGCCTGCCGGTAGTTGGCCTTGAGGTGTTCGGGCACGCGTTCGTCGAAGCCGCAGGCCACGCGCCGCACCTCGGGGCTGTCGGTAGGCTGGTGGCCCACGCCCAGGGCCGAGGCACGCGGCGCGGCGATCGCAACCACCGTGCCGGCCAGGCGGCCCAGGCCGGTGATCTCGCACTCCACCAGGTCGCCCGGGTCCACCGAGCGCGAGTGGCAGGGCGTGCCCATAAGGATCACGTCGCCCGGCACCAGGGTGATGTGGCGCGCGATGTCGGCCACCACGTAGTGCGGGCCCCAGATGGTCTCGTCGCCGATGTGCGCCTCCTGCACTACCAGGCCATTGCGGTAGGTGCGCAGGGTCTGCGCGAACAGGTTCACGCCGCGCACGATGCCCGGCCCGATGGGCAGCAACGTGTCCGCCCCCTTCACGCGCAGCATGCTGCCCTGGTCGGTATCGCGGTAGTTCTGCAGGCCCATGTCGAGCGCGGGGCAAAAGCCCTCGATGTAGTCCCAGGCTTCATCGGGCAGCACATTGCGGCAGGTCTTGCCAATGACCACGGCGTACTCGCCCTCGTAGTTCAGGTACTGGCTGTCGGCGGGCTTGTGGATCTCGCAGCCATGGCCGTTGACCGAGGTTGGCGGCTTGGTGAAGTAGGTGGGCGTCTCGGTGGGCCTCTGCTGGTTGCGCGTCTCGAAGCTGCGCGAGCTGTAGGAGATGTGCACCGCGATGACCTTGCCGGGCGCAACGGGCGGCAGATGCTGCACCGAGGCTGGATCGATCACGCGGCCATCGTCCAGGCGCAACAGGCCCTGCTGTGCGCCCTCTTCCACGATAGTGCCCCAGCAGGCGCTGCCGCCCACCAGCACGCGGCGGCGCTCCACGCGCGGGCCGCGCATCACGGCGGGCAGTTCGGTGATCGGGAATTCGAAGTTCATGCTGCCACCTTTGCCGTTGCTTCCGCTGTCTCTTCGCCATCGAACCACATGTGCACATTGCCCGTGCCACGCGCGTTCTCGTACGCCGACAGGGCCACGCCCTTTGCACGGCAGTCGGCGCCGCCCATGGCGCCCAGCATCTGCAGGTAATGGGCGCCGAAGGCCTCCCAGGGCATCTTGCGGTACTCGTCCTGCCAACGGTCCAGCACCATGTCGTGCCGGCCCTGCTCCATCAGCGCGATGGCGCCCTTGTCGCTCACGATGTTTTCGGGGCGCGAGACATTGCTCTCGTGGAAGATGCGCGGGTGCTTGGGCTTCCAGTCGATGGGGTTGAACTTGTGGCTGAGAGCGCCCGAGGCGAGCAGCAGCACGCGCAGGCCGCTGCGCCGCACGGCCTCGGCAATCGCCTCGCCCGATTTCAGGAAGTGGCGCCAGTCGCAGTTCTGGCACGAGCTCACGGTGACCACGGGCGTGTCGCTGCGCTCCAGGCGCAGTTGCTTGACCAGGTTGATGGTGGCGTAGTGCTTGCCCAGGTCGGGGTGGTTGATCACGCGGTTGTAGCCGCCCTGCTCGCGCGATGCGGCCTCGATGGCCAGGGCCAGATCGGGGTGGCCCCGGTAGTCGTAAGGCACGCCATGCAGATACCAGGGCATTTCATCCGAGATGTAGGTTCCCTCGTAGCGCGCAGCGCCGTCCACCAGGTGGTAGCCGGTGGTGAACCAGTGCGAGTCGAAGAGGATGACCACGTCGGGCCTTGCCGTAGCGATCTTTTCGCGCAGACGGGCGTAGCCGGGGATGAGGTCCGAGTCGGCCCCCGCGCCCTGCAGCACGCGGAACTCCTCGCACTGCATCAGGCCGGGGTGGTGCGAGACGATGGCGGCGCCAACGATGCTTCCCATGGTGTGTTTCCTTTGAATATGGTTAGCGGTGGCTGAAGCTGGCGCGGAAGGGCTTCTTCGGGACGACGACATCCTTCACGTCGCAGAAAAACTCGAAGCTCCAGTCCCCACCCTCGCGGCCCACGCCGCTGCGCTTGATGCCGCCAAACGGCGCGGCCAGGTCGCGGATGCCAAAGCTATTGACCCAGATGAAGCCCGTGCGCACCTGCTGCGCCACGGCGCTGGCATGCTCGGTGGCGCCGTAGCACACGCCGCCCAGGCCGTAGTCCGTGCCGTTGGCCAGGGCGATGGCCTCCTCGTCGCTGCCGAAGGTTTGCAGCGTGAGCACGGGGCCGAAGACCTCGTTCTGCACGATCTCGCTGTCCTGGCGCACATCGGTGAGCAGCGTGGGCTGGTAGTACTGCGCTCCGAAGGGGTGGTGCGCCCCACCCCAGAGCAGCGTGGCGCCATCGGCCACGGCGCGCTGCACGAAGCCGTGCACGCGCTCGACTTGGCGCGGGTGGATGATGGGGCCGACCTCGGTGGCCTCGTCGCGCGGGTCACCCACGGTGAGCTTTTCCACATGGCCGCGCAGCGCCGCCACGAAGGCATCGTGCACCTTGCGGTGCACCAGGAAGCGCGTGCCCGCCAGGCACACCTGGCCGGCGTTTCGGTACATCAGCGCGCCGGTGGCGGCGGCGTTGTCGATGTCGGCATCCTCCAGCACGATGAAGGCCGACTTGCCCCCGAGTTCCAGGCTGCAGGGCACGAGGTTGGCGCCGGCCGACTGCGCGATCCACTTGGCCGTGGGCACGGAGCCGGTGAACGAGATGCGCGCCAGGCGCGGGTCGCTGACCAGGCGCGCGCCGGTGCTGGCACCCGCGCCCTGCACGATGTTGAACACCCCGGGTGGCAGGCCGGCCGCGTGCGCGCAGTCGGCCAGCAGGCTGCTGGTGAGCGGCGCCCATTCCGGCGGCTTGACGATGACGCAGTTGCCAGCGGCGAGGGCCGGGCCCAGCTTCCAGGTGGCCAGCATCAGCGGCGCATTCCAGGGCGTGATGATGGCGACAACGCCAGCCGGGTCGTGGCGCACGATGTGGGTGGCCTGTTCGGTCTCGATGGGCCGGTCCTGCAGGGTGAGGGCGTGCTCGGCGAACCAGGTGATGTTGAGCATGGCGCGCGGCACCACGCCGTGCTTCATGCGCGAGAGCAGCACGCCCGCATCGTTGGATTCGAGTGTGCAGAAGGCCTCGGCGCGCTTTCCGATCTCTGCGGCAAAGCGGTCCAGGTAGGGCTTGCGCTCGGCGGCCGTAAGCGCGCTCCAGGCCGGAAAGGCGCGCGCCGCTGCGCTGACGGCCGCATCCACATGGGCGGGCGAGCCTTCGCTGATGCGGCCCAGCAGCGCCTGGTCGATGGGCGAGTGCAGGTCGAAGCGCATGTCGGACGCCACGCGCTGGCCGTCGATGTAGTGGTGGGGTGATACGGCAATGCCGGCGACGTTCAGCGTGTCGGTGCTCAAGGGAATTCTCCGGTCAGACAACAAACGGGGCCAGGCAACCTTGCCCAACCGTCGCGGAGTATCTGCAGCCCCTTGCTTGACCACAATCAATGCTTTCTTATGGATTGTGAAGATGATCTAATGAATGGCACCATCGCGATCTGCACCCATGTCCCTGCCCCATTTCACGCTGCGCCAGCTCGAAGCCTTCGTCACCGTGGCCGAGATGCGCAGCTTCACGGCCGCTGCCGACCGGCTGGCGCTCACGCCCTCGGCGGTGAGCCAGCTGGTGGGCGAGCTGGAGGATGTGCTGGACTTCAAGCTGTTCGAGCGCAGCACGCGCCGGGTGGGCATCACCAGCGCGGGGCGCGAGTTCCTGGCGTCGGCCGAATCGGTGCTCAAGCACCTGCGCATGGCACAGACGGCCGCGAGCGACGTGCGCAACCGCGCGGCCGGGGTGGTGCGCATAGCGGCACCCCTGGTAGTGGCCAGCGTGATCCTGCCCCGGGCCATCAAGGCCTACCAGCAGACGCGACCCAAGGTGCACATCCACATCCGCGATGCGCCGGTGGAAAAACTGGTGGACGCCGTGGCCAGCGGCGACGCCGACCTGGCACTCGGGCCGGACCGCGCCTGCGGGGCAGACATCGCACGCACGCCCTTGTTCCAGAGCCCCTGGGTGCTGTGGTGCGCCCCCACCCACCCGCTGGCTCGGCAGCGCAGCGTGACCTGGGCCCAGCTGCACGCCCACCCCCTGGTGGCGGCCGGGCGCGATCACGAGCGCAGCGTGGCCCAGATGCACACCGGCCTGCCCAGTGAGCAGCGCGTGACACCGGTGGAGATCGTGGACAACATCTCCACCGCGCTGGGCCTGGCGGCCGCCGACGTGACGGCCACGCTGGCCCCCGACTATGTGGGCGCCCTGGCCAAGCCGCTGGGCCTGGTGCGGCGGCGCATTCTGGCGCCCGAGGCCATGCGCTACGTGTGTCTTTACAGCCCCACCCAGCGCGCCACCTCACCAGCCGCCGAGGGGTTTGCCGAACATTTGGTCAAGGTGCTGGCAAAGCAGCAGTAGCACTGAATCACGGCCTGATCGGCCTGCCCGCAGCCATCGCGCTTCAGACAAAACGCGGCAACAACAGACACGCCTCGGCATTGGAGGCAGAGAAACAGCGGTCGGCGGCCTCGCGCCAGGGCAGCCACTCAAACGCCACATGCTCGCGCGGGCTCAGCACGACCGGGGTGCCCACCGGCACGCACAGGCCGAACACCCGCTCGCGGTTGAACACCACGCCGGGCGCATAGCGGTGGCGCCACTGCGGCCAGATGTCGTAGATGTTCTCCAGGCACCAGTCTGTGAGCACCATGCCTGCACCATGGGAATCGATGCCGGTTTCCTCCAGCACCTCGCGCGCAGCGGTGGCCTCCCAGGCTTCATCCCAATGGTCTTTGCTGCCGGTGACCGACTGCCAGTGGTTGGCGCCGTCGGCCCGATGCAGCAACAGCACGTCAAGCGCCGGGGTGTGGATCACCACCAGCACGGACTCGGGGATCTTGAAGGGCCGCTGTTGTTCCATCGCCGCCTGGGAAAATCAGGGCTTGGCTTTCGTGTCCACCGGGGGCGGCAGCTCCTTGGCCTGCAGCGCACGCACCTGCACCACCAACTGGTTGTGCGCGTCCAGGAAGGCGGCGGCGATCACCTTGCCTTCGTTGGTATTGCTCCAGCCCGCACCCGCCGCGCCGCCCAGCTTGCCGAACACCAGACCGCCCACCCCCAGGTCGGTGGTGCGGGCAGCGCCGGTGGCAGCCGCCACCTGCTCTGTGGTTTCGTTGTCGGACAGCAGCAGCGCCGTCTGTGCCTCCTTGAACTTGACCTGCTCCACCAACCCGGCCAGACCGGCGATGTCGCGCAGCACCGGGACCATGGCGATCACGCCGGCCAGGCCCCGCCCGGCATCCTGCTCACTGAAGGTGAGGCTGGGCGTGAGCGTGTACTGCGCCTCATACCCTTTGCCCTTGGCCACCGTGGAGTTGTTTTTGCGCAGGATGCCGGAGTCCTTGAGATCCTGCTCCTGGATGGTGCCGCGCAGGCCCGCCGCGCGGTCCACCACCCGAAAGCACCCACTTTGTTGGGCCAGCAGCTTGACCAGGGGTACGGGCGAGGACGGCAGCTGGTAGCCCGAGCCCATGGTGTAGCCGTTCGGGTTCTCGGCCAGCGCCAGCGTGGCCACCGGGGCGTCGCATCGCACCAGTTCCTTGGCTGCGTTCTGCGCTCCCTGGGGCCCTGCCGAGCCGGTGACGACGGAGCCGCCCTGCCCCAGTTCGGTTTTCTTTTCGCCACAGCCCGCCAGGGCCAGCAGCACCAGAGCGGCGGCGACCGCCCGCAACGTATGGGAACACATGGAGAACTTCCTTCGTGCGCCAGCCAGGGCCGGCCAATAAAAAAGCGGCGCGGGCGCAAGGCCCGTGCCGCTTAGTGGTGCGATGCCCCAGGAGCGCATCTGCAAAGATCGACAGATCCGAAAAACGCCCCGGATCAGGCCGCCTTGATGGCGTCCGGGTTGCGCAGGCGGATGTGCAGCTCGCGCAGCTGCTTTTCGTCCACGGGCGAGGGTGCCTGGGTCAGCAGGTCCTGCGCACGCTGGGTCTTGGGGAAGGCGATCACGTCACGGATCGACTCGGCGCCGGTCATCAGCGTGATCAGGCGGTCCAGGCCGAATGCCAGGCCACCGTGCGGGGGGGCGCCGTATTGCAGCGCATCCAGCAGGTAGCCGAACTTGGCCTGTGCGTCTTCCGGCGTGATCTTGAGCGCATCGAACACCTTCTTTTGCACATCGGCGCGGTGGATACGCACCGAGCCGCCACCCAGCTCCCAGCCGTTGAGCACCATGTCGTAGGCCTTGGCGATGCACTTGCCAGGGTCCGTGTCCATCAGGTCTTCGTGGCCATCCTTCGGCGACGTGAAGGGGTGGTGCACTGCGGCCCAGCGGTCGTTTTCTTCGTCGTGCTCGAACATGGGGAAGTCCACCACCCACAGGGGCGCCCATTTGGCTTCGAACAGGCCGTTCTTCTTGCCGAATTCGCTGTGGCCGACCTTCAGGCGCAGCGCGCCAATGGAGTCGTTGACGATCTTTTCCTTGTCGGCACCGAAGAACAGCAGGTCACCATCCTGGGCGCCGGTGCGCTTCAGGATCTCGGCGATGGCTGCGTCGTGCAGGTTCTTCACGATGGGCGACTGCAGGCCTTCGCGGCCCTGGGCCACTTCATTGACCTTGATCCAGGCCAGGCCCTTGGCGCCGTAAATCTTGACGAACTCGGTGTAGGCATCGATCTCGCCGCGCGAGATCTGCGAGCCGCCGGGCACGCGCAGGGCCACCACGCGGCCACCTTTGGTGGTGGCGGGGGCCGAGAACACCTTGAAGTCCACGTCCTTCATCACCTCGGTCAGCTCGGTGAATTCGAGCTTCACGCGCAGGTCGGGCTTGTCGGAGCCGAAGCGGAAGGCCGCCTCCTGGTACGTCATGATGGGGAATTCGCCCAGGTTCACGCCCAGCTGCTGCTGGAACACCTCGGTGATCATGCGCTGGAAGATCGCGCGAATTTCTTCCTCACCCAGGAACGAAGTCTCGCAGTCGATCTGCGTGAACTCGGGCTGGCGGTCGGCGCGCAGGTCTTCGTCGCGGAAGCACTTGGTGATCTGGTAGTAGCGGTCATAGCCCGCCACCATCAGCATCTGCT